>Ga0194119_10003876_pt1 | contig 23657 bp, 15 predicted proteins | sample TA2MahC100mmetaG_FD_148620 | JGI IMG/M metagenome (GOLD analysis project Ga0194119, IMG submission 148620) | Freshwater microbial communities from Lake Tanganyika, Tanzania - TA2015018 Mahale Deep Cast 100m | ecosystem: Environmental > Aquatic > Freshwater > Lake | place: Tanzania: Lake...
GTTGTCATAAAAAATGTTGGCTCAATTTCCTCCTTCACATGCATTCGAACAAACACCGGAAGGCTAATTATTATTTGGATGACGGGGACTCAATTTTTCAAAATTCATTCTGATGACTCTGGAGTTACTTGGTCTGATCAAATTCAAATCGGCGGTTTTCTCTTTAATCCTAAAAATGGGATTATAACTCAGACGAGTGATAATACTCTCTGGTTTACACACAGCAGAGCCGGCAATTTATATATAACAAAAAGTTCAGATGATGGAAATACATGGAGCACATTTCAAACTTTTTCATCTACAGGCAAGAATACCTATCTTTCAATAACTTCAATAAGTTCGGGAAAACTTTTAGCGGTTTTTCAGGATAATACTTCCGGCAATCAAGATATATTTTCTTCTAAAAGCACTGATAATGGCGTTACTTGGTCAACACCAAGCGCAATTTTGAATTCCTCAAGAAATGAGGAAAAACCAAGAATCATAAAAAATTCTTTTGGTATTGAACGCCTGATATATCAAATTCAAAAACAGACACCCTTCGTAGAATTTACTCAGTATGATGTTGAATATCTTGAAAGTGTTGATGAAGGGGAGACTTGGTCAACGAGTTTTCAATTCACAAGATACGTTGATGACGATATATTTTTAGGCACAGAAGTTTTTAACGATAAACTGATGATAATATTTCATACAAAAAGATTTTCAACTACAAGATCGAACGAAATCGCTTTCGGATATATCGGAACAACGATAGATGCAAATCCACCTCCGGCTATTTTTAAATTTGAAAATTCAACCCCATCAACAGGATTACCTTTGAACTTAAAAATTTATGCATATGATGATAACGCAATAACTGAAGTTAAAGCCGATGTTTTAGGCGGGGAAGTCGTATATCTTTATGATGATGGACTGCACAATGATAATGAAGTTGGTGACCATATCTATGGAAACAGCATAAATGTTCCGGAACATAAATTTCTAAATGGTGTATCTATTAACAATCTCAAATTACCTTTAAATAATATTGGAGTTCTTGCGGACGTATTTTTATCTCTCACTTTCATTGTATCAGTTAAGGATATTGATAATAAAACAAGTTCCTTGCTTAATACCGTGACATTCAGTTCTGGAGCCAGATTCGCAGAGTCTTCTGTATTATTTGCAGGTGGATTTATGATGTCCGGCTATTCAAATAATTTCATGTGGGCAAATGGAGTCGCAACTGCTTCAAGAATTAGTGATTATCAAGCTGGACCAGTTGGAAGTAGTCCATCAGATTCAAAGAATAGACTTTATTTAATTCGAAGAACAGATCCGCATTTTGGTACAAGCTGGCAGAATTGGCTTGATGCTGTTTCGCTTGGAGCTAATTTCTATGATGGAGATGGAGACAATATTTATAATCCTGTCGATAAAAACGGAAATGGAAAGTGGGACTCAAACGAAGATATGCCTGACATAATGGGAGATGAGACATTTTGGTGCGTTTATAACGATGGAGTCCCAATGGGATTACGCCGTTATAATGATGTCCCCCCTCAGGGAATTGAGATAAGACAGACAGTTTTTGCATCGAACAGAAATCCGAATCTCATCAACACAATTTTTATAAGATATTCTATCATCAATAAAGGAACCGTTGCAAATAAACTTGATAGTGTCTACTTCGGTATTTGGACTGATCCCGACTTGGGAGATTATACTGACGACTTAGTAGGATGTGATACGCTCCTTAAGTCAGGTTATTGTTATAATGATGGACATGATGGGCAGTACGGAACCAATCCCCCTGCTTTCTTCACAACGTTCATTCAGCCGCCATTGATTTACACCGGAAATAATCTCGATACTGCGTATAATTATTTGGGACAAAACTTTGGTCTGAAAAAATTTGCTGGATACAAAAACATTTCTCCAAATTCATTCGTGCATTATATGAGTTCGCACCCAACCCAAGGTGATCCAGGTACTAGATTTCAAGCTAGAAATTATATGCATGGATTTAACAGAGATGGACAAATAGTCAATCCGTGCACTTTTCCATACGGCAGCGTCTTAGGCGGGGTGAATTGTGCATTGGTTAATCCTCGATTCATGTACTCAGGGGATCCAGTTACAAATTTTGGATGGATAAATAATTCTCCAACAGATAATAGATATATGTTCAATACAGGTCCATTTTCACTTGAACTCAACAAACCGATTGATATCATTGTCGCTTATATTGTTGGAAGAGGAACAAATGCAATAAATTCGGTTCACATTGGTAGATGGTTTGTACAAAATGCATTTGATGAATATCGCAGTAATTTTGGAACAACCACTGGAATTGAAGACGAAGATAATACAGCCACTATTCCAAATGAATTCAAGCTATTTCAAAACTATCCGAATCCGTTTAATCCGAGTACAGTTATCAGCTTTCAGCTCTCAGCTTTCAGCCATGTAACGTTGAAAGTTTATGATATACTGGGGAGAGAAGTCGCAACATTGGTTAATGAAGAACTTGATACTGGCATACATCATTCTCCATTCTCAATTTTCAATTCTCAATTGCCCAGCGGGATTTATTTCTATCAGCTTCGTGCTGGTGAATATGTTGAGACAAAAAAAATGATCATTATAAAATGAGATTAAATCAAACCTGAAAGTTTTAATCTAATTCTCAGAAACCTTCAGGTTTAATCCGCCTTAGCGTTTCGCTTCGGCGGACGAGTTGGTAGGGCTAAATTCCCCGCCGCTCAAGGCGCAAACAAAATATTGTTATCCGAAATGATACCCTGCTGCTTAAGGCACGGAGGTTCATTTATATTTCTTTCGCTAATTCCAAAAATCTTTTATATGGAATGGCGACAAGACTTTCAGCATTAAAAGCTCCATTAGATAGACTGATCATAGAAACTTTTGCAGCCGTTTCTTCATCAGGGGCTTCGTAAATATCAAGGAAGTCGTAATTTCCCAAAAGTGCATAATGAGCAATGAATTTAACTTCCGGACATTTCTCCTTGACCTGATCGAGCCATTCTCTGCCAATTTTGGCTCTATCTTTCATATGTTTAGAAATTTCCGGGGAAAGTTTGGTCATTAGAATGAATGTTTTCATTTTGTTCTCCTCTAATTTATAACCGCTTTGATAATATAATAGATAATAAAATAAGATGGAAATTATTTACTGAATTACGCAAAACCTTGACTTCATTGGCGATTTTTTATAAGTTTGCATCAGATTTAGCCATTTCCCTATGTGTGGAAGTGGCTAATTTTTTTTATCAATTAGTAATTTTAGGTTTCGTATGGGAGAATTAGTTTATCTAACGAGAGAACGGCTTCTTGAAATTGAACAAGAAGTCAATAAATTAAAGACTGATGGCAGGCGTGAGATCGCACAGAAAATTGCTGATGCACGGTCACATGGGGATTTATCAGAAAATGCTGAATATGATGCAGCAAAAGAAGAGCAGGGTTTAATGGAACTAAAAATAGTCAAACTTGAAGGAGTTCTTTCGCGTGCTCAAGTGATTGATACATCGAATCTAGCAACAGACGAAGTACGAATCCTTACAAAAATAAAAGTGAAGAATAAAAAAACCGGTAAAACACATGCTTATCATTTAGTATCTCCAGAAGAAGCCGATTACGATAATGGGAAACTATCTGTAACTTCACCGATCGGAAAAGAATTGTTGGGTAAAAAACTCGGCGAAGTTGTAAAAGTAAACGTTCCAGCCGGAATAATGGAATTCGAAGTTTTAGAAATCTCAAAATAATTTTAATAAAGCCATCGAATCGAATGGCATTACCAAAAGAATTTATCAGTATATGTTTTAACGAAGCTCTTAAAGGTAAAGGGAGAGTCTCTCCAAATCCTTTATCGGGAGCTGTTATTGTTAAAAATGGAAATATCATTTCAAAAGGATTTCATAAATCATTCGGAAGTCCACATGCAGAAATTTCCGCGCTAAAGAAAGCAGGGAGCAAAGCAAAGAATTCAACATTGTATTTAACTCTTGAGCCATGTACACATTTCGGAAAAACTCCTCCTTGTGCAGATGAAATAATAAAATCGGGAGTGAAAAAAGTTGTTGTCTCGATGCTTGATCCGAATCCTATGTTTGAGGGGAAGGGTATAAGCAAACTTCGTAATCATGGCATTCAAGTTGAAACGGGAATTTTGAAGGATGAAGCTGAAGAACTAAATAAATTCGCAATGAAATATAATCAATCGAATATACCTTATGTTACATTGAGAATTATCCGTTCATTGGATGACGCGCTTACCTGCAGTTCGAAAGGAAAGAACAAATGGATATGCCAAGAGACGAAGAATTTCATTTATGAATTGAGAAATGAATACGATGCAGTTCTCATTGGGAGAAATCTTGCAAGAATTGAAAATCCTTCTCTGAAAGTGAAAAATTCAAAGCAAAGGCAGCCATATAGGATTGTACTTGATACAAATTTGAGTCTTCCGACAAACCTTCGATTGTTTCGCGATGAGCAGAGAGAACTTACAATAATTATTGCAGGCAGTCACATGGAGGGAAGTAAAAAGGGAGATTCTCTTGAAAAGAGAGGAACTCGAGTTATTTATGCGAAGAGGAATCCTCATCAATCTCTAAATCTTGATTCAGTTTTAGCTGAACTTGGCAGGATAAATTTATCCTCATTATTGGTTGAAGGGGGGAGACAGATCTTTTCTTCATTTATCAGGCAAAATCTTTTCGATGAATTAAATAATATTTTAGTCCCAAAGTTTGTTGGAAATGGATTTGGATCCGCCTTCACACTAGGAAATTTTAATGATACAAGGAAGAATGGATTGAAATTCTGTAAAACAGAAAAACTTGGAGACGATCTATTACTGGTTTTCAAAAATGAAAATTTGTAGCTCACAAATCATAGCGATGTTTTTTTTATCAATTAATATTCTTCAAGGTCAGAACATGAAGGCCAATTTATCTGAGCTTAAGAAAGATATTCTTAATGAATTCAACTCGATAGAAGGAAAGTTTGCACTTGCATTTCAAGAAGTTAGAAATCCATCAAATGCAATCATGATAAATCCTCATGAAAATTTCCACGCAGCAAGCACGATGAAAACTTCTATAATGATGGAAGTTTATAAACAAGCTCGCGATAGAAAATTTCAATTAACCGATTCAATTCTCATAAAAAATGAATTTCACAGTATTGTCGACAGTTCGATTTATCAGATGGAATTAGCCGATGATGGCGGCGAGGAACTTTACAAATTCATAGGTCAAAAAAGAACTATCTATCAGCTTGTTTATGATATGATTACAGTAAGCAGCAATCTTGCAACCAACATTTTAATAGAGTTGGTATGCGCGCCAAATGTAACAAACTCTATGCAGCAGATCGGTGCAGATAAAATAAATGTTCTTCGCGGAGTTGAAGATATTAAAGCTTATAATTTAGGATTGAACAATACAACAACAGCAAATGATCTTTTGATTATTTATAATGCAATCGCTGAGGGAACTTGGATTGATCCTAAAATTTGTGAAGAAATAATTACTGTTTTGCTAGACCAAAAGTTCAAAACTAAAATTCCAAAACTTTTGCCGGAAGACGTTATGGTTGCTCACAAAACAGGGAGTATCAGTAATGTTGAGCACGACAGCGGAATTGTCTTTTTGCCGGATGGGAGAAAATATATTCTTGTCATTCTTTCAAAGGAACTTAGTGACGTTAAGATGGGAAGTGATGTTATCGCTGAAGTTTCAAGAATGATTTATGATTACATGATTAATATTAAGAGTGCGAATTGAAAAGCTTGATCGAAAAAGTAAAGAAGTTCATTGATAAAAATGGATTGGTTGAAAACGGAGATACTATTCTTGTCGCTTTAAGCGGCGGGCCGGATTCAGTTGCGATGCTTCTTATACTTAATCAGCTTAGAAAAAAATATGATCTCAAGATTTCTGCTGCACATCTTAATCATTCGCTGCGTGGAAAAGATTCGGATGAGGATGAAAAGTTTGTTAAAAGATTGTGCAAGACACTTCAGATTGAGCTACACACATCAAAGGTTAATGTGAAATTCTATTCGAAAGCAAAAAAAATTGGGATTGAGGAAGCTTCACGGGAATTACGCTATGAATTTCTGAATAGAATTAGTAAAGAAACTAAAGCGAGTAAGATCGCAACTGCTCATACTGCGGACGATAATATTGAAACGGTTCTTTTGAATATCGTCCGCGGGACAGGATTAAAAGGGATTGCCGGTATTCCATTAAGACGCAATAAAATAATCAGGCCCATACTTTGCTTGAGTAAGGAAGAGATTTTAAAATATTTGGATGAAGTTGATGCAAAATTTCGAATTGACAATACAAATAAAGAAAATATTTTCAGGCGTAATATCATTAGGAACAAAGTCGTTTCAGTTTTAAAAGAAATTAATCCAAATCTTCCAGAAACTTTGTTACGATTTTCACATCTTATTCGTCAGTATGAAAAATATTTTGATTCTCATACAAAACAAATGCAAGGATTTATCACTGAATCGGGCGATTCAATCGTTCTTGATATTTCTAAACGGATAGACTATTTTGAAACAATAATGATGCACCTTCTGGTTCAGAGAATTGAGCAAAAATTTGATATTCAGCCAACTTTTAGCGAGCTGGAAAGAGTGATGCTTCTTAAAACTCAATCTAAAGGTACTACAATAGAAATGTCCGGTGGATTGAAAGCAGTTCGAGAAGAAAGGTCTATCGTTATCAAAAAATCTAATGGTCCTTCATTTGATGGAAAAACCTTACATATTGGTAAACGATTAAGTGGAACATATTTTTCGTTCGATACTAAACTGAGTGAGGAAAAACATCTTCTTAATCAAGACCGCTTTTCCGAAGTGATTGATTTTAGTAAAGTAAAACACGGACTTTTTCTTCGAAAATGGAAAATGGGTGATAAAATTCAGCCCTTAGGCATGAAAGGAATGAAAAAGGTAAGCGACCTGTTGACTAATAGCAAAATACTCCACTCGGTCAGAAAAAACATTTTGGTTTTATGCGATGGCAGTGAAATTATTTGGGTTTGCGGAGTGAGGCTTTCTGATAAATATAAAATTTCAAAATCCACAAGGAAATTTTTACATACAAAAATAAGGTACGAGTTTGAGTTACAATAGTGATAAAATCCATATTGATGGAGATGTGTTTGAAGTTCTTCTCAGTGAAGAAAAAATAGGCAGCAGAGTTGCCGAACTCGGTAAACAGTTGAGTAAAGACTATAAAGATAGTCTCCCGATATTCATCGGCGTCCTAAACGGATCGGTAATATTTTTTGCTGATTTAATTCGAAACATTTCTATCGATTGCGAAGTAGATTTTCTGAAACTTTCCAGTTACGGCGATGCCAAAATTTCAAGCGGAAAAGTTACCCTCTTGAAAGAATTGAACTGTCAAATTGAAAACAGAGACATCGTGATAGTTGAAGATATTGTGGATACTGGATTATCAATTGATTATATGAAGAAACTAATTGAGGATCATAATCCGCGTTCGATAAAAGTTGTTACATTGCTTCACAAGTCTGAAGCAACAAAATATAATGTTAAATTAGATTACATTGGTTTTATTATTCCAAATAAATTTGTGATCGGTTACGGACTCGACCATTCTCAGAAGTATCGTAACTTGAAATCAATATATGCTTTAATTAATGGTAAATAGGTTTTTATAGAATGAGTGAAGAACAAAAAAAACAAGACAATAAAAAAGAACAGAAAAATCTCTTTCAGAATAAAGGCAAGAAGCCGGAATTTAAAAAAGGAAATGAGAACTTTGACTGGTCAAAAATTCTAAGACTCGTTTTCGGATGGGGCGGAGTAATTGTTGCAGCGATCATAGTGATGCAAATGTTTCGCTCCAATGAAGTAAGCGAAGTTGAGATCAATTATCCAGAATATCTCAGACTTCTCAACGAAGATAAAATCGAAAGTGCAGTCATCTCAAAATCGGAGATCAACAATTACTACTTTCACGGTAAACTTAAAGAAGAAGAACTGCTGAAAGTCACTAAAGACCGGTCAGTTAAAAGTAAAAAGTTTATGGTGTTTATTCCTGAAGCTGGTTCAGTTGAGAATATTAATTTGTGGAAGGAAAAGAAAATAGATTTCACATTTGAAGAAAAAGATTCTTCATGGTGGACAGCCATTTTAACAATTCTTCCATGGATAATAATTTTTGGCGTGTGGATTTTAATTATGCGCCGCATGCAAGGAGGCGGCGGCGGATCTCGCGGGATTTTTAACTTCGGTAAAAGCCGTGCAAAGGTTTTTAATGAAAATATGCCGAAGGTTACTTTCAAAGATGTCGCTGGAGCGGATGAAGCAAAATACGAACTGCAGGAAATAATTGAATTTCTGAAGGAACCAAATAAATTTCAAGCGCTTGGCGGAAGAATACCGCGAGGCGTTTTGCTGCTTGGACCTCCTGGAACTGGAAAAACACTTCTTGCGCGCGCAGTTGCCGGTGAAGCTGGCGTTCCTTTCTTCTCGATCAGCGGTGCTGACTTTGTTGAAATGTTCGTAGGTGTCGGTGCAAGTCGTGTCAGAGATTTATTCGAACAAGGAAAGAAGAGTGCACCATGTTTAGTTTTCATCGATGAAATTGATGCAGTAGGTCGTCAGCGCGGTGCTGGTCTTGGCGGAGGCCATGATGAGCGCGAACAGACTTTAAACCAGTTATTGATCGAGATGGATGGATTTGAACAGAACAGTGGTGTAATAATTATCGCAGCTACGAATAGACCAGATATTTTAGATCCTGCTTTACTCAGACCTGGTCGATTCGATCGGCAAGTTGTCGTTGATCGACCTGATGTAAAGGGGAGAGAAGGCATTTTAAAAGTTCACACAAGAAAAATCCCTCTCGGACCGGATGTTGATGTTGCAGTTCTTGCAAAGGGAACTCCTGGATTGTCCGGTGCTGATCTTGCCAATCTGGTAAACGAAGCAGCACTGCTTGCCGCACGCAAAAGCAAAAAGCAAGTGGAGATGAACGATTTTGAAGAAGCAAAAGATAAAGTAATGATGGGAATGGAACGTAAGAGTCTCATCATTTCTGAAAAAGAAAAAGAAATGACAGCTTATCACGAGACTGGACACGTGCTTGTGGCAAAAATGATTCCGGAAGCCGATCCGGTTCACAAAGTTACTATCATTCCTCGCGGACGTGCACTTGGTGTAACTACTTATCTGCCAATTGATGAGAAACACACTTATTCGAAAGCGTATCTCGAAGCAATGATAACTTATGCACTTGGTGGCCGTGCGGCAGAACTTCTGATTTTTGATCAGCTTACAACAGGTGCAGGTAATGATATTGAACGTTCAACTCAGATTGCGAGAAAGATGGTTTGTGAATGGGGAATGAGTGAGAAATTAGGACCGCTTGCATATGGTTCGAGAGATGAAGAAGTTTTTCTAGGTAGGGAAATTACTCGTCACAAAGATTTTAGTGAGAAGACTGCGCAAAAAATTGATGAAGAAGTTTCAACGATCATCGAAAAATGTATGAAGCGGGCTGAAAAAACCTTAAAAGAAAATATTAATCATCTCCATAGGATCGCAAAATGTCTTCTCGATAGAGAAATACTTGATGGCGAAGAAATTGATAAGCTGCTAAAGGGCGAAGAATTGCCTCCGGTCGTTAAGAAAGAAAATAACGATACTGACGTTCCTGACCATGTGAAAAAGTTAATGGACTCACGCAATCCAAAAAGTGATGCAGCTGAATCAAAGCCAGTTGAAAAAAAAATTAAGGAGCCGAAGCAATAGGCAAATTTCTACATGAATGATTCTGCCGCAACGATTGATTATAAAAGCGAGATAATTCGGAAGCTCATCCATTTGATGTCGCTTTCGATGCCAATAATCTATTTCTATATTTCTAAAGAAACTGCATTATATATTTTAATTCCGCTGACACTCGCATTTTTAGTTGTTGATGTTATTCGATATTACAATCCGCATGTTGGAAGTCTTTTTTATACAATTTTCGGTTTCCTCTTAAGAAAACACGAACGTGATGAAAAGAAAAAACGACTTAATGGAGCAACAAATATTTTAATTTCTGCAATTATCTGTGTTTTAATTTTCCCGAAACTTTTATTTGTAACCGCATTTGCTGTCTTGATTGTATCAGATATTTCATCTGCTTTGATGGGAAGAAAATTCGGGAAGAAAAGATTTTTAGCTAAAAGTCTTGTTGGATTTAATGCATTCATCATTTCAGGGCTTATTGTAGTTCTATTTACTCCAAAAGTTGATTACTTAACCTCTGAATATTTTATCGGCTTTGTGGGAGTTTTTTTTGGAGGATTGGCAGAATCGTCCCACTTAAAAATTGATGACAACCTTTCCGTTCCGATTTCAATTGGTGTAGTTATGTGGATTCTATATGCGCTTCTTTTACCTTCAATAAATGTTTATCATTTTGGATAAGAATATGAAAAAAATTTTAATTGCATTTTTGTTAGTTACCGCTGCCTTTTCAATAAATATTTATTTGAGCGGATGCGAACCTCACTTAAAACCCGCAATTGGGAAGGAGGATGAAATTTTTGTCCTGGCTGATTCAACTCAGTGGGAACATTACTATGAGATTCTTTCGCCAATTTTCGAAAAGGAGATAATCACACCGCAGCCGGAAATGATGTTCAACTTGAAGCGAATTGACTTCAGTGAATTGAATAAGTTTAAAAACCGAAAAAATTTATTAATAGTCGCAACTCTTTCTAATGGAGATAAAGTCAGCGAATATGTGAAATCGATTCTAGATAGTGCATCGTATCAATTAGTTATAAGCGGGAATGAGTTTGCAGTTAAGAAAAAAGATGTCTGGTCGAAAGATCAAGTCTTGGTGATTATGGCTTCGAACACAATTGAAGAACTAAGAATAAGGGCATTTAAAAACAGCGATAACTTGCTCTATTATTTTCAAAAGGCATCTGATGATAGAGTGATGAATAATCTCTACAATCCAAAATACGAGCGTAAAGAACTTGAAGCGAAATATTTGAATGATTACGGCTGGATGCTTTACATTCAAGCAGACTTTGTTGAAGCAATAAATAATCCGAAAGAAAAGTTTGTATGGCTGAGACGCTCACCGGATACTGACATGGAGCGTTGGATGTTCGTTCATTGGATCGATTCTGTAAATGCCGATTTGCTTAACAATGAATTTATCGTCCAAACTCGTAATTCAGTTACACAAAAATTTTACAAAACAATGGATGATAAAGCTTTTGTAGAAATCGCACAGGAAAATATCTCACACAGCGAATTCAATTTGAATGGCAAATATGCGATTTTCTCTCAAGGACTTTGGCGAATGAATGATTTTAGTATGGGCGGTCCATTTGTGAACTACACATTTTATGATGAAGCAAATAAACGGATCTATATGCTTGATGGTTCAGTTTTTTCGCCGCGATACGAGAAAAAATCACTCATCCAACAAGTAGATGTTAATTTGAGAACATTCAGAACTAAAGCAGAACTTCCAAAGGAAAAGAAAAACGAACTCTTTGAATTGTTAGAGAAATAAAGTTTAACAAAAAGGAATGATATTTGAAAAGATTCCATCTCTTCACAATTCAATTTGTATACTAAAGAGATGGAATCTTTTACAGGTGATATTCCTTTATTAATAAAGAAGTGAAATTGACTACCAAGCAAATCGGATTAACTATCATCTTAGTCTTAGCCTCAGTCTTAGCCTTAATTTAACAATTCACTCAACTGATTCGGGATGTTAATTTTTGGATCAGCTTTTAAGGCGAGTTCAACATATTTTTTGGCATCGTTCAATTTCCCAAAATTCTTTTCATACAAAGCTCGATTGACATGAACAATTGCAGTCAAGTTTCTTAAAGTTGAAGTGTAGTAGCTGTCATCATCTTTAAAATTGATTTTGTAATCAGAATTTTCAATTGGATGATAATCCTTTGATGCAGTTACCTTAAAAAGAAATAAATCGGGGACAACAGTTAATGAATCTGGTAGTTTGAACTGTCCATTCCCCAGATCGTTTGTTACCATTTCTGAGGATAAGTAGATCGGATGGTGATTAATGTTCTTTGTAACAAAACCAGTCAGGATCATTTCAAAATATTTTTGAAGAAGTTGGGCGTCATACTTTTCGTTTCGTTCGAATTTCATTAACTCTGGAAGGAATGCTTCAATCTCATGTTTTGAATTTTCATAAATCTCAGGAAAGTTTCTTTTTATTTGATTAAAGTACCAAGTTCTTCGAACTAACTCTTTATCGATAACAGCGACATCTTTTCTAAAATTATCAACATGCTGCAAGTAATAAGATGGTGAGACAAAGAAATCCCAGAGATAAGAAATTACGATTGCATTCGGCTCGACACTTTCGAGTACACTCTTAGAATATTCTTCGAATTGAACATTATCTTTCTGATATACTTTTGTGAAATTGATAAATAACACAATGATCGGAATAACCAATAGCCATTTATGTTTTATTTTTATATTCGATTCGGAGAATTTGTCATGAACAAATTTCAAGCCGGCAAATACAAAAAATCCGCTTGCCGCATAAGCTAAAAGAAAATATGAATCTATATCTGCTATATCATAATTTATAGAGTAAAGGACGCAAGTGACAAATAAAACTGAAGCGAATAACAAAATCCTCCTATAATATTTTACTGTGAAAAGTCCGATTGCGGCAAATAACAAACCGACATATCCAAATTCACTCGGTAGATTTTCAAAAAAATACTTTAGCTGTTTTGATGCAGATTCGGTGGAGGAGAAAATCCACGATTGGTATTGCCAGCCCATAACATGACGTTTGAATCTTTCGAAGTCAATTGGATTCCCCCAATTGATTTCTGGATTAGCAGATGCGGAAATCGGTAAATAAAGATAAACGAAAAGCGCAGCGAAGAATGGAATGAGCAAAAATAAAATCCTTCGGATTGAATTTGAGTTGAATCCAAATTTCTGAAAATACATAACTGCAATTGCTGGTAAAATAAGTAATGTTGTCATGTGATTCGTAAAACTTAATCCCAGAAATATGGGAAAGAGAAGCCAATATTTATTTTTAAATAATTTCAATGTTGGTGTTGAATCAAGTTTAACTTCGGTATCGATAGCTTTGAGGAAAAAATAGATTGTTGGAATTATCAATGCTAGGTGCAGCGAATAAACTTCCACAGATGTACTCTGCATCCAAAATGTTTTTGAGAATGCGATGATAAGTCCTGCTGAAATTGAAAGGATTGAAATCAAATCAGAATCAATTTCACCCACGATAGGTTGTTTCCTCTTTTTACTTTTGGCTGATATTTTTGTGTAATTGAATTTACTGAAACATAAAATTAGCATCTTCACCAGGAGATAATAACCGATTGCAGTTAAAATCGATGCCATCAAATTCAGCGACATAATTTTCGGAAAAAAGAAAAATACTTTTGTGAAGATGAATCCGAGTATTGTAAATAACGGGTAGCCTGTCGGATGAGCTATGCCCAAAGTTGAAGCTGCAGCTGCAAGTTCACCCGAATCGAGATGAACTACACCATTTGCCATTGTTAAAAGATAAACACAGAAAACAAATAAGGTGCTTAATTCAACTGCAAATTTCGATAGAATGTTTTTCATAAAATTACTTGAATAAGATTTTACCCAACTTAATATTGTCATCCAGTATTTCTTCAATGAATGAAACGATTTTATCCTTACTGGACATTTTAAAATATTTTTGTACCAATATAATCTCTTCGCCAGAAAGTTTCAGTTGGCGTTTCTTTTTTCCGGAAGTTATTTGATAGAAGAAGACTAAGTCCCAAAGAAGTTTGTAATTTATTTTCAATCGATTTAGTACCTCACTTGAAATAATTTTTTTTCTTTTCATTTGTAAGAGTATTCCTTCAAATGAATTATTAGTTGAAATCACTTCTTTCGTGTGCAGCAGAACCAGATATTGAATTAGAAATTGCAGATCAACTATTCCTCCATTGTAAAGACTGAAATCAATTGTATTTGAATTAGGCATTACGGTAGCCGCTTTGAGTTTTTTGTGATTAATTCTAACTTCTGATAATAACTCATGATCTGAAAACCGTTTTAAACTATTATTTAAAATCAATTTAACTTTATTATATAACTTTTCACTTCCGTAAATCAGTTTTCCTTTAGTATAAGCTTGAAGTTCCCATATCCTCATTCTATTCATTGCATACTTTTCGAAATGATTAATTTCCCATCCAAGCTGCGAACTTCTACCTTCAGGCCTCAATCTTGAATCAATTTCAAAAAATTGTCTGTGTGAAAAATCTAACCGCATGGAGCTGAGTATTTCGACGAAATAATTCTGATTAATCCTTTTCTTGTCATCAGTTTCATCAAAAATAAAAATCAAATCTAAGTCAGAAAAAATTGTCAGTTCATTACATCCAAAACTTCCCATACCAATAACTACAAAAGTAGAAGGATGAAGATTTTTTTCTGAGAGTTTTTCAATCCTACAACAGATTGCTTTGAAGAAAAACTTTACAAGTAAATCTGCTGCTTCACCATGACGAATATTTTTAATAAGAAAATTAAATGCAAGATAAAACTCCAATAATTTCAACTCATGCAAATCGAATTTTTTGATCTGGATAGCATCATGAAGTGTTAAAAATAACTTTCCGCTTAAGACGAAATCGCGAAGCCCACTATCAGCACAAAGACGTTCGACAAGCATATCACTCAATTCGCAAATCGTAAGAACCGCTTCGCAAGATTTTTTTTGCTCTAAAAACTCATACCATAGTATCGGGAATTTAGATGAAGTAATTATCTTGAAAAGATTAGTTAGAGTCTTATCTGGTAATAGTGAGCTTCTTAAGTAATTGAAAAGATTGTGAGATATTTTATCAAACTCATCTGGATAGCTCATTGAGCTTATTGAATCATCGGTAATTGTGGCGCCACTTTTTAACTTACGAAGAATAGAAAGGGACGAGTTCAAATCATTGAACTTAATGGATGCAAATAGATCTTTCCGCTTTTTATCCGAACCGAATATTGAACCATAAAACTTGTTAACATTATTTCTATGTCTTTGTAACTTAGATTCAAATGCATTTTTGTTTTTTAAACCCAAAAAATGAATAAGGCTCTGAACAGATTCTTTATCATTTGGCAGTGTGTGACTTTGCTTATCATTCATCAACTGAAGATAGTTTTCAATTATTCTGAAGAACTTGTATGCGGAAGTTAGCTTCTTAAAATTTTGTAAAGAAATAAAATTCATTTCTGTCAGCTTTTCAATGGCACTGAGAGTGTTCGAAGTTCTAACTGTTGGATTGATGCCTCCATTCAATAGTTGCAAAGCCTGAACAGAAAATTCAATATCTCTTATTCCTCCCGGAAAATGTTTGATATTTTTTTCTTGGTCGTTAGATCCTGAATAACTTTCTTTGAATTTCTTAATTACTTCACGAGGTGATGTAAAGAGTGATCGTGGATAAACGAAGTTTTGGATACGCTCGTTAAATTTTAAGAATAAGTTCTCATCTCCGCCAATAAAATCAGACTTCAACAGCATTTGTCTCTCCCACTCTCTGCCGCGGGATTCATAGTAAAGCAGGTAGTAATCAAGACTTCTGCAGAGCGGTGAGTATTTTCCGTCTGGACGCAATCGGAAGTCCGTTCGAAACAAGTACCCTTCTTCACGCTGATTTGAGCAGATGTCAATAAATGTCTTAATTGCTAACTCAAATATTTCCGATGATGTTAATTTATTAGAAAGCGATATTTCTTTATCATAAAAAAACATTAGATCGACATCGGAACTATAATTCAGTTCATTTCCACCAAGTTTTCCGAGTGCAACTAATGAATAACTAGTCGGTAACTTTTTGATTTCAAACTTCTGAAGAGTTGAGTTTATAGCAATAGCAAGTGCGGAATTTAAAAGAACTCTCGAGAGCATTGAGTACTCAAACACAATTTTTGTGATATCAGCGATTCCTAATATATCTCGAAGTCCGATTTTCAAAAGAATTCTTCTTTTAAAACGGATGAGTGCGTTAACTTTTCTCTCGAAAGAAGTAAATGTTGAGATGACTTCTGAGAGTTCTTTGGTTAATTTATTATAGATTAAATCCTCATATAAAGTATTTGATGATAAGCACCAGCTCAAGTATTCAGGATTTCTTACAACGATATCAGTTAAATAATTGCTGAAAGATGCAGTTTTCAAAACTACATCAAAATAGATTTGAAAAGATTTTGTATCCTGCAAATAATTAGAAAAGTAGTAGTCAGATTCTATAATTCGTCTAAAGTTGTTTAAAATTCGAACGGAGAGATATTCCTCAGCAAATTCTTTTTCAATGAATTTTGTGAGTTCTTTCACTTTCCTTGGTGGTAAATTACCCCCAAGTTTATGATTGAGTATTTCTAACAGTTTCTTTTTCACCTATACAAATTTAGTAAATGAAATCGAATGGATGTAATTTGTTTGATCGTTCTTTTTTATGGAACTGAAACCTATTGGGATAGTCAAATGTAATAAGAAATTCAATTCATTGTTTTTCTAAATTGATTTAGTTAGTTTTATTAAAAGTTTTCAGAGGATAGATGCTCGATATTTTAAAGAAATTTTTCGGTGACAAACATCAAAAAGATATAAAAGCTTTAGAGCCAGTTGTGGCTGAGATAAATACGATTTACGAAGAATTGCGAAATTTAAGCGACGATGAACTTCGAGAAGAGACGAATAAGCTTCGAAATATAATTCAGGAAAAGACACTTGAGCTTAGAAATCAGGTTAAGTATCTATCGAATCAATTAAAAGAAGATCACTCGCTTGACGAAATACAAAAAATTTCAGATGAGCTGGAAAAAGCAAATGATGATTTAGATGAACTATACGAAGATGTTCTCGATGAAATCCTACCTCGTGCATTTGCAATTGTAAAAGATACCTGCCGCAGATTAGTAGGTGAATCTTGGGATGTAGTCGGAAGAAAAATAATTTGGGACATGATCCATTATGACGTTCAATTAATTGGCGGAATTGTTCTTCATCAAGGAAAAATTGCGGAAATGGCTACTGGCGAAGGAAAAACTCTTGTTGCAACTCTTCCTATGTTTTTAAATGCATTAACTGGGCGTGGATGCCATCTTATAACTGTCAACGATTATCTTGCACAGCGTGACAGCGAATGGATGGGAAAAATTTTTGAATTTCATGGAATAACAGTTGGAGTAATTCTAAACACCATGCCTCCTGAACAACGAAAAAAAATGTACCAATGCGATATTACATATGGAACGAACAATGAATTCGGATTCGACTATCTCCGTGATAACATGACTATTGACACTGAAGGAGTTGTTCAGAGAGTTCACAATTATGCTATCGTAGATGAAGTTGATTCAGTTTTAATCGATGAAGCTCGTACGCCATTAATTATCAGCGGGCCTGTTGAAAGTTCGGAACAAAAATTTTCGGAAATGAAACCAAGAATTGAAAGATTAGTCAGAGCTCAATCTAGTCTTGTCGCAAAAATAGTGATGGATGCCGAAAATATGCTTAATTCTGAACCGCCGGATGAGTTGAACGCAGGTATATTGATGCTTAGAGCACACCGCGGTTTTCCAAAGAATAAAAAATTAATGAAACTTTTCAGTGAGCCTTCAAACAAGAAGCTAATGCAGGAAACTGAGATTGAGTACTTGCGCGAACGTGAAAAACGGATGCATGAGATTGATGATGAACTATACTTTAGGATCGAAGAGAAAAATAATTCAATCGAGCTGACAGAAAAGGGACGGGAGTTTATTACTAGCATCAATGAAGATAAGGACTTCTTCGTACTTCCAGATTTAGGAACTGAAATCAGCAAGATGGAGAATAATCCTGAAATATCTGCTGAAGAATTGGTGTCGAAGAAAGATCAGCTTTATAAACTTTACGCAGAACGAAGTGATAGAATTCATACAGTAAATCAGTTGCTCCGGGCTTATGCTCTTTACGAAAAAGATGATGAATACGTTGTAAGTGACGATGGAAAAGTGATGATCGTTGATGAGTTCACTGGTCGGTTATTAGCAGGCAGGCGTTATTCTGATGGACTGCACCAAGCAATCGAGGCTAAAGAAAACGTTAAGGTTGAAAAAGATACTCAAACATTAGCAACGATAACTCTTCAAAATTATTTTCGTCTATATAAAAAATTAGCAGGAATGACTGGTACAGCAGAAACTGAAGCAGGTGAATTCTGGGAAATATACAAACTCGATGTAGTTGTTATACCAACAAATCGTGACTGCGTTAGAGATGACATTGACGATCTTATTTACCGCACTATCCGAGAAAAATACAATGCTTTGATGGATGAGGTCGAGGAATTAAGGAAACAAGGGAGGCCTGTATTGGTTGGAACAACAAGCGTTGAAGTATCTGAAACTATCAGCCGAATGCTGAAACGAAAAGGAATCCAGCATAATGTATTGAACGCAAAACAACATCAACGCGAAGCTGAAATTGTTGCCAACGCAGGCTTACGCAGTGCTATTACAATCGCAACAAACATGGCTGGAAGAGGAACCGATATTAAGTTAGGTCCAGGTGTAAAAGAATCAGGCGGGCTGGCAATTCTTGGTACTACTCGCCATGAAGCAAGACGAATTGACCGCCAGCTTAGAGGGCGTTCAGGAAGACAGGGTGATCCAGGTTCATCAAAATTTTATCTCTCGTTGGAGGATGATTTGATGCGTCTATTCGGCAGTGACAGAATTGCATCGATAATGGAGCGAATGGGTGTACAAGAAGGGGAAGTAATCACTCACGGAATGATTACTCGCTCTGTTGAGCGTGCGCAAAAAAAAGTTGAAGAAAACAATTTTGCAATTCGAAAACGATTGCTCGAATACGATAATGTGATGAATTCACAGCGAGAAGTGATTTACAGCCGTCGAAAACAAGCACTTCGCGGTGAAAGATTGAAAAGCAAAATTCTTGAAGATGTCCAAGAATACGTCACTGAGCTTGTGAACAGATTTTATGATTCAGCAGAAATCGATCCATTGAAAGAAGAACTTGTAAGAAATCTTTTAATTGATTTAAAAATTACTCCTCAAGAATTCCAAGACTTGGGTTCAGACGGATTATCCGAAAAAATTTATCAAGCTTCAGTTGAGTTCTATAAGAAAAAGGAGGAAATGCTCTCAACTGAGTTGATGGCTAATCTCGAAAGATTTGCCGTGCTCAGTGTCATTGATGAGAAATGGAAAGAACACCTGCGGGACATGGATGACTTGAAAGAAGGTATTGGACTTCGCGCTTACGGTCAGAAAGATCCATTAGTTGAATATAAAACTGAAGCATACAAGCTCTTTATTGAGATGCTTCAAACAATTCGAGACGAAACAATTAAAATTGTATTCAAGTGGTTCCCAGAAACTCCTGAACAAATGCAGCAAAGAAGAAGAGCAAGTGACCGAGTTGTTGTCTCACATGCCGCTACTGAAGGTATGGGATTAGCAGGCGATAGAGGCCCAGTTCACGGTGGTTCACCTGCAACGGCTGGGAAACCACAGCCAGTTAGCGTTGGAGAAAAAGTCGGAAGAAACAGTCCGTGTCCATGTGGAAGTGGAAAAAAATATAAACATTGTCACGGAGTTGAATAATTTTTTAGTGCTATTTTCTTTTAAAAAACTAAATTATAAATTGAAACTAAATTGAATATTAGAAATGCCAGCAGCATCGAGTAAAATGAAAAAAATTGAAGCTATCATCCGGCCGTTCAAATTGGATGATGTGAAAGAAGCTTTGCTCGAAGAAGGAATTCACGGCTTAACTATAACTGAGGTCCGCGGCTATGGCAGACAAAAAGGGCATACGGAAATTTATCGCGGAAGTGAATATAGAATCGAATTCGTACCAAAGATTAAAATTGAAATTGTAATACCTGAAAGTCGTGAAGAAATAGTAATCAATACTATTTTACGGGCTGCGAAAACCGGACAAGTTGGGGACGGAAAGATATTCGTATCTACTATTGAAGATGCCATCCGCATCAGAACTGAAGAATCAGGAAAGAATGCACTCTAAAAAAATGGGGAACTGATACCGAAAATTTTTACCACTTTATAATTTGAAATGCTAATTGGCTGAAAGATTCAAGTCAGGAAGAATTTTTTCTTAGCATTCAAATTTTTAACTTGCAACAAATAAAATGAATCTCATTGGCAGTGAAGTTATTGACTGACAAGCCAAATGAGTATAAAGTGTAAAAATGAAAAAGATATCTCAAAACGTTTTAATTTTTCTTCTTTCAATTGCTCTTAGTTCTTGCGCCATTGGCGATTTTTTTGGCGGAGTCTTTGAAGATGTTACGACCTACTTTAATACCTACTATAACGCTCGGACTTCATTTAATGAAGCAATAGCGGAGGTGAACCAACAGCAAACTGAGCTTTTCTCGACGAAGCCATACGTTCCACCTGGCGGATCGGTCACTAAATTTGTAAATGTCATTGAAAAATGTTCAAAAATCCTTCAGTACAGCAGTACAAGTTCGTTCGTTGATAATGCTTTAATGATGATCGGACAATCATATTATTATCAGAAGGAATATCCAAGTGCAATCAGAAAATTTACAGAGCTACGGGATAATTTTCCGAACAGTTCATTGAATCTGAGTTCAAGATTGTGGCTGGCAAAATCTGTTTCCGCATCCAGAGATTATGAACAAGCAAGTAAACAATTTGAAGAGGTGATTACTGCTGCTTTAGAAGAAGATGAGGAAGAAATCGTAGCTGAATCATATCTCGAGTTGATGAAGCTAAATATTGCAAAGAATGAATATGAGAAAGTTATCTCTTTTGGGAATGAATTCATTAAGTATTCTGGTAACGATGAGAAATCAAGTCAAGTAATGCTTGAAATTGGTTTAACTTATGTTAAAATGAATAAAATCGAAGACGCAGTTAAATCTTTTGAAGATGTGGCTGATTTCTCGCCAAGTTATAAAACTTTATTCAAATCAGAACTCGAATATGCGAAACTTAATCGGTTACTCGGAAAATACAGCACTGGAATGAATGTACTCGACGATCTGAAATCAGAAACAATTTATGAAGAATTCTTTGATCAAGTCGATTTAGAAATTGGCATGAATTATTTGGCTCAGAATCTTACTGACGAAGCCCTGGAAAAATTTCACTATATAGATACTTCGTTCGCATCGAAAGAAAGCGGAGGTATAGCACAGTATCAGCTTGCAAACTATATCGAATCAAATCTTGCGAATCTTGATTCAGCAAAATATTACTATGACCGTGCATCTCGTTCACAAGCTCCACAGGAAATTGTTAAAGAAGCTGCAAAGAAAAGTTCTATTCTCACAAAACGTAAATCCATTTGGGATAATATTGACAATCTCACTGCACAAATAACTAATCTTCGGAAATTTCCGGAGGATACGGTAAAAACTATATACGATACATTTGAAGTTGATTCAACCATGTTAAATGATTCTGCATATGTTGCAGATCTCGTCGTCTTTATGAAAGAGAAAGAAGAAGCTGATAGTCTAAAAATGATTAAACTTTCGAAAGACTCAGTCAATTATATTAATAATTTAAAAAACGCAGACTCAATATCTATCGTCGTTGCGAAATTAAAATTTGACCTCGGCTCACTTTACTATTCAGAATTCGAGTGGCCCGATTCTGCATTAACTTATTTTTCTTTTGTTGTTGATTCATTCCCCAATCAACCATTTACTCAAAGAGCCCTGTATGCGTTGGGAAACTATCATGAAGTTTATGGCTCTAAAGAAACTTCAGATAGTTTATTCAGGGTAATATATGAGCGCTATCCCACAGACGAAATTGTAATTACTGTTGCAAAAAAATTGAAGCTTCCTCCGAAACCTTATCTGAAAGAGAAACCCGATGAGGTTTATTTTCAAGCTGAACTGCTTGCCAACAACAAAAAAAACATCGAAGCGATCCAGATGCTTTGGTATTTAATTCAGAATCATCCGAATTCGGATTACTGTCCAAAATCTTATTTGATGATTGGTCATATCTATGAAAATAATTTGAAAATGTATGATTCTGCAGCTTCTGTTTATCGTCAATTAAAGGAAAAATTTCCTTTCAGTCTTTATACCCAAAAAAGCAGTCAGAAGTTAATCGCATACGAAACTGAACAGCAAAGGATCGAACAAGAGAAAAAGGCTGAGGAGGAAAAAAAGCAAAAGGAACTAGAGGAAAAACAAAAAGCGGAAGAGGAAAAGAAGAAACAAGAAGCTGAGAAAAAAGCGAGAAGTTCCAAGCCGCAAAAACCTGACTCTATTTCAACTCTTAAAGACAGCGTAATTATTAAAACCGATTCTCTGAATATTAAATTAGACTCACTCGAAACTGAAAAAGATACCCTCGAATTTGAACGGTGATTAGTTTTAGGATTCAACAAAAGCTTGAACTGGAAGAAATCTTTGAACGGCTTTGTAACTCATTTCATTCGAAGCCTAAACTTAAATGTGCGGCTATATTCTTTTTCACGGTTCTTTACGTGGCAATACCTGGTTTTCACGTTCCAACACTTGAATTAATGTCTACACGAATTTCAGGCGTAATGGAACAAAGATTCTTACAGAACTATTTTATTTATTACCCTTCTCAAGATTGGGTTGATTATGATTTGTTTCCTCAATCAGCAAAACAAGGAGCTGTCGCAATGGAAGACGGCATGTTCATGCATCATAAGGGAATGGATTGGGTGAATTTAAATGCTTCTATGCGGGCGAATAAAAGGAGAGGAAAAATTGTCCGTGGTGGAAGTACAATCACAATGCAAGTTGCTAAGAACATCTACTTCACTACGTCAAGAAATTATTTCCGGAAAGCAAAAGAGATTCTTGTTGCAATGCGGATGGAAAAAGAAATTTCTAAAAAAGATATACTTGAACATTATTTGAATATTATTGAATTAGGACGGGGAATATTTGGTATAGGCAAGGCAGCAGATTACTACTACAATAGATATGCCGAAGAATTATCACGTGAGCAAGCAGCAAGATTAATCGCCGTAATTCCATCACCATTAAAAAATAAACCGACTGATAATAGAAGTCTTGTTCTCAGCCGAAAAAGTCGAGTGCTTGCTCGAATGTCCTCTGCCGAAATTCCTTAAACGAATATGACTGTTAAGGAAGCAAAAAAAATAATTAAAGAAGGCGAAAATTTTTATACTGAATTCAAAAGAAAATTCTCAACCCACGAAAAGATCGCAAAAGAAATAATTGCCTTTGCTAATTCGAACGGAGGGAAATTGTTCTTTGGAGTTGATGACGATGGTTCAATTGTTGGAGTTGAAAGTGAAAAAGAATCTGCATATTTGATTTCTCAGTCTGCGAGTGAATATTGTGAACCAGCAGTCGAACTGAGTATATCTGTAATTGAATTATATGGGAAAGATATAGTTATCGCCGAGATCCCTGAAAGTCAAGTAAAGCCGCACAGAATCCAAGATTATAAATCGCAAATCAATTACAATACTGCTAAAGTATTTATCAGAATGAACTCAAAGTGCGTTCAAGCGAGTAAGGAAATGATAAAGTTTCTT
>Ga0194119_10003877_pt1 | contig 23654 bp, 22 predicted proteins | sample TA2MahC100mmetaG_FD_148620 | JGI IMG/M metagenome (GOLD analysis project Ga0194119, IMG submission 148620) | Freshwater microbial communities from Lake Tanganyika, Tanzania - TA2015018 Mahale Deep Cast 100m | ecosystem: Environmental > Aquatic > Freshwater > Lake | place: Tanzania: Lake...
CGGAGGCGAGGTAGGTGTGGCGGCTGGGAACGGCGCCTTGATAGGTGAGAAACGCATAGGGGCCAAGCGCAATGGCCATCCAGACCAAAGCCGCTCCGATGATCGAAGCGAAGCGGGCGCGATTGGCGTACAGAAGGTAGAGGGAGGCGATCAGCCCCCAGACCCAGAACATGCGGCCCACGCTGCGGACGATGACGGGAACGAACGACCAGGAAAGCACGAACGTGCCGTCGTTGAAGTGGAGATGCGTCGCGCTGGCCTCCCGGGCGGCGAAGTAGTAAATGACGGCGATGGCGGCGAGAGGCAGCAGGCAAAGGGCAGCCCGGCGCCAGGGCATGCGTTCGATACAGGCGACGCCGGCGGCCAGCGGGACCAGGACCACGCCCGATTCCTTCGAAAGGAGCGCGAGAATGAACGCGACGGCCGTGAATGCGAACCAATACCGCTGGGATCGCTGAATGAATTGAATCCACGCGTACAGGCCGAGCACGACGAAAGTAAAGACCAACAGCTCCGGAAGGGCGGCGTACCAAACGACCGCCTCCTGCGGACGCTGATATACGGCGAAGATGCAGGCAGCGGCGAACGAGACCTTGTAGCCGACTCGACGCCAAGCACCGAGCGCGAAGAGCAACAGCGAGTTGAAGACGTGCAGCACGAGGCTCGAGACGTTGAGGACCAGATTGTCGCGGCCGAAGAGTTGCTCCGTCCAGAAGGTGAGAACGATAGAGGTGGCGCGGCAACGATAGAGGGCGTCCCCGGCCAAGGCCGGCCATGCGTCGATCGGGCCGTAGCGGCGCCCGAGATCGAGCTGAATGTAGTCGTCGCTAATGTAGGGTAGGCTTAAGAACGGCCAGTAGGCCAACAAGGACAAAGCCGCCAACAGAAGCAATTTGTACGGATTTCTCACGACTTCCGTCATTGCACGCTTTCCCGTTAACTTTTTCTTCATGATAGTACAGTCGAGGTCAGGTATGGGGATCTTTCTAGCCGGGTTCGGGCTGATGCTGCAGGCGCAGCAGCCGGAGGCGTTTTCGCCGGCGGGCAAGGCCTTTTTTGCGAGGCCCGACGCGGCCGGGGTTGTGCAGAAGGCGGACCTGGCGCTGGCCAAGAACGGGGGCGCAGAGGCTTTGTTGGAGGCGGCGCGCGTGCGGGACGGGCTGCTGCGATTTTCCGAGTCGATCCCGCTCTATTCGCGCGGAATGGACGAGTACCCGGACGATGTGCGGTTTCCGCGATTCCGCGGGCACCGGTTCCTTTCGACGCGCCGATTCGATTCGGCGATCGCGGATTTGAAGAAGGCGTCGGCCATGGCGCCAGCGAGTTTCGACGTGAGCTATCACCTGGGACTGGCGTATTATCTGCGCGGCGACTACAACCACGCGGCGCGCGAGTACGGCCGATGCCTGGAGATGGCGGCGCTGCCGCGCCCCGATTTTTTGAAGGGCATGCCGGCGGGTTGGCGGAGTTGTCACGGGATGGACGACGATTCGCGGGTGGCGCTCACCGAATGGGCGTGGCGGGCGAATCGACGGGCGGGGAAGCCGGACGAAGCGGCGCGGATGCTGGGTGGAATCAGCGAGTCGATGACGGTGAAGGAGAACGGTTCGTACCTCCGCACGCTGCTGCTGTACAAGGGCCTGCGGAGCGTGGAGGCGACCCTATTGTCGCCGGGCGAGGGCAACGCCGCGGCGACTGTGGGTTACGGCGTGGGGCTGTGGCAGTGGTTTGGAGGCAAGAAGGACGAAGCCTGCCAGACCTGGGCGAGGGTGGCTTCGGACGCAAATTGGGCGGCGTTCGGAGTAATTGCGGCGGAACGCGAGGCCGGTTGCCGGCCGGCTAAGAAGAAGTGAACGCATCCCGCAGCTTGCGCCAGGTGACGGAGAGTTCCTCGATGTGGACACGCGTTTCGGCGACGACGGTCATGAAATTCGCGTCGCCGGGCCAGCGGGGGAGCATGTGCAGATGGATGTGCCCGGCGACGCCCGCGCCGGCGCATTCGCCGAGGTTCATGCCGATGTTCAGCCCGCCGGGCGAATAGACCGAGCGCAGAATGGTCTCGGTACGCTGGGCGAGCGCCATTAGTTCGGCGGCGGCCTGGGCGGGCAGCGCGGCGAGCGAATCGACGTGGGCGAACGGCGCGATCATCACATGGCCCGCCGAGTAGGGATACAGGTTCAAGCAGACGAAGTTGTAGACGCCGCGATGGACGATGAGGTTCTCCTCATCGAGGTTCGCGGCGGGCTTGTCGCAAAAAATACAGCCGCCTTTGGGGGCGGCTGTATTTTTAGTCACGTATTGGTAGCGCCAGGGGCTCCAAAGATGGTCCATTAGCCGATGGATTCGCCGTCGTCGTCATCGGGACCCGATTCTCCGCCGTTTACAAGGTCCTTGAGTTCCTTGCTGGGCTTGAAGAAGGGGATTCGTTTGGCGGGAACTTCCACGCGGGAGCCCGTTTTCGGGTTTCGTCCCACACGCGGTTGGCGTTGGCGGGTCCTGAAACTTCCAAACCCGCGAATTTCGATCTTCTCGCCTTCGCGCAGCGTGCGAACGATGCTGTCGAAGATCGCCTCAACAATCACTTCCGAATCCTTCCGGGTGAGTTCAGTTACCTTTGAGACTTCTTCGATCAGATCAGCCTTGGTCATTCGTATTCTCCGTCGTTTCGATGGATGCCGCTTCCTTTGTAGCGGATGTGGCGGCGGCGGCGGTCTTTTGGTACTCGGTCATCCGTTGCCGCTCTTCGTCGATGATAGCGGCTTTTTGACTCAGCCCGATTTTCTTCTCACCGGGGTTCATGCGGATGATCTTAAACTTGTGGTCTTCTCCCAGCGGCAAAGACGCCTTGTCCTTGGCCAAAGAGACGATTTCCGAGGAGTGGCAGAGTGCCTCCACACCCGGTGCGACTTCGACGAACACGCCAAACGTCGCGGAGCGGCAGACGCGGCCGGAGACGATGTCGCCGGTCTGGTGGCTGGAGAAGAAACTCTCCCACTGATCGGGCTGGAGTTGCTTGACGCCGAGCGAGAGGCGGCGGGAGTTTGGGTCGATGTTGAGGATGACGGCCTGCACGATCTGCCCTTTTTTCAGCAGTTCGGAGGGGTGCTTGACGTGCTTGGTCCAGGAGAGATCGGAGACGTGAACGAGTCCGTCGATGCCCTCCTCGATTTCGATGAAAGCTCCGAAGTCGGAGAGCTTGCGTACACGGCCCTCGACGACGCTGCCGACGGCGTAGCGCTCGGCGACGGTGGTCCAAGGGTCGGCTTCGAGCTGCTTGATACCGAGCGAGACGCGGCGGTCGCGCGGTTTGATTTCGAGCACGACGGATTCGACGGTGTCGCCGACATGGACGACCTTCGAGGGGTGCTTCATGCGGCGCGACCAGGTCATTTCCGAGATATGGATGAGCCCTTCGACGCCGGGCTCGAGCTCGACGAACGAACCGTAGTCGGTGATGGAGACGACCCGGCCGATGACGCGCGCGCCGACCTGATAGCGGGCGACGACGGTATCCCAGGGATCGGGCGCCATCTGCTTGAGGCCGAGTGAAATGCGTTCCTTTTCCCGGTCGAACTTGAGGACCTTGAAGCTGTATTCCTGGCCAACCTGGACGACTTCGGAGGGATGGGTGACGCGGCCGTAGCTCATGTCGGAGACGTGCAGCAGGCCATCAATGCCGCCGAGATCGACGAACGCTCCGTACTCGGTGAGGCTCTTGATGATTCCCTGCAGCGTCGCGTTCTCCTCGACGGTCTCCAGCAGCCGTGATTTGCGGTCGCCGACTTCACTTTCGAGCGCGGCCTTGCGGCTAACGACGATGTTGGCGCGGCGGCGATTGAGCTTGAGGATCCGGACGGGGATGTCCTGGCCGATGAACGAGTCGAGATTGTAGACCGGGCGGACATCGACCTGCGAACCCGGCATGAAGGCTTCCACGCCGACATCGATACTGAGGCCGCCTTTGATGCGTCCGGTGACGCGGCCGTTGATGAGCAGGTTGTCGCGGAAGGCCTGTTCCAGGGTCTCCCACGCCTTGATGTTCTGCGCGCGGCGGTGGCTGAGCGGGACGTAGCCCTCGGGCGTGAGCGATCCGCCCTTTTCGACCATGACCTCAATGGTGTCGCCCATTTTGACCGCAGGCACGCCATCGACAACGGCAATCTGGGAGATCGGAACAACGCCTTCGCTCTTGTAGCCGAAGTCGACGATGACGTCCTTGTCGGTTACCTTGAGGACGTAGCCATTGAGAACCTCGCCTTCGGCGGGCGGGGCGAAGTGGCTGTAGTCTTCCAGCAGTGATTCATAGAGCATCGCCTCGGTGAAGAGTTCGTCGTCAGACAGTTCTTCGCCGCCGGGCACAGGCGCGCCGGGCATTCCGGGTACATGGAGCGGATTGTCGGGATTGTTGCCCATGGTCAATTCTCCGGGCGCGGCGGCAGGGATCGACTCAATCCCGTGGAACTCTAACCCTGATGCCGGCCGACAGAAGTGCTTTAGCGCGAGGTGCCAAAGCTTGGAAGTACTTGAGAACTATAACGGATTCAAGCAGTTGTGTCAACGATATTCGGTTTACATGTGCGGCGGGGGCGTGGGGGCGGGGGCGAAAATTAACCGGCCGGGAACCGGCGCGCGAACCAGGCGGCGCGCAAGGCGGAATCCTTGGGTGGCAAACCGCCCCAGATCACCGCATCCGGACGAAGGTCCGCGCCTCCCGGCCAAACGAGCGTCCTTTCCAGGGCTTGTACTTGCCGGAACCGCGCCTCATCGGTCCGAATGGAATCGAAGATGGGGCCGTTCAAGCGATGAGTCAAGTCCCGGTCTACTTCTTCGCCATTGGCCAGCCGGAGGCGCACGACGAAGCCGGACACGGGTTCCTCTGCCAGGATTCGAACTAAAGTCATAGCGATCCTCCCTCCTCAATCTAACGGATCGATTGGAAGCGGCGGTACGCCAATGCGGGTGTTGTTTGTTTCAATCCTGCGCGGCTTACGGAAACAGCGCGCCGCGCCGCGCCGGACCATTTCAAACGTTACAGGGGGCGCGTTAGACATCGCGATCCGCTTAAAGGATAATCGACCCATGCGGCTTTACTTGCTGGTGGCGGCGGCCGGTCTGTTTGGCCAGGGCGCGCATGAGGCGACGGTGGATTTGCGTATCGGGAAGAAGGTTTTTGAATCCCAGTGCGCGCTGTGCCATGGCCAGGATGGATCGGGGGGGGCGGGGGCCGAACTTGCGGAGGCCGAAGCTGCCGAAGGCGGCCACCGACGAGGAGTTGCGGCGGGTGATCTCTAATGGCCTGGCGCCGGAGATGCCGGGGGCGTGGCAGCTTTCGGTGCGCGAGGTGGCAAGCGTCGCCGGTTATGTGCGGGAGATGGGCAAGATCGCCGTGGAGATCGTTCCCGGCAACCCGTTTAACGGCGAGACGCTATTCGCCGGGCGCGGCTGCAGCGGCTGCCATATCATCAATGGGAAGGGAAATTCGGCCGGGCCGGAGCTTTCGAATACGGGCGCGCGGCGAAGCGCGGCGCATTTGCGCGAATCGCTCTTGCAGCCCCAGGCGGACCTGCCCGATGGGTTTTTGGTGGTGGAGGCGGAACTGGCGGGGGGCGGGAAGGTTCGCGGCGTGAAGCTGAACGAAGACCTGTTTTCGATTCAGGTGCGCGACGGCGGAGGGCGGGTCCACAGTTTTCAAAAATCCGCGCTGAAGGCCTTGACGCGGAAGACGGGTGAGAGTTCGATGCCGGCGTTCACTTCGCTGCCGGCGAACGAAATCGACGACCTGGTGGCTTATTTGGCGAGTTTGCGGGGGAACCAATGAGAGGACTTTTGTTGGCGGGCGCGCTGGCGGTTTCGGCGCAGGTGCCGTTCGAACGGATCCGGGACGCGGCCAAGGAGCCGGGGCAGTGGCTGACGTACTCGGGGAACCTGCACGGGCACCGGCATTCGGCGCTGACGGGATTGACGCCCTTGAACGCGGCCGGGTTGAAAGTCCGGTGGGCATATCAGTTTCCGGGTGGGAGGAATCAGACCTCGCCGATCGTGGCGGATGGGGTTATTTATGTTACGTCGCCGAACCGGGCGGCGGCGCTGGACCTGCGCACGGGACGGGAGTTATGGACCTGGGAACGGCCGGTGCCGGCGGACTACCAGTCGATCGGTTTCGGCCGGGTGAATCGCGGGCCGGCCGCGTTGGACGGTAACTTGTATGTGGCGACCCTGGACTGTTACTTAGTCGCACTGGACTTAAAGAGCGGGCAAGAACGATGGTCGGTGAAAGTGGAGGATTACAAGCCGGGTTACTCGATGACGCTGGCGCCGTTGGCGATTCCCGGCAAAATCTTGGTGGGTGTCAGCGGCGGAGAGGCCGGAATCCGGGGCTTCGTGGACGCCTACAACGCCTCGACCGGCGAGCGGGAGTGGCGTTTTTACACGATTCCCGGGCCGGGCGAGAAAGGCAACGAGACTTGGGCGGGCGAGAGCTGGAAGACCGGAGCGGGGTCCAGTTGGGTGACGGGCGCCTACGACGCGGAGTTGGACCTGGTGTATTGGGGCGTGGGCAACCCCGGGCCGGATTGGAACGGCGACGGGCGTGCGGGGGATAACTTATATACGTGTTCGTTTGTCGCGCTGGAGGGAAAGACCGGTGAGTTAAAGTGGCATTTTCAATTCACTCCGCACGATACCCACGACTGGGACGCGGCGCATGTGCCGATGCTTGTGGACGGGATGGCGCGCGGGCAGAAGCGAAAGATGATCGTGAATCCGAACCGGAATGCGTTCTACTATGCGCTGGACCGGGTTTCCGGAGAGTTTTTGGCGGGCGCGGCGTATGCGAAGCAGACGTGGGCGAAGGGGCTGGACGACAAGGGCCGGCCGATTCTGATTCCTGGAATGGACCCGTCCGAGGAGGGAGTGTTGGTGTATCCGAGTCTGAACGGGGCGACGATCTGGTTTAGTCCGTCGTATAGTCCAAAGACGAATTTGGTCTATGTCGCGACCCGGGAGGTGGGGGCCACTTACTTCAAGCGGGAGGCGGAGTTCAAGCCGGGGACGTTTTTCGCCGGCGGCGGGGAGCAGCGGATTCCAAACGATCAGCAGTGGGGCGCGATCCGGGCGCTGGAGACGGCGACAGGCAAGATGGCCTGGGAGTACAGGCTGCTCTCGCCGCCGTGGGCGGGCGTGCTTTCGACGGGAGGCGGATTGGTCTTTTCCGGCTCGAACGAAGGAAATATCTTCGCTCTGGACGCGCGGACGGGAAAGCCGCTTTGGAATTTCCACGCCGGCGGGCCGGTGACCGCGAATCCGATCTCGTTTGAGATCGACGGCAAGCAGCACGTGGCATTGGCTGCGGACAAGGTGCTGTATGTTTTCGGCTTGTAGGTGGCTGGCGCTCTGCGCGGCGCTGGCTGCGCAGGAAAAGCCGGACCTCGTATTTGGCACAACGGTTGTGAGTACGACGGGCTTGAAGGGCTCGATTTACATTCTCAAGAAAGACACAACTTGGCTGCCGAACCTGACGAAGATGAAGCCGGTTGGCGAGATCTACACGACCTCGCTGCGCGTGACGCCCCGGAACTTCACGGCCGGTTTCCCGGGCGTGACGGACCGTAACGAGTGGTTCGCGATCGGATACGAGGGACGGTTTTGGGTGGAACAGCCCGGGCGTTACCGGTTCCAGACAACGTCCGACGACGGTTCGAAGCTATTGATCGACGGCAAGGTGCTGGTGGACAACGACGGCGTTCACGCGATGACCCGGGTGGAAGGAAGCGCCTTGCTGACCCGCGGCATCCACACGATGCGGTGGATTACTTCCAGGGGCCAGGCTTTCACATCGGCTTGATGGTGGAGGTGAAGCGGCCGGACGAGCAGAGTTGGAGGCCTTTTGACACCGACGATTTCAAGCCGCCGCCCGACGATACACTCTGGGTGAACGGCAAGATCAGCGGAGTGGAGAAGGGAATTCTCTAACTACCGTTTCGTTAGCGCGAGGAAAAACTCGGCGCGAGAAACGGGGCCGGTCCGCTTGGGTTTGGCGGGCGCGAAGTTGGGCAGGCGGATGTCGGTCCAGTAGAGCGGCAGGTCTCCGTGGAACCAGTTGCGATGGTCGACTGCCATCCAGTTGTTCGCGATGGCGGATTGAATGGGGTCACCGGGCGCGTTGCGGTGGGCAGCGAGGGCGCGGGCCGCCTCGGCGCGCGTGATGGGCGAATCGGGCGAGGCGTGAAGATCGTCGAAGCGGACGGGGTACCAGCCGCGCAGAGCGGCGGTTTGAATCGCGGCGAATGCCGGGTGGGACTGCGGAAGATCGTCGAACCAGAACAGTTGCACGCCGGCCTTAGCGAGTTCGGCCTGCACGGCGGCGGGCGCGGGCTGCTGCCCCGTTGCGATGGCGAGCGAAGCGATAACGGCGGCCGCTTCGCCGATGTTCCATTCGATGGGGTGGAGGCGATAGGCGCCGTTGGTCAGGTGGGTGACGCCCAGGTTCTTCGCGGCGGGCAGGAAGTTCATCAGATCGCGAGGCAGCAGGGCGGCCATCGGAATTTGAAAGGGTTTGGGCATCATCATGCGGCCTTTTTCGTTGGCGCCGCAGGGATGGATGTCGACCATGTAGAAACCGGTGCCGACGGAATCGTCGAAGAGCACGGCCCGGGCGCGGGGGCTGTTTTCAAATACGATGTCCTGTTCGCGGACGGAGCCGCGGGCACTGATGCGGCGCGACTCGCGAATGTAGGGAAGCATGGAGAGGCCATCGGCCGTGCCCATCTGGCCGGCAACGAGTTTGAGGGACGGCGTTTTCCGATCGGTCTGGAGCCAGTGGAGAAACGCGACGGCGACCTGCTTGGCGGCCTGGAGAACACGAGCGGTGTCGAGCGGGGAACGGTCGAGGACCGATTCGTCGTGATAGTCCTGGCGCGGCCAGTTCATGAGCGCCATATCATTGCGCTGGCCGGGGAAGGCCTTGGCGTTGAAGACGCGCCGCCAGGGAAAGAAGGGCCGCGGCGACATGTTGTTGGGAACGGGAGGATCGTCGCCGAACATGGTGTATTCGAACGCGCCGCGCCAGCCGTACTCGGTTGGATAGTTGAACTTGAAAGTGAAGGGTTGATGGTCGCGGATCTTTTCGTAGTTGGGCGGTTTGGGGATGGCGTGGTTTTCGTTCGCGCGATGCTCGACGATGAACGGATAGGTGAAGCTTTGGACACAGGCGGGGTTGGCCTTTTCGGCGGCGTGCGGCTCCTGTGTTTCGGACTTCGGCTCCGAACCGACGACGTAGGGAGTCTTCGCGAGCGGGAGGAGATCGCCCATTTCGGTGGCGTCGAGGACGTATTTAGGCCGCGTGATGGAGGCGGTCTTCGTGTCCATTTGCCAGAGCAGGGCAGCGGTGATGGAGTCCCGCTCGCGATCGAGATCCAGGACGCGAGTGCGGCGCAGAAGCCGGATATTCCGGTAGGGCGCGAGCATCTGCTCGAGAACCTGGACGCCGACTTTGGGCTCGAAACAGAGACTGGAAACGTAACAGCCGCCAGGGTTGAAGTTCTCGACGGCGTTGAGCGGGCGATAGACGCGGATATAGTGATCCCGAATGCGGCGGCGCATTTCGGCGTATCTGCGCGGCGCTGCCGAAATTTCGATGAACTTGTTCTCGTCGAGCGCGGAGACCCCGCCGGCGGTCATTTGGCCACCGATCCAGGTAGCCTCCTCGGTGAGGCAGACGGAGCGGCCCATTTCGGCGGCACGAATGGCGGCGCCGATGCCGCCCATGCCCGCGCCGGCGATGAGGATTTCGCAAGGCAGTTCGACAGGATTCGCGGGAATGCGCGCCTGGCGGACGAAGGCGGCCGGGTCCCCGGTGGCGCGAACGGCTTCGATGTCGACGAAGGTATAGAGGGGTTGGAAGGCGGCGAGCAGAAAGGGCAGGGTCATCGGGACTCCTTCAGGACCCATTCGGCCAGTTGGAGAAAACGGTCAATGACAAAATCGGGCGGATCCGTTTGAAACGACTCCGGCTGAAATCCCCAAGCGACGCCGCAGGCACGGACGCTGGCGTTGCGCGCGGTGCGGATATCGACGGCGCTATCGCCGACCATGACGGTCCTCTCCCTGGCGACGCCGGTTTCCGACAGCAGCGCGTTGATACCGACAGGATCGGGTTTCTTTTTGGGTTCGAAGCTGTTGCCGCCGTAGACGCGCACGAAGTGTTTCCCGAGGCCGAGGGTGGCCATCATGCGCTCGGAAAACTTGTACGGCTTGTTGGTGAGAACCGCGAGGCGATGGCCGCCCTCGAGAAGTGCGTCGAGGGTTTCGCGCGCGCCGGGGTAGAGCGTGGTCTTGTCGAGCATGTGCTCACCGTAGTAGCGGATGAAGAACTCGTGGGCGCGTTCCACGTCGGAAGCGGGCGCCGATTCGCCGAGTGCGCTCTGGATAAGCGCCATGGCGCCGCGCCCGACGTAGCGGGCCACGGTTTCGCCGGGCAGCGCGCCGAGGCCCATGTAGCCGCGCGTGGCGTTGACGGAGTCGATGAGGTCTTGTTTCGAGTCGACGAGGGTGCCGTCGAGGTCAAAGATCAGTAGGTGCATGTTTCCTGATGGGGTCAAGCCAGTGCTTCTTCAGCTTTTCGTAGGTCTGGCGAAACTGTTCCTTCATTTCTTTCGGCGTGGCGATGGAGAGGACGTTGGCGCCGTCCAAGATATAGGGAGCGATTTGGGACTCGGCAATGACTTTTGGCGGGTCACCGGGCAGAAAGGCAGAGAGCATGAGTACGACGACGAGACCGACCAATCCGCCGCGCAGGACTCCGAGCGCGCCACCGGCGAGACGGTCGAGCCAGGACAGACCTACCCATTTAAAGAATTTGGCGGCGAGCCGGCCGAGCAGCGCGCCCAGCGCGGCGACACCGCCGAAGACGGTGACGAAGCCGATGCAATTGGCCACGCCCTTGGCGCTGACGTAGGGTAACGACCACTCGCCCGCGGGAACGTAGTACCAACTGGCGAGGAGGAACGCGAGCACGGTTGCGGCGAGTCCGATGGTGACGCGAGCGAAGCCCTTCATCAGCCCGCCGATGGTGGAGCCTGCGATGGCGGCGGATAGAAAAATGTCGAGCCAATTCATAGCGAACGGCCGGTGAGTACGCGATAGGCCTCGTTGTACTTTTCACCGGTACGGCGGACGACTTCATCCGGCAGAACGGGGCCGGGCGGGCGCTTGTCCCAGGTGAGCGTTTCGAGATAGTCGCGGACGTACTGCTTGTCGTAGGAGGGCTGCGGACCGCCGGGCGCATAGGAGGCGCGGGGCCAGAAGCGGGAGGAGTCAGGCGTGAGCACCTCGTCGCCGAGCAGCAGTTCGCCGTTGACGAAGCCGAACTCGAACTTCGTGTCGGCGAGGATGATGCCGCGCGTTTCGGCGTAGGCGGCGGCGCGGTCGTAGATCTTCAAAGTGAGGCTGCGCAGCTTCGTGGCGAGATCGAGGCCAATGGCCGCCGCGGCGGTTTCGAACGAGATGTTCTCGTCGTGACCGGTCTGCGCTTTCGTGGCGGGCGTGAAGATGGGAGCTGGAAGGCGGTCGCTTTCGCGCAGGCCGGCGGGCAGTGCGATGCCGCAGATGGATTGGGTGGTCTTGTATTCTTTCCACCCGGAGCCGGAGATGTAGCCGCGGGCGACGCATTCAACGTCGATCATGTTTGCGCGGTGGACGTACATAGAACGGCCCTCCAACTGGGCGCGGTGGCGTTGGAGTTCGGCGGGGTACTCGTCGACATTGGCGGAGATTAGGTGATTGGGAACGATGTCCTTGAGGAAGTCGAACCAGAACAGGCTGATCTGCGTGAGGACGCGGCCTTTGCCGGGGATCGGGCTGCCGAGGATGACGTCGAAGGCGCTGATGCGATCGGTCGCGACGATCAAAAGTTTGTCAGCGCCGACGGCGTAGACGTCCCGGACTTTGCCCCGGCGGATAAGGTCGAGGCCCGGCAGATTCGATTCGAGTAGCATGCGGACCTTTTATTTTAACTACTCGAGGCGGCCAAACATGATGCGCTCCTTGGCGCCTTGCGTGGCGAACAGATAGATGGAACCGCGGTGTTCGCGAAGGCCGGGATATTGGAACGATTCGGCGGATTCAAAGCGGTACTTGCGCTCCCAGTTCAGGCCGTCGACGGAGATGTCGATGTTGAAGACCGACCGCGAAACGCCGTTGACGCGCGTGGACTCCTGCCAGCCGAGATAGTAGACGCCCCAGAACTTTTCGAACAGCGGTTTGGAGTTGACGCCGTTCGGCACGGAGGGGCGGTAGGCGTTGGCGCTCCACTCGCGGCCGTCGCGGCTGGTGGTAAAGGTGTAGTTGCGCGTGCCGGCCTCCTGACGGCAGATGGCGAGCCACGTGCCATCGGGCAGGCGATTGACCGCGGCTTCGGTGAGTTTCAGCGACGCCGGCTGATTGAAGTGGCCGAGGATTTCGAAGGTGTCGAGCTCCGTGTTCAGCACCGCCCAGGCGTTTTGGCCGATTGGGTAGTTGTTGACCACGGCATGCGTCCTGCCGTCGAAGACCTTGAACGAATCGATCATGTACAGGCCGTAGTCCTTGGCTTCGCGCTCGAAGCCGAAGCGCTGGGCGTCCTCGTAAAAGCGGTCCGGCCGCATGTCGAACGTGCCGGCGGCGGTCTTAATTTTGGCCTTGTGAATCGAGTCCGAAAGGCGAAGCGTTTCGATGTCGAAATCGCGATAGTAGGTCTGGGCCTGGCGCTGCCGGGGCGCTTCGCTGGCCCAGAAGATTCGAAGCGTGCGCGCGTCCCTGCGCAGAATGCGCGGCACGAAGCAGGCGCCTTCGGCAAGGGTTTCGTTGGCGAAGGCCTGGCCGCCTCGGGCGATTGGAATGCGCTGTTCGACCGTCATGGTCTTCAAGTCGACGAGTGAGAGCGTGACATAGATGAAGGGCCATTCGGCGGTCTCACCGGGTTGGATGTCGTTGGCCATTTGGGCAACATAGGCGCGGTCGCCGATCAGGACCATGTCGGCGTCGTGCGCGCCCTTGACCTCCGGGCCGGTGGTCTGGAGCAGACCTTTCATGACGCGATCGCCGGCGGCCTTCGGATCCCAATCCGGCGGCAGGAGCTTGCGTTGCGAGGCGGTGCGGTCCAGCCGTTGAATCACCTGACGGAGCTTGACGGCGCCGGATTTGTTCTCGCCGGCGGCGACGTCCCTCTCCTGGAATTCGGCCATTAGGACCTCGCCGGCGCCCATGCGGTCGCGATCATAGACGACCCGAATCAGGCCGTCCTTTGCTTGGACGCCGTCCGGATAGGAGACGCCGGCGCGTTCGTCGAGCAGCAGCCCCTCGTTCCAAGACTTGCCATCGTCGGTGGAGAGCCGCGCGGTGAGATGACTGCGGCCCTTGAACTTGTAGTGGTTGACCAGCAGCAGGTTGCCTGAGGCGAGCGTGCGAAGGAAGAAGCGGGCGCCGGGGCTTGCGATGGCGCTCGGTTTGCCGGGCGACCAGGTGCGTCCCTTGTCGGCGGACTCGCTCTCCCAGAGTTGTCCGTCCCCGGTGCGGATGAGCATCCAGAGGGTTTTGTCGCGGCGTTCGACGATCATGTTTTCGAGCGCGAAATCCGGCGCTTTCACCGAGCCGTGGAGTTTCCAGGTGCGGCCTTTGTCGGTGGAAATGGCAACTCCCTGCACCTGGCTGGGACGGGCAAACCATTCGAAAGGGCGCGTGGAGGCATGGGTCACGGGCATGAGCCACTCGCCGGACTTTAGTGCGACCGGTTTATTCATGCGGAAGCTGAAGGGCGCTTCGTCGAAGCCGAGGCGGAACTCGCTGGACCATTGGGGGAACGGGGCGTCAGGCTTCTCGCAGAGGCGCGCATAGACTCCGTGCGCGCCTTCGTGGCGGTCGCCGCGGTTGAAGATGTACCAGAGACGCCGCTGGGGGTCGAGCCAGAGAGTGGGGTCAAAGGCGCGGCTGGTTCCTTGGGGGCCGGCCATTGCGACGGGTTCGGAGAAGCGGCGGCCGTTATCGTCGCTGTGGGCGAGATAAACGGTGTTTTCGATGGACGGTTCCTTGGGGCCGCCGGAGAAGAAGCTGACGAAGAGGCGGCCCTTGGGAGTGCGCTCGATGCCTGGGATGCCCTGCCAGGTGGGGAGGAGGCTTACGGGTTCGGCGGCGAGAGCGGTTAGGGGGAGGAGGAGAAGGAGGCGCAAAGCAAGCATGAGTTCAGTTGCATTGTATCCGGCTCCGATTACTTCACCGCTTCGGTGATTGTGACGGCGTCCCGCACGCGGAAGCGGACGATGGTCTCGCTGGCGATGGTGGCGGGGCCGCCGCGGGTCGTCAGGACTACGCCGGTGCCGCCGGCCGCACCGGCGCCTGCGCCGATAGCCGCGCCCTTTCCTTTGCCCGCTATGGCGCCAATGGCTGCGCCGACACCCGTGGCGATGGCGATCTTGGCGGTGTCCTTCTTCGTCGTGTCCTTGCCCACGGTGAGAAACGGGGCGGTGGCGATCTCAACTTTTTGTCCGTCCGCCGAGGTAAATCGCGTCAGTTGGATCGACAGTTCGGCGTTGCCCTTCACCTTACCGGCTCGCTTCAGATGGCTGACTCTGCCCGTGACCGGCGAGCCTTTCTCCGCGATTACGAGGCCATCGGAAATCAAGGGCTCGCTCAGGACGCCGGTCCACGTATCGCCCACCTCGTTCTTCTCCGAGGTCATCGATTCGCTGACCCTCGCTACCAGCACGGCTCCCCCTTTGACCGTTATCTGCCTGGCTTTCGGGGTGGCTGGCTTTGGTACCTCCTTGGGAGCTTCCTTGACCGGGACCGGTTTGAACGAGGACTCCTTGACGGGCTCAGCGGGCGGGGCGGTGGCGCATCCGATGAGGACGGCGGCGGCCGCGGCTACCGGGTAGATGGTTCGCATATCACATTCTCCTTAACATGCCGTTGCTCAAATGTGGAGCAACCGGAGGGCCAAACGCTACAATGGAAGCATGAACCCCGTCCTGCCGCATGACCGGCAGAACTTCCCTCAGCACTATAGCTTTGGAGGCATTCCCATTCAACCGGCGACGGTGCTGGCACCGATGGCCGGAGTCACCGATACCGTTTTCCGCCGTTTGATTCGCAATCAGGGCGGCTGCGGGCTCATCATGACCGAGTTCACCAGTTCGCACGGCGTTGTGGGTTCGGACGGCGGGCGGAAGCGCAAGTCCTTCGATTACTTGCATTTCGAGCCTGAAGAGCATCCGATTTCCGCGCAACTGTTCGGCTCCGATCCGAAGGTGATGGCCGATGCGGCGCGGATCTGCCAGGACCTGGGTTTCGATGCCGTCGATATTAATTTCGGCTGTCCGGTGAAAAAAGTTGTCAAGTGCAACGGCGGGTCCGGTTGCCTTCGGGACCTTCCGCTTGTCCGTTCGATTCTTGAACAGTGCCGCGCCGCGATTCAGATTCCGCTGACGATGAAGTTCCGGGCGGGTTGGAACGATGAGGAATTAGTACACGTCGAGACGGCAAAAATAGCCGAATCGATCGGAGTGACGGCCGTGGCGCTGCACCCGAGGACGCGGGAGCAGGGCTATTCCGGCCGCGCCGACTGGACGCGGATCGCCGATGTGAAGCGCGCGGTTCATATTCCAGTGATCGGCAATGGCGACATCGTGACGCCCGAGGACGCGGTGCGGATGCACCGGGAGACCGGATGCGACGCGGTGATGATTGGCCGGACGGCGTCATCGAATCCCTGGATCTTCCGCCAGATCGCCGAGTATCTGGCCACCGGCGCGTATTTTCAGCCGAGCGAGCGGGACCGCCATGAGATGATGGCCACCTACTACGGCATGATGGACGCGGAGAGCGAGCCGCACGACGCGATCGGAAAAATGAAACAGTTCGCCACCTATTTCACGCACGGCGTTCGCAACGGCGCGAAGCTGCGCACGGCCATCTACCACTCCCAGACGGTCTCCGACGTTCGCCACACGGTAGACCGCTTCTTTCTGGGAGACGCCGCGGCCGCATGAAGAAAATCGAGTTGATCACTGACGGGGCCTGTCTGGGCAACCCCGGGCCGGGCGGCTGGGCGTGCGTATTGCGCTACGGCAAACACACAAAGGAGATGTGGGGCTCCGAGCCGCAGACGACGAATAACCGCATGGAGTTGATGGCGGCGATTCGCGGACTACGTGCATTGAACGAAGCCTGCGAAGTGGCGATCACCACGGATTCGGAGTATTTGAAGAACGGCATTACCCAGTGGATTCACGGCTGGAAGAAACGCGGCTGGGTGAAGGCCGACAAATCACCGGTCGTGAACAAGGACCTGTGGGTCGAACTCGACGAGCAGGCAGCGCGCCACAAGACCGACTGGAAATGGACCAAGGGCCACGCCGATCACGAAGACAACAACCGTTGCGACGAACTGGCCTCGCGCGCCGCGCGGGAGCAGTCCGCGAGCGGATAACATAGCAAGAACCAATCACAGGAGAACCTCGACACAATGAGTTATGGATTGAACATCCGGAAGGACGCGGCGCTCGATTGCGTATCGCTGGGCGCGCTGGTGCACCGCCTGGATCCGGGCATTATTCCGTTCCGAAAGGCGCAGGATTTTTCCGTGCACATCTCGGGCGGCGAGTTTAACGTCGCCGCGAATCTTTCCGACTGTTTTCGCCTGCAGACCGGCGTGGCGTCGGCGATGGTGGACTACCCGGTGGGCGACCTGATCGCCGAGCGCGTGCGCGCGATGGGCGTGAAGCCGTTCTACAAGCGCTACGAACACAATGGCGTGAATGGACCGAACATGGCCGCCGTGTACTCCGACCGCGGGCAGGGACCGCGCGGGCCGGTGGTGTTCTACAACCGCTCCAACGAAGCGGCGGGGCTGTTGAAGCGCGGCGATTTCGACTGGAACGAAGTGTTCAAAGGCGGCTGCCGCTGGTTCCATTCGGGTGGCATTTTCGCGGCGCTTTCGCCAACGACCTCCGAAGTCATTCTGGAAGGCATGGAGGCGGCCAAGGCGCAGGGCGCTGTGATCTCGTTCGATTTGAACTTCCGCGCGAAGCTGTGGAAGATCGCCGGCGGCGAGAGCACGGCCGTGGCGACGATCAACAAGATTGTCAGCCTGGTGGACGTGCTGGTGGGCAACGAAGAGGACCTGCAAAAGGGCCTGGGCATTGAAGGGCAGGACGTGGAGTCTTCTTCGAAGCTGGATCCGGCGGCGTTCGTGTCGATGTTGAACAAGGTCCGCGAGCTGCATCCGCACGTGAAGGTTATCGCCACCACGCTGCGCGAGGTGCATTCGACGAACCGGCATTCGTGGTCGGCGGTCGCGTGGATCAACGGGCAGACCTATCAGGCGCCGATGTGCGAACTGGATGTGCTGGACCGTGTGGGCGGCGGCGACGGCTTCGCGGCCGGTTTGTTCTACGGAATTCTGAAGGGCGAAGCGCCGGAGCAGGCCGTGCGGCTGGGCTGGGCGCACGGCGCGCTGCTGACGTCGTATCCGGGCGACACGACGATGGCGACCGTCGAGCAGGTTCGCGAATTCGCCAAGGGCGGCTCGGCCCGCATTCAACGGTAGGGAACGATGCGATCACCCAAGGACGAGGTCAAGGGCCGGCTGCGCAGCCGCGCGTGGTTCGACAATCCGCACAATCCGGGCATGACGGCCGTGTATCTGGAACGTATTCAGAACTACGGGCTCACCGGCACGGAGCTGCGTTCGGGAAAGCCGATTATCGGCGTGGCGAACTCCGGCAGCGATCTTTCGCCGTGTAACCGGATTCACCTGGAACTGGTGGAGCGGGTTCGCGACGGCATTCGGGACGCGGGCGGCGTGCCGCTGGTGTTTCCGACGCATCCGATTTCGGAGAGCTGCCGGAGGCCCACGGCGGCCATCGACCGGAACCTGGCCTACCTTGGGCTGGTAGAGATTCTGCACGCCTATCCGCTGGACGGCGTGGTGCTTTGCACCGGCTGCGACAAGACGACGCCGGCGGCTGTCATGGCGGCCTGCACGATCAACATTCCGGCGATCGCGCTGAACAGCGGGCCGATGATTAACAGCTACTACAAAGGCAAGCTGGACGGCAGCGGCATGGCGGTATGGGACGCGCGGCGCATGCTGGCCGCGGGCGAGATCGACTACGACGAGTTTCTTACGAAGGTGGTGAATTCGACGCCCTCGCCGGGCCATTGCAACACGATGGGGACGGCGACGTCGATGAACTCGCTGGTGGAAGCGCTGGGTATGTCACTTCCCGGCAACGCCGCGATTCCGGCGCCGTACCGGGAGCGCAGCCAGATGGCGTACCACACGGGCGCGCGGATCGTCGCGATGGTTCACGAAAACCTGCGGCCGTCAGACATATTGACGAGGGAGGCGTTTGAAAACGCGATCGTCGTGAACTCGGCGATTGGCGGTTCGACGAACTGCCCGCCGCACATCATCGCGATCGCGCGGCACATCGGCGTGCCGCTAGAGGTGAAGGAGTGGGAGACGATTGGGCATGAGCTGCCGCTGCTGGCCAACGTGCAGCCGGCGGGTGAGTACCTGGCCGAGTCGTATCATCTGGCCGGCGGCGTGCCCGCGATCATCGGCGAGTTGATGAAGGGCGGCCACATTCGCGAGAACGCGATCTCCTGCACAGGCAAGACGATGGGCGAGTCCTACAAGGGCCGCGAGAGTCTGGACACGAACGTGATCCGCCCGTTGACGAATCCGGTAAAGCCGAACGCGGGCTTCCTGGTGGTTGGAGGAAATCTGTTCGACAACGCGCTGGTGAAGACTTCGGTCATCAGCGAGGAGTTCCGCTCCCGGTACTTCGCGGACAACGTGTTCACCGGCCGGGCAATTGTGTTCGAAGGGCCGGAGGATTATCACGACCGGATTAACGATCCGGCGCTGGCCATCGACGAGACCTGCATTCTGATTATTCGCAATGTAGGTCCGGTTGGATATCCAGGCGCGGCGGAGGTGGTGAACATGCTGCCGCCGGACTATCTGGTGAAAAAGGGAATCGACTATCTGCCGACCATCGGGGACGGCCGGCAGTCCGGCACCTCGGCGAGTCCTTCGATCCTCAACGCGTCGCCTGAATCCGCGGTGGGCGGCGGGTTGGCGATCCTGCGGACGAACGACATGGTGCGGATCGACCTGAACGCGCGCCGCGTGGACGTGCTGGTTTCCGACGAGGAGTTGGCGGCCCGGCGCGCGGCGTTGACGATTACGATTCCGCCCTCGCAGACACCGTGGCAGGAGCTATTCCGCGCGCATGTGGGGCAACTCGGTTCCGGGGCGGTGCTGGAGTTCGCGGTGAAGTATCAGGACGTGGGCAAAGAGATTCCGCGGCACAATCACTGAGGCAGCAGCAGGCGGCGGGCGCTCTCCACGGCCAGCCTGGGGCTGGCGAGGATGGGAGTGCCGCCGGCATCGACCGAGCCCAGCACGCGCGCCATCGACGCCTGGGCCAGTACGACGGCGTCGACTTCCTTTACGAGGCGGGTGAGCGCTTCGACGACCATGGCGTCGTGGCGGGCCGTGTCGCCGGCAAGGACGGCTTCGAACGCCCCTTCACAGAGGCACGGGATCGTCTGAACGGGGCGGTTCAAGCGGTGACCGGTGGCTTGAAGCAACGCCAACGTCGGCTCGAGAGTCGTTCGGAGCGTGGCGGCAACGCCAATGCGAGTGCCAAGGCCGATTGCCGCCTCCGCCATGGCCTCATCGATACGCAGCACCGGCACGTCGATGAACGGACGCGACGCCGCAACGGCCTCGCCGATAGACGAGCAAGTGACGAGCACCGCGCTGGCGCCGGCCTGGCGCGCCGATTCGATCAGGCTGAGGACGCGGCGGGCGGTGTTGCTGGTCAGATGGCCTTCGGCGATGGTGTTCTTGATGAGCGATTCGTCGACCATGTGGAAGCACTTCACGCCATCGAGCAGTTCGGCGGCGAGCTGCGTGAAGGCGGGAATCAGCACGGGGCTTGTATGGATGAACGCGAGAGTGGGAGTCATGCGCCGGCCCTTGTGATGTGCGCCACGCTTTCGGCTATGGCCTCCGGTTCGAAAACGCGTTTCCAGTCCGGCTGGAACAGGACGGGGCGGGCGCGTTCGATGGCTTTGATCGCGCCGTCGGAGAAGACCGCGCCTTCCTTTTCCTGGAAGACGATGGCGAGTTCGACGCGCATGTGGCCGAGCAGGAAGTCGCGGGCGGCCTCGTAGGGTACGCCGCGCCGCGCGGCTTCGTCAGTGGCCTCGCGCAGAATCGTCAAGCAGGTCCCGAGCACCGTTTCCGAGAGCACCGGTTCCAGAATCGCCATCTGCTTCGGCGTGCAACGGTGGGATTTCATCACGGGCTTGTAGATGGTTCGCGCGATGGCTTCTCCATCCGTATAGGCGGTTTCGGGCCCCTGCACGAGGCAGCAGGTGATGTGCTGTTTGGCGTGTTCCCCGCCGAAGAAGTCCCTTTGGGCAAGAGGCTCGATCTCATCACTAAAGATTGGCGGATGGCATGGATGAGTGACGAAGTAGTGCAAGCTGGGATTGACGGGAAGCAGGCCGGCCTGCACGGCCGCGATATCGAGCAGCACGACGAGCGTTCCGGGCGCCAACTGTTGTTCCAGGCCGGCCATGACGGAATGGATTCGATTGTCGGGCACGGCGAGAATAACCGCTTCGGCACCGGCAAGAGCCTGTTCGAGCGCCACCGGCTCCAGCCCGCGAGCCCGCAGCTCCTGTTGACCGGACTCGCGGATCTCCACGTGGCGCACGTCGTAGGGGCTGCCGGCCAGGTTCGCGGCGAGGCGCATACCCATCTTGCCGCCGGCGCCCAAGAGCGCGATGTTTTTCATGTCGAACGATCTCCTTTGGTGAGAGTGAAGAAGTTGTCGCCGCCCACCTGGCCGCCTTTGAAAACGATTTCCAGGCCGTGGCGGCGCGGCGCGCGGGACCAGGCTTGGCACAGGGGCGCGCCGGGCGCCAAATGGGTGAGGAACGTAAGCGCGTCGATGCCGAGTTGGCTGCCCGCGTGGCTGGATGTATCGCCCCCGCAGACGATGGCGCGGCGGACGGCCGAGGCGTCGAGCACGCGGGCGAGCAAGCGTCCAGAACGCTCGCCCAGTGCACGGCGGCCAGTGGTGTCGAGCGTCTCGATTCTCGTCTCCGACGAATACAGAACCACACCGGAGCCGGGTCCGGAGAGTGCATCGAGCGCGAACTGGACGGCCGCGTTGTCACCTGCGCCGTCGAGCGGATCGATGGGAATCAGGCGGAATCCGTTCGCGCCGGCGTGTGCGATTTGGCACTGCGTATTGGGCGAGCAACTTCCGGAGAGAACGACGACTCGATCGGCGGGGGCCAAGGCCGGCACGGCGCGGCACGGGCGGTCCCAATGGGCCAGAAGGGCGTACTCGATGCCGGACGAGCCGACGAGAAACGGCTGGCGGTCCTGATCCCAGAGCAGGCGGCCGGCGCGGCGCAGCGTGGCGTCGTCGAACACGTCGATCAACACCGCGCCGGTGGCGCCGGCGGCGTAGCGGTCATCCGGGGCGGCCGCGTCGTGCAGATCGACGGGCAGAGTGGTTTGTTCGCGCAGGTGCAGGCGAAGATCGGCCTCGCGCATTGGCGTGACGGCGTGGCGGCTCATGGCCGGATGCCGGTCGATGCGGTGGATGACGCCGCCGGCCGCGGCGGCGAACAGGTGGCCAAAAAACGTGTAGCGGCGCAAGGGCGGCGCGCCGACGACAAGCGGAACGAAGCGCCCGCCGAAGATACGATGGCCGATCTCAATGGCGCGGCCGATGCTGCCGACGGTTGGCGAACTATCGAAGGTCGAACAGATTTTGTAATGGCAGGCGGCGGCGTTCAAACCGCGCAGCCAGGCGAGGTCTTCGGGAAGATGGAGCTCCATCGCTTCCGGGGACTCGCTTCGCGTGGCGCCGGCCAGACCGAACGCCTCGTAGTCCTGGAACGGCGCGAAAGCGGTTGCGTCCGGGCGGCCGAGGAAAAGAACGGCGTCCAGAAATGGCGCGAGCGCCTGCAGCGCGTCGGTGGAACCCGTGAAGTCGTCGCCATACCAGGAGAGCGTCCTCATCCGGCCAGAGCCTTCTCCCATGCCTGGCGCACGGCCGCAACGCCGGCGCCGATGCCGTCCGGGTGGCCCATGATGCCGCCGCCGCAGGCGAAGATGAGATCCGCCGAACCGAGCGCGCGGAAGGTATCGGCCGCTTGCGCGGCCGTTTGGCCGGAGGAGAATACGGGCAGAATGGTGAAGTCCGGCCCGGGCGGCGGGAACATCGGCGTGAGACACTCCCGGGCGGAGGCAATGACGGATTCGTCGCTTTCGCAAAACTTGTTACGCAGGCCGTTGACGTGAAGATGGTCGACTCCCGCGACCCGCCAGAATTTCTGATACGCCCGATACGACATGCCGATGGCCGGAGATCGATCGAACATGCCCCAGCCGTTTCGATGGCCGTGAATCGGCAATTGGGAGTGACGGCGCAGGGCGCTCACGCCGGCCAGGCCCGCGCCGTTCACGCTGACCATGACGCAGGTGCCGCCCGCCGCCAAGACCTGGTCGTGGCGAAGGCGCATCTGGTCTACTTCGCCGGTGAGGTTGAAGGCGAACATGACCTTCTTGCCGGTTCGATCCGCGTGGCGGTTGAGGACATCCATGACGGCGTGAACGCGAGCGGCGAAGGGGCAATAGGGCCCGTCGGATTGGAGTTCGTCGTCCTTGATGAAGTCGATGCCGCCGGCAGTCAACTGTTCCACCATGGCGGCGGTTTCCCGCGGATTCATGCCAATACTCGGTTTGATGATCGTGCCGATGAGCGGAAGGCGCTCCACGCCAGCCAACCGCCGCGTGCCGGCCACGGCGAACGCCGGTCCCGGATAGGCCTGACGGAAATCGTCTGGCAATGTCATGTCGAGAAGCTTCAAACCGGAGAACTGTTTCAGCTCGAACAGATTGCCGGCGACAGTCGCCATGAGGTTGGGCAGCGAAGGGCCCAGGTTTTCGACCGGCCAGGTGACGGAGATCTCGGCGCGGCGGTAGACGGGCGGCGCACCGGGCGGCGCGCCGGCGCCGGGCAGCGATGGGGTGGGGGACTCGTCGAGCTCGCGAATCGACTCCACGCGCGCTCCGGCCCGCTCGCGCAACTCCTCCGTTTCGCCCGGTACGCGGACGAAGGTGCCCGAGGATTGTTCCCCGGCCAGAACCTCCGCGGCCTGCGCGAGGGGAAAGGCGGATTCGATCCAGTAACGGGCGGCAATGCGGTTTGGACTCATGCGATGGACTCACCTCCGTCGAGAAGGAAAAACAAGCGCGCACTGCAGGCGACAAGCACGGCGATGAGGAATAGCGGCAGATCGTAGTTACCGGTCTGGCCGACGATGTAGCCGAAAATCGTTGTACACAGGAAGCCGCCGAACTGGCCGGCCATGTTCATGGCGCCGGAGACCGCGCCGGCATGCGCGCCGCTGATATCCAGGCACAGTGCCCAGGCCGAGGGAAGCATGAGGTCCAGCACGCCAAAACCGATGCAGAGCAGCGCCACGGCATAGTCCCGGTTGGTTGTGAACGCGGTGGCGAGGAGCAACAGAGACGCTGCGCCGAGGCATGTTGCGCCGAGATAGCTGCGGCCGCGCCGCTG
>Ga0194119_10003886_pt1 | contig 23634 bp, 19 predicted proteins | sample TA2MahC100mmetaG_FD_148620 | JGI IMG/M metagenome (GOLD analysis project Ga0194119, IMG submission 148620) | Freshwater microbial communities from Lake Tanganyika, Tanzania - TA2015018 Mahale Deep Cast 100m | ecosystem: Environmental > Aquatic > Freshwater > Lake | place: Tanzania: Lake...
TGGTGAATGAAAAGGCCGAGGCCATATTGAGCTACCCCTTCAGTCAACTGGAGGGTCTGATGCCGGATGAATGGGGGCAGGAGGGCTCGGATTTGCGCAGGTTTGGCGAGGCGATGAAGGCCCATTTTGTGCGCCTGTCGAATGCCCAGGGCCAGGCGGACACGGCACTCAAGGCGGCGGCACAATTCTGGCAGGAGCCCCACTGTAACTATCGGGTGGGCGATGTGAAACATGTGTTGCATGTGCGCGGTGCGCGGATCATCGCCCGTGAGACGCCCGAATACGCCCTGGTTTTCGACGATATTACCCACATGATCAAGGCTCAGGAGGTCGAGGCCTGGAGCGAGGTGGCCCGCCGTCTGGCGCACGAGATCCGGAACCCGCTCTCTCCCATCCTCCTGTCAATCGAGCGTCTGCAGTACCGCTTGGCGGACAAGCTGGATCCGGCGCAGCGCAAGTTGTTGGAGCAGGCCGCCAGTGCCGTTATTCAACAGGTCGACCAGATTCGCAATCTGGTTGATACATTTTCTCAATACGCGCGCATTCCGGCCCCGGCGATTCACCCCCTCGATCTTAATGTCCTGGTCGCGGAGGTGCTGCCCCTCTACGCGGGGCATACGGACCTGCATGCGGAGTTGATGCCGGACCTGCCGCCCGCCGCCGCCGATCGCGGTTTGCTGAACCGGGTGTTGGTCAATTTGTTGAAGAACGCCTTCGAGGCGACCGAGCAGACCCAAGAACCGCGGATTGTTATTCGCACCGGGGTTGTGGACGGGGGCGTCTGTCTTTGTGTTGAGGACAACGGGCCCGGATTTACGGAACGGCAGATGGCTCACCTGTACGAGCCTTATGCGACGACCAAGCCCAAGGGCTCCGGGCTGGGCATGCCCATTGTCAAACGCATTGTGGACGATCATCAGGGCCGCATTGAGGTGCATAATATCGACCCACACGGTGCGGCGATTCGCATTACGCTGCCCCTGATGGAGGAGACAACGCGTGAGTGAAATACTGGTCGTAGATGACGAACCCGGTATCCGGGATGTATTGCAGCAGATCCTCGAGGACGAGGGCTACGATGTGCGCCTGGCCGAAAACGGGGCTCAGGCTCGGGCAGCGCTGCAAGAGCGGACACCGGATCTGGTCCTGCTCGACATCTGGATGCCCGATCTCGACGGTCTGACGCTGCTCAAGGAGTGGGTAACCCAGGGTTGCCTGAAGATGCCGGTGATCATGATGTCCGGACACGGCACGATCAAGCACGCCATGGAGGCCACCCGTCTGGGGGCCTTTGATTTTCTGGAGAAACCCATCTCTTTCAAACCGTTGTTGGAGGCCGTTGGGCGGGCCATGGCGGTGGGCATCCTGCCGCCCCCTTTGCCGGAAAGACTCGCAGGGTTGGGGAGTGGTGAGGTCATTACCGATTTGGCCCGGCGTTTGCGCCAGGCCGCAACCGAGGCGCCCCTGTTTCTGGCCGCTGAACCGGGCGCCGGGAGTCAGGCCTGCGCGCGTTTTCTGCATGTGGAGGGAACGCCCTGGCATGCCCCGACGGATCTGCAAACCCTGTCCGAGAGCCCCATGGATTGGTTGCAGGCCGCCAAGGGCGGGCTGCTGTTTTTGGCGGAAATTGGAACCCTGACCCCGATGCAGCAGAAGGGGCTCCAACTGATTCTTGCCCGGCGGAGCGAATTTGGCGTGCGCCTGGTGTGTTCGAGCCGTGAAAATCTGGCCGTCAAGGAGGGCTATTCACGCGAGATCTATCACGCCATGACCGAGTCGGCCCTGCGGGTGCCGCCGCTACGCGACCATCGCGAAGATATTCCCGAACTGGCGCAGGCGGCGCTGGAGGGCTCCGTGTTACGCCACGGCCTGGAGGCCAAGCGGTTCTCCGAGGACGCCTTAAAGACCCTGGCTGGGCAGAATTGGCCCGGAAATCTGGACGAGCTGGCGAGCGTTGTCGATGAACTGGCCACGACGAGTACGACGCCCACGATCGAGCAGAGCGAGGTCGAGGCGCGTTTGGGCATCATCAAGCCCGTGGTGCCCGTCGTGGCGGTGAGCCATGAGGTCGACAATCTGTTGGCCTTGCCGCTCAAGGATGCGCGCGACGCCTTTGAGCGTCTGTATCTGGAGGCCCTGCTCAAGCGTTGCAATGGCAGTGTCAGCCGGGCTGCCGAAGAGTCGGGCATCGAGCGCACCCATCTTTACCGGGTGTTACGCAAGCTGGGCGTGCGCGCCGGGGCTGAGAAAATATGAAGATTGTCATTCTTGGTGCCGGTCAGGTCGGCGCCAATCTGGCGGCGAGCCTGGTCTCCGAGGCCAACGACATCACCGTCATTGATCTGGATGCCGAAAAACTGGCCTGGCTGCAGGATCACTATGACCTGCGTACCGTTCAGGGTCACGCCTCACACCCGTCTGTGCTGGCCCGGGCCGGCATCGAGAACGCTGACATGCTGGTGGCGGTGACCCAGAACGATGAGACCAACATCGTCGCCTGCAAGATCGCCAGTACCCTCTTCCATGTCCCGACCAAGATCGCCCGCATCCGCTCGGCCGACTATATGTCCCACCCCGCCCTCTTCGCTGCGGACAATCTGGGTGTTGACTATATTATCAGCCCAGAAGAGGAAGTGACCACTTACATCAAGCGCCTGGTTGACTACCCCGAGGCCCTGCAGGTTCTCGATTTTGCCGGCGGTCGTATTCGTCTGGTGGCGGTCAAGGCCCTGAAGGGCGGGCCGTTGGTGGGGCATCAGTTGCAGGAATTACGGCGACACCTGCCGACGCTGGATGCACGGGTCGCGGCCATCTTTCGGCGCGGCGCCAGTATCAAGCCCTCGGGCAGCACCATCATTGAAAATGGGGACGAGGTCTTCTTTCTGGCCGCGACCGAAAATATTCGCGCGGTCATGAAAGAGATGCGCAACTCGGACAAGAGTGCGCGGCGGGTGATGATTGTGGGCGGCGGTAACATTGGCAGCCGTTTGGCGGCTGCGCTGGAGCCGGATTACGAGGTCAAGCTGATTGACCACAACAAGGCCCATGCCGAGAGGCTGGCGGATCGCCTCAAGTCAGCGCTGGTGTTGGTCGGGGATGCCACGGATGAGGATCTGTTCGTCCAGGAAAATGTGGAGGACATGGATGTGTTCTGTGCCCTCACGAATGACGACGAGGACAACATCATGGCGGCCCTTCTGGCCAAGCGCATGGGCGTACGCAAGGTGATTGCACTCATCAACCGTGCCTCCTATGTCGATTTGCTGCAAGGCGGCGAGATTGATGTCGCCCTGTCGCCCGCGCAGGCGACCATCGGCCCGCTGTTGACCCACATTCGGCGCGGCGACATGGCGTCGGTGCACTCGCTGCGGCGCGGGGCTGCCGAGGCGATGGAGGTCGTTGTGCATGGCGACAAGCGTTCTTCGCGGCTGATTGGCCGGCGCATGGACGAAATCGAGCTGCCCGAAGGCGTGTCCCTCGGCGCCTTGTTGCGCGGTGACCGCGTGCTCATCGTGCACCACGATACGGTGATTGAGGCTGAGGACCACTTGATCTTTTTCGTGCCCAACAAGCGCATGCTGCCCAAGGTCGAGCGCCTATTGCAGGTGAACTTCGGGTTCTTCTGATGCTGCGCTACCGCCTCTTGCCATTGTTGCATGTGCTTGGGTTGGTGATCGCCGTGTTCGGTGTCTTCATGCTGTTGCCGCTGGCTGTTTCTTGGTCGCTCGCGGACGGTGCCGAGGGGGCCTACGATGTGGGCGTTCTGGCAACCTTGGGTACGGGCATCCTGTTCTGGCTGTTGGGCCGGCCGTTTCGGCGCGAGCTCAAGGTGCGCGACGGTTTTTTGTTGGTGGTACTGATCTGGCTGATTTTGCCCGCCTTTGCCTCGCTGCCCCTGCTGCATTATCTGCCGGGCCTGAGCCTCACGGACGCCTACTTTGAGACGATGTCCGGCCTCACCGCCACCGGCGCCACGGTGCTCTCCGGGTTGGATGCGTTGCCGCCTTCGATCAATATCTGGCGGGCCGCGCTGCATCTGATCGGCGGCATGGGCGTGATCGTGCTAGTCGTTGCGGTGCTGCCGCTGTTGGGCGTGGGCGGCCGGCAGATGTTCAAGGCCGAGACGCCGGGGCCGATGAAGGACAGCAAGCTGACTCCGCGCATGACCGAGACCGCGAAGGGTCTGTGGGCGGTTTATTTGCTGTTTACGGTGGCCTGTGTGTTGGCCTTCTGGGCCGTAGGGATGGACTGGGTCGATGCCACCGTCCATGCTTTTTCGGTGATGGGCCTGGGCGGTTTTTCCTCGCACGACGCCAGTTTTGGTTACTTCAATTCGGTAGCGGCGGAGGGGGTGGCCGTGGGCTTCATGTTGCTTGCCGGTCTCAATTTTGCCACGCACTTTATGGTGTTGCGCAGCCAGAGTTTGACGCCTTACCGACATGACCCTGAGCTACGCTGGTTCTTTGGCGTGGTCTTGGGCAGTTGTTTGGGTCTGGCGCTGGCGCTGTGGCTGGGCGGTTATTACCCCGATTTTTGGGTCGCGCTCCGCTATGCCACCTTTAACACCATTTCCATGGCCACGACGGCCGGTTTCTCCACGACCGATTTTGCGCTCTGGCCCATCTTCACGGGACTGTGGATGTTGTTTCTGTGCAGTTTTGCCACCTGCTCTGGCTCGACGGGGGGCGGCATCAAGATGATGCGGGCGATCCTGCTCTACAAGCAGACTTATCGCGAACTCAAGCACCTGTTGCATCCCTCGGCGCAACTGCCGGTGCGGTTGGGCGCGAGCAGCGTACCGAACAAGGTCCTGTTTGCCGTGCTGGCCTTCATGTTCATCTATGTGGCCCTGATCGTGGTGTTGACCTTTGTCCTGATCGCCTCGGGGCTGGATGTGTTCACGGCCTTTTCTGCCGTGGTGGCCTGCATCAACAACGCTGGGCCAGGCCTGGGCCAGGTGGGTCCAGCGACAACCTATGCCGTTCTCAGCGATCTCCAGACCTGGGTGTGTACCTTCACCATGCTGCTGGGGCGACTGGAATTGTTCACCTTGCTGGTGGTCCTGACCCCCGCCTTCTGGCGCAAGTGAACGGCCTTCGGCTACTATGCGGGTCTTGGATTGTTAAGCAGGAAGAGGACTATGGGGCGTCAAGTTCAATGCATCAAATTGGGCCGCGAAGCGGAGGGGATGGATTTTCCGCCCTTCCCGGGAGCCTTCGGTCAGCGGCTGTTTGATTCCGTCTCCAAGGAGGCCTGGGCGGGGTGGGTGCGCATGCAGACCATGATCGTCAATGAAAACCGCCTTAGCATGGCCGATGCCAAACATCGCAAGTACCTCATGGAGCAGTGCGAAAAGTACTTCTTTGGGGAGGGCCTTAGCGCACCAGAAGGGTTCGTGCCGCGTTAAGCCGGCCGTTCACGGGAATTTCCATGTCAGAGCCCAAAACCCATTTCGGCTACCAGACCGTCGATGAGTCGGCCAAGGCCGGCAAGGTTGCTGAAGTTTTTCATTCGGTGGCCAGCAACTACGATGTGATGAATGATCTCATGTCGATGGGGCTGCATCGGGTCTGGAAGCAGTTCCTGCGCCTGCGCGCCGGGGTGCGTCCAGGCGCTCGCATTCTTGATATCGCCGGCGGCACGGGCGATATCAGCCGCCTGCTGGCCAAGGATGCAGGGCCGACGGGCGAGATCTGGCTGACCGACATCAATGGTTCTATGCTGGGCATCGGCCGTGACCGCTTGCTCGATGAAGGCCGCCCGGTAGCGACCGCGCAGTGTGATGCCGAGAAATTGCCCTTTCCGGATGACCACTTTGACTTGGTGACGGTGGCCTTCGGCCTGCGCAACATGACCCACAAAGAGGTGGCCCTGGCCGAGATGCGGCGAGTGCTCAAACCCGGCGGCCGTCTGTTTGTGTTGGAGTTTTCCAAGGTGGCCAAACCGTTGCAACCGATCTACGACCTGTACTCCTTCAAGCTCTTGCCCTTTATGGGCGAGAAGGTGGCCGGCGATGCCGCGAGCTACCAGTATCTGGCCGAGTCCATCCGCATGCATCCGGATCAGGAGACCCTCAAGCAAATGATGTCCGGCGTCGGTTTTGGGCGCGTGGATTACCACAACCTGACGGCCGGTGTGGTGGCGCTGCATATCGGCTACAAGATCTGATCAGTCGTCCAGGCTGATATAGGCGATTGCCACGATCTCCAGTTCGCGCCACCCTCCCGGTACCTGAAATCTGACGGCGGCGCCCAGCTCGGCCTTGAGCAAGGCGCGCGCCAAGGGCGAGACCCAGGAGATCCGCCCGCGGCCCGGGTCGGCCTCGTCAATGCCGACGATGCTGTAGGTGGATTCCGCTCCGTTTTCATCGGCCACCGTCACGGTGGCGCCAAAAAAGACCTGATCGAGCGCCTCGTCGCGGCTGGCGGGGTCCACCACGATGGCGGTGTCGATTCGTTTGCCGAGAAAACGCAGGCGCCGATCAATCTCGCGCAGGCGTTTCTTGCCGTAGATATAGTCGCCATTCTCGGAGCGGTCGCCGTTACCGGCTGCCCAGGACACGATGTTCACGACGGCCGGGCGTTCAACCTTGAGGAGCTGGTTGAATTCGGTCTGCAGACGGGCGTAGCCGCTGGGCGTGACATAGTTGCCGGCCCCAATGGGCGCGTTGCCCCATGGATCGTCCGCGTCGTTGTCGTCCTCGGCGGGGTCAGGCGGGAGGGCCGTACTCATTCCTCTTCGGCGGGAGGGCGACCTTCGTGGATCAGGCTGGTACGGCGTTTCAGAAAGACATCGCGGGTAAATTCATAGGGGTCGAGAGCCGCCGTATCCAGGGCGTCCTTGACCTTGAGGCGTTCGACCCGGGTGTCGAGGGCGTCTAGCACGACAGGCGTTGTGCGCTGCGGGAAGACCTCGCGATTCTGGATCGGATCAAAGTACAGGCTATCGACCAATCGTCCGGCCGCATCGCGCACGGAACTGGGGCCGTAGAACGGCAGCACGAGGTAGGGCCCACTGCCGGCGCCCCAGTAGCCCAAGGTCTGGCCAAAATCCTTGTTGCGTTTCTTCAGGCCCATGTCTTGCGCCACATCCAGGAGCCCCAGAAGACCGAAGCTGGTGTTGATGGTGATCCGCAGCAAATCGCGGCCGGCGTGTTCGGCCTTGAGCTGCAGGGTGTCGTTGGCGAGGACCGTCACATCGTTGAGATTGGAGAAGAAGTTACGCACCCCTGTCTGCACGGGCTTGGGGACGGCGGCCTGATAGCCTTCGGCCACCGGCTTGATGACGGCCTTGTCCACCGTTTCGTTGAAGTGGTGGACAACCCGGTTCATGGGTTCAAGCGGATCACGCGGGTCACCATGGCTGGCGCAACCCGGGAGGGCAAGCACCAATGCAACACAGGTCAGGGTTTGCAGCGTGGCAGAAGGCGTCACAATAATCTCGGAAAGGAACTGCGGAGACGATTTTAATCGTTTACCAGATTGTTCGCCATGGCCTCAATTGTTGCGGGAGCCCTTTACAGGCGTCCGGGCCGCCTGTAGAATGGCGAACTCTTTTGGGGGTATAGCTCAGCTGGGAGAGCGCTTGCATGGCATGCAAGAGGTCAGCGGTTCGATCCCGCTTACCTCCACCAAAATTGGGAATCAAGCCGAAAGGCGCGATTCAATAGCTCCAAGGTCCCCATCGTCTAGAGGCCTAGGACATTACCCTTTCACGGTAAGTACCGGGGTTCGAATCCCCGTGGGGACGCCACACACACCGGAGAAATCCGGTAAAGGCCGGAATCTGTTATCAGGTTCCGGCCTTTTTTTCGTCTGCGCTTCCGTTTGCGTTTCTGTCTGCGGTCCCGTCTGCAGGTGTTGCTGCGGACGCTAGCGGTCCGGTACAAACTTCAGCACATTGCCGTTGATGCAGTAACGCTTGCCGGTCGGCGGCGGGCCATCGTCGAAGACATGGCCAAGGTGAATACCGCTGCTGGCGCTGCGCACTTCGACTCGCAGCATGCCGTGACTGCGATCGGGGTGTTCGCTCACGGCGCCGGGCGCGGGCTGGATAAAGCTGGGCCAACCGGTGCCGCTGTTAAATTTGGCATCGCTGCGGAACAGGCGCGCGCCGCTCAGGGGATCGACAAACCAGCCGGGGCGTTTTTCGTCGAGATGCAGGCCGCAAAACGGGGCCTCTGTGCCTTGGTTGAAGGCGATGTGCTGTTGCTCCGGGCTGAACACGAGCGCGCCCAAGGCCTGCCAGTACGCCGAGGGGCGCGGATAAGGCACGCCGGTACCGCCCAGGCCGCAATAGCCGTGGGGATTCTTTTGCAAATAGTTCTGGTGATAGGTCTCGGCCGCGCCATAGGTGGTGAGGGGTGCGATCTCGGTCGTGATGGGCCGTGCCGCTGACAGGGCGGCCTGATAGGTCTCGCGAGACTGCAACGCGGTGGCGTGTTGCGCCGCGCTTGTGGTGTAGATGGCGCTACGGTAATTGCTGCCGATGTCGTTGCCCTGGCGGTCGCCCTGGGTGGGGTCGTGGTTTTCCCAGAAGTGCGCCAGCACCGCCTCCAGCGTCGTCTTTTTCGGGTCAAACCAGACCTTGACCACCTCCGCGTGGTTGCGCTGTTTGGATTGGCCCAGGCGCAGCCGTCGTTCCTGCGCGAGCACGGCCTCGTAGGTGGTGGAGATCTCGCCATTGGCGTAGCCACTTTCGACCTCGACGACGCCAGGCAACTCCCTCATGCGCCGTTCAGCGCCCCAAAAGCAGCCCATGCCGAGGACGATAAAGTCTTCCAGAAGGGCGGCCGGGGGAGTGGCTAGGGGCGCGGCGGGGGCGTGGATCATGAGCAGGCAGCCCCCAGTGTCAGGCGCTATCGCGCAGGGCGGTGCGCAGACACGGGTATCTGGTACAGGTGCAGCGCAGACCTGCCATAGGGTTATTTAACCGCGAATATGTCCATCGCCCAGCACCACCCATTTCTGGCTGGTCAGACCCTCCAGGCCGACCGGGCCGCGGGCGTGGATCTTGTCGGTGGAGATGCCGATCTCGGCCCCCAGGCCATATTCAAAACCATCGGCGAAACGCGTCGAGGCATTGATCATCACGCTCGATGAGTCGACCTCGCGCAGGAAGCGCATTGCGTTCGGATGATGGGTCGTCAGGATCGCCTCGGTGTGGTGCGAACTATAGGTATTGATGTGGGCGATGGCCTCATCGAGGCTGGCCACAATCTTCACGCTGATGATCGGGGCGAGGTATTCGGTCGACCAGTCGGCCTCCGTGGCATCAACCACGCGCGCATCTGGAACCTGGCTGAGCAGGGCCTTGCTCGGGGCGTCGCAGCGCATTTCCACACCCTTGGCGGCGAAGATGGCGCCGATGCGGGGCAGGAAGGCAGCGGCGGCCTGCTCGTGCACCAGCAACGATTCGGTCGCGTTGCAGGGGCTGTATTTCTGGGTCTTGGCATTTTCCGTGACCACCAGCGCCTTTTCCAGATCGAACTCGGCATCGACATAGGTGTGGCAGTTGCCGTCGAGATGCTTGATGACCGGCACGCGCGCCTCGTTCGTGATGCGCTCGATCAGGCCTTTGCCGCCACGCGGGATGATGACATCGACGAACGCCGGCATCGTGATCAACTCGCCCACGGCGGCGCGGTCCGTGGTTTCCACCAGTTGCACGGCGGTGGCCGGCAGACCTGCCGCGGCGAGCGCCTGCTGGACCAGCCTCCAGAGGGCCACATTGGAGTGGATGGCCTCGGAGCCGCCGCGCAGGATGCAGGCGTTGCCGCTCTTGATGGCGAGCGACGCGGCCTCGATGGTTACATTCGGGCGGCTCTCGTAAATCATGCCGAAAACGCCGAGCGGGACGCGCATCTGGCCGACGCTGATGCCGGACGGGCGGCGCTTCACTCCGGTGATCTCGCCGACCGGATCGGGCATGGCGGCGAGCTGTTCGCAGCCTTCGGCGACCGTCTCGATGACCTTGTCGGTCAGGCGCAGGCGGTCAACCATGGGTGCCGCCAGACCGGCTGCCTCAGCCGCCGCGATGTCTCTGGCGTTTTCGGCCTGCAGCGGGGCGCCCGCCTCGCGCAGCAGGCGAGCGAGTTCCAGGAGGGCGGTGTTTTTGGCGCGGGTCTCGGCGCGGGCCATTTCGGTTGCCGCCGTGCGGGCCGCGCGGCCCAGTGTGTCCATGTAAGTGTGGATATCCATTTATGTTCCTGAAGGCAGGGCATTAAAGGCGGGTGCGGGCTGGTTGAGCAGCGTAAGCCCCAATTGTTTGTACAAGTTCCAGCCGTCTTCGCGGATCAGCCCCTTGCTGGCGCGATCAATGCGTCCGGCGTGTTGTAAGGCGCGACCGAGCCGTTCGGTACCCAGGCGCCTGGCCTGACGACTGAACAGGGCCTGGCGCGAATCCCAGATCCGCAGACTGCGCATCAAACCGGCCAGGTCTTCGCCACGGGCGCTGGCCAGCGCCAGACGATAGAGGGTGCGCAGATCCTGCACCAGGAGCCAGAGGGCAAAGATGGGCGCCTCGCCCTCGGCCTTGAGGCTGTCGGCAATGCGCAGGAAACGGGGAGCGTCCCCGCGCCAGAGGGCCTCGGGCAGATCGGCGGCGTCATAACGGGCGACATCGGTGACGGCGGCGCGGGCCGCTTCCAGCGTTACCGGGCCGGGCGGTAGCAACAGGGCCAGTTTCTCGATTTCCTGGTGCGCGGCGAGGAGGTTGCCCTCGACGCGGACAGCGATCCAGTCGAGTGTGGCGCGATCGGCCTTGAGTTGATGACGCGCGAGGCGTTCCCCGATCCATTGCGGCAATTGTTCCAGGGTGGGGGTGGCGACCATGACGGTGGCGCCGGTCGCTTCGAGCCGGGTGAACCACTTGCTGGACTGCATTGCCTTGTCGGCACGGGGCAGGATCAGGAGCAGGGTGCAGTCGGGCGGCGGATTGGCGGCCCAGGCCTCCAGAGCCTTGGCGCCCTCCACGCCGGGTTTGCCGCCGGGCAGGCGGACCTCGATCAGGCGGCGTTCGGAAAACAGGGACAGGCCATCAAACTGGGCAAAACATTCGGCCCAGCGAAACTGGGCGCTGGCCTCGATCAGCGTGCGCTCGGCGCCGACCGTTTGCAGGGCGCGACGAATCAGGGCGGCCGCCTCGTCCACCAGCAGGGGGGCGTCGCCGCAGAGGCAATACACCGGCAGGATCTCGCGGCTGAGGGCATTGGCCAACGCGCTGGTGGAGAGTTTCATGTGGGCGCCGTGCTTGATGACGCCTTAGAGGCGTCCGTACGCGATGCGGGTCAGTGCCTGGCGAGCGAGTTCGATGGCCATGTCTCGGCGCAGGCTGGCCTCTTCCGTTTCTTTGGCCAGGGCCTGGCTGTCGTTATAGGTAAAGTCGCGCTGGGCGAACAAGGGGATGGCCTCGAACAGGGCCTTGCCGTAGGCATCGCGCACATCCATCCGCACCTCATAGATCAGGCGGTATTCGCGCACGCGGCCCGCTCCCGACAGCGACAGAATCTGTTTCTCGAGTTTTTCCTGGCTCAGGCGGATGACCAGCGGCGCCCCCTTGGAGCCGGCGTGCAGCTTGCGTTGATCGTGTAACTGTTCGCGTAACTGTTGCCCCAGCAGCGAGCCCTCCCCGGCCTCGACCCATGCGCTGGTGAAGGGCATGGCATTGACCCCGCGCAGGCGAAAACCGCAACCGGCAAGGGCCAACAGAGGGGCGGCAAGGAAAAAGGCGCGACGCTTCATGGCGCTATGATGCCACGGGGCGCGCCTCGCGTCATGCCACGATGTTGACCAGGCGGCCAGGCACCACGATCACTTTTTTCGCGGGGCGGCCTTCCATGTGTTTTTGGGCATCGGGGTGGGCCAGCGCGGCGGCCTCAAGGCTCGCCTTGTCGGCATTCACGGGGACCGTCAATTTGCCGCGCAGCTTGCCGTTGATCTGTAGCATCAGTTCGACCTCGTTCTGGACGAGGGCGGTGGCATCTACGCTCGGCCAGGCCTGATCGAGCAGCCGCGTGCCAGGGCGCAATTCGGCCCAGAGCGCGGTGCAGATGTGCGGCACGATGGGCGAGAGCATCAGGACCGCGGCCTCCAGGGTTTCCTGACGCACGGCCCGGGCATGGGGGGCTGTGGCGTCCAGTTTGGCCAGCGCGTTCATCAATTCCATAACGGCGGCGATAGCGGTGTTGAACTGTTGGCGGCGTTCAATGTCATCGCTGATCTTGGCGATGGTTTGATGGAGTTGGCGGCGTAACGCCTTCTCGGTGTCATCAATATCTCCGCCGGAGTAAGCGCTTACACTTCCATGCTCAAGGTGGTCTGAAACGGCCTTCCACAGGCGCCGCAGGAAGCGGTGCGCGCCCTCGACGCCGGCATCCGACCATTCCAGACTCTGCTCGGGCGGAGCGGCGAACATCATGAACAGGCGGGCGGTGTCGGCCCCGTATTGGTCAATAATTGCCTGCGGATCGACGCCGTTATTTTTCGATTTCGACATTTTCTCGGTGCCGCCCGCGATCACCGGCTTGCCGTCGCTCTTCAGGATGTACACCCCATCCACCTGCTCGACATCGGCGGGGTTGAGCCACAGCTTCTTGCCGTCGCCGAGTTCGCGGTAGAAGGTTTCGGCGATCACCATGCCTTGGGTGAGCAGGCGGGTGAAGGGCTCGTTGCTGGTGACCAGGCCCTCGTCACGCATCAGCTTGTGGAAGAAGCGGGCGTAGAGCAGGTGCAAGATGGCGTGTTCGATGCCGCCGATGTATTGATCGACCGGCAGCCAGTGATTGGCGCGGCCATCGAGCATGGCGGTGTCGCTGCCGGGACAGGCATAGCGGGCGTAATACCAGGACGACTCCACGAAGGTGTCCATGGTGTCGGTCTCGCGCTCGGCCGGGCCGCCGCACTTCGGGCAGGTGCACTGGTAAAACGACGGCATCTTCTTGATCGGCGAGCCGATGTCGATCTTCACATCCTCGGGCAGCACCACCGGCAACTGGTCGGCCGGCACCGGCACATCGCCGCAGGTGGGGCAATGGATGATGGGAATCGGGCAGCCCCAGTAGCGCTGGCGTGAGATACCCCAGTCGCGCAGGCGGAAGGTGGTGCGGCGCTCGCCCAGAGCCATATTTTTCAACACCAGGGCAATCTTCTCGATGGCATCTGCGGAGCTGCGGCCGGAAAAATCGCCGGAGTCAAACAGCACGCCGGGCTCGGTGTAGGCAGCGGTCAGGGGTAACGCCAGCTCGGCATCGGCCGGTTTGATGACCGCCTTGATCGGCAGGGCGTATTTGTGCGCAAAGGCGAAATCGCGTTCGTCGTGCGCCGGGACCGCCATCACGGCGCCCTCCCCGTACCCCATCAGCACATAGTTGGCGACATAAACCGGCACCGGTTCATTGCTAAAAGGGTGATAGACCACGAGGCCGGTGTCCATGCCCTTCTTTTCCATGGTCGCCATGTCGGCCTCGGCCACGCTGCCCTGTTTGCATTCGGCGATGAACTCGGCCAGGGCCGGGTTGTGCACGGCGGCCTGTTGGGCGAGCGGATGCTCGGCGGCGACGGCAACATAGGTCACGCCAAACAGGGTGTCGGCGCGGGTGGTGAAGACCTTCAGGACCTCGCCGCCGGCTTGATGGCGTGCGTTCAGCGGGAAGTGGATCTCGACGCCGAAGCTCTTGCCGATCCAGTTGCGCTGCATGGTCTTGACCCGTTCCGGCCAGCCGGGCAGGTTGTCCAGTTCGGCGAGCAACTCCTCCGCGTAGTCCGTGATGCGGAAGAAGTACATCGGGATGTCGCGCTTCTCGACCAGGGCGCCGGAACGCCAGCCGCGGCCGTCGATGACCTGTTCGTTGGCGAGCACGGTGTGGTCGACCGGGTCCCAGTTCACGGTGGCCATCTTCTTGTAGATGACGCCCTTCTCGAACAGGCGGGTGAACAGCCACTGTTCCCAGCGGTAGTAATCCGGCTTGCAGGTGGCCAGCTCGCGCGACCAGTCGATGGCGAGACCGAGCGACTTCAACTGCTTCTTCATGTATTCGATGTTGGCGTAGGTCCAGCCGGCCGGCGCCACATCGTTGGCCAATGCCGCGTTTTCGGCGGGCAGACCGAAGGCGTCCCAGCCCATGGGCTGCAGGACATTGAAGCCGCGCATCCGGTGATAACGCGCCAGCACATCGCCGATGGTGTAGTTGCGCACATGGCCCATGTGCAGCTTGCCCGACGGATACGGGAACATGGACAGGCAGTAGTACTTGGGGCGATCGGAGGTGTCCTGCGCCAGGAAGGCCGCTCCCGTTTCCCAATCGTGTTGGGTGGTGGGTTCGATGAGTTCCGGGCGATAGTGCGGTTCCATGGGAATTTGGGCAATGGCGTCGAGGGGGCCGGGATTATAGCGTGGCGGGGTGACACGCGGCGGATGCCCCTTTATACTTCGGCCAGTTTTCGTTTATTGCTATTTTCTGTCTCTGGGGGTTCCTAATGTCCAAGAAGCATCCTGTCGTCGTTGTGACCGGCTCGTCCGGTGCGGGTACCACGACCGTTAAACGCGCCTTTGAACACATCTTCCGCCGCGAAAGCTTGAATGCAGCCGTGATTGAAGGGGACAGCATGCACAGCCTGGGCCGTGCAGAGTTCAAGGCCGCTTCTGCGGTCAACAAGGGTCTTTCCCACTTTGGTCCCGATGCGAACGACTTCGAGGGCCTGGCCAACATTTTCAAGACCTACGGCGAGACCGGCGCTGGCCAGCGGCGTTATTACATCCACAGCGATGAAGAGGCCGCTCAGCTCAACGCCCGCTTGGGCACCAACCTGAATCCCGGTGAGTTCACGCCTTGGGAAGATTTGCCGGCCAAGACGGACCTGCTGTTCTACGAAGGCCTGCATGGCATGGTTGTCACCGATAAGGTGGACATGGCGAAGCATGTGGATCTCGCCATTGGGGTGGTTCCGGTCGTCAACCTGGAGTGGATTCAGAAGATTCACCGTGACGGCGCCGAGCGTGGTTATGCGGCCGATGTCATCGTTGACACCATCCTGCGCCGCATGCCGGACTATGTGAACTATGTGACGCCGCAGTTCTCGCGCACCCACATCAATTTCCAGCGCGTTCCGACGGTCGATACCTCTAACCCGTTCATTGCCCGCGACATTCCGACGCCGGACGAGTCTTTTGTGATTGTCCGTTTCGCCGATCCGAAGGGCGTGGATTTCCCCTACCTGCTCAACATGATCAGCGGTTCCTTCATGTCGCGCCCCAACAACCTGGTGGTTCCGGGCGGCAAGATGGGCTTCACCATGGAGATCATCCTCGAGCCGGTGATCGACCGCCTGGTCGCAGATAGCCGCAAGGCCTAAGTGCGACCCTGGCACTAAAAAGGCCCCGCAATGCGGGGCCTTTTCTTTGGGTTCGCGCCGGCTTAACTCAGGCCCTGGCTGGCGAGGTAATCCTCGTAGTTGCCATCGTAGAGGGCATGGCTGCCGTCCAGCTTCAGCTCAATGATCTTGTTGGCCAGCGAGCTGACGAATTCACGGTCGTGCGAGACGAAGATCAGCGTGCCGTTGAATTGGTCCAGACCGGTATTAAGGGCCTCGATGGATTCCATATCAAGGTGATTGGTCGGTTCGTCCATGAGCAGGACATTGCGCCGTAACAGCATCAACTTGCCAAACAACATGCGGCCCTGCTCACCGCCGGAAATAACCCGGACCGATTTCTTGACCTCATCGCCAGAGAACAGCAATCGGCCGAGGGTGCCGCGCACCAAGGTCTCAAGGTCTGATCCCGCGTAGCCACCAGCCCGCACCCATTCGCTAATCCAGTCGGTCAGATTCTGGTCGGCGGCAAAGTCTGCCGAGTGGTCTTGGGGAAAGTGCCCGGTCTTGGCCTTCTCGGCCCATTTGATCTGGCCGCCCTGCGGCGTTAATTCGCCGGCCAAGAGGCGTAACAGCGTGGTTTTGCCCACGCCGTTTTCACCGATGATGGCCACGCGATCACCGGCCGCGATGTGCATGTTGAGTTTCTGGATGACGGGCTGGGCCGGGTCATAGCCAAAGCGCAGGGCCTCGATCTCACAGGCCAGACGGTGCAGTTTGTCTTTCTCGTCGTAGTCGAAACGGATCCACGGATACTGGCGCGAGGACGGCTTCATGTCTTCCGGCTTGATCTTTTCGATCAGTTTCAGGCGGCTGGTGGCCTGCTTGGCCTTGGAGGCATTGGCTGAAAAGCGGCGCACAAAGTTCTGCAGGTCGGCGATCTTGTCCTTGGCCCGTGCGTTCGCCGCGCTCTGGCGTTCACGCGCCAGGGTGGCCGCCTCCATGAAGTCGTCATAGTTGCCTGGATAGACCTTGAGCGTGGCGTAATCGAGGTCGGCCATATGGGTGCAAACCTGATTCAGAAAATGCCGGTCGTGCGAGATGATGATCATGGTCGAGTTGCGCGCATTGATCACATCTTCCAGCCAGCGGATGGAGTTGATATCGAGGTTGTTGGTCGGTTCGTCGAGCAACAGAATGTCCGGGTCCGCGAACAGGACCTGCGCCAGCAATACGCGCAGCTTCCAGCCCGGCGCAACCTCGCGCATCAGGCCGTTGTGTTTCTCGGTGGGAATGTCGAGGCCCAGCAATAATTCGCCGGCGCGCGCCTCGGCGTCGTAGCCGCCCATCTCGCCAAAGCGCGTTTCCAGCTCGGCGGCGTGCATATAGTCCGCCTCGCTCGCCTCCGGATTCATGTAGATCGCGTCTTTTTCCTGCATGAGGGCCCACATCTCGGCGTGACCCTGCAGAACCACATCGAGCACGCGGACATCCTCAAAGGCGAACTGGTCCTGGCGCAGGAAGGCCATCCGCTCGCCGGGATCGAGGCTGACATTGCCGGCGGAGGGCTCCTGGATGCCGGCCAGGATCTTCATGAAGGTCGACTTGCCACAGCCGTTGGCGCCGATCAGGCCATAGCGATTGCCATTGCCGAACTTGATGTTGACATTCTCGAACAGGGGCTTGGCCCCGAACTGCATGGTGAGGTTGGAAACGGTAAGCATGGGAATTCCAATAAGGCGTTAGCGCGGAGGCGTTACGCACAGCGCGCGGAAGGCGCGCATTGTACATTGCGGCATGGCACCGAGTCCGGCTCTGCCGTGAAACCCGCAAACGGGAACGGCAAAGCGGATCGTTGTTCAGCCAGGAAACGGGAGAACCGGGCGGGTGAGGTTCAGCTAAGCGCCTTCACCAGCACCTTGGAGCGCCGTTGCCAGTTGTACATCTCCTTGCGTATGGAGGGCAGGTCATCCGGGCTGGCGAGGGTGAAGCCGTGTTCAATGAACCAGTGCGTGGTCCGGGTGGTGAGGACGAAGAGGTGCTTGAGGCCGTTCTTTTTGGCCTGCGTCACCGCGCTGTCCAGCAGGGCCGCCCCCCGGCCGCCATCGCGGAAATCGGGGTCAACGGCCAGGCAGGCCATCTCGCCGGACTGGGCATCGGTAAACGGATAGAGCGCGACACAGCCGACGATGCGGCCGTCGAATTCATTGACGATGAACTGGCCGATCTCCTGCTCTAGGCGCTCGCGCTCGCGCCGAACCAGCGTGCCGTCGGCCTCCAGCGGTTCTATGAGCTGGAGAATGCCGCCGACATCGTCAATATTGGCCGGGCGCAGGATGTCCACGGACTCGCGGGTGACCATGGTCCCAACGCCCCCGTGGGTGAACAGTTCAACGAGGAGCGCGCCTTCGGCATCGGCGCTGACCAGATGCACACGGGCGACGCCTGCCTTGCAGGCGCGGGCGGCGTGCGGCAGGTAGAGTTTCATATCGCCATCGGGCAGGCTCCGGGCCATTTTTTGCGCCTCGGCCGCGGTGAGCTGATCAATGCGTTCGCCGTCGGCATTGACCGTGTTGCCGTGGTCGAGGATGAAGATCAGCTTGTCGGCGCCGATGGCGACAGCGGTCGCGGTGGCGACCTCTTCGAGCGTCAGGTTGAACACCTCGCCCGTTGGTGAATAGCCGAGCGGCGAGAGCAGGACGATGTCGCCGTCCGAGACGCGCTCACGGATGGCGCCGTTATTGACCTTGCGCACCTGGCCGGTGAACTGCGTATCGACCCCCCCGACGACGCCGGCCGGTTGGGCGATCACATAGTTTCCCGAGGCGACCCGGATCTCGGCGCCGGCCATGGGGGTGTTGGGCAGTCCCAACGAGAGCAGGGTCTCGATCTCTACGCGCACCGCGCCGACGGCCTCCTTGACACATGCCAGAGCCTCGCTGTCGGTGACGCGCAGGCCCTTCACATAGCGTGCCGAGAGGCCGCGCTGGGCCAGCCGGGCCTCAACCTGCGGCCGGACGCCATGGACCAGGACGAGCCGTACGCCCAGGGCGTTGAGCAGATTGACATCATGAATCAGGTCAACAAAGTCTTCGCGGAGCAGGGTGTCGCCGCCAAAGGCAATGACGAAGGTCTTGCCGCGAAAGGCGTGAATATAGGGCGCGGCGGCGCGGAACCATTCGACGAAGGCGGCGGTTTCGGAGATCTGGGCGTTCATGTTCGCATTATGCACAAATCGTTCAGAAATCGCCCCATAACACTTGCATGGCGGCCAGGGCCGCGACGGCGGCCGTCTCGGTACGCAACACACGGGGCCCCAGGCGGATGCCGGTTGCGCCACAGGCCATGGCCGCACGGTGTTCGAGAGGGTCAAAACCGCCCTCGGGGCCGGCGAGCAGGCAGACGGGCCCGGTGGGGTGGGTGAGCGTGCGCAGGCTGTTGGGCGCTTCCGGATCGAGCAGGAGCATGAGACGGTCGGAACGGGCCTCGAGCCAACGGTCAAAATCGCACGGCGCGGCGACGGTGGGCAGATGGTTGCGGCCACATTGCTCGCAGGCGGCCACCACGATGGCCTGCCAGTGCGCGTGGCGGCGTGCCAGGCGTTCGTCGGAAAGCCGGACCACGGAGCGTTTCATGAACACGGGGATAATTTCATTCACCCCCAGTTCGACCGCCTTTTGCAGGGTGTAGTCCATGCGATCGCCGCTGGAGATGCCTTGCACCAGGGTGATGGCCAGGGGCGATTCGCGGGGCGGCGTGGTGCCGGGGCCCAGGAGAGCAAAGAGGCGTTTTCCCTCGCGCTGCAGAATGCCCGGATATTCATGCCCTTGGCCGTCAAACAGGATCAGGGCATCGCCCTCACGCAGACGGAGGGCGCTGGTTGCGTGACGCACGACGGTCTCGGGCAGTTCGACCGGGTGATCCGCAGACCACGGGCCGGGACAGTAAAAGCGCGGAATAGCCATGAGACGCGATGCTATCATTCGTCGCTATTATTGTTTGGAGAATGGATCTATGGTGCGCATGGAAACTCCGGTTTGCGATTTCGGCTGGCCGGCCCCCGATTTTGCTTTGCCCGGCGTTGACGGCAAGGTGTATGACCTCAAATCAGCCGCCGGCCCCAAGGGTTTGCTGGTGATGTTTATCTGCAATCACTGTCCGTATGTGAAGTCGATTCGTGACCGTCTGGTGCGGGACGCGCGCGATTTGCAGGCGCTGGGCGTGGGCGTGATTGCCATCATGGCCAACGATCCGGCCGAGTATCCCGAGGATTCGTTTGCCAATATGCAGGCCGTGGCGGCCGAGCATGCCTATCCTTTCCCCTATGTGTGGGACGAAAGCCAGGCGGTGGCCAAGACCTACGGCGCGGTGTGCACGCCGGACTTTTTTGGTTTCAATGCCGATCTACAACTGCAATATCGCGGTCGCCTCGATGAGTCACGCAAGGAGCCGGTAGCCGGTGCCCGCCGCGATCTGTTTGAGGCCATGCGGCAGGTGGCCGAGACCGGCCATGGACCGCGTGAACAAATCCCCAGCATGGGTTGCTCGATCAAGTGGAAGGGCGAGCCGGGTTAGTGGCTCGGCAATGAAAGGCATGGAAACCTCCCTCGCCGACCTTAGCGCTGCCCTCAGCGCGGCCGTTCGCAGTGTCGGGCGTGAGGAGATCATGCCGCGCTACCTGAAGGTGGCGCATTCGCACAAACAGGATGGCAGCGTGTTTACCGAGGCGGATCTGGCGGCGCAGCACGCACTGATCAGCCGGTTGCAGGCGATTGCCGCGGTGCCCGTGTTGGCCGAGGAACAGACCGAGGCGGAACAGCGGGCGACCTGGGAAGCGGCCAGCGAGACGGGGTTATGGTGTGTCGATCCCATTGATGGCACCACCAATTTTGTGAGCGGCCTGCCCTTCTTTGCCATTTCTGTGGCCTTGATTCGTGCCGGTCGCCCCGTGCTTGGGGTGGTCTATGACCCCGCGGCTGACGAAGTGTTTGCCGCCTGGGCGGGCGGGGGTGCGACCCTGAACGGGGTGGCCCTGCCGCTCCGCCCGCCGCCGTCGGAGTTGAGCCGGTGTGTGGGCGGTATCGACTTCAAGCGCCTGTCGCGAGACCTTGCCGTGCGCTTGGTGGCGCATCCACCGTATGCCTCCCAGCGCAATCTGGGGGCCAGCGCGCTGGATTGGTGCTATCTCGCCGCCGGTCGCCTGCACTTTTATCTGCATGGCGGGCAAAAGGTCTGGGATTACTCGGCAGGCTGGCTGATCTTGACGGAGGCGGGTGGCCAGGCCGAGACGCTGCAGGGATCTTCGTTCTGGCAGGGGTCTCCCTGGACCTGTTCCGTACAGGCCTGCCTGACGCCCTCGTTGCAGGAGCAATTGCGGGGATGGATGCGATCCGCGCCGGGTGGATAAACCCGCAGCGGGGAGTGATAAAAAGATTTTAGGCCTCGCCGCCAAACCCCGGCCATCTTGCGTAACACTTTGATATTAAAGAAATAAGCAGCATTAAGGCGTGGTTTTATCGAGAATCGTGCCTTGCCCGAATCCCCACTGCTCATAGATAATCGGGCGAGCTTGTCCGCCCCGAGTCTTAAATCGGGCGGTTTATATGATTTTTCTCAATAGGAATCAAAGACATGGCAACACGTGCTGATCTTGCCAACGCCATTCGCGCCCTCTCGATGGACGCAGTGGAAAAGGCCAAATCCGGACATCCGGGCGCTCCCATGGGTATGGCGGAGATCGCCGAAGTGGTTTGGAACCACCATATGCGTCATAACCCGGCCAACCCCAAGTGGGCTGATCGTGACCGCTTCGTGCTGTCCAATGGCCATGGTTCCATGCTGATTTATTCCTTGCTGCACCTGACGGGCTACGATGTCACGATGGATGACATCAAGAATTTCCGGCAGTTGCACTCCCGCACCCCGGGCCATCCGGAATACGGCTACACCGCCGGCGTGGAAACCACCACCGGTCCGCTGGGTCAAGGCATCACCAACGCCGTCGGTTTTGCGCTGGCTGAGAAGCTGCTGGCCGCCGAGTTCAACAAGCCCGGCCATGAGATCGTCAACCATCACACCTATGTGTTCATGGGCGACGGTTGCATGATGGAAGGCATCTCCCACGAGGCCTGTGCGCTGGCTGGCACCTGGGGCCTGGGCAAGCTGATTGCTTGCTGGGACGACAACGGTATCTCCATTGATGGCCACACGGAAGGCTGGTTCACTGAAGATGTCTGCGGCCGTTTCGAGGCCTATGGCTGGCATGTGGTGCGCAATGTGGACGGTCACAATGCCGTCGCTATCGAGGCCGCCGTGCAGGAAGCCAAGATGGTCACCGACAAGCCGACGCTGATTCAGTGCAAGACCATCATCGGTAAGGGCTCGCCGAACAAGCAAGGCGGCCATGATTGCCACGGCGCTCCGCTGGGCGACAAGGAAATCGCCCTGGTGCGCGAGACCATTGGCTGGTCGCACGCCCCGTTTGAAGTTCCGACCGATGTGTACGAAGGCTGGAATTGCAAGATCAAGGGCGAGGGCCTGGAAAAGCTCTGGGACAACAAGTTCGCCGAATACGCCAAGGCTTATCCGGAAGAGGCCGCCGAGTTCGAGCGCCGCACGAACAACGAGCTGCCGGTCGACTGGAGCGAGCGCGTCGCCGCGGCCATGAAGACCACGCTGGAAAAGGCCGAAACCGTGGCCACCCGCAAGGCTTCGCAACTGGCTATCGAGCGCCTGGTCTCCACGCTGCCCGAGCGCGTCGGCGGTTCTGCTGACCTGACCGGCTCCAACCTGACCAACTGGCCGAATTGCCAGCCCATCCACCGTCACGCCCAGGCCAACTACATCTCCTACGGCGTGCGTGAGTTCGGCATGGCGCACATCATGAACGGTATGGCCCTGCACGGCGGCCTGCTGCCCTTCGGCGGCACCTTCCTGATGTTCTCGGAATATGCCCGCAACGCCCTGCGTATGTCGGCCCTGATGAAGCAGCGCGTGGTTTATGTCTTCACCCACGACTCCATCGGTCTGGGCGAAGACGGCCCGACCCACCAGCCGGTCGAGCAGACCGCTACGCTGCGCATGATCCCGAACATGTCCGTCTGGCGTCCGTGCGACACCGTGGAGACCCTGGTGGCATGGCAAGCCGGCTGCGAGAAGATGGATGGCCCGACCAGCCTGATCCTGAGCCGCCAGAACCTGCCCTTTATGGCGCGTTCCGAGGCACAGATCGCGGATATCGCCAAGGGTGGCTATGTGCTGTCCGATGCGGCCAATGCCCAGGTGGTGTTGATCGCTACCGGTTCCGAGGTGGAGCTGGCCGTGAGCGCCCAAAAGGCCCTGGCCGCCGACGGTATTGCGGCCCGCGTGGTCTCCATGCCGTGTACCAACACCTTTGATCGCCAGGACAAGGCCTACAAGGACAGCGTTCTGATGCCGGGCGTGCACAAGGTGGCCATCGAGGCCGGTGTGACCGATGCCTGGTGGAAGTATGTCGGCCTGCGTGGCGCCGTCATCGGCATGGATCGCTTCGGCGAATCGGCCCCGGCCCCGTTGCTGTTTAAGGAGTTTGGCTTCACGACGGAGAATGTTGTGGCCACGGTTAAAAAGGTTCTGGCCTGAGTTTGGGCCGTTGTATAGAAATTTATCTGGAGAATAAGCATGACGATTAAAGTAGGTATCAACGGCTTCGGCCGCATCGGCCGCATGGCCTTCCGTGCCATCGCCAAGGACTTCCCGGGCATCGAAGTGGTCGCCATCAACGATCTGCTGGAACCGGATTACCTGGCCTATATGTTGAAGTACGACTCCGTGCATGGTCGTTTCAATGGCGATGTGTCGGTGGACGGCAGCAACCTGAAGGTGAACGGCAAGACCATCCGCCTGACCGCCGAGAAGGAGCCCGCCAACCTGAAGTGGAACGAAGTGGGCGCCGATCTGGTCATCGACTGCACCGGCTTCTTCCTGACCACCGAGTCCTGCCAGGCCCACATCACCGCCGGCGCCAAGAAGGTTGTCCAGTCCGCTCCGGCCAAGGATTCCACCCCGATGTTCGTGTACGGCGTGAACCACAGCACCTACGCTGGTCAGGCCATCGTTTCGGCGGCTTCCTGCACCACCAACTGCCTGGCCCCGGTGGCCAAGGTGCTGAACGACAACTGGGGCATCAAGCGTGGCCTGATGACCACCGTGCACGCCGCCACCGCTACCCAGAAGACCGTTGACGGCCCGTCCAAGAAAGACTGGCGCGGCGGCCGCGGCATCCTGGAAAACATCATCCCCTCCTCCACCGGTGCCGCCAAGGCCGTGGGCGTGGTTCTGCCCGAGC
>Ga0194119_10003889_pt1 | contig 23630 bp, 16 predicted proteins | sample TA2MahC100mmetaG_FD_148620 | JGI IMG/M metagenome (GOLD analysis project Ga0194119, IMG submission 148620) | Freshwater microbial communities from Lake Tanganyika, Tanzania - TA2015018 Mahale Deep Cast 100m | ecosystem: Environmental > Aquatic > Freshwater > Lake | place: Tanzania: Lake...
GAGAGCCGTCCCGCCACCGCGGTGAGAATTCGGCCATCGTCTTTCGTGTAGCGGTTCGGGCGGCGGCTGTAGAGCGTAAGCACTCCCACGCAACCGTCGGCGCCGATGACCGGGGCCGAGATGGCGGAACGCAATGTGGTGAGCGAGCCGAGTTCTTCCACCGGATCCACGTTAAATTTCAGGCACGCATGCTCGGCGGCCAGGCCAGTCGCACCGGTGCCGACCGGGATCCGCAGACGCTGGAACGAAGGGGATTCGACGCCGCCGGCGGCGAGCGGAATGAGGCGATCACCGGCGCGGCGGTAGAAGGCGAAGGCCTCGAAGGGAATCGCACCGCGCAGTTTCTCGCTCAGGCTTGTGAAGAACGACGGCACGTCGTTGCAATTCAACAACCGCGCCGACATGGTGTTGAGGAAGTGTTCCTCTTCCTTGGTTGCGGCGATCGTACTGATGATGGTCTGCGAGGGCGATACCTGTTCGGCCGCCGCGCCGTTTTTGGCCTCCGCTTCGAAGCGTTCCCAGTTGTCGAGAATCACCTCCACGACGCGCGGATCGAAGCTGCCGCCGGCTTCATCGCGCAGGTACGCCAGCGCCTGGCGGATGGACAACGCGGGCCGGTAGATTCGATCGCTGGTAAGCGCCACAAACACATCGACAGCGCCGAGAATTCGCGCGCCCACTGGAATCGCGTCTCCCGACAGCCCATCCGGGTAGCCGGTGCCGTCCCAGCGTTCGTGATGGTACCGGACGATGGGCGCGACGGGATAAGGGAATCGAACCCCTTCGAGCATGTCCGCGCCCACCACCGCGTGAATCTTTATCCTCTCAAACTCGTCGGACGTCAGGCGGCCGGGCTTGGACGTAATGTGTTCCGGAACGGCGAGGTTGCCCACGTCATGGAGCAGGGAGGCCGCGGCAACCGCCAACCGGTCATCTTCGCTCAGACGCATCTCTCTCGCGATGCCGATGCAGTAGACCTGAATCCGGCCCAGTTGGTCCTCGGTGGCCTGTTCCTTCGCGTCGATGGCCCGCGCCAGAACGTGAATGGTCCGAAGGTGAAGCGAGGTGTTGCTTTCCGCAACCGCACGCTCTTTCTCGGCCCGCCGTTTCTCGGTGTCCAGCGAGCGCGCATAGAGTTCGTACCATCGGAACAGAAGGAAGACCGAGGGGACCACCAGCATCGATGCCTGAAAGTCGTCGTAGGTGCTGAGCGCCCACAGAAAACCCGCCGCGCCCGTGCCGACGACGTAGTAGGGAAACGCCCAGAAGGAGCACGTTCGCCAGACCTTTGCCACGCTCGCGTCGTCCGTCAGCGAGCCGAGGATCGCAAAGGGGATGGTCGCCGTGAAGAAGTAGACGCCGCCCGTGATGGCCAGGCGCATCGGAAAGTGTAGAAAATCGAACTCCGGCAGCAACAGATGAAAGACCCGGCCAGTGACGCTGGCCGCGATCATCGCGCCGCTCAAGCGGAACATCGCCTCCATTGAGCGGTCCAACCCGGTTGTCTTGTAAGGGGCGAAGACTTGTCCGATGCTCGCGCAAATGCCGATTGCGAGCGTTTCGGTCACGCCCAGTTGAACGGCCGAAATCAGGACAAAAAGAAAACTCGCCGAAAGCTGCCCGCTAGAGCCTGGAACCTGGAATCGCCAGAAGGAGGTCAGCGCCGCAAGAATCGCGAAAAGGACGAATCGGTCAGGGTTCTCAGGCAACCACTGAACGTAGACACTGGCGGCAAGGATCACCCCAACCAGCACTATTCCCGCTATATATGCCCTAGACTTCCAATTCATTGTTTCATCTCTGGACAGGTGATCGTATATCGACAGTAACCAACTAAAGGAGTAGCCCCAATAGGTCTGCCGATTCAAAACAAGGTGGAACTCCAGTCCCATGGAAATAAGGGGAAAGCCGCAACGGTGCCCCGCTTGCGCCGAATTGTCCCGGCCGACCGCCGGTTGCGGACATTCTGTCCACCTGATACACCAAACGGATGCCCATTCTTAGCCGGCGCGAACTCCTTGCTGGTACTGGTCTTATTGGCGGATGCACCGTGTCCCGCGCCCGCCGGAACGTCCTATTGGTGGTTGCCGACGACCAGTCGTATCCGCACGCCGGGATCTACGGCTCCCCTAATGTGAAAACCCCGGTTTTCGACCGAATCGCGAGAGAGGGGACGCTGTTTACCAATAGCTACTCGGCCTGCCCTTCCTGCACAGCATCGCGTTCCGCCCTGCTGACCGGCCGGCACATCTGGCAAACTGGCGAGGGGGGTGTTCTGTACGGCACTCTGTCGCCGGATCTTCCCTTCATGCCGCATGCTTTGGAGTCTGCCCGGTACGCGTGCGGGTTCACCGGCAAGGGCTGGGGCCCAGGTGATTGGAAAGCCGGAGGCCTGACCCGGCACCCGATTGGCAAGGAGTACAACTCGCGAAAGCACGCGTCGACGCCTCCGGCCGTCGACGAACGCGATTATGCAGCCAACTTTGAAGACTTCATAAACGAGGTTCCACCGGGGCAGCCGTTCTTCTTTTGGCTGGGTGCAACGGAACCCCACAGGCTTTATGACACGCAGGCTGCTGTGAGAGAGGCAATCGCCGTACCCTCCTACCTTCCCGACACTCCTGAGGTGCGGCACGATTTTTCCGCCTACTTCTCCGAGATCGAATGGTACGACATGCAACTGGGTAGAGCCGTGGCGCTCCTGGAGTCGAAGAGACTGCTGGATTCGACACTCATTATCGTGACAAGCGACAACGGAATGCCGTTCCCGAGGGCGAAGGTAAATCTCTATGACGACGGTCTGCGGATGCCTTTGGCGATCCGGATGCCTGGTGCGCGGCGCGGCGCTGAGTGCCACTCGCTGGTCTCCCATACCGATATCGCTGCCACGATTCTCGACGCGTGCGGCGCCGCCCAGCTGCCGGGCGCGGGCGGAAAGAGCCTGCTGCCTTTGCTGGAGGACCCGGCAGCTTCGGTACACTCCCACGTGCTGGCCGGATTGGAGCGGCATACATACTGCCGGCCCGGCGGCGCCGGTTATCCGTGCCGGAGTCTCCGAACGGCGGAGTATCTCTACATCCGGAACTTCGAACCGGACCGGTGGCCCACGGGAGGGCCGGAGTTCGTCTCCAGCAACAAGACGCTGCACGGCGACATCGACGGCGCTCCCACCAAGGACGTGCTTTTGAGCGGACGCTTTCCGGTGCAATATCAACTCTGTGCCGGCAAGCGGCCGGCCGAGGAGTTATACCACGTGGAATCCGACCCGCGTTGCGTTCGAAATCTCGCCGCTGAGCGGTCCGCAGTGACGGCAAATCTGCGAACCATCCTCGAGTCCGAGCTGCGGGCTACCCGCGATCCGCGTATTGACGGCGCCAGCCCCTGGGAGGCTTATCCTTACCGGCAAACGATCGGCTTCGGCGCGTCGTTCAATACTACGCTGCCCGCGCCGGATAGAGAGGCGTTTCGTGAAGGGCGGGAGCACAAGCCCGAGTAGTCAGCGCCTGTAAAAGCTCAGCGAGTTGTCCCCTTGTTTGACGATCCGGTAGCGGGTGAGCGGACCGTAGGAGTTGGCAAGCGCGTGCGTGGACGAGTGCTGCGCGATGACGAGCGGCGCATGGGCTTTGGCGAGCGCAGCGTCGTATTCGCCGGGCTGTGTATAGGGCGGATCGAGGAAGACGATATCAGCTGCGATCGTCTCCAGAGCCTGGGGAGCGCTGCCCCGCACGACGCTGGCACGTGCGGTTACCCGCAACGCCGCGATGTTACGGCGCACCACGTCGAGAGCTGCGCTGGATTTCTCAATGAATGTAACGCGGCGCGCACCGCGGCTGATGGCTTCCAGCCCTACGCTGCCGCAACCGGCATATGCGTCGACGAAAGCGGCGCCGTCGAGAATGGGTTGCAGAATCGAGAACAGCGACTCGCGGAGGCGATCCGGCGTCGGACGAACATCCATGCCCGGAACGCTTTCAATCTTGCGGCTGCGAAACTCTCCCGCGATAATGCGCATTACCCTACCTGTACCAATCCGTAGCGCCGTTGCCAATGGTCGCGGATGTACTGGATAGCGCGGCGGAGCGCCTCCTCGCTGGGTGGATGGGAAATGAACGCATTTGCCTCCGTTCGTGCGACCTCCAACAGTTCGCTATCGCGGACGATGTTGGCAAAACGGAGCGTGGGCAAGCCGCTTTGCTTGGTTCCAAAAAATTCGCCGGGTCCGCGAAGCCGCAGGTCCATCTCGGCGATGTGAAATCCGTCGTTGGACTCGGTAAGAGTCCGAATGCGATCCCTGGCCGTTTCCCCCAGCTTTTCGGTGACCAGCAGGCAGTAGCTTTGATTGCCCCCGCGGCCCACACGGCCGCGCAACTGATGAAGCTGGGCGAGGCCAAAGCGCTCCGCCTGCTCAATCACCATGACTGTCGCGTTCGGGACATCCACGCCCACTTCCACCACCGTTGTCGAAACCAGAATCCGAATGCGTCCAGTTTTGAAATCGGCCATCACGCCCTCTTTCTCGCTCTGGGGCAGCTTGCCGTGCAACAGGCCGATGGTGAAGTCCGGAAAGACGGTATCGCGCAGGTGCAAATACATCTTTTCGGCCGCCTTAAGCGCCGTCGTATCCGACTCTTCGATCACCGGATAAACTACGTAGGCCTGGCGGCCCGCCTGCACCTCTCGCCCGACGAAACTCCAAACCTCTTCAATGCGGGAATCGAAGACGTGCTTCGTAACAACCGGACGGCGCCCCGGTGGAAGCTCGTCGATGACCGATGTGTCGAGATCGCCGTAGATGGTCAGAGCCAGCGTCCGGGGAATCGGCGTCGCTGTCATGACCAGAACGTCTGGCTTCTTTGCACCCTTTTCCATCAGCTTCAGCCGCTGCATAACGCCGAACCGGTGCTGCTCGTCCACGATGGCCAGGCCGAGCTTCTTGAATTTCACATCATCCTCGAGAATCGCGTGCGTGCCGACAGCGACATGAGCCAGACCCTGCTCAATCAGTTGCCGCAGCTTCGCCTTCTCCTTCGGCCGGTAGGAACCCGATAGCATCACCACCGCGTAACCAAGTTTCTGGAACAGCGCCTTAAAGTAGGCGAAGTGCTGCGACGCGAGAATTTCTGTTGGCGCAAGCACGGCGACTTGATAGCCGTTTTCGATCGCGATGATGGCGGCCTCCGCGGCGACGAGGGTTTTCCCGCTGCCCACATCGCCCTGCACCAGGCGATTCATCGGGTGCGGTTCGGCCATGTCGTGCGCGATCTCGCCCAGCACTCGCTTCTGCGCGCCAGTCGGTTTGAACGGAAGCATGGCCTTGATCTTCTCGCGGACCCGTTCGGTGAGTTGGAACTGCACGCCCTCCACCGTCTTCGCCTTGCGGCGTTTCAGGGCCAGTCCGCATTCCAGCCAAAAGAACTCCTCGAAAATCATCCGCAAGTGGGCCGGTGAACGGAAGGCGTTGAGCAGGCGCAGGTCGGAATCCTCGGGAGGGGAATGTATCGTGCGCATCGCATCCCAGCGCGAGGGCAGCTTCATCTGCTCACGGAGTTGCGACGGGAGAAAGTCGTCAGGCGGCGTGACGCTGTCGAGGATTCGCCGCGTGATCACACGCAGGAGCTTCGCGCTGACCTTGCCGGCGGCTTCGTAGATGGGCACAACCCGGCCCGTGTGCAACGAGTGGTCGCCCTCCTCGTCGCCGGCTGAGAGCGGTTCGAACTCCGGGTGCATCATCAGCAATTCGCCGGTATAGGTGTCGAACTCCACCTTTCCGTAGAGCGCGACGCGGGTGCCTTCCACGAGCACGTTGGCCAGATAGGCCCCATGAAACCATTTCCCCAGGAGTTTGTAACGCGAGCCGTCACCGAAGGTGGCTTCAAACATGCCGAGGTTTTTTCTGCCCGCCTTCGGCAGACGGGTGGCCTGCACCTCCACGATCACCGTGGCCATTTCGCCAGGCGCGAGCTTCTCGATCGGCTTTAGATTGGTCCGGTCTTCGTAGCGGAACGGCGGGTAGTGCAACAGGTCGTTGACGGTGACGAGACCCTTAGCCTCCAGCATCTCGGCCCGGAACGGTCCGACGCCTTTGACATAGACGAGGGGTGTATCGAGGTTCACGCGCGATAGAATTCCTGGAATGACACGATTACTGTTTCTATTCTCCGCCATGTGGCTTCCAGCCGCCGATCTGCGTCTCGGCATCATTGGCACGGACACTTCGCACGTCACCGCCTTCTCTAAGGTGCTGAACGAAACGAAGGAGATTCCAGGCGCCCGGATCGTTGCCGCGTTTAAGGGCGGCAGCGCGGATCTGGAGTCCAGCTACAAGCGCGTGGACGGTTACGCTAAGGAGCTCGCCGAAAAGTTCGGCGTGGAGATTGTGCCTTCGATCGCCGCGTTGTGCGGCAAGGTGGATGCGATCTTGCTCGAGTCCGTGGATGGCCGCAAGCACCTGGAACAAGCTCGCGAGGCGGTGAAATGCGGCAAGCCGATGTTCATCGACAAGCCGCTGGCGTCCACATACGCTGACGCGGTGGCGATCGCCAAAGTGGCAAAGGCCGCCGGTGTGAAGTGGTTCTCGTCCTCAAGCCTCCGTTGGGCGGAGGCGCTGGTGGCGATCAAGTCGCCCGATGCGAAATCGGCGGCGGTTTGGGGGCCCGGGCCGATCGACAAGACGCACCAGTTGGACCTATCCTGGTACGCCATTCACCCGGTGGAGATGCTTTACGCGCTCTACGGACCCGGTTGCGACGAGGTGATTCGCGTCGTAGGCCATGACGACGTTGTGATCGGAAAATGGAAAGACGGCCGGATCGGAACCATCCAGGTGCTGCGTCCATACGGCGATTTTGGCGCGATAGTGCACACGGAGAAGAAGACTCTGGACGCCGCGCGCATCAAGAGCAACTACACCCCGATGCTGCGGGAAATCGTCAAGTTCTTCCAGACCGGCGTCGCGCCGGTGAGCGAGGAAGAGACTCTGGAATTGTTCGCGTTCATGGACGCGGCCCAGAGATCGAAGGAGCGGGGTGGCAAGCCGGTGAAGGTGAAGCGCTAAACTGAAAAGTCATGTCTTCCCTCATGCAAGGAAAGACGGCACTCGTTACGGGTGTCGCCAACAAGTGGAGTATTGCTTACGCCATCGCCAAAGCCTTTCAACGCGAGGGCGCCACGCTGCTGTTGACCTACCAGAGCGAGCGCCTGCAGCGGACCGTGGAAGAGTTGGGTGCGGAGTTGGGCGCGAAGAAGGTCTTCGCCTGCGATGTGACGAAGGACGAGGATCTGGCTCGCTTGCCTGAAGTGCTCGGCGCGGAGTTTCCGAAAATCGACGTTGTGGTGCACTCCATTGCATTCGCCAACGCCGAGGATCTGAGCCGGCCGTTCAGCCAGACGTCACGCGACGGATTCAAACTGGCGCACGAGGTCAGCGCGTGGTCTCTCGTTGGGCTGTCGAAGGCGATTGCGCCGATGATGACCGAAGGCGGCTCCATCCTCACCCTCACCTATCTGGGCGCGGTGCGAGTGATTGAGAACTATAACGTGATGGGGGTGGCCAAGGCCGCGCTGGAGGCATCCATGCGCTACCTGGCGGCCGACCTCGGACCCGCCAATATTCGTGTGAACGCCATTAGCGCCGGCCCAATCAAGACCGCGGCCGCGCGCGGCGTAAAGGATTTTAGTAAGATTTTGGATGGCATCGTGGCGAAAGCGCCGCTACGCCGAAACTGCACGCCCGCGGAAGTCGCCGATACGGCGGTCTTCCTTGCCAGTGACCTTGGCCGGGGCGTGACCGGAAACGCAATCTATGTGGATTCGGGCTACCAAATCATGGGTCTTTAACGATTACCAATCGAGGTTCCAACGTGATCAAAGTCGAAGGTATAAGTAAGCGCTACGCCCGCTTCACAGCGGTCGATGATGTTTCCTTCGAGGTGGCGAAAGGCCAGATCGTCGGTTTTCTCGGCCCAAACGGCGCCGGCAAGACGACGACGATGCGCATGCTAACGTGCTTCCTGCCGCCCTCCGAAGGAACGGCCTCCGTGGCCGGGTTTGACGTCATAGCGCAACCGCTGGAGGTGAAGAAGCGAATCGGGTATCTCCCGGAGAATCCCCCGCTTTATCCGGACATGGAAGTGGCGGAGTACCTGCAATTCGCCGGCAAGCTGAAGGGAGTGCGCGGCGCGGACCTGGCGAAGCGCGTCGGCGAAGTCGCCGAGAAGACCAACATCGGCGATGTGCTGCCGAAGCTGATCAACAAGCTTTCCAAAGGGTATAGACAGCGCGTCGGCTTGGCGCAAGCGCTGCTGCATAATCCGGAGGTGCTGATTCTCGACGAGCCAACCAGCGGGCTGGATCCGAAGCAGATTAACGAAACGCGGCAGTTGATTCGCAGCCTTGGCGGCGACCACACCATTATTCTTTCGACGCACATTCTGCCGGAGGTGGAACAGACCTGCGAGCGCGTCGTGATCATCTCGAAAGGCAAACTGGTGGCCACCGACACGGTGGAAAATCTCACCAGCCGCATGCGCGGCGCGGCGAGCATCGGCCTGGAAGTGCAGGGCGACTTCAGCGGCGTTCAAGAGCGCCTCGAAAAGGTAAGCGGCGTCGCCAAAGTGACCGCTCGCGACGAGAAGAACGGACGCCGGTATTTTGAAATCGAAACCGCCGAAGCCAAGGACGTCAACGCCGATTTGGCGCGCGCCGTGGTTGAGGGCGGCTACAACCTGACCGAGTTGAAGGCGCTTGGCGTGTCCCTTGAAGATGTCTTCCTCCAGTTGACCTCCACCGAAGCCAAAGAGGAGAAAGCCCAATGAACAACATACTTGCGATCGCTCAAAAAGAGTTGAAGAGCTATTTCGTTTCGCCCATCGCGTACGCGCTGTTGGCCATATACGCGCTGATTTGCGGGTGGTTTTCGCTGATCGCCATCGCGAACTTCATTGAAATGTCCCAGATGGGACAAGGGCCGGCCGACCTGAACGGCTACGTCATCGCGCCCGTTGTTTCGAACGCCGGCGTGCTTTCCTTGTTTCTGATTCCGATGATCACGATGCGGCTCTTCGCCGAAGAGAAGCGCCAGGGCACGATTGAACTGCTGGTCACATCGCCTATCACCGATATGGAGATCATTCTCGGAAAGCTGCTCGGAGCGATGGGAATGTACGGGGCGGTCCTGCTCATCAAGCTGCTGTGCTTGAGCTTCGTTTTCATGTTCGGAAGCCCCGATTGGCGCCCGCTGCTTACGGCGTACCTGGGCCTGTTCCTCCAGGGTTCGGCGCTATTGTCCATCGGCATGTTCGTCTCCAACACAACGCGAAATCAGATCGTGGCCGGCGTCGTTACCTTCGGTCTCGCCTTGCTGATGTGGACGCTTGACTGGGGTACGACTTTCAAGAGCGACGGATGGGCCAAAGTGCTGGCCTATCTTTCCTTGACGGCGCACTTTAACTCGTTCGCGCGCGGCGTGATCGACTCGAAGGACGCAATCTTCTTCCTCTCCGTGATCGGGCTCGGGATCTTCCTGACGGCGCGGTCGCTGGAGTCTTTGCGGTGGAGGGCGTAACCATGTCCAACCGGCAAACGAAATTTGTCTCCTACACCGCGGTCTACGCCGCCGTGGTAATAGCGGGCCTTACGATCGTCAATGTGCTCGCGGACCGGCACAACAAGTCGATCGACACAACGGCGAACAAGCGCTTCTCTCTTTCGGATCAAACCGAGAAGATCGTCAAAAACCTCAAGGCCGAAACGAAGGCGTACTATTTCGACCGCACAAGCCGGTTCGAGTCGGCGCGCGGCATGTTGGACCGGTATTCGAATCTCTCTACCAATTTCAAGGTCGAGTACGTCGACCCGGATAAGGATCCGGCCAAAGCGCGAGCCATGGGCGCGCGCAGCTACGGCACGCTCATTCTGGACGGCGGTGCGAAACGCGAAGAGGCGAAGGCGATTTCCGAACAGGAGATTACCGGCGCACTGGTCCGTATGCAGCAGGCTGGCGATCAGACCGTCTGCGCGTTTGAAGGCCACGGCGAAAAGTCCTTCGACGCTGCCGACACGTCGGGTATGTCCACCGCAAAAACGGCGTTGGAGCGGAACAACTACAAAACACAAACGGTAAAAATTGTCGAAAAGGCGGATATCCCTCCGGCTTGTTCGATTCTGTTGATCGCCGGACCGAAGCGCGCTTACAACGACGAGGTGATCGCCGCGGTGAAGGCGTTTGTCGAAAAGGGCGGCGACGCGATGTTCCTCCTCTCGCCCGCGTTGAAGGGCCGGTCCGAAGAGGTGGACGACGATCCGAAACTCAATGCGCTGCTCGAGTCTTGGAATATCACCGTCCAGAACAACCTGCTCTTTGACGCCTCGGGCGTCTCCGTCATTGCGGCGGATGAGTATTCCCAGCACCCGATTGTGCGCGACATGCGAGGCCTGCCCGCCATCCTTCCCTTGGCGCGGGCGTTGGACGTCAAGACCGGCGCAGAGAAGCTAATTACGTCTTCCGGAGACGCGATGGGCACGAAGACCCTCGACATCACTAAGTTGCAAAGCAGTGCTCCGTCGAAGGACTTTTCCGGTCCCTTCACCGTTGCCGCCGCGACAACCGTTGGCGGCACGAATGCGGGCGACATCAAGAAGCAGGGGCGAGTCGTAGTGGCCGGCTCGTCGGAGTGGTTGGCCGCGGCGATGTTCGGCCGCTATGGCAACCGGGACCTGTTCTTGAACATGATCAACTGGCTTTCTGCCGATGAGGATCTCATCTCGATTCGTCCCAAGGAGCCAGAGGACCGGCGCTTGACCGTGAAGCCGTCACAAGGTTGGATTCTGTACGCAACCAGTTTTCTGCCAACGCTGCTCGTGCTGGGCGGTGGCATTCTGGTGTGGCTGAAGCGGAGGTAGCGGCGCATGGAACCGAAACGGCTGATGGTGGCCGCCGGAGTGCTGGCCCTGCTTGCCGGTGCGCTCTGGTGGTCCAACAAGGAAGAGGCGAACAAGGATAAGAAGCCGGGCCCGGACGACCCGCCGAAAGTGCTGGAAATCCCACAGGATCAAATCGCGCGGGTGGAGATCCAACGGATGGGCGGCGAAACGGTCGTGCTCGAGAAGCCCGATGCCTGGCGGCTGAAAGCACCGCGAGAGCTTCCAGCCGACGCCGAAGCCGTGTCCGGGCTGCTCTCCACGCTTTCGGTCTTGAATTCTGATCGCCTCGTCGACGAAAAAGTCGCCGACTTCGCGCCGTATGGATTTCAGACACCCATTCTGACGGTGGCGATTTCGCGAAAAGACGGAAAGTCCCATACGCTGCGCATCGGCTCCGACACTCCGACTGGGTCGGCCGCGTATGCGCGGCTGGACGGAGATCCGCGGTTGTTTACTGTTGCGGCGTTTACCAAGACGTCGCTCGACAAAACCTGGCGCGACTTGCGCGACAAGCGGCTGATGCCATTCGACGCCGATTCGCTCACTCGCGTTGAGACGGGCGCACTGGAGTTTGGCAAGAACAATGCCAACAACTGGACGCTGCTGAAGCCCAGGCAGGTTCGCACCGACAATTTTGCGGCGGAGGAGTTGATTCGCAAAATTCGCGAAGCCAAATTCGAAGCGGTAAACGACGTGACCGAGGAGGAGTCCTGGCCCAGGAAATTCGCAGCGGCCGCCGTGGTGGGCGTGGCGAAGGTGACGGACAAGAAGGGCACTATGCAGGTGGAGATTCGCAAGGATAAGGACAATGCCTATTTCGCGAAATCCTCCGCCGTTGAAGGCGTCTTCAAAACAAGCGCGGAGCTCGGCGAAGCGTTGGGCAAGAAGCTGGACGATTATCGCAACAAGAAACTTTTCGAATTCGGATTCGCCGAGCCGGACAAGGTGGAGGTCAAGCAGGACGGCGCCTCCTTCGTCTTCGCGAAATCCGGCACCGGTTGGACAAAAGACGGCAAGTCCGTGGAACCCGGGGACGTCCAACAGTTGATCGACCGCTTGCGCGACCTAACGGGCACGGGCTTTGCCGATTCCGCCACTGGCGCCGTGTTCGCCGAGTACACGGTGAAGAGCGAAAAGGTCGTCATAAGCAAGCAGGGCGACAAGTACTTCGCCAGGCGCGCGGACTCCACCGAGGTTGTTACCGTGGAAGCGGCCGTAGTTGCCGAGATCAAGGAAAAGGCCGCGGCCATCAAACAGCCCGATCCAGCCAAGAAGCAGTGACGGCGCTTCTTACCGACCTCTATCAGCTCACCATGGCCGCCGGCTACTACGAAGCCGGCAAAGCTAAGGAACGCGCGACGTTTGAGCTTTTTGTCCGCCGCTTGCCGAAGAACCGCGACTACTACATCGCCTGCGGCATCGAGCAGGCGGTGGAATATCTGCTGAATCTTCGATTCACGGAAGAGGAGGTGGAGTGGCTCCGCGCGCAGCCGCAGTTCGCGCGCGCGAGCGACGGCTTCTTCGATGCGCTCCTTCGTTTGCGGTTCACTGGCGAGCTCTTCGCCGTGGAGGAAGGCACGCCCGTCTACGCCGGCGAACCTCTGCTTACTCTGCGGGCCCCCATTATCGAAGCGCAAATCCCCGAAACGTTTCTGCTTGCCACCATCGGCTTCCAAACGAACATCGCGACAAAAGCGGCCCGGATCGTGCAGGCCGCGGGCGGCCGCGGTGTCGTCGAGATGGGCACGCGGCGCGCCCACTCGCCGGAGGCCGGGTTCTACGCGGCCCGTGCGGCCTACGTGGGCGGCTGCCTGGGCACGTCAAACGTGGCGGCCGCGCGGCACTTCGGAATTCCCATGTATGGGACGTCGGCGCACTCTTGGGTTTTGTCGTTCGCCGGCGAGAAGCAAGCCTTCGAAAAGCTCCAGGCGCTGCTGGGTGAAAAGACGGTCTATCTGATCGACAGCTACGACACGCTGCAAGGCGCGCGAAATGCGGTCTCCGTCGGCAAGCCCATGTGGGGCGTGCGGATCGACAGCGGCGACCTGGCGTCGCTTTCTCGGGAAGTGCGAAAGATCCTCGATGAGGCCGGTTACACCGAAGCGAAGATCATGGCCACCGGGGACCTGAACGAGTACAAGATCGCCTCCCTGGCCGATGCGCCAATTGATGTGTTTGGCGTCGGGACCGACCTTGTGACATCTTCCGATTCCCCGTCAATCGCCGAGGTCTACAAGATGGTCGAACTCGACATCAGCGGCATTACGCGCTACATCGCGAAGTACAGCGAGAGCAAATCCACCATCCCTGGCGCTAAGCAGATCTTTCGCCAGGCCGATCACGACATTGTTGGCTGCGCCGGCGAGTGCCTGAGCGGGCGCGCCCTGCTGCGGCCTACAATCATTCGTGGCCAACTCGTGGAACCGCTGCCAAAGATCCGGCAGGCTGTGCCGCCCCCGCGCCAGCCCTGGCCAGTAAAGTACTCCGAGGAATTGCTCGAACTGGCGCGGCGGGCAAAAAGAAACACATGAGCGTCGTTTTTCTCGATGTCGATACGCAACTCGATTTCCTCTTTCCGTGTGGTGCGCTCTACGCTCCGGGCGCTGAGGCGATCTGTGGCAATCTTTCGCGCCTGACTCAATACGCGCAGCGAAACAACATCCCCGTGATCTCGACGATGGACGCCCACGCGGAGCGCGATCCGGAGTTCGGCATTTACGCCCACCATTGCATCCGCGGCACATTCGGGCAGCGCAAGTTGTCCACGACGTTGCTGCCCAGGAATCAACACATCGTCGAGAAACAGAAGTTCGATTGTTTTTCCACGCCACAGACCGCCGAACTGCTGCGCGGGCTGCGGCCGGAGCGTGTCGTAGTTTATGGTGTCGTCACCGACGTCTGCGTGAAATTCGCCGTGGATGGCCTGTTGGAGCGCAACTACCAGGTGAGCGTCGTCTCTGACGCCATCCACCCATTCGATCATGACCTGTCGGAAAGCTTGATCCACAAGTGGCGGCTGGCCCACGTCAAGTTTCCGGCCACCGCGTCTCTCTGCGGGTAGATCCGGTACAGTGTTGGCATGGGTTCTTCTCGTCTCGTCTTGGCGACGGTCGTTGCGCTGCCCCTTCTCGCGCAGGATCCGCGCGGTTTCATCAAAGGTACTGTCGCCGATAACTCGGGCGGCGTCATTCCTGGCGTGAAGGTGCGCGCGACCGCCAATGACACCGGCGTTTCCGCCGTGGCGCAAGCCAATGAATCGGGGCTGTTCAACATCCCGTATCTGATTCCTGGCATGTACCGCGTGCACGTGGAACACACGGGATTCAAGGCGTTCGTGCGGAACAATGTGGAAGTACGCGTGAGCGAGACGACGGAGCTGACGATACCGCTAGAAGTCGGGTTGGTCACTGAGATTGTGGAAGTCCGGGACACGACGCCTCAACTGGAAACGGCCAACGCCTCGCTTGGCTTGGTGATGGACCAGCGGCGCATTAACGATCTGCCGCAGCGTGGCGGCAATCCGCTCGAGTTGACGCTGTTGGCGCCCGGCGTCGCCAACACGACGAATCTTCGTCTGCGCAAGTCGATGGCCCCGGAGGCGACCTCAGATTTCGCGGCTGACGGCGCCGGGCGGTACAACAACGAGTTTCAGATTGACGGCATTTCGAACACGGCCGCGGACCGGGGCCGCGGGTACGCCCGCGTGGCCTACGCACCGCCGGCGTCGGCCGTGCGCGAATTCAAAATGCAGACTTCGGCCTACGACGCGAGCGTTGGCCACACCATGGGCTCCATCGTAAACGTGTCGACGGCCAGCGGCACCAATGAACTCCACGGCGAGGCGCATTGGTTCCTGCGCCACTCTGCCCTCGACGCGCCGAATTTTTTCAACAACAAAAACGGAACGCCGCAGCCGCTCTATCAGGACAACCGCTACGGCTTTTCGCTCGGCGGGCCCATCCGCATTCCCAAGGTCTACGACGGCCGCAACAAGACGTTTTTCTTTTTCGCGTATGAAGGCAATCAGTTCGGCGTGCCGACGCAGTTCAGCCGCACGGTACCCACGGCGGCGCAGCGAAACGGGGATTTCTCCGCGCTGTTGCCGCTCACCAACGCGAACTACGCGGTCTACGATCCGCGCAGCACAACCCCAGCGCCAAACGGACGGTTCGCTCGCACCCCCTTTGCCGGTAACGTCATTCCCAGGTCGCGTCTGGACGCCCTCGGTATGAACCTGGCCAATTTGTATCCGCTGCCAAATTCCCCGCCTACTGCCACGGCCGATGGCCGCAACAACTACTTCAGCTTTCCGAAAGCGATTCAAAAGACGTACTCCAACCTCGTCCGTTTCGACCACGCCGTCAATGAGAACCATCGCCTCTTCCTCCGCGCTCACTACGACTTTTGGAAGGAAGACAAGAATCACGATTTTCTCAACGAGATCAACGGCATTCATCAAAACCGTCCCAATCGTGGAGCGGCCATCGACGACGTGCTGGTGCTCGGTCCCACCATGGTGTTGAACCTCCGCTACGGCTTTACAAGCACGAAGTGGTGGCAGTACCGCACCTCGCGCGGGTACGACCTCGGCTCGCTCGGCTTTTCGCCTCAACTGGTGGCGCTGACGGAAAAGGGCCAGGCGCCGTTGCCGCGCATCTCGCCAGGCGCGTACTCGCAGCTCTCCTGGTGGGAGGATCCCGGCGACGGCGTGAACTCGTCGCTCACGCATACCGCAACGGCCAATGTGACCAGGATGCGTGGCAGCCACTCCATTCGTTTCGGCACCGAGTATCGCGTCTATCGCAGCTTCAACAACCGGCGGCCGGCCGGCGTTTCTCCGGATATCTCGTTCAATACCAATTTCACCCGAGGGCCTTTGGATAATTCGCCCGCGGCGCCTATCGGCCAGGACCTGGCGTCTATGCTGCTGGGCGTGCCGGCCGGGTCCATGGAGATTGCGGCCAACTCCGCGCTGCAGAACAAATTCCTTGGCCTTTACGTTCACGACGATTGGAAATACTCGAGGAATCTGACCTTCAACATCGGCATCCGTTACGAACTCGAGACGCCGGTCACGGAACGCTATGATCGCCTCCAGGCGTTTTTCGATCAGACCACTCCGAACCCCGTGAACGGCGCGGCGCGGGCCAACTATGCCCGGAACCCAATTCCGGATCTGCCCGCCGCGAGCTTCCAAGCACTCGGCGGGACCACTTATGTCAGCGCCTCGAACCGCAGCCCATTTCAAGGGCAGAAGCGGAACTTCATGCCGCGTTTTGGCTTCGCCTTCCAACTCACGCCGAAGACCATCGTGCGCGGCGGCTACGGCATCTTTTTCAACTCGCTCGGAATTAACACAACCATCCCCTACCAAACCGGCTTCACGCAGTCCACACCGATTCAAGCGTCTCTCGACAATGGCTTGACCTATGTCGCCACGACGGCGAGCCCGTTTCCAACCGGACTGATTGCGCCCCGCGGTACCGCGGGCGGCCTGGCGACCAACCTCGGCCAGGGCCTCACCACCTATCTGTTCCCGAATAAACAGGGCTATGCCCAACGCTGGTCGCTGGACTTGCAGCGCATCCTGCCGGGTCAACTGCTTTTGGACACGTCCTACGTCGCCAACCGAGGCACGCGCCTGGATGTGGCACGCAGCTTCAACGCGACGCCGAATGAAGTGCTCAGCCGTTCCCCTGTTCGCGACCAGCCGCGCATAGACTTCCTCAGCCAGCAGTTTCCGAATCCGTTCCGGGGAACCGATCCGATCTTCGGCGCGAATATCAGCCGCGCGAACCTATTGCGGCCCTATCCCCAGTTTGGCGCGCTGTCGCAGGAGGAGCCCATCGGCTACTCTTGGTATCACTCTTTACAAGTACGCGCCGAACGAAGATTCGTAAATGGCTTCACGTTCCAGTTAGCCTACACGTGGGCTAAACTGATGGAAGCGTCCGAGTTCATGAACGAAGCCGATGCGTTGCCTTACGAGTCGATCAGCGCGTTCGACCGGCCGCATCGCATCGCCTCCAGCGGCATCTGGGAGATTCCCTTTGGCAAGGGCCGCAAATTTGCGCCCACACTGCCCGCGCCCGTGGACTTTTTCCTCGGCGGCTGGCAGATCGGCGCAATCGTCGCCGTGCAATCCGGCCAGGCGCTAGGTTTCGGTAACGCAATCTTCAACGGCAACATTCAGGACATCAACCTGCCCAGCGGCCAGCGCCACGTCGACCGGTGGTTCAATGAGGGCGCCGGTTTCAATCGCAACGCGAACCAGCAGTTGGCCTCGAACTACCGGCTATTCCCGCTCCGGTTCTCGTCCATCCGCGGTCCGAATCAGAATAGCTGGGACTTCTCCATCGTGAAGAGCTTCCCCGTGGGTGAGCGTTTCAAGGTGCAGTTCCGCGCCGACGCATACAACGCCTGGAACCACACAAACTTCAACAATCCGAACACGACGCCCACGAACACCGCCTTTGGAAGAATTACAGGTACCGCCGGCGATTCTCGTAACTGGCAAATGTCGCTGCGCGTAACCTTTTAGCGCTTGAATGCGAAGTCGGCGGCCTTGGCTTCCTTGGCCGCCACAGTGACCTTCAACTCTTGCGTTCCCAGTTTTTCGTGCCAGGCCTCGAGGGTGTACTCGCCGGGGGGCAGATCCTTCAATTGGAACGATCCGTCGTCGCCCGTGACCGAGAAGAACGGGTGCGCCATCACACCAACATAGGCGCGCATCCACGGATGCACGTTGCACTTGAATGTGATCATGACTTCTTCTTTGTCGAACTGTTTCACGAGCTTTTCGCCTTTGGGGGCCTGCGATGTGTTCCACTCGCGATTGTTCTTCGGCAGAGGATGCACGTTGTGCATCGCAGGGTCGTTGTTCGAGATCGCCAGGTCCTGCCCCACCATCACGCCCAGCACGCGCGGCGAATAGATGCAGGCCTTCTGGTCGAGTTCCACAGCGGTTTGCGGCGCCGCCCACTGCCGTTGCGGCAGGCCGGCCTTTACATAGACGAAAACGTTCTTCAACTCGCCCGCCTTGCCCACAACAACGTCGCCTGGGTCGATGGGCCCCTTGTGCTGATTGGCGCAGGACGGCACGGCGTCCATGTTTAACGGCTTGGAGGCCGGCTTCTCTCCTGAGAACGTGATCTTCCCGTTTATACTCCCCACGGCCCCAGCGTCGGCCGGCGGCGCGACGGCTTTCTTCGGTTCCTCGGCGGGTTTTGAGTCTCCGCCGCAACCGCACAAGAATAGAGCTACGGCGAAAAAGTAGGGCAATGAACGCATCAGGTCCATCATAATATCGAAATGAAGTTGACACTCGCCGTGTTCGCCTTCGCCGCCTATGCGGCCCCCCGGCCGCTCAGCATCGAAGATATGCATCGCTTCAAAGATGTGGCGGATCCTCGATGTTCACCGGATGGGAAATGGGTCGCGTATACCCTGACCTCGACAAACGTAGAGGCCGATAAGCGCGACACCGACATTTGGATCGCCGCCATCGATGGCTCCGCGTCGCTTCGTGTCACGACCTCGGCCGAGGCCGAGAACTCCCCCCGCTGGAGCCCGGACGGACGCTACCTCGCCTTTCTCTCCGGCCGGCCGGGCACCGGAAAGAACAAAGGGTCCCAAATCTGGCTGCTGGACCGCCGGGGCGGGGAGGCGCAACAGTTGACCGATTCCAAGGCGCGAATCTCCGCGTTCGAGTGGGCGCCAGACTCAAAGCGCATGGCCATCGTGCTTCGCGACGAAGAGGACGATATCGCCAAGCTCTCCGAGAAGGACAAAGAGAAACTCCGGCCTATCGTCCTTGATCGATACTCCTTTAAACGCGACGGCGAAGGCTATCTGAGCGCGAAAAAGCACAGCCGGATTCATCTGTTCGACATCGAATCGAAGAAATTCGAACTGCTCACGAACACGGATTTCGAGGAAGCTTCGCCCGCCTGGTCGCCGGACGGCGCCCGGCTCGCCTTCACCTCAAATCACGCGCCGGACTGGGATCGTGTGCCGTCCAGCGACATCTTCGTAGTTGATGCCATACCCGGCGCTCCGCCGAAGAAACTCACCTCGTTTCCCGGGCAGGATACGAAGCCCGTCTGGTCCCCGGATGGAAAGTGGATCGCCTATTTGAAGGGCAGCGATCACATGATGGGCGAGTACAACGTGACGCAGTTGGCCGTTGTGCCCGCCGATGGCGGAGAGGTTCGGATCCTGACCGCTTCGCTTGATCGCGGCGTCTCGCAAGTCTCCTTTCGAGCCGATTCTAAGGTGCTCGAGTTCCTGGTCACCGACGACATGACCGTCTACGCGGCGCGCGTTTCCCTGCAGGGCGGCCCTGTGGAGAAGCTCTCCACCGCCAGGCAGGTTGTAGCTTCCACCAATTCAGCCGGCGCCTGCACCGCGGCTTTGGTCTCTACCGTCGACAAGCCCGCCGAAGTGCACATTTGGACATCGGGCGCCTGGAAAAAACTCAGCTCCCACAACGATGCGCTGATGGCCGGGATCAGCCTGGGCGCCACGGAGGAGGTTCGCTTCAAAGCCAGGGATGGTAACGAGGCGCACGGTCTGCTGACCAAACCCGTAGGCTACATCGCCGGCCGCCGGTATCCGGCGTTGCTGCGAATTCACGGCGGGCCGAACGCGCAGGATCAGCATTCCTGGCAATTTGACCGGCACATCTTCGCCGCCAAAGGCTATGCGGTCTTGCAAGTGAACTATCGCGGTTCTTCCGGCCGCGGCCAGCAATACACCGCCTCCATTGCCAAGGACTGGGGGAACAAGGAGGTGCTGGATCTGTTGGCCGGCGTCGATCACATCGTCTCAATGGGTGTTGCGGACGCGGACAACCTCGGCGTGGGTGGTTGGAGCTACGGCGGTATTTTGACTGACTATCTCATCGCCACCACGACCCGTTTCAAGGCCGCCACTTCCGGAGCCGGCGTCGCCTTCCCGCTGGCCTTCTATGGGCACGATCAATACATCCGGCAGTATGACCACGAAATTGGACCGCCCTGGAAAGGCGGCCTGGAGCCCTGGTTGAAAATCGGTTATCCGTTCCTGCATGCCGACCGCATTAAGACCCCGGCTCTTTTTCTCTGTGGCGACAAGGACTTCAATGTGCCTTTGCTGGGGAGCGAGCAGATGTATCAGGCGCTAAAGAATGTTGGCGTCGACACGCAGCTCGTAATCTATCCGGGCGAGAATCACGGCATCGCCAAACCGGCTTTCCGGCGCGATGTAATGGAGCGCTACCTGGCCTGGTACGCAAAGTACTTGAAGATGCCCGTTACCGAATCCGGTGATCGGTAAACTCCAGATACGGCGCAGGGCTGGATTTCGGCATGTGGCAGGGAAGGCAGTCCTGGGCCTCCCGCGCGTGCGCTGACGCGTGGCACTCCGCGCACTTGGCGCGGTAGTAGTCCGGGTTGTTGCGAACCGCGTTCGTGTGCGGCTCATGGCAGTGGCCGCACTGAATCTGGCCTTTGCTGTAGCACTGGCTCTTCACCAGCCGCAGCGGCTGAAAGCGAATGGCCAGCTTGTCATTCGGTCCCTCCAGCCTATGGCACTCCGCGCATCGCTCCACCTGGTTCTTCACGGGCCGCGCGAAGTGCTTTCCATCGGCGGGATGGCAGCGTTGACACGTTACGCCCGGCTCCTCCACTTTCGTGTTGGTGTGCGTGGAGTGGCAGGAAAAGCAGGCGTTGATCGTTCGCGGCGGTTGCACAATCCCCAGTGCGGCTTGGCCGTTGCGCGACCGTCCCGGCGAATGCCCCAACGTCAGGTCGAAGCGGCCCGGCTTTGTATAGAAGCTGAACCGGTGCTCCAGCCACTCCCCGTTCCGGCTCACCAGTGGCGTCAAACCCTGTTCGCCCGCGCCGATGACCCATTCGATAACGCCCTCGGCCTTGTCCGCCTGCACGCGCAGCGCCTCGCCGGCGGCGCGGTAATGAATTGTGAATCCGTTCCGGGCCTCGGCGATTCCAGTGTCTGGAATCGCGCGGGCGAACTCGGTGGTAGTGGCTTTTCGTAGCGTCCGCGCATGGTTGGTGGCGGCATGCATTGCCGCCTGTTGCGCGTGGCAACCGGCGCACGGCTCGGATGCGGCGGCCTGGAAGTTTATAATCACCAGCATGTGGACGGCGGTCATCGTCGCGCTCTTTGCCCAAGCTGCCAGCGATTCCGTGCCCATGATCGAGCAGCTTATCGCAAGCGGAAGGCATCGCGAGGCGCTAACCCGCGCCGGGGCTTTGCCGGAGTCTTTGCAAAAGCATCTGCTGGCTTCGAAAGCTCTCGATGGACTCGGCGACGCGGCTGGCGCCGTGCGGGAAGCGGAAGCGGCCTTGGCGATCTCGCCGGCAGCGGAGGCCGCGCACGTGCAACTCGGGCAAATCTTCTTAGGGAACAATACGCCGAGCGCCGCGCTGGAAGTTTTCACCGATGCGCTGGCGTTGCATCCCGCCTCCGTGCTGCTCCGCGCCGGCCGCGGCCTCGCGCTAAAGGATTTGGTCCTTTACGACGAGGCGGAACAAGAGTTCCGCCGGTGCTTGGAGGGCCGCCCCGGCTTCTCTGTCTGCTTCGATGGTCTGGCTACCGTCTACCTGCATACGAAGAAATTCGCGGATGTGAAAGCGCTGGCTGCTGAGCACAGGCGGCTGAATCCCTCTGATTTTCGCGGGCCCTACTTCCTCGCAGTGGGCCGCAACGGCTTGGAGGAGGAATGTGAATCGCTCCTCGATGAGTCGATCGCCATGCAGCCCCGTTTCGCGGCTTCGCGGGCGCTGCGCGGACGGCTGCGTCTGCAGCGTGGCGACACCCAGGGCGCGATTGAGGACCTGGAAGAAGCGAGGCGGTTGCGTCCCCTCTATGCCACTGCCCTTCTGAGTCTGGCGCACGCCTATAAGCGCGGCAACCGCGACGCGGACGCCGCGCGGGCGTTTGAAGAGTTGCGGCACGCCAACGAATCCGAACGCCGCGGCAAGCCGTCGTTAATTTACAGGCGCGGCGCGCGGAAATAGAGGACCTAACCGGTTATTGTCCCTGGAAAGTGATATGCTCCCGCCATGACTAGAAGGATCTCACTGGCTTTCGTTATTGGCATCGGGCTCTATGGACAGGGCAACACCGGCAGCATTGTAGGCACGGTTACTGACCCCACCAGCGCCGTGGTTCCCAACGCAAGGATCACCGTCACCAACATTCGCACCGGTGTCAAATCGGAGAATCCCACGGACGGACAGGGCAATTTTATCTTTAACTTCTTGTCTCCCGGAACGTATCGCGTGGAAGGAGAAGTCACCGGATTCAAGAAATTCGTACGCGATCAAATTAATCTCGAAACGGGACGCCAGCTTCGAATCGACGTCGCGTTGGAAACCGGCGCCGTGACCGAGACGGTCAACATTACCGCGCAGACGCCGCTGCTCGAAACTGAGACCGGCACGCTCTCTGGAACCATCGAAAACCGCCAGGTGATCAGTCTGCCGACGCTGGGCCGCAATCCGCAGGACTTTCGCCTGTTGGTTCCTGGCGTCGTCCAGAATCGCGACGGCAACACGATCACCCAGGGCGGACTGGTACGCAAGGATCCTTACTACATCGACGGCGCCCACTCCTCCAATCACGTTTGGGCCGGCAATCCCGTGAATCCGAATCCGGACGTGATCAACGAATTTAAGATCGTCACCAACTCCTTCTCCGCCGAGTTCGGGGAGACGTCAGGTTCCGTTATGCAGTCGACGACCAAGTCCGGCACGAACGAAATTCACGGCTCGCTGTTTGAGTTCTTCCGCAACGACAAGCTGAACGCCGGCAACTACTACACGCAAAGGCGGCCGATCCTCAGGCAAAACCAATACGGCGGCACTATTGGCGGCCCAATCAAGAAGAACAAGACCTTCTACTTCGGCGACATGCAGTTCACCACGCAGAGGGGGACCTCGGCCTTCAACAACCTCACCGTGCCCACGGCCGCGCATCGCGCTGGCAATTTTTCCGCGCTGCGGAACGCCGGGGGCGTTCCCATATCGATCTTCGATCCCGCCACCACAACGGGACCCAATAATCAGCGCACCGCGTTCCCCGGTAACATGATTCCGGCCAGCCGCATTAGCGCGGCGGCGCGAAACGTCCAGGCCCTCTACCCCACGCCGCAAGTGAACACGGACTTTGCGAACTACACGAACTTCGGCTCCGTCAAGAACGACAATGTCGAGTACGACGCCAAGGTGGATCACAACTTCAGCGATGCCGACAAGTTCTTTGCACGCTATTCCGGCAGGAAGACGAACTCCACGCCGGCCTCCGCTTTCCCTGACTTCAAATCGGGCGGGCGCAATCCGGGCCAGCTTGGCTTCGGCGCCACCAAGAATCATAGCCGCCAGGTAGTGGCAAACTATGTCCGCATCTTCTCCGCTCGCGTCACTAACGACCTGCATTTGGGCTGGTTCCAGACCTACCCCAAGCGCATCGTGGCCGGCTTCGGTGAAGTGTCCACGAACTCGCTGGGAATCCTCGGACTCCCCAACGGCGACGAAAAACTCGGCACGCCCGATTTTCAGTTCACCAACTACGCGCCGCTCGGCTCCTCCGGCGATACGCTGTTTTTCGAATTACAGGACTCCAAATCGCTTGTCAATGTCACGTCCTGGGTTTTGGAACGGCACACCATCAAGTTCGGCGGCGAAGCGCGGCTGATTCGCACCGAC
>Ga0194119_10003890_pt1 | contig 23629 bp, 21 predicted proteins | sample TA2MahC100mmetaG_FD_148620 | JGI IMG/M metagenome (GOLD analysis project Ga0194119, IMG submission 148620) | Freshwater microbial communities from Lake Tanganyika, Tanzania - TA2015018 Mahale Deep Cast 100m | ecosystem: Environmental > Aquatic > Freshwater > Lake | place: Tanzania: Lake...
GTAGTTCAGCCGATCACACCAATGACATGCCGCTGATGATCTGCACCACCTTTCACGAATGGGGACAGACCCGCACCAATCCCGCTTTGGAAGCGGGAGGAGAAGCCGAGGCGATTGAGGCCTTGAAAAGCCGATTTGGAGATAAGTCAGCACAGGTATATCAAGCCTATGCCAAGAACTTTCCTGGAAAAAAGCCAGCAGAGATCATGACTCTGGCAGCCTCTAGCCGCCAAAATGCCGTAGCTTGTGGCAATGCCAAGGTAAAGCAAGCGGCCCCTGTATACATGGCCTGGTTTGGCTGGGAGCCTCAATTATACAATGGCCGAATGCGGGCCTTTCACTGCATAGACATCTGTTTTTGGTACCAAAATACAGACCGAATGTATACCCATACCGGAGGCGGGCAACGCCCCCGTGCGCTGGCCGAAAAAATGTCAGCCTCCCTTCTTGCATTTATGCGAACAGGCAATCCAAACGGGGGAGGGCTGCCCAATTGGCCCAAGTTTACCGCAGAAAAAGGGGAAACCATGGTGCTCAATGACCACAGCGAAGTGCAAAATGATCCCGACCGAGAAGCTAGAAAATCGCTCCCTCAGGCATAATGCTTTTCCCCTACCTTCGAAATGATTGGAATAGCCCCGAAGGGCTATTCTTTTTATACATTGGGAAGAAGACTTGCGGCATTATCCACAGAAAAATCCCTCTATCCTTTGTACTTTTAGAGTCCTATTAACCCCTAGTCCATGAGTTCATTTAAAAATTATACCCTTCCCTACACCCCAGCACCTAAATATTCCAAAGCGGTGGCCTATTTTTCTATGGAATACGCCATCCACCAGCCCTTAAAAAATTACAGTGGTGGATTAGGGTTTCTATCCGGTTCCCATTTGCGAAGCGCTTACGAACTCAAGCAGAACCTAATTGGGATAGGCATAGTATGGAAATATGGGTATTACGATCAGTCCAGACATCAGGATCAAACGCTCAAACCAGAGTGGTATGAAAAAAAATACAGTTTCTTGGAGGACACAGGAATCAAATTTACCGTTCCTGTCCACAACCAGCCCGTCTGGGTAAAGGCGTACTATTTGCCTCCAGAGGTATTCCACTCTGCTCCCCTGTTTTTGTTGAGCACAGACTTGCCCGAAAACGACTACTTGAGCCAAACCATCACCCACAAGCTTTACGATTCGGACACCGCTGCAAAGATCGCCCAAATGATCATTTTGGGTATTGGGGGCGCTATGCTGATCGATATTTTGGGATTTAATCCTGACCTCTACCACCTCAACGAAGCTCATGGGATGAGCTGCGCATTCTACCTCATGAAAAAATATGGGAAAAAGGAAGAGGTACAAAAAAGAATGGTATTTACCACGCATACCCCTGAAGAAGCGGGTAACGAGAAACATGAAATGCACCTCTGTGATAAAATGAGTTACTTCTATGGTCACTCCCTAGAAGAGATCCGAGCACTCACTGGAATGGAAGGAAATCTATTTAACCATAGTCTTGCCGCACTTCGGTTTTCGCATGCCGCCAACGGAGTAAGCAAGTTGCACGGAGAAGTCAGTCGACACCTATGGGGAGGATTTGCCAATATCCCGGCCATTCAGTCCATTACTAATGCTCAAAACTGGAAATATTGGACAGACAAACAGCTTTACCGATTTATGGAAGAAGCTGACCAGGAAGGATTCGACGACCGTAAACGCTACCTTAAAAAAAGGTCATTCGAGCTTGTGGCAGACCAAACTGGTAAAGTGTTCGATCCAGACGTACTCACTGTGGTATGGGCCAGAAGATTTGCTGCCTACAAAAGGCCCGATTTGATTGCAAGGAATTTAGAAAAATTTAATGCCTTAGTAAACAACAAACAGCTTCCTATCCAAATCATTTGGGCAGGTAAGCCTTATCCTATGGATTATGGTGCCATTTCCACCTTCAACTCCCTAGTTCATCTCAGCAAGCAGTACAAAAATGTAGCCGTTTGCGTAGGGTATGAACTCACCTTGAGTAAGCGATTGAAACAAGCTTCAGACATTTGGCTCAACAACCCGCGAGTGCCCAGAGAAGCTTCAGGCACCTCGGGAATGACCGCTGCCATGAATGGTTCGGTCAACTTCAGTACCTACGACGGTTGGATTTGTGAATTTGCAAGGCATGGGGAAAATAGCTTCATCGTCCCTCAGGCCAATTACCATGAGCTTCCTGTAGAAGATCAGGACGAACAGGATTTGGAACACCTGTATCGTATAATGAATGAGGAAATTCTTCCCCTCTACTACAGCAACAAAAGAAAATGGAGAGACCTCGTGCAAGCAGGAATGCAGGACGTGCGTACCGAATTTGATAGCAACCGCATGGCCAGGGAGTACTACGAACTCTTGTATCACTCTTCCTAAAAAAACAAAAAGCCCCGTAACATTACGGGGCTTGTGTACCAGGAGCGGGAATCGAACCCGCACGGCCGATTTGGCCACAAGATTTTAAGTCTTGCGTGTCTACCTATTCCACCATCCCGGCTTGCGTCTGCTCAATCGAGCGGGTACCGCAAATTGTTATTCGTGAAACGAAAAAGCCCTTTTGCAAGGGCTTTAGAGCGAGAGACGAGATTCGAACTCGCGACCCCGACCTTGGCAAGGTCGTGCTCTACCAACTGAGCTACTCTCGCAGAATAGAATACCAAAACCTTTGTTTTGATAATTGGTGGATGCAAATGTACGCGCTGTTACTATTTTTACAAGGCAAAAAGCAAGAATTTTTTGTGTATTCAGGCAGGAAGCCCTGTTTTAGTATTTTGATTTTTTAAAAAAGACGGCGCCCCACATGCCTTTCCCGGTGCACTCATTCCATTTTTTTCTTGAGCTCATGCAGTTTCAACAGCGCTTCTATGGGAGAAATGGCATTGATATCTAACTCTTCCAACAACTTCTTGGCTTCGGCAAGCTTGGGGTCCATTTCAAAAAGATGTAGCTGCACATTGGACTTGGGCAACTCTTTCAATTTGTTCTTCTTTTCTTGCAGCGCCTTATCTTTTTCCAAATGAGTCATGATTTCTGAGGCCCGCAATACAATGGGATTGGGCATGCCCGCCATCTGAGCCACATGGATTCCAAAACTATGCTCACTCCCCCCTTCCTTCAGGGTGCGCATAAAAATGACCTTGTTTCCTACTTCTTTCACCGATACGTTGAAATTTTTTATCCTTGGAAAATCACTTGCCAATTGATTGAGCTCGTGGTAATGTGTGGCAAACAGGGTTTTGGCTCTTGCCGTTGGGTGCTGATGCAAATATTCCACAATTGACCAGGCGATAGAAATGCCATCGTAAGTAGAAGTCCCCCGGCCTATTTCATCCATCAAGACCAGACTTCTATCAGACAGGTTATTTAGGATGCTGGCCGTTTCGGTCATTTCTACCATAAAGGTGGATTCTCCCTTGGATAGGTTATCCGAAGCACCTACTCGAGTAAATACCTTATCAATAAGCCCTATTCGTGCAAAAGAGGCCGGTACAAAGCTGCCCATTTGTGCCATCAATACGATCAGAGCAGTTTGTCTCAAAAGGGCAGATTTTCCTGCCATGTTGGGCCCCGTGATGATGAGGATCTGCTGTCTTTGGTGATCCAAGTAAATGTCATTGGGCACATAGTTATCCCCTGCTGCCAGTTGTTTTTCAATCACGGGATGCCTTCCCTCCTTGACTTCTAGCGTGTCGCTGTCGGCTATCTTGGGGCGGCAATAGCGATTACTCAAGGCCACCTTGGCAAATGAAATCAAGACATCCAAGGTCCCTAATACCCGGGCATTTTGCTGAATGGGCACCACAAAGGCGGAGGCTTCTCGGACTAACTCTTGAAAATAGCGCTGCTCTAGCGCAATCATGCGCTCCTCTGCATTGACTATTTTTTCTTCGTATTCCTTCAGCTCTGGGGTGATGTATCGCTCCGCATTGACTAGGGTTTGCTTTCTGATCCACTCTTGTGGTACTTTGTCTTTGTGCGCATGGGTGACTTCCAAGTAGTACCCAAACACCTTATTAAATGAAATTTTCAGGGAAGAAATTCCCGTGTTTTGCACCTCTCTTTGCTGAATTTGGATGAGGTAGTCCTTTCCTTTATTGGCCAGTCCCCGATATTCGTCCAATTCCTGATCTACTCCTTCCTTGATCACTCCGCCCAGATGTAGCAAGAGCGGGGCATCCTCCTTCAATTCCTTTTCGATTTTGCTTACCAAAAGTTCGCAGGGATGAAGCTGCGCTGCCAGGCGCTTTAAGGTAGCATTTGCCTGTTTGGCCAACACTTCTTTTATGGGTAGAAGCGCCACAAGCGCTCGCTTGATTTGATTGAGTTCCCGAGGATTGGCCCTTTCTACTACTACTTTAGAGATCAGACGTTCCAGATCTCCCATGTGCCGAAGGCTGCTTTCAATTTCCTCAGAAAGCTCGGGGTGCTGATAAAAAAATTCCACCACATTAAGCCGTTCTTCTATAGCTTGTTTTTCTTTTAAGGGCAAAACCATCCATTTTTTCATCATCCTCGACCCCATGGGGGTCAGGGTCTGATCCAAAATTTGAATTAAGGGCACCCCGCCCTCGTGCTGGGGGTGTACGAGCTCCAGGTTTCGGATGGTAAACTTATCCAACCATACATGTTTCTCTTCGGGTATTCTAGAAATGGAAGAAATGTGTTGTACTTCTTTGTGTTCCGTTTCTTCTAAGTAGTGCAGAATCCCTCCCGCCGCTACGCAGGCGGCCTGCATCTCTTCAATGCCAAAGCCTTTCATGGTTTGGGTTCCAAAATGCTGGGTGAGCTTGGTGTAGGCAAACTCGTATTGGTACACCCAATCTTCACAGAAAAACGTAATGGCCTCTGATTTCAACAGCTCTCCAGCTATCTTTTTTGCTGCTTTGGAATATATAATTTCGGAGGGGAGAAAACTTTGAAGTAATTTTTCCAAGTAGGCGGCATTCCCTTCCGCACACATAAATTCTCCCGTAGAAACATCCAAAAAGGCGATTCCATGGATTTCCTTACCAAAATAAAGTGAGGCGAGATAGTTGTTTTTACGGGTGTCAAGCACCTGATCGTTGAAGGATAGCCCTGGGGTCACCAGCTCGGTTACTCCTCTCTTTACTATTCCCTTTACCGACTTGGGGTCTTCCAGTTGATCACATACCGCCACCCTATTGCCCGCCCTAACGAGCTTGGGGAGGTAGTTGTCCAAGGAGTGGTGGGGAAATCCTGCCAACTCGATGTGCGCTGCTGCCCCATTGGCTCGCTTGGTGAGTACGATGTCCAAGACCTTGCTAGCAATGACGGCATCTTCCCCAAAGGTTTCGTAAAAATCTCCCACCCGAAATAGTAGCAAAGCCCCAGGATGCTTCGCTTTGATGGCATTGTATTGCTTCATCAAGGGGGTTTCCTGACCTGCTTTTGACGTGCTCATGAGAAATTAGAATTGTTGTACTTTTGGGTTGGAAAATTGACTTGAAAATAGCCCTTTCGTAAAGGAAATAAAAGTGATGAAGAAATTAAGCATGGAAGAACTCCAGCGACTAAGCGTGGGCGAATTTAAATTGACCCAAAAATCCCCCATAACCTTGGTGCTGGACAACATTCGCAGCCTCAACAATGTAGGTTCTGCCTTCCGAACAGGAGATGCCTTCCGTGTGGAAAAAATTTACCTCTGTGGGATTACAGGTACCCCTCCACATCGAGACATTCAAAAAACCGCGCTCGGCGCTACCGAATCGGTGGACTGGGAATATAGACCCAAGACCTTAGATCTCATTCATGCATTAAAAAAAGAAGGGGTAGTGTGTTGTGCCTTAGAACAAGCGGAAGGGGCTAGTCCCTTGCAGGATTTTCGCCCCGAGCAAAACAGACACTACGCCTTGATTTTTGGCAACGAGGTATTCGGCGTGGAGCAGGAGGTACTCCAGGCTTGCGACCAGGTTATTGAAATCCCACAGTTTGGTACCAAGCACTCCCTGAACATCTCCGTTAGCCTAGGCATTGCGGTCTGGGACTTCCTAGTGAAGCTGGAAGGGCTATAGATACAAGATGATTTGTACGAAGTACCAAGTACAATGTACCAAGATTCTTTAGAACGAAAATTCAGTTACTAATGCGAATCCCTACATTGTACTTGGTACCTGGTACATTGTACTTAGAATGGATATTTCCCTTCCGAAATCATAAAATCAGCCACCTGCCTTCTGAGCACTTTGGTATTGATGAAGTCTTGTTTGGTATAGCGTTTCAGTCCCATCAAGAGGACTTTTTGTTCGTCTCCCTGGGCAAAGGCCAAAATGGCCTCCTTGGCAGCCGCCTCAATTTTATCAATGGCCCCATAGAGATAAATCTTCGACATGGCGATTTGTGAGACGCAAGCAGCTTCTCCTCTCAGGCCTATCAACTTTTCGGTACGCAGTACCGCAGATTCCGCAGCATAGATCTCAATCATGACATCAGCCAAATGCATCATGATTTCTTGCTCGTCCTCGATTCGATCCTGTAGTGCCATGGCAGCCTTGCCTCCCACCATCAAAAATACCTTTTTCAATTTGTGGATCAGGTCTTTCTCTGTCGCAAAAAGCACAGAAACGTCTACATTTTCAAAAGAAGGCACAGACATCAGCTCCGAGGCAACCGCCATAGCGGGCTCAAACAAATTGATTTCTCCCTTCATCGCGCGCTTCAGCACCATGCCTACCATCAACATGCGATTGATCTCATTGGTCCCTTCATAAATTCGAGAAATACGGGCATCTCTATACGCCCTTTCCATAGGGGCCTCCGCAGAATAGCCCATCCCTCCATAGATCTGAACCCCTTGGTCTACGATGTAGTCAAGCACTTCCGAGCCATGGACTTTGGCTATGGCACATTCAATAGCAAATTGTTCCATGGCCTTGAGCTTAGCTTCTGCATCAGACAAGCCTTGTGCGGCCAAAGCACCCATTCGGTCTTCAATGTCTTGACCCGCACGATAGCATAGAGATTCGGTCACATAGATCTGCGTGGCCATCTCTGCTAACTTAGACTTGATGGCTCCAAAGGTGTTGATGGAAACACCAAATTGCTTGCGCTCGGTAGAGTACTTGATACATTGGGTAGTGACCGTCCTTGCTCCTCCCAATACCCCTGCTCCTAATTTTACCCTTCCAATATTGAGGATGTTTACAGCTATTTTGAATCCATTTCCGCGTTCGGATAGCATATTCTCCACGGGCACAGGACAATCGTTGAAAAATACTTGACGGGTAGAAGAGCCCTTGATACCAAGTTTCTTTTCCTCCTCGTTCATGCTGATCCCTCCAAAGGTTTTTTCCACCAAAAACGCAGTTAAGTTCTTATCGTCTTGGATCTTGGCAAAAACAATGAAAAGGTCGGCAAAACCGGCATTGGAGATCCACATCTTTTGCCCATTGATCAAGTAGTGCGTACCATCCGCAGAAAGCGTGGCCTTGGTTTTCCCGCTGTTGGCATCGGATCCAGCATCCGGTTCGGTCAAGCAATAGCAAGCCGCCCACTCTCCTGTGGCCAATTTAGGTAGGTATTTCTGTTTTTGGGCCTCGGTGCCATAATACACTATAGGCAGCGTGCCTATGCCCGTATGGGCCCCATAGGTGGTAGAAAAGGACCCAGAGGCACCAACGATGTCGGCGATCAACATGGAGGTGTTGAAGCTCATGCCTAGCCCCCCGTACTGTTCGGGAACCGAAATGCCCAAGAGCCCAAGTTCTCCTGCCTTTTTAAACAAGCTAGGCACTAGCTCGGGGTGCTTCATGCTGTCGATTTCTTCTACTCTAGGGTTCAGTTCCGTGTCAATAAAATCTTGACAGGCCTGGGCCATCATTTTTTGTTCTTCGGTAAATTCTTCAGGAATAAAAACATCCTGTGCTGCCGTTTCTCGGATTAAAAATTCACCCCCTTGGATGCTATTGGTTTGGATTGACATTGTATCGTGTATTTATTTATTCGTTTTATTAATTTAGATGCAGGTGTTTCTGTACCAAGTACTAAGTACAATGTACCAAGATTCTTCTCTAGCAGAATTCATGTCCTGATGAAAATCTTTACTTCATCATTCTTCAATCCGCGTTGGACATTCGAAATTGATTCTCAATCCATATTTCGCCTACCTGCGGAAGAGCGGTGCCTCGTAGATTGCGCTTGGCTCCCTACTTTGTACTTGGTACATGGTACTTCATACAATTACTTCAGCAACTCATAAATTCCTGCTACTCCCTGTCCTCCGCCAACGCAAGCGGTGACTAGGCCATATTTTTTCTTTTGCCTACGCAGCTCATGAAAAAGTTGTATGGATAGCTTGGCTCCTGTACAACCCAGGGGGTGCCCCAAGGCCACGGCTCCACCATTGACATTGACCATCGCAGGGTCTAGGTCTAGAGATTTCATCACCGCTAGTCCTTGGGCGGCAAAAGCCTCATTCAGCTCTATCAAATCGATATCATTTAATGCTAATCCTGCTTGCTTAATCGCTTTGGGCACCGCCTCCTTGGGGCCTATGCCCATGATGCGAGGATCTACCCCAGCTACCGAATAGGACATCATTCGGGCTATGGGGTCCAAGCCAAGCGACTTCATCAGCCGTTCGGACATCACCACGACAAAGGCAGCTCCATCAGAGGTTTGGGAGGAGTTGCCCGCAGTCACTTGGCCTCCCAGCCTAAATGCAGGCTTCAAAGCGGCCAATCCTTCTAGACTAGTATCCGCTCTGGGCCCTTCATCGGTATCGACCGTAAAGCTTCGCTTTTTCTTTTTTCCCTTTTCATCAAGATAGGTTTCCTCCACTTGGATGGGGACGATTTCCTCTTTGAACTTTCCCGAGCCAATGGCCGCCAAAGCCTTTTGATGGGAATACAAGGAAAAGGCATCTGCTTCCTCTCGGGAAATGCTGTATTCTTTGGCCAGTTCCTCAGCGGTCAATCCCATGCTCAAATAATAGGATGGGGTTTCAGAGGCTATTTTCCAGTTGAGAGCCGTCTTATACCCCATCATGGGTACCAAAGACATGGATTCTGTGCCCCCGGCGATGATACAATTGGCCATTCCTGCTTTGATTTTGGCAAGCGCCAAAGCAATGGCCTCTAGGCCCGAGCCACAGTAGCGGTTGATGATGAAACCCGGTGTGTCTTGACCCAAGGCCAGGAGGGAGATCATCCTTCCCATTTGCATACCCTGCTCTGCTTCGGGTACCGCATTGCCTACAATGAGGTCATCCACTAGTTTGGGTTCGAGACCAGGAGTGTTGGCTACCAAATGCTTAATCACATCCGCAGCCAAGTCGTCGGGGCGGTAAAACCTAAACCCTCCTTTTTTGGACTTCCCAACTGCAGACCGGTATCCGTTTATAATGTATGCGTCCATTTTATGTTGTATGTTGTTTAAAGTAGATGATGAGTATCAAGTAGCAAGTATCAAGTAGGGGATTCCAGTGACTGAGTTTAATTAATTTGTGAAGGATGTTTTAAGTCCCATAATCATCCATTGTAATTCAGAAGGTTCCTGGTCCAATTCTTTTGCACTTGCTGAAGAAATCAAGCCAGTTCTTTCTGCAATGATCAATTGCGTTTCCAATTCAAAACTTTCACCAAGACTTACCTCAAGTGCATTTACAAACAATTTGGAAGAGGTCTTTGCACATCCTTCAGCAATATTGGAAGGTATTGACACCCCAGCTCTTCTCATTTGCGAAACCAATCCAAACTTTTCTTCCGAAGGGAGCCCTTTGGTTAGTGCATAGATTTTTATCGCAAAATCAACTACTTTCTTCCAAACCTTAAGTTCCTTGAAGTTATGCATGCATTTATGATAAAATACTTGATACTTGATACTTGATACTTGATACTTGATACTTGATACTTGATACTTGATACTTGATACTTGATACTCAACGGCTTTCCCTTAAACAGAATACTATGTATTCGTTCGAGGGTCTTTTTCTCTCCCGTTAAACTCAAGAAGGCTTCACGTTCTAGATCCAACAAGTATTGTTCAGACACTTCAGTCGGAGCGGATAGATCCCCTCCTGCCATCACATTCGCCAGTTTCTTCGCAATCTTGGCGTCGTGCTCCGAAATGTATCCTCCGTAGATCATGCCGGTAATCCCCGCTTCAAAATAGGCCAAGGCAGACTTCCCTAGCACCTTGATATTGGTCTGAGGTACTGGCTGCGTGTAGCCTAGCTGGGAAAGAGACAGCACCTTCGCCTTGGCGTCGGCAAGCTGCCGCTTGCGATTCAGGGAAATGCCGTCTTTAGTCCTTAGGTAGCCTAACCCCCTGGCCTCTTCGGCAGAGGTCGATACCTTGGCGGTGGCGATATTCATGAAATATTCTTGAAGCTGGTTAAACTCCACGTCTCCTGCGATGATGCTATTGGAAAATCTCAGGGTCATTTCCTTCGTGCCGCCTCCTGCCGGTATAAGCCCTACGCCCACTTCCACCAAGCCCATGTACAGCTCGGCGTGGGCTTGAATGTGGTCCGCATGAAGGGAAAGTTCGCAGCCTCCTCCCAGCGCCATGTTGTGCGGGGCGACAACCACAGGAACCGCGGAATACCTAGCCCGCATCATGGTATTCTGAAGGAACCGCGGAATACCTAGCCCGCATCATGGTATTCTGAAACTGGGCGATCATCAAGTTGATCTCATCAAACTCTTGATCTCCGGCAAACATGAAGAGCATGGCCAAATTGGCCCCTGCAGAGAAATTGCCTCCTTCGTTGCCTATCACTAGCCCCTTGTAGGATTTTTCTGCCATGCCAATGGCGGTATTGATGCCTTCAATGACTTCGGCGCCCATGGAATTCATTTTGGTATGAAACTCAAGGCCAATGACCTCGTCTCCCAGGTCCACAACCGTGGCCCCTGCGTTGCCCCAAACCTTTTTGCCTGCAGCCTTCAGGGTATCCAAGATGACAAATTCCTCAAAACCAGGAATCTCTTTGTAGGACTTGGAGGAGATGTCGTAGTAGGTTTTTTTACCGTTATTAATCTTGTAGAAGGACTCGTGTCCCGCAGTTAGGAGTTCGTGTACCCAAGGAGCTACCTTTTCTCCTGAGGCCTCCATCTTGGCTACGGTCTCTTTTACGCCCAGGACATCCCAGGTTTCGAAAGGACCCAATTCCCAGCCAAAGCCTGCACAAACTGCCTGATCTATGCGATAGAGTTCGTCCGAAATTTCTGGAATTCGATGTGAGCAATACTTGAATAAGTCGTAAAAAGAGGCTCGATAAAATTCCCCCGCCCGATCTTCAAAATTGACCAATAACTTCAGCCTCTTTTTTAGATCCTCTACCTCCTTAGCCGCTTCTAGCGCCTTAAATTTTGGTTTTTCAACGTCCTTGTAGGTAAAGGTCTTGAGGTCTAACTCCTGCAACTCCTTGCGCCCGTCGGGATGCCGGGTCATTTTGAAGTAGCCTTGACCGGTTTTATCCCCAAACCACTTGTTGTTGTAAAGTACTTCCACAATCTTGGGTAGGATAAACTTGTCTCTGGATTCGTCGTGAGGAAGCGCTTTGTACAGGTTGTTGGAAACGTTGACGGTGGTGTCTAGGCCGACCACATCCATGGTGCGGAAGGTAGCAGACTTCGCGCGGCCGATTACTGGACCGGTGAGTTTGTCTACTTCGGAAACCCCAAACCCCATTTTTTCAATGGCATGCATGCCCGAAATAATGGCATAGACTCCTATTCGATTGGCAATAAAAGCGGGGGTGTCTTTACAGAGCACGGTTTCTTTTCCCAGAAAACTATCCCCGTAATGCATCAAGAAGTCAATGAGTTCGGGTTTGGTTTTTGGGCCAGGGATGATCTCCAATAAGCGGAGGTAGCGAGGGGGATTGAAAAAATGGGTACCAGCAAAATTCTCTTGAAAATCTGCCGATCTCCCTTCACTCATCAGGTGGATGGGAATACCGGAGGTGTTGGAGGTAATGATGCTTCCTGGCTTTCTGTATTTTTCTACCTTTTCAAATAGCTGTTGTTTGATATCGAGGCGCTCTACCACAACTTCGATGACCCAGTCGTAGTCTTTGATTTTTGCTAGATCGTCCTCCAAATTTCCCGTGGTGATGCGGGAGGCGTAGGCCTTATCGTACAAGGCTGCCGGATTGGCCTTCAACGTATTTTGCAAGGCGGTATTCACCACCCGGTTGCGCACCTGAGGATGTTCCAAAGTCCAGCCCTTCTTTTGTTCTTCTTCACTCAATTCAAACGGGACTATATCCAAAAGAAGTACCTGCACGCCAATATTGGCAAAATGACAGGCAATTCTTGAGCCCATGACTCCTGAGCCTAAAACAGCAACTTTTTTTATGGGGGTATTCATCATTTTGGGAATAGATTTCGGGGTATATTTATTTTTCTAGCACAGGAAACGCCTCTTCTTTGGCATTTACTTGATCGATCACTCCTTGTATTTTCGAGATTACTTCAAAAAAAAGACTCAATTCTTCCTCGCTAATTTCCTCTCGTATACGTTGGTTAAAACTCTTGACACTTTGAACGGATATTTCTTTTTTACGTTTTCCTTGTTCGGTTAAAAATATTCGAACGGATCGTTTGTCTATTGGATCCGCCTGCTTATAAATCAAGCCCTTTTCCTCCATGGTCTTCAGCATGCGGGTTAGGCTCCTCGTTTCTAGGCCAATCAAAGGCGCAATTTTGGTGGCAGGGGTTCCTTCCTTGGAATTGATATTGAGCAACACAAAGCCAATGGCCGTAGTAAACCCTTCTTCGGCCGCTTGCTGGTTATACATCCTAGAAATGGCATGCCAAGCGCTTTTTATGGGGTAATCTACGGTCTCCTCTTTTTTCATAACCCATTCATTCCAAGTTCAGGAGGACCAAATTAAAAAAATTTTGTATGCATGCATACTATTTTTTAAAAATTTGTACGAAGTACCAAGTGCGAAGTACAATGTATAAAACCACATGTCAGATACCTAAGTTTCCTCAGGCATGCAGCACATGTCAGATACCTAAGTTTCCTCAGGCATGCAGCAAGCATGTTTTCTATTTAATAGATCTCTTGGAAGAAAATTTGAAAACTTGTTTCCTAACTTCCCGCCTCGGGAGGTACGCAGAATTCAAGTCTTAACATTAATCAGTACTTGGTAAATTGTACTTGGTACTTCGTACAAATATTGTCTTGATACTAGCGACTTGATACTAGTTATACAATTTCTCCACGCGATCCGCGTACTTCTCCATGATTACCTTACGCTTGAGTTTCATGGTGGGGGTAAGCTCCCCGGTGTCTATGCCCCAGGGCTTATCTAGCAGATCAAAGCGCTTGATTTGTTCCCACTTTCCAAACTTTTGGTTTAACTCCTCCACTTCGCTGAGGTATTTTTCTTGCACCGCTTCGTTTTGAATCATTTCATGATCTTCCGAATACGGAATTTCTTTTCGCTTGCAATATTCTCGAAGTCCATCAAAACTAGGGACAATCAAGGCCGCAGGATAATTTCTATTTTCTCCTACCACAATCAGTTGCTCGATCAAGGGAGATTCTTTGAATTTGTTTTCAATGACTTGGGGAGCAATGTATTTTCCCCCAGAAGTCTTGAACATCTCCTTTTTTCTATCGGTAATTTTCAAGTACCTTCCCTCCAATACTCCGATATCTCCGGTGTGAAACCAACCGTCTTTAATTACCTCTGCGGTCATTTCAGGCTGCTTGTAATAGCCTTGCATGATATTTGGTCCTTTAACAAGAATTTCTCCGTCTTCGGCAATTTTTACTTCTACGTCCTTTACGATTTTGCCTACATAGCCAATTTTTATTTCCTCCTTGGTCCCAATAGAGGCAGTCACCACGGGAGACGTCTCTGTCAAGCCATAGCCCTCACACACTTTGATTCCTGCAGCCCAGAAAACCCTTGCCAGTCTAGGCTGTAGTGCAGAAGCACCGGAATTGATTTGCATCACATTTCCTCCCAAGGCCTCTCTCCATTTGGAGAATATGAGTTTATTGGCCAGTTTGAGTTGAAAATCATACCAAGCGCCCATAGAAGCGGAGGGATCGTACCTTAATCCTAAGTCAAGAGCCCAAAAGAAGAGCTTCTTTTTGACCCCGGTCAACTCGTACCCTTTGGCCACGATTTTGTCATATACCTTTTCTAATAATCTAGGAACCGTATTGAATACATGAGGTTGAATTTCTTTTAAGTTATCTCCTATGGTTTCCATATTCTCAGCATAATACACCGAATAACCCAGGTACATAAAACAAAAAGAAGCCGTACGCTCAAAAATGTGACACAAAGGCAAAAAACTCAAGACCTTGGAAGTGCCTACCGGGGGAGACATGATATGGGATACTGAAATCAAATTGGAAAGCACGTTGCTGTGGGTGAGCATAACCCCTTTGGGTCTGCCTGTAGTGCCAGATGTATAAATGATGGTAAATAAATCCTCTGGTTTGACTTTAGCCTTGTAGGATTCCAACATTTCCAGATCTCCCCCTACTCCCTGCTTTTCTAATTCAGTCCAATGGGCAACTCCTTTCAAACGATCAAAAGCATAAATGCTACGCTTTCCTCCAGCTTGTTTGGCCTTCTCATAAATCCCCTGATCCCCTACGAATACCATTTTTACCTCTGCATGATCAAAAATATAAGCATAATCTTCTGCTGTAATGGTAGGATACATGGGAACAGAAATACAGCCTATTTGCTGAAGAGCTAAATCTATAAAATTCCATTCCGGCCGATTCTCAGAGATGATAGCTACCTTCTCCCCAGGTTGTAAGCCTTCCTTAAGGAAAGCCAAGCTCAAATGGTCAACAATACGTTTGAAATCAGTAGAGGAGTACGTTTTCCATTGCCCATTTTCTTTTCTTCCCAGAGCAACTTCTTTATTAAATTGAGTGATTTGATAGGGAATAAGATCAAACAAACGAGTAAGTGACATGTCGTAGGAAATTTTGGGTGATTCGTTGAGTTAATATTACCAAATCCAAATGGATTCCGCAATTATAAACTATCCACAGCATTAAGGATATTGTACTAGTCTTAATTTATTTATTAAAAAAATATATGATTACTATTATCCTTGTGGATATGTGGAAAAGGAAAGGAATAAAAAGAACTCACAAAATTCTATCTAATAAACCTAGATTTCTGAGCTAATATCCACGAATTATTCACTTTTAAATAATTAATAATCAATAAGTTAAATATAATTTAATTTATTTGTGTACAAAAATACCCAGATTACTTGTGGGTAAGTTTTATAGGGATAATGAATTCTATTCTTGTGGAAAAATCCATGCTTTTCCACAGTGCTTGACTTGCCAAAGAAACCTGTCAAAGAATGGTGGAAAAGTTGGAGTAAACTCTTCTCAAATTAAGCTAGTTGCCCACAAAAAAAATCACTTATCCACAGAAGTTTCGGGTGAAAAATATACTCCTGTAGTAGGACTGGCCCTAACCACGATGTCTTCCAAGGTCCATCCCCCTCTTACGATTAATTCTTTGTTATTCTCTTCTCCGATATAATAAAATACCCGTTCTCCAGGTCTTTTTTGAATAAAATTAGAACTGTCCCAGCGTTTGTTTTTGTTTTTGTCTTCAATCACACGCATGGTATACGATCCAGGTTCTAATAAGGAGAAAAGAAATTCGTTTCCTTCACCTAGATAAGATTCATAGGCGATTTCTTTTTTCCCATTGATCAAATGAATGATAAATGGAGGTGATGCCCCCACAATTTTTCCTTTTAGCTCGTCGGCTAGATTTTTTCTGGGAAGCTTTCGGTAATTAGCAGCCAAAGGCTTTTCGTTAAACTGTCCTTCGAGATCAAAAAAGGTAGAATCTGCAGCTTTTAGGGTAACTACTTCGGTATCTAAACTATCGGGAAGAGACAATTGTATGAATAGTTTGTTGCGGGTTAGGGAGTCTTGCCAGCGAAGCATTTCTTTCCGTACAGGAATTCGACCAGCACTGTCGTAGGCTACATACAGGGAATCTGTTGAAATTCTTTCCAAAGGCTTGTTGAAAGTCAATTCCATGCTCAAGTTTTGGTAAAAGCTTTTACCAGAATTGATACTTAACTCTAGTTTCTCAGGCCTTCGTTCGGAAGGGGGAAATTTTGCCCAAAGCAGGGTGTCCGTAGTAAATCCAAGGGAGTCTTCAAGATGTATTCTAAGGGGTATGCTATCCGATTGGGAAGATTTGGGGTAAAAGCGTATCCTTTTGTCTGAAGCTACATAGAAAAGCTCCTTTCCTAGGCCTTCTGCTTCCGCTTTAATCACCACAGGATTTCGGTTTAAAATCACGTCGTAATTTTTTCCAAAATTGGCCGAGCGGAGCATTTTGATAGGAGTCAGATCTGCTGTGGCCAAATTAAAAGTCAAGTCGGCCAAGGACTTGTTGAGTTGAAGGGTGTCTCCTAAAAAATCGTACTCTTCACTTTTAAATTCTGCTTTTAAATTACCATTGCTATCCCTCCAAGCATAAGCCAAATACTTCCCTGCTTTGATGTTGTTAAGTTCAAAATTTCCAGAAGTATCTACCTGAGCTAGGTAATAGGGTGGTGCTGTAAATACCGTGGTGCTGTCTGTGCTAGGATAGATTCCCACCAATACGTTTTTATAATCTTCTTTGTCGTTGGGATAGGAAAAATTAATTTTTCCAGATAAGGAAAGGCTATCTATAGTGGCTCCCGTGGAAAACACAAGTTTTAGTTTTTCAGCTGGGTTTTTCTCAGAGATATCAACGACCGATTTTTGGAAGTCAATCACATAGGTAGTGCTATCTTCTAATTTTTGATTGAAGGAGACGGTAACAGTATTTTTCAAAGAGGTAAACTCCAGCTTGTCTTTGTCTACCTTAGGGGTAATTACGATCCCTTTGTTGGGATTGTCTAAGCTTACGTACTCATCAAAGACCAGAGTCAATTGCTCTGGTAGGATGGCTGTGCTCTGGTCTTTGGGCTCTGCCAATAGAAGTTTTGGAGGAGTCTCGTCCTTAGGCCCTCCTGTAGGAGAACTTTGTTTGGCACAAGACGCCAAAACGGTAAGCATGACTAGCCATATGTAGGACGAGCGCTTCATTTTTTCTTATAAATATAAAGCTGACTCGAATGGTTGCCTGTTTTTTTTCCTTTTACGTTAGAAAGGAGCCCCCTGTAGAGCGCTTTGATGTATGCCGTGATGGGGCCGCTTTGCCTATATTTTTCTGAAAGTAAGCTGACGTAGAACGCATCAATGACCATTGGCGAACGTCTTTCTAGTATGAGCCCGTATTCTTTTGCTAGCTTCTGCATAGAGGCGTTGTTCCAATGGTACAAATGTCTAGGCACATCCCATGCGGCCCAGTCTTTGTCGTAGTAGCGCGCATCGTATGCCTCATGATTGGGTACGGCGATGATCAAATAGCCCTGCGGCGCTAATTTCTTTAGTAAGGCCTTGAGAGTTTTTTTGAGTTCGTGTACGTGTTCAAGAACGTGAAAGAGAGTAATCACGTCCACGGCAGGCTCTTCTGGGAGTTCCTGTACAGATTCGTGCAAGGAATGGTTCAATTTTTTCTCTGCCAAGGTTCGCGCTTTTGCGTTGGGTTCTACTCCAGAGACGGACCACCCCCTGCCTTTTGCCGCCTCTAAAAAGGCGCCTGTGCCACAGCCTACGTCAAGTAAGGCTCCGGTTTTTTTAAGGGACTGTATCAACCCTACTTTCTTCCCTATGCTGTATTTGCGTACCTGTTGGTATATCCACTGGGTAAGGTTTTTGGAGCTGTCCTCGTGAGAATAATACTCTGGAAAATCGTAGTAGGGCCCTATGGCATCAAATGCTGGTCTAGGATTGGTAAAAAGGAGTCCGCAATCGGCGCAGCGGCAAATCGTAAATAGCTCCTTGCTCACCGCATGGTCCTTTACTTCCTTGAAATTCAGAAAGTTTCCACTTTTACAGGCGGGGCATTTGAGTAATCTTTCGCTCATTATCTCCCTAGATAAACAGTTAAAATCGACACATCGGCTGGGGAAACCCCGCTGATGCGCGCCGCTTGGCCTAGCGTCTCGGGACGTATTTTATGTAGTTTTTGTCTGCTTTCGTTGGAAAGGGCAGTGATGGATAGAAAATCAAAGGTAGACGGGATGCTGAGATGCTCCAAATGGGCTACTTTTTCTACCAGGAGGCGTTCTTTTTCTAAATAACTATCGTATTTCAACTGAATTTCTGCTTGCTCAAGAACTTCAGTTGAAAAGGGCCCCAAATACTCTTTTAGGCTAGGAGCGACCTCTTTTAAGTGATGCATAGAGAGCTGTGGCCTTTTGAGAATTTTTTCGGCACTGGTTTTTTCGGAGATGGCGCCTGTGCCCAAACCAATGAGTAAAGGATTGATTTCTTCGGGCTGTAGCTTAAATCGACTTAAGCCCTGGAGTAAGGTCTCTGTTTGGCTTTTCTTATCTAGCATGTTCTGGTAGCGATTCACCGAGGCCAAGCCAAGTTTATACCCTAATTCGGTTAGGCGAATATCTGCATTGTCCTGTCTTAGGGAAAGACGAAATTCTGCTCTGGAAGTAAACATGCGGTAGGGCTCCTCGGTACCCTTGTTGACCAGGTCATCGATAAGTACTCCAATATAAGCTTCGGATCGCTGCAGCACAAATGGCCCCTTTTCTTGCACGCTCAAATAGGCGTTGATTCCTGCCATAAGTCCTTGACAAGCAGCCTCTTCGTAGCCTGTGGTTCCATTGATTTGGCCCGCAAAGAACAAGCGCTCAATGGTTTGGGTTTCCAAACTCATTTTCAATTGAGTAGGAGGAAAATAGTCGTATTCTATGGCATAGCCGGGGCGAAACATTTTGGCTTTTTCAAAGCCCGGAATTTTCCGTAGCGCTGCATATTGCACGTCCTCGGGAAGGGAGGTTGAAAAACCGTTCACATAGATTTCCACCGTATTCCATCCTTCGGGTTCTACAAAGATTTGGTGTCGTTCTCGCTCAGCAAAACGATTAATTTTATCCTCTATACTGGGGCAGTACCTGGGCCCCAAGCCTTGGATACGTCCGTTAAACATGGGTGAGCGATCAAAGCCTGTTTCTAAGGTTTCGTGTACTGCCCTATTTGTGTAAGTGATCCAGCAAGACCTCTGGGTTTCCAAGGGCTTTGTAGTAGGAGAAAAGGAAAATTTCTCTGGTTTATCGTCTCCGAGCTGCTCTTCCATTTTGGAGTAATCCAAGCTTCTTCCGTCTACTCTGGGGGGAGTGCCTGTTTTCATGCGTCCCGCTTCTAGACCTAAGGAGACCAATTGTTCGGTGATCCCTTTTGCGGGAGACTCTCCTGTTCGTCCCCCACCAAACTGTTTTTCTCCAATATGTATCATCCCATTTAGGAAAGTGCCGTTGGTGAGTACCACTGCTTTGCCTGGAATCTCTAGTCCAATGGAGGTTCTGACTCCATACACCCTTCCGTTTTTTACCAAGAGGCCGGTGATCATCTCTTGCCAAAAATCTACTCCTGGGGTTTGTTCCAGCGCCAAGCGCCATTGTTCCGCAAAAAGCATACGATCGTTTTGCGAGCGAGGAGACCACATGGCCGGCCCCTTAGAACGGTTCAGCATGCGAAACTGTATCATGGAGGTGTCCGAAATAATCCCCGACATGCCTCCCAGGGCGTCAATTTCCCGAATGATTTGGCCCTTGGCCACCCCTCCCATGGCGGGATTGCAGGACATTTGGGCGATGGTGTTCATGTTCATCGTGCACAGAAGAACCGAAGCGCCCATTTTGGCCGCTGCGTGGGCCGCTTCGCATCCTGCGTGCCCGGCCCCAACTACGATGATGTCATATGTTGGAAACATGGTGTATTGCTGTGTTCCACGTGGAACACCTTTAGTTTATAAGGGCTACTGTTTCACGTGGAACGTTTTCAGATTTTGGTAAAGGGTTATGGCTTCTTCTTCTTTTTTTCTCATCAAAGCGACCTCTTCTTTGGATTTGTCTTTGTAGCCCATCAAATGAAGTGCTCCATGAGCCATCACGCGTGAAAGTTCGTTTTCAAAGAGCGCTTGGTGTACGAGGGCGTTTTCTTTTACTCTTTCTATACTTATAAAGATGTCTCCTTCCAGCTCCATCTGCTTTTCGGAAGAATCAAAGGTGATGATATCTGTATAAGTGGTATGTTGCAAATATTCAAGGTTCAATTGATATAAGTATTCGTCCGTACAAAAGATATAATTGAGTTCTTTGAGGATAAACCCATCTTCTTTTGCCAATTGACCCAACCAAGTTTTTCTTTTTTGCTTGTTGGGGAGTTGAAAAGCGATTTGTTCTGAAAAGAAATGAATCGCCATGCCTTAGTCTACGTAAAAGGAAAGAATTGTTTTCTTTCCTCCATTTTCAAACTTTACTTCATCGCTGAGTTGACGCATCAAAAAAATTCCTCTGCCGCTCGTTTTTTCTAAATTTTCTGGAGCAGTGGGGTCGGGTAAAGAGGTAAAATCAAACCCTTGGCCTTCGTCCTCGATGCAAAAAGAAAGCACGCCAGGCTGCAGGTTAAGTTCTAGATGTACCATCTTTTGGGCATTGTTTTCGTTGCCGTGTACGATGGCATTGCTGATGCATTCGGTGACGGAAATCATGATATTCCCATAGATATCGTCATTGATTTCAAATTCTTCCTTGGCATTATCGATAAAACTTTCAACCACTTGAATGTTTTCAATCAAAGAAGGAATAGAAATTTTTATAGAATTCATCACAGAAATGCGGAAATAGGTGTTTCTTTTTTTCTTTTTCTTAGCTCAATTCCAAGAGTACAGGGCAATGGTCGGAATGCATTACATCCGGTAAAATTACAGCTCTTTTTAGTTTGTTTTGCAATTCTTTGCTTGCCATGTGGTAATCTATTCGCCAACCTAAGTTTTTTTCTCGAGAATTGGCGCGGTAACTCCACCAAGAGTAGTGACCTGGATCGGGGTTAAAGGCTCGAAAGGTATCGATAAAGCCCAGGTCCACAAATTTATCCATCCAGGCCCGCTCTTCTGGAAGAAAACCAGAGGTGTTTTTGTTGGAAATGGGATTATGGATATCGATGGCCTTGTGGCAAATGTTGTAATCTCCGCTCAAGATCAGGCCAGCATGATTCTTTTTTAAGTCTTGCATAAAGCCATATACATCATCCAGAAAGGCATACTTGAAGTCTTGGCGTACATCGCCCGTGGTACCGGAAGGGAAATAGGCAGAGATAAAAGAAAAGCCCTCAAAATCTGCACGGATTATTCTCCCCTCTGCATCATAGTCCGAAACTCCCATCCCGTAATGCACCGCCTTAGGCGCCAACTTACTCAAGATGGCTACCCCGCTGTACCCCTTCTTTATTGCAGGATACCAGTAGACATGGTAGCCGAGATGCTACCCCGCTGTACCCCTTCTTTATTGCGGGATACCAGTAGACATGGTAGCCGAGATCCTGGAATATCTGTAAATCTACATCAGATTCCAAGGCCTTAATCTCTTGTAAACCAAGCACATCTGGAGATTCTTTTGCCAACCAGTCCACAAAACCCTTGTTCAGGGCTGCGCGAATGCCGTTTACATTGTACGAGATAAGTTTCATCTATAGCTCTACTTGATATTCTTTTTCAAAATACTCCATTACCTGCAACTTCAGTAGCTTTTCTTGTTCCAACAAATCGAAGTGAGGCAGCTCTTTGAGCAATTTCCAATGCGGCCAGCCCTCCTGATCCACAAAATCCAAGGCATAGAATCCTGCATAGCTCAGGACTTTGCAGATGGCAATGTGCATCACGTCTTGCTTTTCCTCTTTGGAAAAGAAGCGAGTCCCTTGCCCCAATTCCTGTACCCCGATGAGAAACAATACCCCATTGAGGTCTTTGGGTTTTTTGCCTATGCTGCTTTCTAGCCCCTCTAGAAGTTTGGCCCAGCGCTTTTCTAAATCTAAATCTCGCTTAAACATGGAGTTTAGGCCTTTTTTTCCAATTCTTCCCAAAACTCTACTGCCCGGCGCAAATGAGGAATGACAATCGACCCGCCGATAACCAAGGCAATGGAAAATACCTCAAAGACTTCTTTTCTGTCCACTCCCGCCTCATGGGATTTTTCCAAATGGTACTTGATGCAATCGTCGCAGCGCAACACCATAGAACAAGCTAAGCCGATCATTTCCTTGGTTTTTACTTCCAAGGCCCCTTCGGCGTAGGTATTGCTGTCCAAATTGAAAAAGCGCTTGATGACCTTGTTGTCCTCCGACAATATCCGCTCATTCATCCGGCTACGATAGTCATTGAATTCTTCCAGTAGATTCATTAGCTTAGGTCTTTTAAATCGTATACGCTGTAAATATACGGCATATTCTACCCATAGGTAGCGTCACTTACCCAAGGCCATGGCTTTATTTTTTTGGAAGGACTTTGTCGACCTTATTTTTCCTCGCAATTGTTCGCTCTGCAATAGGGCCTTGTTTGATTTTGAGCCCTGTCTATGTACCATTTGTGCGGGTACGCTCCCCAGGGCTAATTTTCATCTTCGGGCAAAGGACAATGAGCTGACCGGCAAGCTGCAAGGAATGTTTCCCGTGCAACGGGCCATGGCTTTTCTCCGCTTTACCAAGAATGGCAAAAGCCAAACCTTGTTGCATTTGCTCAAGTACAAAAACAAGCCAGAACTTGCCGAAGAGCTGGGACGCTTGTACGGTCTTACCCTGTCTAGATCAGGGTTTTTAGACGAATGGGACCTCATTGTGCCTGTACCCCTGCACCTCATAAAAAAAGAGCGAAGGGGCTATAATCAAAGCGAGCAATTTGCCCTCGGGCTGTCCCGCTCCCTTGCGATTCCGGCCGAAGAGCTCTTGATACGAACCCAAAATACCCCTACCCAAACCCGTAAATCCAGGCTGGAAAGGCAAAGCAACGTGGAAGAAGTGTTTGCCATGAAAAAGGGAAAGACGGTAAGAGGAAAAAGGGTCTTGCTGGTAGACGATGTGCTCACTACAGGTGCTACTCTGGGCGCTTGCTCAAGGGTGCTTTGGGCAGCTGGAGCAAAACGCGTAGATTTGGCTACCATCGCTGCGGGTGGTCATTAAGCCTTTACCTATGCAACTCGACCTTGAATCCCTGAAGTACCCAATTGGTAAATTTGTCATTCCAGAAGTAATTGATAATCAGTTAATTCAACAAGCGAAACAACACATTGCTGCTCTGCCTAAGGAACTGTTTCAAGTGGCCAGCTCCTTGACTCCGGCACAGTTGGACTCTCCCTATCGTCCTGGTGGATGGACTGTGCGCCAGCTGTTGCACCACTGTGCGGATAGCCATGGAAATGCCTTTTTTCGCTTTAAACACGCGCTTACTGAAGAAAACCCAACGATCAAGCCCTACGATGAGGGGGCCTGGGCCAACTTACCTGACGCCACCCTTCCAACTGAGTTGGCGTTGGATATGCTTCGTTTGGTGCATACCAAATGGGTGCATTTGCTTCAACACATGAGATCAGAGGACTTTCAACGAACGTATTTCCATCCGGAAAAGCAGCGGACGCAACGACTGGCCGAGGTGACACTCATGTATGCCTGGCACGGAAAGCACCATTTAGCGCACATTACAGGATTGATTCAACGAAATTTTGACC
>Ga0194119_10003891_pt1 | contig 23629 bp, 23 predicted proteins | sample TA2MahC100mmetaG_FD_148620 | JGI IMG/M metagenome (GOLD analysis project Ga0194119, IMG submission 148620) | Freshwater microbial communities from Lake Tanganyika, Tanzania - TA2015018 Mahale Deep Cast 100m | ecosystem: Environmental > Aquatic > Freshwater > Lake | place: Tanzania: Lake...
CACCTGGGTCTGGCAAACCGTATCATCTGCCCGGAGGCGGGCCACCTGGGAGCGTCGGGTGCCATCCAGCGCCGTCAGCGCCTGGGCGGCATGCTGAACTATTACTACCGCAACGCCGCCTGATCGGGCGGCTGAGGCCGGCCATGGCGATTCGCGTTGGAATTCAGGCACCGGAGGCGTGCGCGGCATCTGGGATTGGGCCGTCTGCAGCGTGATCTGCAACGTCCGCGCCGCGTTTGGCAACGCCGGTTGCGGACCGAAATGGGAATTCAGCAGGCGCCGCGAAGAGAGGTAACGCTTGGCTGGCCAAGGAAATCAGGGCAATCCTGTTTTCGGACCATACGGCATCGCGGGGCGGCCGTGGCGCTGGATCTGGCGACGAATCCGCACGACTTCCTCTCTACCGTACAAGTCGGCATTACGATGATCGGCACGATGGCCGGGGCGTTCGGCGGTGCCACTGTCGCGGGGGAGTTCGCCGTGTACCTGAAGCGGTTCGAGGCCGTTGCGCCCTACGCCGAAACGGTGTCCATCACGCTCGTAGTGCTTGCCATTTCCTACTTGACGCTGATTTTGGGCGAGTTGGTGCCGAAGAACCTGGCGCTCGCGAACGCCGAGGGTATTGCGTCGTTCTTGGCGCCGTCCATGCGGCTGCTGGCGCGTCTCGGTGCTCCCGCGGTGCGCTTTCTTAGCCTGTCCACGCGGCTCGTGATGAAACTCATTCCCGTTCGTCCATCTGGAGAAGCTCCCGTGACGGAGGAGGAGATCAAGGTTCTGATCGCCGAGGCCACCGAGCACGGCACGTTCGATGAAGCCGAGCAGGAGATGGTGGAGGGCGTGTTCCGGTTGGGCGATCGCCGCGTGGTGGACCTTATGCAACCACGTGGCAAGGTCGTGAGCCTCGACCTCACGCTCAGTTGGGCGGAGAACGCTGAGCGCATTCGTTCCTCGGCGTACTCCCGCTTTCCGGTCATCGAGCGTGATCTCGACCGCGTGGCCGGCATCGTTCATATCAAGGATCTGTTCGTGGCGTTGAGCGAGACAGGAGGGTTGGATCTGCGCGCTCTCGCCCGGAAGCCGCTCCTGGTGCCTGAACTGACGCCCGCGCTTGAAGTACTTGACCGGTTTCAGGAGTCTGGAGAACAGATGGCGCTGGTCGTCGAGGAGCACGGGGGCGTAATGGGCCTGGTCACTCTAACGGACCTTATGCAGGCTGTGGTGGGCGACCTGCGAGCTCCAGGCGAGAGACCGCAGCCGAAGTCTGCGTTACGCGAAGACGGTTCGTGGCTGATCGACGGCTCTTTCGCTGTGGCGGACCTAGTGGAGCAACTCGGCCTTCGCGACATCCCCGGAGAGGAAAAGGGATTCGCGACCGTGGGAGGGCTGGTTCTGGCGCATCTGCGATGCATTCCCGTACCCGGCGATCACTTCATTGTGGACGGCTTGCGATTCGAAGTACTCGACATGGATGCGAATCGGGTGGACAAGGTTCTGGTGAGCCGCGTCGAAAGATAGTAGGCCAGACTCGCCTCCCAGGCCATCATCTAAATACAGTATGGACACTTGCCAGGGAGGCAGATAGCCTAGTTAATTGGGCGGTACAACACGCAGCCTAATAGCACGAATGCGCCGCGTTCTCAGTTGCGGCTTGGGATTTGGCGTCCTTCTCGCCCCAGTTGCCCAAGGCGCTAACCTCACGTTGGAGCACGCCCTGGCGCTGGCGGATCAACATCACCCGCAATTGCGGGCAGGTGCGGCACAGGTGGATGCCGCTCGCGCGGCGATCGTGACGGCCAAGGCGTATCCGAATCCGGAAGCGGCGTTGATGGCAGGCAGGCAGACGTTCCGAGTGCCTGGTAACGTGTCCGGCTTGAATACGAACCTTTCGTTCTCGCAACCGCTTGAATTGGGCCCGTTGCGACCGGCGCGATCGGCCTTCGCCGAACGCGGGCGGGAAAGCAGTGAGTTCAACTTGGCCTATACGCGGCTCGCAGTATTGTCCGGGGTGCGGAGGGCCTTCTTTCAAGTGCTCCGTAAGCAGTCTGAAATCGCGATCTTGACCGAGAATGTCCGGCTGGTGGAGGAATTTCGCCAACGCACGAAAGTCCGCGTCGATGTCGGGGAAGCGGGTCGGCTCGAATTGATCCGCGCCGACTCGGAAGTCGCGACGGCTCGCGCGGCTGCGAATTCCGCGCGCCTTCAGTACATCTCCTTCCTGGCGCAACTTCGCGGAGCGGTGGGCACTACACTTGACGCTGGTCTGACGCCCGAGGGTTCGCTCGATCCAGCGGTTATTTTACGGCCGCTCGAAGAAGTTCGCGCCGAGGCTGTGGACCGGCATCCGATGCTGGCGTTGACCCGGTCCGAAGTGCGTCGAGCCGAGGCTCGGCTTGCCTTTGAAACGGCGCAAAGGCGTCCGCAGCCTTCGATTCGGGCCGAGATAGATCGGCCACCGGATACCCCCATCTACCGGATCGGCGTCGCCATTCCTCTGCCGATCTGGAACAAACGGGAAGGCCCCATCGCCGAAGCCGAGGCGCAACTCCGGCAGACGCGCGCCCTCGCCGAGAGTCGCCGGGTTGAGATTCTGGCTGCGCTGGAAAGCGCGTACGGCCGATATGAAGTATCCACGCAGCAACTCGCGGCCTTCGAGCAGGGCCTTCTCCGAGAGGCGGAGGAAGGTCTACGAGCCGCCGAAACCGCATACCGTCTCGGCGAGCGCGGCATTCTGGACGTACTCGATGCTCAGCGGGTGCTGCGGACGGTGCGGCTCGATTTTCTCAATGCACAATTCGATCGTCAAGCATCGTTAATCGATCTGGATGAGCTGCGCGGTGTGGAGTTGCGGAAATGAAACCTCTTGCGCTTGCTTCTGCCGCCTTGTTGCTCGCCGCCTGCGGAAAGGACTCCGCCGGAACAGAACCGGTCGCGGCCGCCGTGGCGGAGTCCGCCGCAGCGCCCGCCGACCCGCTGGAGATCACGCCGACTCAACAGCTCCGGGCGACCCTCAAGACTGGTGAACCCGTCATGACGGAAGTGGGAGCCACGATCACCGTGGCGGCGCGCATTGAAGTTGACGAGACGCGAATTACGCGCATCAGTTCGCCTGTGATGGGCCGCATCACTGCGTTGATGGCCCGCGAAGGCCAGCATGTCAGCAAGGGCGAATTGCTCGCGCAGCTCAATAGCACCGGGCTCTCCGACGCTCAGCTTGGTTTCCTGAAGGCTCTTTCGCAGAAGATGCTGGCGCAACGCGCGGTGGAACGCGCCCAGCAACTCCTGAAGGCCGAAGTCATCGGCTCAGCCGAGTTGCAGCGCCGCGAAGCCGAGTTCACGCAAGCCAGCGCCGAACTGGATGGAGCGCGCGATCAGTTGGAATTGCTGGGCATGGCGCCCGACGCGATTGAGGAACTTCAGCGCACAAGGAGCATTCGATCCGTCTCCCGCGTTGTCGCGAGCATGGAAGGGACGGTACTCGCCCGTAAGGTCACGGTCGGCCAGGTGGTGCAGGCGGCGGACACCATCTTTGAAATCGCAGACCTGTCGCATGTGTGGCTGATCGCCGACGTTCCCGAATCGAACGCCGGACGTGTTGTCGAGGGCCAGGTGGTGGAGGCGGAGGTCTCCTCTCTCGCCAAGCTGAAGCTGCGCGGACGACTCACCTTCGTCAGCCAGACGCTGAATCCGGAAACGCGAACGGTACGGGTCCGGATGGACGTGCCAAATCCCGGTCGGCGGTTGAAGCCCGCGATGCTCGCGACGATGGCGCTACGCGACCAGGCGGAGAAGCGTCAGGTGGTGCCAGTTTCAGCGCTGGTGCGTGAAGGCGACACGGAGATGCTCTTCGTGGAACGCGCTCCCGGAGTGTTTGTCCTGCGGCCCGTCACGCTGGGCGATGAGTTCGGCAACGTGCGCGTGCTGACTTCCGGCATCCAACCCGGCGAGAAGATCGTCACGGACGGCGCCTTTCATTTGAACAATGAGCGCCGCCGTCGCGCCGTGCGGGGCTCCGGGGCGGGAGAGTAACGTGCTGGCGGGAGTGGTCCGCAATGCGCTGCACCAGCGCGTCGTCATCGTCGTTCTCGCCTTCATCGCCGTGGCCTTCGGCGTGGATGCCGCTCGAAAGTTGTCGGTGGATGCGTTCCCCGACGTGACCAATGTTCAGGTGCAAGTCGCCACGGAAGTGCCGGGCCGTTCGCCCGACGAGGTGGAACGTATCGTCACCATCCCGGTGGAGATCGGGATGACGGGCATTCCCGGGCTAGTGGAGATGCGGTCGCAAAACGAGCCCGGCCTTTCGATTGTGACGCTCGTCTTCGACGACGATACGCCAGTCTACTTTGCGCGCCAGCTCGTATCGGAACGTATGGGCGACGTTCGCGGCCGGTTGCCGGAAGGGATCAACCCTGTCCTTGGACCGGTCTCCACGGCGCTGAGCGAGGTCTATCAGTACACGATCGAGCATCCGCGTGACGGGAAGCGGCCGCTGAGCAAAGCTGAACTCACCGAACGCCGCATCGTGCAGGATTGGGTGGCGCGTCCCTTGTTGCGCTCTATCTCGGGCGTGGCCGAGATCAACTCCACCGGTGGCTACGTGAAGCAATATCAGGTCTTGGTGGATCCGATCCGGATGCGCTACTACGGCGTCACCATTCACGATGTTCACGAGGCTTTGGCGCGCAACAATCTCAATTCGAGCGGAGGCATTCTGCCAAAAGGACCGGAGATTCTACTGGTCCGCGGACTGGGCCTGTTTCAGAATCTCGATGACATTCGCGCCGTCGTGCTCAAAGAGGTCGGTTCCACTCCGGTGTTCATCCGCGATGTGGCGGAGGTTCGTCTGGGGGAAGAGACTCGCTACGGCGCCATGATCAAGGGCGGCTACACGGAAGCCGTCGGTGGCATCGTCATGATGAATGCGGGCTCCAACGCAAAAGAGGTGGTGCAGGCGGTGAAAGCGCGTGTTGACGAGATCAACACCAAAGCGATGTTGCCGAATGGCCTGCGGATCTCGGCTTACTACGACCGGTCAGAGTTGGTCGACGCGGCGCTCGAAACGGTGAGCCGCGTCCTGGTGGAAGGCATTGTTCTGGTGGTGGTGATTCTATTTCTGTTTCTCGGCGACCTGCGCTCCAGCTTGATCGTGATAGCGACCCTGATCCTAACGCCGCTGCTTACGTTCGTGGTGATGAACCGCTACGGCCTGTCGGCGAATCTCATGTCGCTCGGCGGACTGGCCATTGCCATCGGGCTCATGGTCGACGGCTCGGTCGTCGTCGTGGAGAACGCCTTCGCCCGTTTGGGCAAGAATCCGGGGGAGGATCGTCTCAAGGTGATTTATGAGGCCGTGCTGGAAGTCGGCACGCCCGTGGTCTTTGGAATCTGCATCATCATCATGGTGTTCTTGCCGTTGATGACGCTCGAAGGCATGGAGGGCAAGATGTTCGCGCCGTTGGCCTACACGATCGCGATCGCGCTTGCCGTTTCTCTACTTCTCTCCCTAACGCTGTCGCCGGTGTTGTCGCTCCTGCTGTTGAAGGGCGGCGCGGAGCACGACACGTTTGTGGTGCGCTGGCTCAAGCGGCCGTATCGCATCCTGCTGGAGTTTGCGACTCGCCACGAATGGCTCACCGTCGGCTCGGCCTTGGTTTTATTTGCCGCCACCATGTCGCTGTTTCCCTATCTCGGCACATCGTTCATTCCCGAGATGAAGGAGGGCACGATCTCGCCGAACGCCGATCGCGTGCCGAACATTTCGCTGGAGGAGTCGCTGGCCATGGAAATGAAGGCACACCGTCTCATTGAGAGTGTCCCCGGCGTTCACTCCATCGTGTCGCGACTCGGCCGTGGCGAGTCGCCAGTGGATCCGGCCGGATACAGCGAAACGGACACCATGGTGGCGCTCAGGCCGGCGGCCGAGCGCCAAGGCCTATCTCAGGACCAGATTGCCGATGAGATACGGAAGAGGATCATGACCCTTCCAGGTGTGAACCTCGTGATGGCTCAGCCGATCTCCGACCGTGTCGATGAAATGGTCACTGGTGTCCGGGCCGACGTGGCCGTCAAGCTCTTCGGCGACGATCTCGACTTGCTGGTGTCGAAGGCTGGTGAGGTGGCGCGCGTGGCGAACACGATTCGTGGAACCGCCGATATCAAGATCGACCGGGTCACAGGCCAGCAGAATCTCAACATCTCGATCGACCGCCAAGCGATCGCGCGGCACGGATTGAACTCATCCGAGGTCCACGATTCGATTGAGGCGGCCGTGGGCGGGAAAGTCGCCACGGAGATTTACGAAGGCGAACGGCGCTTCCAGGCCGTAGTGCGATACCCGGAGGCGCTACGCAACAGCGTGCGCGACATCCAACGCATCCTATTGACCGCGCCAGCCGGAGCACAGATTCCGCTGGGGAGTCTGGCCCACATCGAAATCCGCGAAGGTTATTCCCAGATCAAGCGCGAGTCAGCCAAGCGCCGCATCGTCGTTGGCGTCAACGTCCGCGACCGCGACCTGGGCGGATTTGTTGCCGAGCTCCAAGAGAAGGTGCAACGTCAAGTGAAGGTCCCAGCCGGTTACTACTTCGTTTGGGGCGGCCAGTTCGAGAATATGGAGCGCGCGCGGCGACATCTGATGTTCATTGTGCCGGTGACGATCGGGGCCATCTTCTTTCTGCTGTTCCTGCTCTTTCGGTCTTTGCGATTCGCCACGCTGATCATCCTGGTGCTACCGTTCGCCTCCATCGGTGGCGTGGCCGCGTTGTACTTCACCGGCGAGTACTTGTCCGTACCAGCGTCGGTCGGCTTCATCGCGCTGTGGGGCATCGCGGTGTTGAACGGCGTGGTTCTGGTCTCTTGCATCCGCGGTCTACGCGAGGCCGGTCATGGCGTGCGGGAGGCGATTCACGAAGGCTGCTACTTGCGCTTTCGACCTGTGATGATGACCGCAACCGTGGCCGCGCTCGGCCTCGTGCCGTTCCTGTTTGCCACCGGACCAGGGTCCGAGGTGCAACGGCCGCTGGCGATCGTCGTGATCGGCGGGCTAGTGTCCTCGACGCTACTCACATTGGTCGTGGTGCCGACGCTCTACCGGTTCTTTGACGGTGGAAGTGGGCGGATGGATGCGCCGAATGCGGTCGCGGTGGAAACAGAGTCTCCCGCCTGAAATGAGACGCTGAGGGCGCTCGCGTACGGCCGCAGTTTGGCTGGCTGTCCATCCGCTCACGGCACGGCGTCAAGCGGCTTTGCTGAATCGTCTGTCGCGTACGAGCGCCGGACTGCGGCGTGCTCGCGCGGCGAGCTTACCCAGGTGATGCGTAAGGCGCTTGACGCCGCGAACTGCTAACGCGATCACGTCATCGCCGCGCTCTTCGATGGAGACGGTCCGGCCGTCACGAAAGCGTGCTTTGATGTGGCAGTGCTTGTCGGGTCCACCACGGGGTCCATTCAGGTCGACCAGCGAGACGGCGATCTCCGCGAGGCGGTCTTGGTGCCGGTCGACGGCAAATGCGAGTTTGCGCTCGAAGACTCCTTTCCAGGCGTCGGCCTCGTGAAGATTTTTGGCGCGTACCAGGATTCGCAAGATGTTTCTCCTCTCCCCGCCCGTTGGGCGGATCTAGCCGTATCTTGCCAACACCGGCCGCCAGAAACCATCCTGCGTTCACGTGAGAGACGGCGTGCCGCGTACACCTCACCTATGCACAGGATGGACCTTCCGGCGAGCCGGGCGTAGACTGAAGCCGGAACTGGAGGATTGGCGAGCCATGAAGACTGTGGTGCTTCCCTTCTTGGCGGTACTCGTGTTTGCCCCATTCGGTCAGGCGGAGGACGCCAAGGCCCTCTACAAGAGCAGATGTGCGAGCTGCCATGGCCCCACCGGCGCTGGAAGGCCCGCCCTCAAAGGAAGCAGCTTGCTGACCAGTGAATGCAAGAAGCAGACCGACGAGCAGCTAGCGGATGCGATTGCCAAGGGGCCTAAATCCAAGAGCAGTCACGCATATGAGATGAAGGGTCTGACGAGAGATCAGATCCATCTGCTCGTCCAGCACGTGCGCGAGTTGCAGAAGGCATCGCCGTGAAGCGGCAGCCGCTATAACTCACCTATCGGCCGGAGAGAAAGGTGGAACGTCCTGGACAGTGTTTGAAAGAACGGCTTCGGAGCGATCCGGCGGACGAAGGAGACCTTCAAACGAGTTCAAGCGCTGGCGAGCCGGATGGGCGTTCAGAGCGGCGACGGCGTGGCGCTCGAGGATGCCCTCGGTAGAGTTGGTGACGGAGCACGAACTCGCGGCGCTTTCGGGGACGCTCAATTCCGCAGGGCGTGATCATCCCGCATCCACACGGCATCACGTGATTAGGTGATTCCGAAACCCGCCAAGAGCCTCTAACCTGAGAGAACGATGGCGGACTTTTATCAAACCGGGATTGTCCCCACTCTCCATCGCCTGAAGGCGGATAGCGTCGATCGGTTGGAGGCGGAGTTGGAGCGCTATGGGCGCAACAAGCCTATCGGACTGGTGCTGCCCGCCCTAGTGACGGAGTTCGAGAGCACCGCGATGCAGCGCATCATTGGTGAGTTGCAGAAGCTCCGTTATCTCCAGCGGATCGTGCTGGCGCTAGGCCGGGCGTCGAACGATCAGTTCGCGCGCGTACAGGCGCTGTTCAAGGATTTCTATACGCCGGTTACAGTGCTCCACATCGAAAGCGCCCGGATTCAAAGCCTGTTTCAGATGCTGGAGGAGCGCGGATTGTCGGCTGGTCCGGACGGCAAGGGGCGTTCCTGCTGGCTCTCTTACGGATACATTCTTGCGTCAGGCGATTGCGATGTGATCGCGCTACACGATTGCGACATTGTGAACTACGACCGGCAGTTGCTGGCCCGGCTTTGCTATCCGGTGGTGCATCCGAATCTGGGTTTCGAATTCTGCAAGGGCTTCTATGCACGCGTGACCGACCGGATGCACGGTCGCGTGACGCGGCTGTTCTTCACGCCACTGGTGCGGTCGATGATGGGGATGGCGCCGAACGCCTCGTTCCTAACCTTCCTTGACAGCTTCCGCTACGGTCTGGCGGGCGAGTTTGCGATGAACGCGAATCTGGCGCGCGTAAATCGGATTCCGTCGGACTGGGGGTTGGAGGTCGGCGTACTGGCCGAGGTATACCGCAACTGCGCGGTGGCGCGCACTTGCCAGGTGGACTTGATGGACAGCTACGAGCACAAGCATCAGGATCTGTCGGCGGGCGAGCCGGGCAAGGGGCTGTCGAAGATGGCGACTGATATCGCGAAGTCGCTCTTCCGGACCGTCGCGTCGGAAGGCGTGGTCTTCACCACGGAGCATTTCCGGAGCCTGGAGGTGCGGTACGTACGCATGGCGCAAGATACAATCGCGCGGCACTACGCCGACGCCATGCTGAACGGACTGAAGTTCGACCGTCACGCCGAGGAACTTGCAGTGAATACGTTCGCCAAGAGCCTGCGCCGCGCGGCCGAGGAGTTCCTGGAAGACCCGCTGGGCGTGCCGCCAATTCCGAACTGGAATCGCGTGCTGGCGGCGATCCCGGAGTATTTCGACCTGTTACTGGATGCCGCCGCCAAAGACGGGCGGCAGCCGGCCGCGGCCTGAGGTGTGGCGCTGTGAATGTGAACGGATTCTTTCCCGCTGCACAACACGCCGGTGAATTCCTCCGCCAGGCGGAATTGGTGGTGGGCATCGCCAGTCATAACAACGCGTCCACCATACGCGGCGTCGTGCGCACTGTGTTCGACGGCCTTGGGCAGTACTTTCCTCAGTTCACGTCGGTGGTGGTCCACGTCGATGCAGGTTCGACGGACAATACGCGCCAAGAAGTACTGGCAGCACGCGCCGGGGAGGAGCACCTGCTGACTTTCGGCGAAGGCGCCAGTCTGCGGCTAATCCTCGACGTGGCCGCCCGGCTGGGCGCCCGAGCGTGCGCCATCGTGAATCCCGATGTGCGCTCGATCTCACCGGCATGGGTGGACAGCCTGGTGCGGCCAGTTCTCTTCGCCCATATCGATCTCGTCGCTCCGGAGTACCACCGCCACAAGTTCGACGGCGCGATCACTCACCAGCTTGTCTATCCGATGACACGCATGTTGTATGGCTCAACGCTCCGTCCGCAGGTGGGCGGCGAGTTTGCGATGTCCAGACGACTGATTGAGCGGCTGTTGAGCCGTCCCGACTGGGAGGAGCATGTTCCCGAGTACGGACCCGATATCTGGATCGCCACCATTGCGCTCGCTGAGAAGTTCGCGGTTTGTCAGAGTTTCCTGGGCCAAAGGGCGCACGATGCGCAAGGGCGCCGCAACGATCTAGTAGGAACTCTGCGGCGCGTGACGGGGAGTTTGTTCACGATGATGCTGGAGTGGGAGCGCATCTGGCAGTGCCGTTCGGGGCCGCGGGCGGCTCCTCATTTCGGATGCCCCATGGAAATGAGCGTAGAGCCACGGCCGGTCGACGTGGAACCAATGATCGCGGCCTTCCGCCAAGGCGCACGGGATCTGGAGGATGTTTGGCGGATCGCGCTCTCACGCACGACTCTTGGCGCAGTCCGAAAGACAGTGAACTCGAATCCGTTCGAGTTTCGCGACGATTTGTGGGTGCGAGTGATTTTCGATTTGGCATGCGCGTTCAAGGATCACCCCTGGCGACGGGAGCACGTGACTTCGTCACTCGCACCGCTCTACATGGGACGTCTGGCGTCGTTCCTTCGTGAGATCGAGGCGATGCCGGCCGAAGAAGTGGCGGCCCGCGTCGAACAGTTGTGCTTTTCCTTCGAGAAAGCGAAGCCTGACTTGATCCGCCAGTGGAACGGACACTCAACCCTGAAGGAGGCACCGCGCCATGGCCGCTACGTTTCATCGCCTGCTTGAGCAAGTGTTGAGCCGGTTGCAGAATCAGGCCGCCAGTTTGCTGCCGCCGCTGCTCGCCGGCGCCGTGATTCTCCTGCTGTCGTACCTGATGGCTTGCTTATCCCGCTGGTTGATCAACCGGATCTTCAAAGGCCTGGCGATCGACCGGTTCCTGCGCCAGACCGGCTTGGCCTTCGTGATCGCGCCCTCCGGCCGTCTACGCGCCGCCAGCGTGGCGGCCGAGGCGGCGTACTGGTCGTTCCTGGTGGCGGGCGTCTTGACCGCGCTCAGCATCTTCGACACGGACCTGACGACGGAAATGGTTCAGGGCTTTGTCTTGATGCTGCCCAAGCTGGTGCTATCGGGCATTATTCTGCTGGCCGGAACGTGGCTGGCGCAATATCTAGGCCGTAGCGCGTTGGTGTGGTCAGTGAACGAGAGTATTCCTGGGCCCCGGTGCATCGCGGCCTTAGTGCGAGTGCTGTTGACGTTCGTGGCCGTGGTGGTGGCGGCGGATCAGTTGAACTTCGCCCGCAGCGTGTTCCTCGCCGCGTTCATCATGATCTGCGGTGGTTTGGTTCTCGCCGTGAGCCTAGCTGTGGGCATCGGCGCGAGCCGGAGTGTCGGTCACTACCTGGCGGAAAAACGCGCCAGCAAAGAGCCGGAAGGATCGCTGTGGAATCACCTGTGAGCCGGCTGGGCGCTTTCGCTCAGCAAGTCGAGAATCGCCTCGTTCCATCCTTTGGCCCCGGAACTGCGCGTGTACCTTGCTCCGATGCTCCGAAAGTGAATCGACGGCCGACGCCGCGACTTCACCAACACCGGCAGGTCCACTGCTTGCATCATAGGCAGATCATTCAGGCTGTCGCCCAGCGCGATGCTCCTCACCGGGCCGTGTTGGCGGCGGAACAGATCGAGGAGGGCGCGGACGGCGGTGGATTTGTCGTTGTTGCCGCAGACATGATGGAAGCGGCCGCCATGAGTCCAGCGGAGACCGGCGCGCAGCAGGGCGTTCAGCAGATCGCCGGCGCGACGCTGATTGGCGATCACGAACGGCTCGTCGTACTCGCGCTGTTTGGCTTTCGCCGCAGCGTCGTGCGACAGTCCGGTGATGCCGGCGACTTCCTCGATGGTCATGTCGTGGAAGCCGGTCACCGGGCAGCATTCCTCGTTCGATACTTCGCGAAGGCCCGCCACGAGCTGCGCATACGGCGTGCCCCATTCAAGAACTTCATAGCCGTCGCGCATCACCACGTTGTCAACGGGAAACCCGAAGTAGCCTTGCGGTATATACGCGGCTCCACCGTTTTCCACGACGAAAGGATGGGGATGACCGATATCCTCGCGCAACTCCTCGATCTCCGAACGGGTCTTGCTCGAAACCATCACCCACGGCACTCCTTGCCGGGCAAGCAAGTCGAGCGCCGGGCGAGCCGGTTCCCAGGAATACGTATCCGCGTCGAGCAAGCTCCCATCGAGGTCGGTAAAGACAATAGTCATCCACCTCCCACGCTAGCGGCGTCCGCCCGGCCTGTCCATCCTGTAAAGAGGTGACACGATGAAAGTGATGAGATCCAGAACTAGCGCCGTACTGGTCCTCGGGTTCGGCTCGCTCCTATTTCTGATTGGCCTATTGGGTTTCGGCACCCTTCGTCGCGTCCACGAGATGCACGAGGAGATGAACGCTGCTCGGGCCGCATTTGACGAAACCGAGCGCGCCATTCGCGACCTGCCTGCCGATATCCATCTTGCTGGAATGCTGGTTCGCGACTACATTCTCGATCCCTCACTCACAGCCGCCCCGCTCTACAAAGAGCAGTTGGCCAGGGAGCAGGAGAACATCGAGAAACATCTCACGCGGTTGGGAGCATTGGCGAGCAATGAGAAGGAAAAAGTGGCGCGTCTACGCAGGGAGACGCAGTCTTACGCTGATTCGCTGGATCCCATGTTGAGTTGGTCGCCGCAGGAGAAGCTCGCGCGTAGCTACGGTTTCATTCGTGAGAATCTGATTCCGCGGCGCGACGCGATTGTGCGGTTGGCCCAGGAACTGGGCGTGCTGAACGCCCAAAACATCGAAGCGGCCCGGCAGGAACGCGATCGCCGGCAAGCGAGCCTCGAACGATTCGTCAAGAACCTACTATGGACATGCCTTGTGTTAGGCTCCTTAGTCGCCGTGCTGGCCGCGTGGCGGGTCCTGAGACTAGAAGAGAAGCATCGCGCCGAACAGGAACGGGCCGAGGAAGCGGAACGAGAGCAACGGCGCTTAGCGGCGCGCGTGGTGCAGGCTCAGGAGGAGGAACGCAGACGAATCGCTCTCGAACTGCACGACGCCGTCGGGCAACAAGCGTCTGCGCTCGGTATGGAACTGGGCCGCTTGGAGACTACCCATCTCGCGACGCCGGATCGTTTTCATGACGCCCTGGCAGAGGTGAAGCGCATGAACACCGAAGTCGTGCGGGCCATCAAGGATCTGGCGAGCGGGCTACGCCCGGCGATGCTCGACGACCTCGGTCTGGGCCCGGCGCTTCGTTCGCACGCGCGCGATTTCTCTCGCCGCAGCGGCGTGCCGGCGGACGTCCGCACCGACGGCGAGATCGAATCCGTACCGGAACCACAACGAACCTGTATCTATCGGATCGTCCAGGAAGCACTGAATAACTGCGGCCGTCACGCCCACGCCAAGCACGCGATCGTTACCGTCTACGGCGGTCCGGATCTGGTCACTGTGACGGTTCAGGATGACGGCGTCGGATTCGACCCGCAGGGCAAGTCTAAATCGGGTCTGGGACTCTTGGGTATCCGAGAACGGGCACGCGATCTGGGTGGCACGTCGAAGATCACTTCCCGCCCCGGCCACGGCACGCTGGTGGAGATCGAATTGCCCGTGAAAGAGGTGGTGGTGAAGGAGTCCGCAGCGGTATGAGTATCCGCATCCTGATCGCCGATGATCACGGCGTAATGCGCAAGGGCCTGCACCTGCAGCTTGAGGAACACGAGGGATTGGAGGTCATCGGGGAAGCCGCCGACGGCCGCATCGCCGTGCAGATGGCCGCCGACCTTCAACCGGACGTGGTCATCATGGATATTGGCATGCCGAACCTGAACGGGATCGAAGCTGCCGCGCAGATCCTCAAGGCGAATCCCAAAACTGGTGTCATCATCCTCAGCATGCACTCCGATGAGGAGTACCTGCTCCGGGCTCTCGCCGCTGGGGCGCGGGGCTACTTGATGAAGGAAACCGCTGAGGCGGATCTCGATCGGGCGGTCCGGGCCGTGGCACAGGGCAGGTCTTACTTCAGCTCAATGATCCAGGCGACGCTGATGGAGGACTACATCCGGCAGTTGCAACAGAAGGGACTCCAAGACTCCTACGATCTCCTGACCGACCGGGAGAAAGAAGTTCTGCAGTTGCTCGCCGAGGGCAAATCGAACAAGGAGGTTGCCACGGCTCTGGATTGCAGCGTAAACACGGTCGCCACGCATCGTATGCACCTGATGCAGAAACTCGATCTGCACAGTTCGGCGGATATTGTGCTCTACGCTGTGCGCAAGCGGATTATCACCTGAATACAGTATTCTCCTGGCGCAGAGTAATCGCTACGCTCGGAGTGTGGCCCGTCTGATCATTTTCGTTGCCGCCATCAGCGCCATGCTGGGCGCGGCTGGCTGCGCGAAGTTCGATCAGTTGCCGCACCAGGAAGGAAGTGGCCGGGAAATCCTGCGACCTTTGCCCCAAGGTGCGAAGCCTTCCGGGCGTCAGCATCAGCTCGTTTACGTTCCGGTGTACTCCAGTATCTACTGGGGTTTTGATCGGCAAGTGATCGATCTGGCCGCGACGCTGAGTATTCGCAACGTGAGCGCAAGGCACCCGATTACGATTCACGCGGTCGAGTTCTACGACTCAGAAGGTCATCAGGTGCGTCACTATGTCGACGAGCCTAGCAGCCCGTGGTTTAAGTCGGAATCCGGCCGGAATGCCGATTCGAGACTCTTTTGCGGGGATACCAAATGGTCAACTGGCCGCTGAGAATGCGCTGTAGGGCATCTGTGGGCCTCGGTTTTTTGCCGCTTTCGCCAATCCTCAGAATAGGGACTTTAACCACGGGCTGCTAGCACTCTGGATGCGATGGCCACGGCAGACTTCGTGATCCAGCGCAAAGACAAGACCGGTGGCCCGGGCGCGAACTTCCTGGTCGAATGGTCGAGTGAAGAAGACGTGGACGAGCCGGTGATCGAGGCGGTGATGATTGGGCAGCACGGTAACGCGGGCATCTCTTTCACCGGCGCCGGCCGCACATTGCCCAAGGCCAGTGCGGAACTGCGCTCGGCGAGATGAAATTGGCCATTCACGTGCTCTCGGTTTTCATGGAGGCAATCAGATGAAAGCGGGCGACATTATGACCTCACCCGTTGAAACGGTTCGAGAGGACTGTTCGTTGGAAGATGCCGCGCGCACGATGCTCGACCGGGGGATCGGGTGCCTTCCCGTGGTGGACGCCGATGGCGCCCTCGCCGGGGTCCTCACCGAGTCCGACTTTGCGGCCAAGGAGAAGGGCATTCCGTTTTCGCTCTATCGCTTCCCGCAGGTCTTCGGCGATTGGCTGCCGAAGCAGGGCGTTGAGAAGATGTACGCGGCCGCGCGATCGCGTGTCGTGCGGGACTTCATGAGCCGCAGGGTTGAGACAGTGAATGAGACGGATGATCTGGAGACGGTGCTCACCAAGATGCAGCGCACCGGCTTTCATCGGCTGCCGGTCGTCTCGAATGGCGTGCCTAGGGGCATCATTACCCGGCACGATCTGCTTCGGTTGATGGTCAGAACCACCAAAGGAGAGTTAGCAATATGAGAACGTTCGTCACCTGGATGCTTGCCATGGGCATGGCTGCGGGAACGGCTCTGGCGCAAGAGCGCAAGACTATTTACGTGGACCGCATGGAGGGGCTGGAGCCCTTTGTCGAGAAAGCGCTGCAGACGGCCGAGCTTCCCTTCGATTTCATTGAAGAGGAAAAACAGCCGGATTTGAAGGCGAATCTCGCGAAGATGCACTCGACGTATGGTGAGATCCTCTATAAGCATAAGCTTGGCCGGAACGAGACGCACCGCCTGGAGTTGCGTGATCTACAAACGAAGAAGGTGATTGCCTGGCATGCCTTCCCGCTGTCGGGTGACGACGACTCGAAGCGGCGCGCGGCCCAGGAGTTCGCCGAGAAGGTCAAGCAGGCCTGGAACAAACGGAAGCGTTAGGAGGTGGCCATCATGCCGGTGAATCTCACCCACAAGGACTGGATGCGCAACTGGGTGCTGATCGCGATTTTCGTCGCGATCGTCCTGCTGGCGGCGGTTCTTTTGACTAACTCCTGGGATGCGGTGAGCCCCTAGTCTAGCTTTTAGAGGATGACGCGCCGATCCCTGCTCCTGGGCCAGCCGTAACGACGGCGCCAAAATTATACGCCAAGGGAAATGATGCCCCGCCAAACCGCAGAAAACAAGTGTCTTATCAAACTCACCAGCTTGCTCCTCGCCCGGCCTTCACTCCGATTTTCGACCGTCCGCAAGTTGTTGATAATGCAAGGCCACTTCCGGCTTAGCGTATAAAATTGGCCGAAACGTTACGGCTGGCCAGCAACGACGGAAAGACTTCCTCGCTCCGCAGGCCGCTTCGGGGCGGATCACGGGCCACTCGGAGAAAGCTCCCCTGTGGCCGTGCAGGCGTTTGACCGCAGAAACGCCGCGCACGGCATCCACTTTGACGCGTTGTCGCCATCCCGGACAAAGTAGGTGGTTAGGGACTTAATGGAACAAAACCGGAGGAGGGCGAACCGGAAACCGTCGAACTTCAATCTATTTTAATTAACGCACATGTCGAGTAGAGCGCGATCCCCAGGTGGGTGCGCTACCGCCCCTTCAGAACTTCCCGAAGGCGACGGCCGACGATCAGTTCTTCGCCGGGCTGCAAACCCAGCGAATAAACAACGATTTGATCGTCGCGCGGTTCTGCCCTTGGCTTCGGCGCGGGCTCTTCGTACCGGATGACATACGGGTTGTAGTGGGAGAGCACGGAAATCGACGGCTCCCCCTCGCGCAGCCGGCGCGCGCACTTCTCGGCGCCGATGCCAAGCGCGGCCGGATCCCATCGCACGGTAAGCTGCGCGAAGCGATTGCTGCCCCGCCGGATGTCGGTGACGGTTGTAACGCCCCTCACGGTTTCCACCATCGTGGCGATCCGCGCCAGCTTCCTGCGCTGCTCGGCGTAAAGCGCTTCCAGATCGACGGTAAGCCACTTTTCCACCGCCGCCATGCATCCGGCGATCTCCTCTTTCCCGACTTTCATCGCGCGGCAGACCGCACCCTCCACCGGATTGCTGTTGGCGAGCGCGGCGTCAATGAGGTCCTTGCGGCCGAGCAGCAGTCCGCTGCTCTGGGGACCGCGCAGTCCTTTTCCGCCGCTGAAAGCGTATAGATCGGCGCCCATGGCCGAGTATCGCTTCAGGTTTTCGATCGGAGGAATTCCACCCGCGGCATCCACGAAGATCGGGACCCCGGCGCCCTTGGCGATCCGGATCATGTCGGCCAGCGGAGGCGGATCGGCCGGATCGGGATCGGCCGGATAGTGGGTGTGAATCATCGCCGTACGCTCGTTGATGGCTCCGCGCAGTTGATCGAGCGTGATTACCGCCACCACCTTGCCGCCGGCCAGGCGCACGGCGCTATCGAAGACATTCCGTCCGCCCCACATGAGGACTTCATGTTTGAGGCCCGTAGTGTCCGGCAGTTGCCAGATTTTCGCCGGATCGGAGCCCGCGATACAGGCTGCCGTCGCCACCGCGTTAGCGCCCGCGGCTCCGCTGGTGATCATTCCGGACTCGGCGCCGGAGATCTGGGCCAGCCGCCGGCCAGCCGCCTTCTGCAAATCGACGATGTTCACGAAATACTGGGCCGCTTCCTCAGCCGCCTTCCGCACCTCCGGCCATGCCAGAGTCGCGCTCAGAAACGTGAACGGGATGTTCGCGCTGATGAACGGGCGCACACCGAGCCGCGTGAATACGTTGTCACGGAAGCTGTGTCCGCCCGAAGCCGCCAGCGCGTTCGCGGCAAGTTGCCGGCTGGCGGCGTAGCCCAGCAAAGAGTAGCCGCCCAGCTTACGAAAGAAACTCCGTCTCGCGATGGACATTCCAGCCTCCTCGACTCTCGAGCGGACTCCAAAGGGAATCCGCGGCCCGAACACTCTTGGTTGCACCGGTGCTCCTGCGCGTTTCATGCGCCGAGTACTTTGTCGGCCACGGCGAAGAGAGCGTCAATATCGCCAGGGCGCGTGTGGACATGAACCGACAGCCGCATCTGCTGTCCGCCCAAAATCCAGATGCGTTGTTTCTCCATTGCTTCGAAGAGCCCACGCAGGTCGGCGGTCTTGAAGCGGATGGTTACCACCGCTCCATGCAAGCGTTCGTCCTCTGGAGTGACCAGTTCCAGATAGTTCCTCTGCTTGACCATGTCGAGAACGCGGCGAGCCAATTGCCTTTGCCGGGCAAAAACCGTCTCTGGCCCCAGGTCCTTTAGGAAACGCAGACCAGCCACCATGCCGTGAAAAATCGCCCGGTTATTGGTTCCCACCATCATGAAGCGGGCCGCCCTGAGGTCTTTCTTGTTATCCCAGCCACCGGAGACGGTCACCGGCCACAACCGGTCTAGCATCTCTTCGCGGCCGTACAGAAGGCCGCAACCGGCCGGCGCGAACATCCACTTGTGCGGGCTTCCGGCGTAGTAGTCGCAGCCCAGATCCTCGAGCGAGACGGGAATCTGGCCGTTCATGTGCGCCCCGTCCACTACCGTCAGCGCACCCTTCTCCCGCGCCGCGCGGCAGATCTCCCGCACGGGCAGGATCAAGCCGGTTGTAGTCGTGATCCCGCTGAAGCTCAACACACGGGTGCGAGGAGTCAATGCCCCGATGATACGGTCGGTCAGCTCGCCCGGATTCGCCGGCGCCACCGGAATCTTGACCGTCCGCAACGCAATGCCAGCCCGCGCCTCCTTCAGCTTCCAACAGGAGATTCCGCCGGTGTGCTCCTGGTCCGTGATGAGAACCTCGTCTCCTTGCGCGAGGTCGAGTCCGTTGGCGATGATGCTCATCGCCTCCGTGCAGTTGTGCACGAAGGCGAGTTCGTCCCGCTTGCACCCGAGGAACCCTGCCATCTCCGTGCGCTCCTGATCGAGCGTTTCGTAGCCCCATCGCGGATACTCCCGTACCTCGAGAGCAGCGGCGCGCTGGACATAACCAGTGAGGGCGGCGATCACGGGTTTGGGAATCACGCCCAGGCTGCCGTTGTTGAGGAATGCACGGCCAGGAGGCATGACGAACTGTTCCCGGCGGATACGCGACCAATATGCCTCGGGATTCGAATCGAGAAGTTTCTTGTCCGGCAGCGGGACAAGCGCCGCCTCGGCGGATTGCGCAGCAAACGCCGCGCTCCCGAGCAGCGCGGCAACCCCCATCGGCGGCAGCGCGTCGCGACGTCTCATTGATGACTCCTTTCTCCTCCGGAATCCGTCGTGACGGCGGGTAGAGCACTCTCGACAACCCGGCCGTCCACCAGAACGAGCGAAACCCGGCGCGCGTTGCCGATGTTCACAAGCGGGTCGGCATCGAGCACCACCAGGTCCGCCAGCTTTCCAGGCTCGATGGTGCCGAGATCGTGTTGCCGGCCCAGAAACCGTGCGCCCGTTTGGGTGGCGGCCGTCAGCGCCTCCGCGGGCGTCAACCCGGCTTCGACCAGCAATTCGAGTTCGCGATGATACGCGAATCCGGCCTTGGCGAAGGGAACCGATGTGTGAGATCCAACCACGATCGGAACGCCTTGCTTGTGCAGCACTCCGGTGTAGGCGATCATGTTCCGCGTGGCCCGCACCATCATGGCGCTTTCCGGTTCTCGCGGATCCGCCTGCTTTTCGAAAACCGCAAGAGTCGGATCGACGTAGGTTCGCCGTCTGGCCAGCGTTCGCGCCAGATCCACCGCGCTAGCCGAAAACGGATCGATCGCCGCCCACATCCTGTACCGGCCCATGCCCCGCGCGGCGCTGTCGGCGAGCACCTGCTGCCGGTATCGCTCGGACTCTTTGTGCGTAAGCAGCGCCGGTCCGAGCGACGTGAGGTGCTCGATCCCGTCGACGCCCGCCTCCACCGCATCCCGCACATCGACAATCTCCAGATGGGCGGTCACCGGAATCCCGTGGTGATGGGCCTCCTCGACGACGGCCCGCACTGAGTCCAACGGCAACCGGAAGTAGACCTTCACCGCGCTCGCCCCTTCCGCGACAAGGCGGCGCACTGCCACCCGCGCTTCGAGCGGACTCTGCAGCGCGATCGAATCTTCCGGATAGGCCGGGTTCGTTCCGTCGAGGAGCGGACCACAGTAGAAAAGACGCGGTCCGGCCAGGCCGTGGGCGCGCTGCCACCGGCGAACCGGTTCGTACGATTCGATCCATTTGCCCGGGTCGCGCAACGAAGTGATCCCGTTCCGGAGGAACAGCGGAACCACCCTGGTGTCCAGGTGGAAGTGATGATCGATCAGCCCGGGGATCACCGTCTTACCCGTAACGTCGATCCGCCGGGCCTCGGCCGGGACTGCGAAACTGCCTACTCGTCCGGTTCGCTCGATTCGATTGCCGTTGATCAAAACCGCCCCATTGTCGAGCGGCGCCGCCCCTGTTCCATCGAAGAGCCGGGCACCCGTCAACACGATCGGCTGAGATGTCAGATCGCCCGCGGCCAAGACAGCCAGCGTCGGAAGTTGAAAAATCCACCGCACGTAATCGATACTAAACCACTATGCAAGTGCAAAGGAACCCGACTCATCGAACCTGGCTCCGTACGCTGTGCCTGTTCGCTTTGTCCGCGGCGGCTTTCGCGGACACCTCCGTCCGGATCGATTCGCCCATGACGCCCCCGTCCTGGGCCCTCATGGAACGCGCGCTGCTGGCGGAAAACGCTCGTTTGATCGAAGCCTTCCACAAGAAATATGTGAACCCCTCGAATGGCTTCCTGGAAGTAGTGGAACATTGGGGTGGCGGAGATGGTCCGGACGATGCGATGGAGAACTTCTACAACTGGCCGATGGTATACATCCTGGGCGGCCCTCGCGGGACGTTGGAGCGATTCCTGCACGTCTGGGAAGGTCACATCCGGCAGTATTCGGCCCTCGGGATGTACCATCCGTCATTGTCGAAATCCGCGATTTTGGCGCCCGATCCGCTGCGAAGCTGGCTCGCCCGCGCGATTCCTGTCGCCGCCGAGACGTAGTCGAATCCGGACTTCGTGTTGCGAAACAGAGCGTAGCGCTGGTTGGCCAGTGCGTTGATGAACAGATCGGGCCGTCCATCGTTGTCGTAGTCGGCGAAGTCGATGCCCATCCCGCTGAAGGCCCGCCCCTCGTCGTCGTAGCCGACGTTCATCTCGAGCCCGGTGTCCGTGAATCGCCACGCGCCCAGGTTGTGAAACAACTGCTGCGGGAAAGCGTCATTGGCAATCGCGATATCGGGTTTGCCATCGCGATCGAAGTCATGGAAGGCAATACCGAGCCTCTTTCCAGCGGGCAACTCCAGCTTCTCGAAAGTGCCATCCCTCTTGTTCCGGTAAACCAGGTGCGTCATCGGCTTGAACTGGTCCGGATGGCAGTACGACCGTTGCTGGTCCCGCCGGGCGCCGCACCAGATGTCCGGCTCGAAATGCCACTGCACATAGCGGGCAACGACCAAGTCGGCCGCGCCGTCGGCGTCGAGGTCCATCCATCCCGCGCTGGACGACCACCCTCCGCCGCCCACGCCGGCCCGTGCCGTGACATCCTCGAAGGTTCCGTCACCCTTGTTGCGATAGAGCAGATTCCTCGGAAACGCTGTCACATACAGATCGGTGTGCCCGTCCCCGTCGAAGTCTCCCGCCGCGGCGCCCATTCCGAAACCGCTGCCGCGTGCGTTGGCGGTTTCCGTCACGTCCTCGAAGGCGAAGGCGCCCTTGTTCCGGTAAAGCCGATTCCAGTATTTGGGATTCGATTTCTTCGGAGAAGCGCCAGCCTTCATCGGATCTTCCAGCCTGGCGCCGTTGACGAAGTAGAGATCCAGGCGGCCATCGCCGTCGTAGTCCAGCATCGCAACGCCGCCGGACACGGATTCGATCAGGTACTTGCGGGAGGTGGCGCTCTTGCGATGCTGGAATCGAATTCCGCTCGCGGCGGTCACGTCCTCGAATCCGGCCGCCTCAAGCGAAGACGTCATCAGCAACACGGCGCACGCTGACCGGCAAGATCTCCAGACGCGGTGGTTGCCGGAAAACATCTCTCTCAGGCTACCCCACCGGTCGTCTCCTAGCGGAAGCGGAATGGGATAAACTTGCATTAGGTTTTCCATGGGTGACCCAAATCGAAGATCCTTCCTGAAACACGGCGCCGCCTTGGCTTCCACCGGCGCGATCATGGCGGGGGCCAACGAGCGCCTGACCATCGGACTCATTGGCTGCGGCGGCCGCGGCACAGGACTGGCCCGCGAATTCTCCAACCTCGCCGACATCGCCTACGTGTGCGACCCCGACGAGTCGCGCCGCCGCAAGGTGCAGGAAAAGGTCAACGCCAAACATGCGGTGGCCGATCTGCGTCGTGTCCTGGACGACAAGTCAGTGGACGCCGTAGTGATTGCGACCCCGGAACACTGGCACGCCCCGGCCGCCATTCTGGCTTGTGACGCGGGGAAACATGTTTACGTCGAAAAGCCCTGCAGCCACAACCTGCGGGAAGGGCGATTGATGATCGAGGCTGCCCGCCGCACCAAGCGCGTGATGCAGGTAGGCACCCAGAGCCGCAGTGACCCGTTCATCGCCGGAGCAATCCAGTTGCTGCACGAAGGCGTGATCGGCGACGTGCTGGTGGCCAAGGCCTGGGACGTCCAGCGCCGCGCAAACCTCGGCCGCCTCCAACCCAGCGATCCGCCGCCGGGCGTCGACTACGATATGTGGGTTGGCCCAGCGGAGTTCGTGCCCTATCAGGCCAACCGTTTCCACTACCACTGGCATTGGTGGTACAACTTCGGCGTCGGCGGCCTGGGTGGCGACGGCCCGCATGAGGTCGACTACGCTCGCTGGGGTCTGGGCGTCGAAACGCATCCCAACACCATTGCCGGGCTGGGCAGCAAATACTATTTCGACGATGACCAGGAGTACCCAGACACGGGAACCGTGGTTTTCGAGTGGCCGGGAGATGGCAAGGCCGGCCACAAGCGGCAGTTCATCTTCGAACTGCGGATCTGGTCTCCGAACGGTATTCTCAACGTCGATTCCGGCGCGGAGTACTACGGCACCAAGGGAAAGATGTTCCTCAGCAAACGAGGCAAGCTGGAGATCTTCGACGAAAAGAACAAGCCCGTCGTGGCTCAGCCCAAAGCACGTCCGCAACTGCTCAGCCACGCGGCTGATTTCCTTGACGCCATCAAGACCGGGCGAACGCCGAACTCCGATATCGAGGTCGGCCACCTTTCTTCCAGTCTGGTGCATTTGGGTAACTTGGCCATGCGCCTTGGGCGGTCGCTGAACTTTGATCCAAACACCGAGCGGGTCATCGGCGACAAGGAAGCCAACGCGTTGCTGTCTCGCAGATATCGCAAGGGAGGACACTGGGCGATTCCGCGAGGAGTATGATGAAGGTCTTTATGGAAGGCTCTGCCGCTATGAAACACTTACGCTTGCCCCTTTGTTTCTTACTCGCTGCGTCCGTTGCTGTGCT
>Ga0194119_10003893_pt1 | contig 23628 bp, 25 predicted proteins | sample TA2MahC100mmetaG_FD_148620 | JGI IMG/M metagenome (GOLD analysis project Ga0194119, IMG submission 148620) | Freshwater microbial communities from Lake Tanganyika, Tanzania - TA2015018 Mahale Deep Cast 100m | ecosystem: Environmental > Aquatic > Freshwater > Lake | place: Tanzania: Lake...
AAAAAATATGATAATAATAAAAAAATATAAAAAAGAAAATATAAATATAATATTATACCAATTATTATTAGATATAAAATCACCGAATATAAAAAATATATATGAAATATTTAGAGATACAATATTAATCAATAATATAAAGAATATAAATATGAGTTATATTTGTTTTGAAAAAGAGATATATAATAACCATCCAATATTATTTTCTCTATTAAACTATCTAAAATTTTATTGGTCATTTAATAAATGGTATATTTATAAAAAAGAAGAAAATATAAATTTTTCAATAGAAGATCCAATATATTTATAATAAAAAGAAGAAATATATAAATAAATATTTATTTATATATATAAAAAATAGATGAGAAAAAAATATAATTAATAGGGAATATATTGAGGGAAATCAGTATCATAAACGGTAACTCTATATTTACCAGGGAAACCGTCAAGAATAACAGTATCATTATTACCTAATTCATAATTATTATTAGGTGCAATAACTTTAACTTTAACATTATTAGGATGAATAATAGTATAATAATCCCATTGATTACCGTTAGGATATCTTTTACGACCAAAGAGAGGATGTAAATCATTTTTAGTTCCGAAAACTTTCATAATAGAACCGATTTGTTGAGGTAATCCAATAGGACCGCGAGTTCTAATATTAATAGGAGCAATATTATCATTATCAACTAAAACAGGTTGAATAGAACTAGAAATAGCAGTTTGAGTTCCACCAAGAGTAGGAATAGCACGTCTTCCACCACCAATAACAGGAGGAGGTAAAACTAAATCAGGATAAAAATTAAGATTATAAAAATCAACAGATCTATAAGGATATCTAGTAGGATTATAAATACGATCAATAGCATTTAATTCTTGAGCAGATCTAATAAATCTAGGATTATCAGTAATAGAAATATCAATATTATTTTTAGAACCTAAATTTTCCAAAGGTAAATTTTGATTAATTATATTATCATTATATAAATTTAAAAAATCATTATTAATATAAAAAAAAATAATAATAATAAGAACAATTAAAATAATAATAAAAGAATATTTATTAAAACATAAAAGATTATTAGGACAATTTTTAGTAGGCATAAAATAAATAAATTAATATATATATAATTATAATATAAAAAAATAATAAGATAATAAAATATAAAAAAGATGTTAGAAAATGAAGAAATAGAAAATATAAATATATTAAACGATGAAACAAATAAAAAGATAGATATATTAATAGAAAATGTAATTGATAAAAAATTATTAACAACAATATATGATGATTGTATAGATGATGAAAATAATATGGAAGATGAAAAAGAAGATAAAATAAGAATGTATTCAGATTTAGATAATAAAATGTTATTAGATGAATTAAAAAAGAAGAAAGTAATATATCAAACAATAGAAAATGAAATAAAATATCTAGATATAAAAATAAATTTATTAAATAAAAATTTAAATGATATAAAAAAAGAATTAGATATAAAGAAAGAAAATACAAATGATTTAGAAGAAGAATTAAATAATTTAAATAAGAAAGAAAATGAAATATTAGAACAAATAAAAAAAAGAAACAAAACAATAGAACAATTAGAAAATAAATTAATAAAATTAATACATAATATACAAGAATTAAATAAAGAAATAAATGACACGAATGAAGAAATGAATATAAAAACAGAAAATAATAAAATAATAGAAAAATTAAATAAAGAAGAAAGAGAGAATAAAGAATTAAAGAAATATATAAATGAATTAACAGAAAATAAAAATGAATTAATAAATGATATTGAGAAATATAAAAAAATAAATAATGAATTAGAGAATGAATTAAAAAAATTATTAATGATTGAAGAAAAAATAAAAGAAATAGATATAAATAATAATGAAAAAATAATACAATTAGAAGAAAAAAATAATGAGAAAGAATTAATAATAGAAGAACAAAAAAACTTATTAAATGAAAAAGAAAAAATAATAAATAATCTAGAAGATTATAAAAAATTCTTAGAAGAAAATTATAATAAAATATATGAAGAGCGAGATGATTTAAGAGAAGAATTAAATAAGCAAACAAATAAAAAAAGTATTATAGAAAAAATAAAAATATTTTTATCAGAGAAATAAAAATCAATAATTTAATAAAAATATTAGTAATATAAATATTTATATTAGTAAAAATGAAAATAATGAATTATTAACAACAGAATAAAAAATAAGAATAATAAATTATTTACAACAGAGATAAAGTGAATTAAATCCGATATTTTCAAAAATAATTTTAGGGGTTCCTTTAAAATTAGATCCAGGATTAGTAATAGTAATATTATCAATAGATCCATTAGAATCAATAGATGCAATGGCAGAAGCAGGTTTAGAAGAATTACCAATAATTTTAATAGAGGGTGGATTTTTTAAACCTTTACCTTTATTAATAATCATAATATGTTCAATAGAATAATTATCATCAAGGATAGCAATAGCAGAAGGAATATCATGTTTGTTTTCAAGATCATCAACATCAGTAAAAAGATTAAAATTATTAGTAGAAGAGAAATTAGCACCAGTATAATTGGGGAAATCTTTATTACAAGAATTAGAAGGTAAGAATTTGCAAGAATTATTTTTTAAAGGGTTATTAGGCATATTAAGATAACCTTCAGATTGAGGTTTAATATTAATAGGATTAATATCTAATTTATTAGGATTATTATTAATCATATTGGGTAAGACATTATCTAATTGTTTATTAACTTCATTCGTCATCGTTTCAATACGTTTAAGAAGTTTATCAGGAGTTTCAACACCATTAAAATTAGGAGTAGAATTATCAGTTTTAAGATTTTCATTATTAAAATTTTGATTTACATTTTTCCGAATAGAAACAGGAATAGAGGTAGGTAGAGGTGGAGGATTATTAGTAGTAACAAAAATAGCATCAGAAACAGGTTTAGAATTATCTTTATTAAATTTAAGGAAATTAAAAAAATTTTCTTGATTATAATTTCTAATAATTTGATATTTTTGAGTTTTATTAATAATAAGAAGAACAATAAGAATGGAAATAAATAAAATAATAAAAGTAAATTTCATATATTATATATATAATATATAAAAATAATAAATAAAGTAAAATTTAATAAATAAATATTCAAAGCAATTAGAAAATAAAAAAAGAATTAAAGTTTAATATTTTTATAAACATCAAATATTTCTTTACTTTCTTTTAGAACAGGTTTAAGTTGATCCATAGTTTTCATAAGTTCTTTAACAGTGCTAACTAATTGAAAAGTAGTTTGTTGAGCTTGTTTAGGAGTCATTTCAGGAATAGGAGTATGTTCAGCAATATCAGAGATTCTATCTAATCTGAGAAGATTTTTTTTATCAATATTTTCATTAGTTTCACCGTTAATTTCAGTAGCTAAAATTTTATCAGAAGTAGATATATTTTTTTCAGATTGTTCTTTATCTTTGATAGCTTTAACAATATCATCAGCATTATCAAAATTTTCAGAAAAATTAAGAACAACTAATTGATTGGGTTGATAAACATAAATATTGACTAAAACTAAAATAAGTTGAATAGAAGCAGCGAAAATAACACGATGATAAGGATTAATTCTAAAGATATGGAAAAGACCTAAAATAATCCAGATCATGAAGAAACAACTAAGAGTTTTAAGAAAAGAATTAGTCCATCTATCATAAAATATAGAAATAACTAATAAAATAATTAAACAAATAAGTAATTGATTATTCATATATACTATATAATAATATAAAATAAAAAGATTATTTATATTTATTTTTATATAAATAATAAAATAAAAATATTTAGATAAATTTTTTAATAAGAAAATATACAGTAGCGACAAGAAATGCTCTAACAACTAAACTAACATAAGGTGTTTTAGTATATTTACCAATAATATTATCAATAAGGTTAGTAACAGGTTCAAAGTTAAAAACAATAAATAGAACAAGAACAAGTGCAGGATCATTGAGTTGTTTAAGTAAAGATCCTCTAGCTAAATCATTATGAATATAAGTATCATTATCATCATCATATTCATTATCAGCTTCGTCATCATTAGGTAAAAGTTCATCAGAATTACCATTATTATCTAATTGAGGTGTAAATTTAGCTTGAACTTGAGGCATAGGTTCTCTATGTTGTTGAACAAATTGTTGTTGATTTTGATTAGTAGAAGCGAATTCGGTCATAATTTGATTAACGAAATCAGTATCATTATGATTAGATTGAGGATTATTAATATTTAAAGAATCAATAGGAGTTCCACCGTCCATAATATATATATATATATTAATATATTATTTTTAAAATTAATTTTTCCGCATTTGATAAATTAAAGGGCAAATACATATATCAGTTTCAAATCTAAAATACTTATTATTAATTTTGTAAATATATTTTTTAATTTCATTGGAATTAGGTCCATGAAAATTAAAAGGTTTTAGAAAAAAATAAATAATAAAAGATATAAAAAATCCTAAAAATAAATCAAGAATCATTTATAATATAATATAATAAATAAAAAAGAATCAAACAAAAAAAAAATAAATAAAAGTATTTTATATAGATAAGTTTAAAAATGAGTATTATTATAGATGATGTAGGTTCCATAGATTTAAAAAGTCTAAATATAAAAAAAAATAATATAAATATAGAGAGTGGTATAGTAAAGAATCATTTACAAACAGATTGGAATTATGATTTAATGAATATATATAATGCATGGTCATTAGGAATATCAGGGAAAGGAATAAATATAGCAATATTAGATGACGGTATAGATAAAAATACAAAAGGATTATTAATAAATTTAGATGAAACAAAATCCGATTTAATAAAAACAACATTAAGAAGTATGAATCCAAATTCAAATTATGATTATAAGCATATAGTATATGGAACAGATACACATGGAACAATGGTATCAGGAATAGCATTAGGAAATACAAATACAAATTTTAGAGGAGTAGCTTATAATGCAAAATTAATAGCAGTAAATATTTTAGGATATAAAACATTAATACCAAATGGAGATTTTTTAGATTTAGAATTAGCAATATTTAGTATAAATGGAATAAATATAGATATTATAAATAAATCATATGGTTTAGGAGGATACGGATTATCATTATTTGATTTAAATGTAAATAAATTAACATTAATAAATGATAAAATAAAAACATTTAGAAATGGAAAAGGAGGATTAGTAGTAAATTCGGCAGGTAATAAAGGAGTAATGAATGAATTGAAACCTATTGGAGGAGTAAATTTAGCAATTTCAAATTATTATTCAACACAGTTATCAAATTTAATAGGAACACAGAATTGGAGCACAGTTATAAGTGTATCAGCAGTTAATAAATCAGGATTATGGTCATTATATTCGAATATGGGTTGTAATATATTATGTGCAGGTCCAGCAGGAGGAGATTTTATAAAAAATGAATTACCGTCAAATGAAGAAGCAATAAGAACAACATATATTTTAAATAGAATGACAAATAGAATGAATGGAACAAGTTCTTCAGCTCCACATATATCAGGATTATGTGGTTTAATCTTAGAAGCAAATACAGAATTAACATATAGACAAGTAAAAGAAATAATATCAAGATGTTCAGTAATACCAGTATTAGAAATAGATGGATTATATAATGAAAAAAATATAATATTGTCCACATATAAAAAATCAATAGTAAAAATAAAACAAACAAATGATAAGAATAGAATGTATTCTTTATTATACGGGTATGGAGTTCCAGATGCTTATGAATGTATAAAATTAGCAAAAGAAATAAATGTAAAAAATATAATAGAATATGAAGATGTAAATTTTGAAAGAATGAGTTTAAATAATGAAGTAGTTGGAGTAGATGTTTATAATGTAATACCATTAACAACAAATTATACATCAGCAATACAATTAAATCAAAGTCAAACATCGTTAAAAAATTTACCATCAAATAATAAATTAGAATATAAGTATCAATTTAATCATTTAGATAGAATAACAATGACAAATAATATATTATTAACAGATAGTGATGTTACATTAGAAATGATAAAAATAAGTTTTAATATATTAATACCAAATAGTATAGTTTTAGATACATTTAAAATAATACATGATTTAGAGATGGTATTAGTATCACCAGATAATACAGAAATATCTATTATAAAATATTATCAATATGATAGTATAGTTAATAGATATGTAGATAATCCAGTAAAAACAATAGATTATGGGAATATAGGTTATTCATCATATACAAATGATCAAAAATGTGTAATATTAGTAGAAGGATTAAGAGGTTTAAAAAATATAACAGGAGAATGGAAATTATTAGTAACTGATAGATATGATGAGAAAATAAATGATCCAACTGATATAAAAGAATTAGCAAATGTAAGATTAAAATTTTATTATTCAAAAGGATATCCAATATACAAAAATTTATATGAAGATATAGAGAATTATTATTTGTAAATAGTTTATACATTAGACATAAAAATCATAAATAAATAATTAAGATAAATTAGAAAATAAATAATTATATTCTAATAAGTAAGATAAAATAATTATAAATGATTATCAACAATATTACTATTGTGATTACAATTGATAATATCAGGTGAATATTTAAAACATTTATTATTAAAAAGGAAAGTATTATTATTAATATCTTTATGGTTAGGAGCAGTAAATTTCATACAGTCTTTACCTTTACAAACTTGTTTAAATAAAGCGGCAATACCAAGACCCCAAATAATACTAATGAGTATAACACCGGCTTTAGTTTTAAAGATATCAGTAGAGATCATAATAGATAGAAGGTATAATATATATATATATTGAAAATAAAAAAATAATTACATAATCCATTTATAAGGTCCATCTCCTTTGACATTAACATCATTTTTAAGAGGTTCAACCGAAATATCATGTCTTTTAGCATGAACAATCCAAAAGAATTTACAATTATCACCAAAAACAGTAAAAGAATTATTATCAACTTCAGAAGTAAATAATTGAGATTTAAGTAAATTATTATGATTAAAAATAGGAGTAATTTGGATAGTAAAATCGGAGGCAAGATTTTGAACATAATCGGGTAAATAGATGATAGTAAATTTATTATTAGAAATTTCACCTTTACCTCTATAAAATACAGCAGCTTCAGGACCTTCTAAACAAGCATGAACAAGATATTTATTAATATGATTAGGATGATTAATAACAAAAGTTTTAGTCCAATAAGTAATTTCATTATTAGCAGCATCGTATCCTAAAATATTAGTTTGAGTAACATTACGAATAGGAGCAGCATAAAAAGATCCAGCAGTTAAACCATTTAAAGGTAGATTAGAAGAGTTTAAAATAATACTATTATTAGGTTGGTTATTACTTCCAGCAAAATTACCAATAGCGATAGAATTAGTTCCTTGATTAGTAGATCCAGCTTGTAATCCAATAGCAATAGAACCAGACGATTGTAAATTATTACCAGCACTATAACCAATAGCGATAGAATTGTTACTTTGATTGAATTGACCGGAAAAGAAACCAATAGAAATAGCGTTAGTAGATTGATTAGTATTAGCAGCATTAAATCCAATAGCGATAGATTGTTGTCCTTGATTAAAATATCCAGAATTATTACCAATAGCAATAGAATTACTACCTTGATTAGTATAAGCAGTATTATTACCAATAGCGATGGCATTATTACCTTGAGCAGTAAATGCAGCATTAGGACCAATAGCAATAGCATTTAGATTAGAACGACTTGTAATATTGGTAGAAGATGAATAATTACTAAATGATATATTACCATAAGTATCATTCCATGAATTTTGTAAAAATGTATTTCCATTAACTTGATTACCTTGAGAAACTGTAAATTGTGTTAAATAACCATATACATAATTTGAATTGATTTGATCCGTAGGATTAGATATTCTCACTGTCAAAAGAATATTAGGTGACATGATGTTATTAACTAACGTAGATTGAATGGTAGCAATTGAATTACCAGAAAAAGATCCTTGATTATAAAAATTAACACCAGGAGTATTTTGAGCAAAATAATTAACATTTAATCCACCGATTTGTGTAAATCTTCCACCAACAAATAAAGTATTGGAATTATTAAAAAGATATGTATTAATTACATCATTCGAAGTTGTATAAGATGTCCATGTAGTAGATCCATTATTAGGATTAGTATATAAAGTATTGTTTGAACCCGATACGTTAGTTCCAGCAAATATAATATTATCGGAAGGTCTAACAGAAATTATAGGAACACCAACACCAATAAAAGGAATATTACTTCCAGGTGTTAAAGAAGACCATGTAGTAGTTGATCTAGTCCATTTAGAAATAATAGAAGTTATAACAGGACCAGATGGAGGAGTAAGTGAAGTAAAATCACCAGATAAATATAAATTACCTAAATTATCAGTAGCAATATATCTAGGAGCACCAAAGAGTATTTGCACAGAAGTAATTGTTCCAATAACAGACCAGTTACCAACTCCACTATCATAGAAATGAACATAAACAGTATTAATAGAAGAATTAATAGATAATGCATAAAATATTCCAAGAACAGGTGTTGCTAATACATTGGTAACTTCATCAGTTATTCCAGTTCCTAAAGGTGACCATGTTCCAGCCCAAGTAGCAACATTAACAATATTAACATTTGCAGAATCAGTAAAACGACCACCAGCTATAACTACATTGGCTGAATTAGAATGAATACAAATAGTTTGATTAATATTGGTAGAAGATACATTAACTTGAAGAGTTCCAGTAATATTAGTCCATCCAGGGAGTGAAAAATTATATCTCCAAAATCCCATAGGAGGAGAAGATCTACTAGGAACAGAAGAAGAATCATATACAGCTACATAAACAGCATTACCAGTAGCAGTGATACTTCTAACACTAGCATTGGTTCCAGTTGGAATACCAATAGATGTCCAGTTAGAGATTCCAGTATTATAATATTTAACATCTAATGCATAATTATTGGATGAATTGAAGATACCAGGGATAGTATTAGGAGTATCAGAAATAATAATACGATTTTGAGATGAATCAAAAGAAGAAGAGATAACAACTTGAGGATTAGTTCCGAGATTAATCCATTCTTGAGAATTTTGATATAAAATATAATTACCGAGTGATGAAACAGTAAAAGTTTCAGTGGTAGTTTGATTAGAAACTTGAACAGTTTTACCAGTAAAAAAAGAATCAGAGAAATTAATTAATAAACCATTATTAACTTGAGAAGTAGGATTTAAAATAATAAATTCAGGATTATTGACTAAATACATTTGTCTAGAATAAAAATTATTAATGCTAGCAGTATTAACAATTAAATTACCATTATAATATGCATTATTACCAATAATAGTAAATGGAGATGCACCAGTAGCACCAGTAGCACCAGTAGGACCAGCAGCACCAGTAGGACCAGCAGCACCAGTAGGACCAGCAGCACCAGTAGGACCAGCAGCACCAGTAGGACCAACACTACCAGTATTATTATAATAAGTAATTTCATTATTAGTTAAATCATAACCTAAAACGGTAGTTTGAGTAACATTACGAATAGGATTAACATAGAAAGCATTAGCAGTAGAACCGTTTAAAATAGAGCCAGTAGCATTAATAACAATAGAGTTATCAGGTTGATTAGTTTGACCAGCACCAAAACCGATAGCAATAGAAGAACCACCTTGATTAACAAAACCGGCATTAGTTCCAATAGCGATACCACCATTTTGAGTAGAATTACCAGCATTATAACCGATAGCAATAGCAGTTCCATTTTGATTAGTTTGACCAGCACGGAAGCCGATAGCTATACCACCAATACCTTGAGTAGATTGACCAGCACTATTACCGATAGCAATAGAATATTCGCCTTGATTTAATTGAGCAGCTTGAAAACCGATAGCAATAGCAGTAGAAGATCCTTGATTAGTTTGACCAGCATTTCTACCAATAGCAATAGAATCGATACTTTGAGCGAAAGCACCAGCATTATTACCAATAGAAATAGAATTAGTAGCTTGATTAGTTCTTCCAGCTTGGTATCCAATAGCAACATTATATAAATTAGAAGATCCTTCACCAGAGAAACTTCCGATATTAACTTTATTAGAACCAACAACCCAAGAATTAGAAAGATTATTCCAATAAATATAATCAGCGTAATTAGTTCCAGTAATTCCAAAAGTTCCACCGGGACCAGTAGGACCGATAGCACCAGTAGGACCAGTAGGACCAGTAGCACCAGAACCGGTAGGACCGGTAGGACCGATTCGACCAGTAGGACCAGTAGCACCAGAACCGGTAGGACCGGTAGGACCAGTAGGACCATTAGAAGTAATACCAGAATCAAATAAATTAATAAGAGATCCATCTTTTCTGACACAGAAGAGAGCATCATCATTATCAATATTAGAAATAGTATTTTCATAAAAGATAGTTCCGGCTAAATTAGTATTATAAAGTTGATCAGGATCGAAATATTGATCATTAGGACCGACTTGTAAAGATTTTTTAATAATAGTTCCACCATTAATAATAACGGTAGCAATTTCAGGATTAATAATATCTTGAGAGGATCTAACACGTAAATTATCAATATTTCTACTTATAAATGTATTATCAGACATTTTATATAGTATATATAATATTAATTTATTTTTTAAATATAAAAGATATTACAATATATATTTTATAAAATGAATAAAAATATAAATAATAGATAATAAACGAAGCAATATTATAAGCGAAGTAATATTATAAAAAATAATAGAGAATAGTTATAAAAGTTTATAAAGATTTAGTTACATGTTTTTAGAAGAATTAGAAAAAATACAAGGAAAACAGTTATCATTAGAGATAAGGAAAGAAGATTTACATAGAATAAAATCATTAGAATTATTATTACAACAATTAGAAGATTTTGAAATATTAGAATTAATAGTAGAGAAAATTTTTAAATTTTTAAAATTGTAGGTCATGATAGAATATTAGTATATATAAATATTAAATATAAAAATTAAATTATAATAAAAAACTTAAATTCTATTAGTATTTTGTATAAGAAGAGTAGTAAGATCCATATAACAGTTTTTATTATTATTATTAGCAGCACAACTAACAAATCCATGTAATCTACCAACAATACCGAGATTAGCAGCAGTTCCAGTAAAACTTTGAGAAACATTATCAGTAAGATTAAAAAGAGTAGCAGACCAAGTTTGACCTCCAGTATTAATAAAGTTAGCTTTTAACCATTTATTAGATAAGGTTCCAGTCATATTAAGATTAGTGCAGGAGCCTCTAGTCACATTATCTTCTCTAATATTCCAAACACCAGTAGGAGCATTAACAGTGCTATAAGAAAAATATAATCCATTACCAACAGAAGTTCCAGGGTTATCAGACCATCCGATATTAAGTGTAGTTCCAGTAACATTACCATTAGGGAAAGGTTTAAAAACGATATTAATTTCTTTAATATTATCCCATAGAATACCGCTAGTCATAGATAAATCACTATTATTACCATTAGTAGCACCAGAAGTAAAGCCTTGAATACCAGGTCTATTAGCTTCACTAGTAATATTAGATAAAGTTCCATTACCAGAAAAAGTAAAATTTAAAACACCAGTGTTAGAATTAGATCCTCCCCAATGATCATCAACATATAAATTTAATGTTGAACCAGTAGGACCAGTAGAACCAGTAGCCCCTTGGATACCAGTAGGACCAGTTTGTCCTTGGATACCAGTAGGACCGGTAGGACCAGTAAAACCAGTAGGTCCAGTAGGTCCTTGAGAACCAGTAGGTCCAGTAGGTCCTTGAGAACCAGTAGGTCCAGTAGGTCCTTGAGAACCAGTAGGTCCAGTAGGTCCTTGAGAACCAGTAGGACCAGGAGCTCCAGTAGGACCAGCAGTTCCAGTAGGACCAGCAGCTCCAGTAGGACCAGCAGCCCCAGTAGATCCAGTAGCTCCACCATCATTAATACAGGGATTATCACATTCAATAGTTTGAGTAGTAGTATAGCAGTTAGTGCAGCAATCGTAACCGTCAGAATTATTACAATTAATATTAGAATAAATACCTAAATTTTGTAAATTAAATGACATAATATATTATATATATAATAATATGTATAAATAATAAAAAAAATAATAAAAAAATTATTTGAATAAAATGAATAAATGATTAGTAGCACGAGATAAACCAGTATATAATCTTTTTTTAGCATTCAATAGAATATTATTATAATTTCTAGAAGAGATATTAATATCCATAATATCAGATACATCAATAAAAACATTTTTAAATTGACTTCCTTGTGCTTTATCAACAGTCATACAATATCCATAGTCAATATCAGCAAAGGGTTCAAAGAAAGAGAAATAAATAAATGAGATAAGGATTCTAGTAATATTATAAGAATCAGGAATATCGGTAAATTCATTTAAAATAATATTACGAATATCTTCAATAATAGAATTTAATTTTTTTTTAGAATCATTATCAATAGTTAAAATATTATCATTATTACAAAGAGTAAGAATAAAGGTATTAAAAATAAAATTAAAATTTTTAGAAAAAATATTATCTAAAATATTAGAAATATTTTGTTTAAATTTATAGAAATTAATTTTATCAAATAATTCATAAATAGAAGAGAAGAATTTTTTACCACAATCGAAATGAGAAGTATCAATATTAATAATAGTTTTTTTAATAGAAGAATAATATTTAAAATTATTAGATTTATAGAAAGATAAGAAAATAATTTTATCATTAATATTAAAAAAGTTATTAATATATTCTCCTCTAATTTTTTGAATAATAAGATTATTATAAGATTCTCTAGTATCATTTCTCCAAACAAGAAGTATAGAATCATTATCAGACATATTAGATTTAAAATAATCATCAATAAAGTCATTTTTAAAGTTATAAACGGTAATGGATTCACTATCTTTAATAATATTTTTAAGAGATAAATTAGGTTGATCAATCCAATTTTTAATATTATTACATAAATTAATAATATCAAATTTATGAGTTCTATGAATAGTATTAAGTTCAATAGATTCAATAAAATTATTTTCTTCAATATGAATACCGTGAAAAAAATTAAAAACAGGTGAATCATCTTTATTAATAGGAGGTAATTGATATTTATCGCCAGAGAAAATAATTTTAATATTAGTTTTGTTAAGAAGAAAAGAATGTAAAATAAAATCAAAAAGATTTTGATCAATCATAGATACTTCATCAATAAGTATGATATGAAAATTAGAAAAGATATTAATATTATTTTTAGGAATAACGAAATTAAGTTTAAAATTATTATTATGAATTTTTTTAAGATTAAGGAATTTAGCAAGAGTAAAGAATTTAATAGAGTTATTATTTAATTGTCCTTCAGTATTAGAAATTTTAGAGAAATCATTAAGATCAGAAATTTTATCAATTAATACTTCAAGAGCTTTATTGGTAGGAGCGACAATAGCAATATTTTTATCAAGTAAATTTTTAATAATATTAATAATATAAGTAGTTTTACCAGAACCAGCAGGTCCATAAATAAGGAATTTTTTTTTAAAATCAGCATTAAGTTTAAATATTAAATCATCCATAATAAGAATAAAAATATTAGTTAATAATAATATAAGAATATATTTCTATATACTTTATTATAATATATTAGGTTATTAGTAATAAGAAATCAGTGAAAAAGGTGTAATATATAAATAAAATGAAATAATTATAATTATGATAATAATTATAATTAAATGAGTAAAATAGAAATAAGATATTAGATAATATTGAATTTATGAGCAATAAAAACAGTAATAGTGCATAAGAGTCCTCCCCAGATAGTGTCGGCAACAGCTAAAGGTATATCCCAATCAGAGAGTAGAGCAGCATTAGTAAAATCATAAATACCGTAAGCACAGAAACCGAAAATAAAAGCATTTTTAAGTTTTTCATTAAGAGTTTCACAGTTTTTAGTAAAATGATAAAGAGCATAAACAATAAGAATATAAACAAGTAAAGCGTAAGACATTTTAGGATCAAATTGTTTTTTTTGAATATTAATAACCATTTTTTTATATCTATCTTTAATAGTGTATAACCAGATAAGATCAATAATAATTAGAATGATAAATAAGATAAATAATTTTTTAAAAAGAAGAATCATAAGTATAATGTATAATATATAAAAATAAAATTAATTAATAAATTTAAAATTAAAAGCATCACCGTAGAAGAAACTATTTTGGTTTTGGAAATTAGGTGTTTCCATAGTATTACAAATATAAGCCATTCCTCTAAATTGAATAGGAGTTTTAATTAAGCCTTGATTAACATAGAAGGGGTTAGCACAAGAAGTATTAATATTATTATTATAAGCGAGTCCTTCAGATCCGTAATTAACTAATTTAACTTGTTGATTATTATTAAAAGTAAATTGTTGTTGTTGATAATTATTAACACCAGAACCATTAAGATTATCGAGGGTAGGTTGAGCAAGGGTAGGTCCAAAATTATCTTGTCCATCATACCAAATAGGTCCTCTAGGTGTATTACGAACACCATTGGTAGGATTTAAAATAGATAATTTAGCCATAGAACCAACATATTGTTGAGCAAGAGTAGCTTTAACTCTTCGTTGTCTGCAAATATGACAAGAACCACAATTATTACAACGCATAAAATTATAATTATATTATATAATTTTATAATATAATATATATTATTTAAAAAAAATAAAATGAAATATAAAATAAAATATTTAATAGTAGGAGGAGGGATAGGAGGATTGAATGCAGGTTTATCATTAATAGAGAAGGGAGTAAAAGGATCAGAAATAATGATAATAGAGAAGAGTTATAGATTAGGTGGAAAAATAAATACAATATATTTAAAAGATATGGATATAAATTTTGAATGTGGAGCAGGTAGATTTACAAATAATCATAAATTGTTAATAAAATATATAAAAAGATATAATTTATCGGATCAGATAAGAGAATTATCGAATGAGAAAGAATATTATATAAGGAATTCAAGAGATCCGGAGAAAGTATTTAAAGTAGAAACAGAAATAAAATTAGATCCATATAATTTAATAAAAAAGGTAATAGATGAATCAAGGAATAGGGATTATTCAGAGGATTATTTATCATCAATAACATTTAAGGAGTTATGTATAGATATAATAGGTAATGAGGCAACAATATTTTTAATAGATTCGTTTGGTTATAATAGTGAATTTGAAATATTAAATGGAAATGATGCGATAAGAATATTTAAGAATGATTTCAATATAAAGAATAAGTATTATGTATTAGGAGGTGGTTTATCACAAATAATACAATCAATGACAGATGAATTAATAAAGAAGAATGTAACATTAATATTAAAAACGAAATTATTAGATTTTAGATATGTAGAGAAGAAATTTAAGAGTAAATTTACAGATGATATAGAAATAGAATCAAAATATATGATATTAGCTTTAGATAAAATAGCATTATTAAAATTAGATATATTAAAGGATATAGAGGATTTAATAAAATCGGTAGATACAGTAAAATTGAATAGAATATATGGGATATTTCCGAAAGGAAAGAATGGAAAGGTATGGTTTGATGGGATACCAAAAACAACAACAGATTTACCAATAAGGCAATTTATACCAATAAATGCGAAAAAAGGGTTAGCGATGGTTTCATATTCAGATTCAGAATATGCAGAGGATTGGCAAGATAAGGTAATAAATGGGACATCAAAGAGATATATAATGAGATATTTACATAAAATGTTTCCAAATAGTATAATACCAGCACCGACATTAATAGATTATCATTATTGGTATAATGGAACACATTGTTGGTTAACACATGTAAATTCATCAAAAATAAAAAGAAGATTAATAAAACCGTATGAGAGAAAAGATTTATATATATGTGGAGAGGTATTTTCAGATAATCAAGGATGGATAGAGGGAGCGTTAGAGACATCAGATAAAGTAGTAAAAATGATAAAGAATAAAGAAGATATAAAATATAAATATTATAGTGAGAGTGAGATAGAGAAGCATAATAAGGAGACGGATGGTTGGACAATAATAAATAATAGAGTATATGATATAACTGAATGGATAAATATACATCCAGGAGGTAAAATAATAATAAATGCATTAGGAAAAGATGGGACGAATATGTTTAAATATTATAATCATCCGGATTATGCGAAAAGGATATTAGAGAATTATTTTATAGGTTATGTAAAAAATAAAAAAAGTATTTAAAAAAAAATATTTAAAAAAAAATATTTAAAAAAATATAAAAAATAAAAAAATTAATTAAAAAAAAAGTATTTAAAAAAAATATTTAAAAAAATATAAAAAATAAAAAAATTAATTAAAAAAAAAGTATTTAAAGACAATTTATTAATTTATATATATACGCAAATTTTTTTATTATGTTTAATAAAAAAATATAATATATTTTTTCATAAGAAATACCAGAAAAAAATATAAAATAAAATTAGTTAAAATGATAAAAAATTTTTATAATAAATTAATAAAATTATATATTTTATATAAAAAAGTATTTAAAAACTATTTATTAAATACTATATGATCAATAAAATTTTTTATTTTATTTATATTTTTTAAAAAATAAAATATATATTTTTTATAATAAACATCAGATAAAAATATTTAAATCATATTTATTTTTTTTTAAATAATATAATAATTTTATTAATCTTAATAAAAAAATTTAATATATTTTGGTAAGAAATACTAGATAAAAAATATATAGATAAAAAGTTATTTTTATTGAACAGGACAATTAACATTAGTGCCAAGATTAATATTATCATTAATATTATCATCATCATCAATATCATCATTAAAATCATAAATATTATTAAGAATATCTTTATAAATACCGTCATAAGATTTTTTTTTATCTTTAAATTTTTGTTCAACTTTATCAATATCAATATTAGATCCAATATTAGTAATATCAAAAATTTTAGTATTAGGAGGTATATTTTTAAGTTTATTATAGTCTTTATCAATAATATCAGAAATTTTATCGAATAGATTATTTTTAGAAATTTTAAGTTTAAAATTAATAATAAGATCGCCAAATCTATTAGTCATATCTTTAAGAGGAATACCAAGTCCTTTAATAAGATAAGATTTATAAATATCGATAGGTTTATCATGTTTAAAAACGAAATATCCATAATAAGGATGTTTAATAATAACATTAGAAGGTTGTATAATGTCAAAAATATTAATTTTGGATTCAATAATAAGATCATCATTAAGTCTTTTAATTTTTTTATTAAGATTGTCTTTAAAAATAATAATAAGATTACCAGTTTTAGAATCAGAGTAATCATTACCTTTATTTTTAACAATAAGTTGATCATCATTTTTAACACTTTTGGGTATTTTAACAATAAAAGATTCGTTAATTTTATAAATTTTAGATCCATTACATTTAATACATTCGCATCCTTTTTTAATAATATTACCGAGACCATTACATTCAGGACAAGTAATAATTTGACTAGTAATAAGGATAGGATTCATTTTAGAAACTTTAGAAATAACTTTTTTACCATTACAAGAATTACAAATAATAAGAGATTCAGAATGATTAAGATTATAATTAATACCAATACCATTACAAGAATCGCATTTAATATGTCTTTGGTATTCGATATTTTTATTAGATCCTTCAAAAATATCTTTAATTTTAAATTTAACAATGTATTCGATATCATTAGATTTTTTTTTAGGTAAGAATGATTCTTTAAGATCATCAATATTAAAATTCATATTCATATTAAAACCCATATTCATAAATTTGTCAAAGAAAGCCATAGGATCAATACCCATATCAAAATCGAAATCTGGATTATCAATATCACCGAATTTATCATATTTATCTCTTTTTTCAGGATCAGAAAGAGTTTGATAAGCTTTAGTAATTTCTTTAAATTTTTCTTCAGCAATATTTTTATTATCTTCATTTTTATCAGGGTGCCATTTAAGAGCTAAACTATAATAAGATTTTTTGATATCATTAGATGATGCATCTTTAGATACACCAAGTATATCATAATAATTAATCATATATATATAAAAATATAAATAAATCTTTATATAAATAATAAACGGATAATTATTTACGAGGAGTATTAAGTATAGGAAAAATAGTAATATTTTTATCGTGTTGATAAGGAGGAATACAATGATAAAACATACGATAGTTATAATTTTTTTCATTCATAGTATCAAAAATATTATAATTACAGAACCAAGAATTATTTTTCCAGTTATGTTCAATTTTTTGATTATTATCCTGAATATTATTAATATTAATAGAAGGATCAGTCCAATCTTTAGGATAAGTAGGATTAAAATTTTGTTCATCGCCAATATAATTTAGAACATTATAAGCAGGTATATATAAACAATCTTTACAAGTGAAATTCATAATATATTCTATATATAATATAATATAAAATATAAAAAAATAAAATAAAAAAATAATAAAAAGGAATACAAAGGAATTAGAAGAAATATAAAAATAAAATATTTATAGATAATATAAAAAAAGAATGTTACAGAAATTATTATTCAAGCAAGTAAATATGATAGGTGGGAATCCGATGAAGAATAATTCAGGAGTAAATATGTTAATGATATTTTTATTATCATTATTCATATTATTAGTAAAAGCATTTTTGGTTCAATATTGTTATAATATGGTAGCTCAGAGATTAATATTAAATTCAGGTGGTGATATAAAGAATTTTAGATCATTATCATTTAATGAAGCATTATTATTAGTAATATTAGTATCTTCATTATTATAAAAAAAAATAAATTTAAAAATAAAATATTATAATTATTATTATAAATGATAAATAATAATAATAAAAAGATAGATATAGATTATTTAGATGATTTAATAATATATTTTAGTAGATTAAGAGAAAAAGAGAAAGAAAATAAAAATAAAGGTATAGATTCATTTACATTATATAGAAAATATTTATATAGTGATAATATATTTAGATCAAAATTATAAGAAGTCAATAATATTATTATCCAAGATAAATTTTTTCAAATTAGATAAAGAAGAATTATTATTAATAATAATATCAATATCAAGTTGATTAAAAAGATTTTCACTAAGATGATTAGAAATATTAATATTATCTCTATGAATAAGAATAGTTTTAATAGAAATATCGAATTTTTTAGAGAAATTATATAATTCAGATTGTTCATTAGGGAATCTAAGATCAGTAATAATAATAATAGTTTTTTTGTTAAAATTTTGATGAAGTAACAAGTTAATTTTATTAATAATAACATTAACAAAAATATTATCATCAATATGTTTTCTCATAATATCAGTTCCAATATATTGAAGTGCTTTACGGATAGTAAAAGTTTGTTGATAATTATCAATATATAAGTTAATATCATCAATTTCTTTTTCTTTAAATTCAAGATTATTCATATCATCAAAGTTAAAATATTTATTAGTAAATAGTTTAGTTAAATGAGAAGTAATAATTTTAAGAGAATCTCCAAAAGCAAATTTAACAATATGAAAATCAATATTATAAATTTGATATAAAATATTATAAAGAGTATCTTTACCAGATCCAGCGGGACCAGTTAATAAAATAATATAAAAATTATTATTCATAGATATAGAAATAGATATATATAATAATAATAATAAATCTTTACATAAGAAAAAATAAAAAAAAATAAATAATATATAAGTATGAATGAAAATAAAGATTGGTATAAAAAAATAAAAAAATCAGGATTAACTCCACCGGATAGGGTATTTTCAATAGTTTGGACAATATTATATATATTGATAATAATAAGTTTAATAATATATGTAAGGAATAAGTGGAGTAAATATGGTTTATTATTATTTATAATTCAGTTTATATTAAATATAATATGGACAACAATATTTTTCAGATATAGGTTAATATGTTTATCAGTAATAGATTTATTATTATTGATAGTGTTAGTATGTTTAATGATAAAAGAATATTATAGGGTAAATAAATATTCAGGATATATATTAATTCCGTATTTAATTTGGTTATTATTAGCATTATATTTGAATATATACATATGTTTGTATAATTAAATATATAATTAAGATATAAAAAATGAGTGATATAAAAGATAATAATCAAATAGTATATAAAGAAATAGATGATGAAAATATAAATGAAATATTAATAGAGAAGATAACAGAAATAAATAATAGATTATTAGAATTAGAAAATATATTATCAGGAATAACAGTAGATAGATATTATGATTTATATATAAATGATAAAAAATTATCAAAAAATACTATAAATATATTAAATACAGTAACAAAAAAATATCATATAAATAATTTAAATAAGATAATAAATAGCCATATGAGTAATATAAATTATTATTGTATAAATAATAATAAAAAAGAGATAAATTTAAGAAGATAGAAGTAAATAGTTATTTTTCTAAATAGACATTTTCATATTAATTTTATCATGAGAAAGATAACCTTTAATAATAAAATCATCAAAATTAAAATCATCAATAGAATTAAATTTTTTATTAGGATTAATAAATAATTTAGGAGATGGGAAAGGTTCTCTTAATATTTGTTGTTTAAGTGGTTGAATATGATCATTATAGATGTGAGCATCACCAATATAATGAATAAGTTCAAAAGGTTTAAGATTAGATAGATGAGCAAATATATAAGTCATAATAGATGCAGAAGCAATATTAAAAGGAACACCAAGACCGATATCACCAGATCTTTGATAAAGGATACAAGAAAGTTTATCATCATTAACAATAAATTGATAAAGAAGATGACAAGGTGGTAAAGATTGTTGATGAAGGATAGTAGGATTCCATAAATTAATAAGAATTCTTCTACTTTGAGGGTTATTTTTCAATAAATTAATAACATAATTAACTTGATCAAAACCTTGACCAGAATAGTTAGTATTGCAATCAATATAATTAGCACCGAAGTGTCTAAAATTAAAACCATAGATAGGACCAGCGTCACCTTCAATATATGGTAGATTATTATTTTTTAGGAAAGAAGAGCTAGTATTATCATCCCAAATATGGACATTATTATTTTGAAGAATTTTATTATTAGTTTGTCCTTTAAGGAACCAGAGTAGTTCATGAATAATACCATGAACGAACATTTTTTTAGAAGTAAGAAGAGGAAAATTATTATTAGAAAGAGAGAATCTCATATTAATACCAGGATATTTAATAATACCGGTTCCAGTTCTATCATTATTATAGAAACCATAATTAAGGATAGTATTAATAGAATTAAAATATTGAATATCAGGATGAAAAGTATTAGATTTAAAATTTTTATTATAGTGTAAAAAGTCAATATTGCAGTTAAGAGAATCATCAAAAGAAGTAGAAACAGAATTAAGATTAAAAGAGTTAGGAATATTGGGGAAGAAAGAATCACAAATAAAATTTTTATTAATAATATTAAGGTAAATTTCATCAGAGAAATTAATAGTTTGTTTATAAATATTTTCACCACCGATAATAAAAATATTATTAGGTTTAAGATCATCAATAATATTTTTGGAAGGAATATTATCGATAGTAAGTAGGTTATAAGAGTTATAGAAGTAGTTAAGAGCTTTATAAATATCATTAAAAAGAAGAATATTATGATTATTAAAATGAAAGTAATCTTTATTTTTGGAAGAAATAATACAATTAATACGATTAGGTAGGGGTTTAAAAGGTAGAGATTTCCAAGTATTATGACCCATAATAAGAATATTATTAAAATTAGGTTTAGAAGTAATATTTTTAAAGAATTGAAGATCGATTTTAGATTTCCAAGGAATAGAGTTATTAAAGCCGATACCTCTATTATTTTTAGAAATAGCAGAAATAATTTTGATCATAATAAATAGATAATAATATAGGTAAATATTTAAGTAGTAAAATAATAAAAAATAATATATAAAATAGATATAATAAAAAATGCAAATAATAAAGAATGATACAGTAGATTATTCATATTTAAGTGATTATCAAGTAAAGGATGAATTAGTAAGATTAGAGAGATTAAGAAGGTTAGAATCAGAAGAGAATGAGAGAGAGAAGAATATGAAAGAGGGTAAGAGGATATATAATTTATCATTAAAAGAGATATTTAATAATTTATTGAATTATATGGTAGAGATGATAAATGAAATAACGAAGTTTATAGAGACACCAGAAAAGGATTATAATAATTTATTAACAATATTAACAAGAGATGATAGATTAATATATTTAGGATTATTAATAATAATAATATCGATGGTATTATATTTTATATCGGGAACAAATTAAAAAGAAAAAATAAAAATAAAAAGAGATAGTATAAATAATAATAAAAAGATGATAGATTATTATTTAAATAGTATATTATCAAATCCGAGAAAAGAGTTATTATATTTTATACTGATATTTGTAATAATATATTATATATTTTTTAATATATTTAATAATAATAATCAGATAAAATTTTATAAAGTAATAATATTATTAGTAATATCAATAATAATATATAATCAATATTTGGATAATTCGGAGGGTGATATAGATGAATTAAATATACGATATAAGTTTATGGAGGAATTAATAGGAGAGAATATAAATATATATAAGAATCCATATTTATTAAATTTTTTTTATGATACGAGACATTATTATATATTTGATAGGAAGAATTATAAGGAGTCAATAAAATTGGCATGTAAATTAATAAATTTGAATGAGGAATATAGGATATTAAATAAGAATAATTATATAAAGGGGACAGATTATGTAGATAATATGAGAGATATAAGTAAAGAATTAATAAATACATATGGTTCAATAGTGAATGGAATATCAATACAGACGAAAGAATTTAGTGAAAATATAATAAGATTACAAAAACTAATAAGGAATTATGTATTAGAAGGAGAGGAGTATATAAATAATAATATAGTAGATACGATAAATACAGAAGTAGTGGCAAATGATAAAAATAATTATGCAGATAAAAATTTTAATTATTATTTATAGAAAAAGCATAAAATGATTTAATATTTTTATATAAAAATATATGAAAAAAAGTATTTAAAGACAATTTGTTAATAATCAATGATCTAACATTTTTATAAATTTACATAAATATATAAAAAAAAATATAAAAATATATAAAAAAAGGTATTTAAAGAAACTTTTATTTTTGGGTGAGCATTTCCAAAGGGATGCAACCAGATAACGCTATGCGTTATCTTGGTGAGATAAAGCGAAGCTTTATCAACCAGTTTTTAAGGTTTTTTTTAAAAAGCCTGTTTTAACAAAAAGATTTAATGATCTAACATTTTTCATAAATTTGTATAAATATATGTA
>Ga0194119_10003894_pt1 | contig 23624 bp, 23 predicted proteins | sample TA2MahC100mmetaG_FD_148620 | JGI IMG/M metagenome (GOLD analysis project Ga0194119, IMG submission 148620) | Freshwater microbial communities from Lake Tanganyika, Tanzania - TA2015018 Mahale Deep Cast 100m | ecosystem: Environmental > Aquatic > Freshwater > Lake | place: Tanzania: Lake...
CTTCGAAAGGGAAAAATTACAGAAAAGAGGATTTTTTTCTGGAGCATTGGAGGTCTTTGGCTTGATTGTGCACATGCCTAAAGTAATGTTTCAACTGGGATTGGTACAGTTTTTTTCATGGTTTGCCTTCTTTACCATGTGGAGCTTTGCTACCCCTGCTATCACCGAACACATCTTTAAAGCTACCGATACGAGTTCCGCCGCCTACAACAATGCTGCAGATCAGGTGGGTAATTATATGGGTACCTACGGATTAGTATCCATGTTTTTTGCCTTACTCCTTTCCTTTGTTACGGCTAAAGTAAAGATCAATAGAAAGCTTCTTCACCTAATTAGCCTGGTGGCCGGAGGGATAGGTTTTATCTTGATTTATTTCATTTCGGAGCCTTGGATGCTTCACCTCACCCTTCCCAATAAAGAAATAGACTATGTGTTAATTTATTTTAATCCGAAACCTTGGATGCTACATATTTGCTTTGCCTTAGTCGGAATAGCTTGGGCAAGCATTTTGTCCATGCCTTATGCCATGCTTTCCGGCTCAGTGGAACCTAAAAAAATGGGGGTTTACATGGGGATTTTCAACATGTTCATTGTTATACCCCAAATTGTGGCAGCCGTGGGTGGTGTAAATTTCTTATATAAGACCATCTTCGGAGAAGAAGTGATTCATACCATGTTGTTAGCTGGAGCTCTATTAATCGTTGCAGGCCTATGCAACTTATTCATCACTGACCGCAGAGCTACTCACGATTAAAACATCACCCAAGCTACTTTCCCAATGCTTCCCAGTCCCAATTTTTGTTGATTTGGGAGATGGCATGATGTGCGGTGAGGTCGTATTGACAGGGGACAATAGCAATGTAATTATTGGCAATGGCCCATTCGTCGTTATCCTCCCCCAGATCAAAATTCACGAAATTTCCTGCCATCCAAAAGTATTTTCTTCCATTGGGGTCTAGCCTTTCTGCAAATTCTTCTTGCCATTTTGCATCCGCTTGCCTGCATACCTTGATCCCACGAATCGGTTCGTTTCGCTTAGGAGGAAAATTTACATTCAATGCTATTCCCTTAGGAATTCCTTTTTGCAAGACTTGCAAAGCGATTTTTTCTACCCATTCCTCCACATGAGAAAAATCTGCTTTGGAGGAATAATCGCATAAGCTAAATCCAATGGAAGGATATCCTTCCAAGGCCCCTTCAATGGCTGCCGACATGGTGCCGGAGTACAGTACAGAAATGGAAGTATTGGAACCGTGATTGATACCAGATACCACCAAGTCAGGAGTTCTATCTTTTAACACGTAATGTTTGGCTAACTTGACACAGTCGGCTGGAGTCCCGCTAGACTTGAAGGCTAAAACCTCCTCAAAAATATCCTCCGGATAGAGTCGTAGAGTTTCGCCTATGGTGATGGCATGGCCCATACCCGATTGGGGACTATCAGGAGCCACGACAACCACCTCACCAATTTTTTTCATGGCCGAAATCAGTACTCGTATTCCTTTGGAAGTAATCCCATCGTCGTTGGAGACCAGGATCAAGGGCTTGGACATATTTATCCTTTTTTTAATTCGTTGTAATAAGCAGATATGCGGAGCAAATCGCCTCTTTTATCGTGTTCAAGGCGATTTTTTCGCATATACAGTTGGAGTTCTTCATCGTATCCTGGAAGCAAATCAAAGAGTACTTTTTTCTTCATGTTATACTTTTCCAAACTGCCATCCTTTAAAAAGTAAAAGGTGAAAGCGAGACGATATCCCGTAAAATTTTGAGGTCCCCAAAAAGGATTCATCCCCATAGCTCCCCAATTGTTCATGCCTCGGGTGTCGGTGGCTATGTATTCTCTACAAAGTAATGCTAAGTAATCTCCTTGAGTAAGTACTTCAAAAAATATGGGGGTTTCGTAATCTCCACTTAAGGCATAAGGTAAGCTGTAAAATTTCCGTATACCTCCATAAGTCTCATCGTAAATATCAAAATTTGCCACATTGGAGGCGGTAAAAGTAATTACGGTTTCGGTTTGCAGCTGAAGCATATTATTGTCCAAATCGTACTTCAATAATCCCGAATACGAAGTTCCATCAATAAGTTGCAGGTTACCCTTGTGCCAGATTTGTGAGGGAAACTTATTTTGAGCCTCAAGTACAGCAATGAAGCTTAAAAACAGTAAAGAACAAAGGATTAATCTTTTCATACGTTTCACTAGCAAGTACACGGGAAAATCACCTTTTTGTTATCCAAACGAGGCAACTTAAGGGAAATAATTACTATTTTAAAATGGAATGCCCCATTTTATCTCTTTTGGTTTGCAGATATTTTTGATTGTGAGGGTTAGGTTGAATTTCAATAGGAACTTGTTCTATGATCTCCAATCCATATCCCAAAAGTCCTACACGCTTTTGAGGATTATTTGAAAGTAGTCTGAGTTTACTTATCCCTAAATCCCTCAAAATTTGAGCGCCTATCCCATAATCTCTTCCATCCATGGGCAATCCTAAAGCCAAATTGGCCTGCACGGTATCCATTCCCTCTTCTTGAAGTTTGTAGGCTTTTAATTTATTGATCAGACCAATCCCCCTACCCTCTTGATGCATGTACAAAACAACTCCCTTGCCTTCCTGCTCCACACGCTGCATGGCAGCATGAAGTTGGGGTCCGCAATCGCAGCGGCAAGAACCAAAAATATCTCCCGTAGCGCAAGAGGAATGTACCCTGACCAAAACGGGTTCATCCTTTTCCCAAGTGCCTTTACACAAGGCCAAATGAATTTCTTGGGTATTGGTTTGCCGGTAAGCCACAAGCTCAAAACTACCCCATTCCGTAGGCATATCTACATCGATTTCTTTGGTAATCAAGGTCTCATTTTTCAAGCGGTAAGCAATCAAATCTTTGATGGATACCAGTTTCAATTGAAATCTATCCCTAACCTTTACCAAATCCTCAAGACGAGCCATGCTTCCGTCCTCGTTCATGATTTCAACTAGCACCCCTGCTGGCTTTAGACCAGCCAATCGTGCAAAGTCAATGGCCGCTTCGGTATGACCTGCCCTCCGAAGTACTCCTCCACGCTTGGCTTTTAAGGGGAAAATATGGCCTGGCTTTCCCAATTCACTAGGGTGAATACCTTCATCTACTAAGGCAAGAATGGTTTTGGAGCGATCTGAAGCGGATATCCCGGTGGTACATCCATGCCCTATCACATCTACCGAAATGGTAAATGGGGTTTCAAAGGCAGCAGTATTGTTGCCTACCATAAGGTCCAATCCCAATTGTTCGCACCGGTCTTCGATCAAAGGAGCACAGATAAGTCCTCTCCCATGCGTAGCCATAAAATTGACAATTTCTGGACTCACCATTTCGGCGGCACATACAAAATCACCTTCATTTTCACGATCTTCATCGTCAACCACAATAATCACTTTGCCATTTTTAATGGCCTCTATGGCATCTTCAATGGGATCAAGAATGAATTTTTCCACTAGAATTGATTTAAAAATTGATTTGGGTTGACAAATGTATCCTCTTTCTATATAAAACAGGAAGTAAGCAAATAAAGTTTGTTACTATCCTAATACAATACCTAATTCCTTATCCATGGAAAGTTTCATTTTTTTAAGCTCCAAATAAATGGTTTGAAACTCCCCTACCTGATTTTGGTCTTGGCCAGTAGACTCAGCTTCTTTAATTTTTTGAATGGCTTCCTCCATCAATTTTTGTAAGAGCCTTCGTTTTAGTCTTAAAATAGATTTAAAGGCGGTATGTGCTAAATCATCCGATTCAAATTGAATAAAAATTTGAAACTTATCTTTCCAATGGGCCGAAACCTCATGTTTCTGGGACATAAGTGCAATGGCTTCTTGCTTTACTTCTGCATCTGCTTGATTTAAAAATATAGCATGGGTAGGCGGTGTTCCTTGCTCCACCCAATTTTTATAGAGGGAGAGCATCTTTATGTACAAAGGAGTTTTAAACTCCACCTCCTTGATCTCATTTAAAATATATTGACAAAAATACCCCTCCTCCTGTTCCAAAGGATGCCCGCCGTAATTGATCAAAAGCCTCAAGGTCTCTCTTTCTTGAATGCGAAAAATGTCATGAGAGTCCAGGTTTTGCTTGGGGGGCAGCAAATCAGCGACCTGCTCCTCCATCTCCTTTTGTTCTTTGCTACGTTGGAAGGATTCCTTTTGAGATTTAAGAAGCAGCTTATTCAGTTCAACGTGAACAATCTCTTCCTCTATATCCAAAAGCAGAGAAGTTTCCTTGGCATACACAGACCTTAGAATGGGGTCTGGAATTTTAGAAATACTTTCAAGCACTTCCCGAATCACTCCCGCCTTGCGAATCGGATCCTTGGCTATTTCGTCTTTGTAAAGGCTAATTTTAAAGGCTATAAAATCTTGGCTCTTTTCCTTCAAATAATCTTGGAAGGCCTGCGTGCCTACTTTTCTAGAATAACTGTCAGGGTCATCCCCATCAGGAAAGGTCACTGCTTTTACCTGAAGCCCACCTTCCAAAAGCAAATCAATTCCTCTCAAAGAAGCCTTAATACCTGCCGCATCCCCATCGTATAGTACAGTGACTTGATGCGTAAATCGTTGAATCAACTTGATTTGTCCTTCCGTAAGGGAAGTGCCTGAAGAAGCTACCACGTTTTCAATTCCGGCTAAGTGCAGAGATATTACATCGGTATACCCTTCTACCAAATAGCAATTATTCAATTCGCGAATGGCCTTTTTGGCCTGAAACATGCCATAAAGCACGTCGCTTTTGTGGTAAATTGGAGTCTCGGGAGAATTGATGTACTTGGGCTGGTTTTTATCCTTGGTAAGGATCCTAGCTCCAAACCCAATGGCCTTTCCACTGACGTTATGGATGGTAAAGGTCACCCGATTTCTAAACCTGTCGTAGAGCCGTTCGGTCTCCCCTTCTTTCTGTAATATTAATCCTGCTTTCAGCAATATCTCCTCCTCAAAGCCAGCTGCTTTTGCTGCTTTGAACAAGTGATCCCAACCCTCTAAGGCATAGCCTAAATCGAACTTTTCAAGGATCTGTTGGGTAAAGCCTCTCTCCTTGAAATAACTCAAACCTATGGCCTTACCCTCATCGGTACCGAGGTTTTTTACAAAAAAATCTTTTGCAAAATTGACTGCTATAAAGAGACTCTCCCGTTCGTTGTGTTCTTGGTGTTGCTCCGGACTCAGAGATGCCTCTTCCTCTACTTCAATGCCATATTTTTTGGCCAACTGCCTGATGGCTTCTTGAAACCCAATCCCTTCGATATCCATGACAAATTGGATGGGATCACCTGCCTTCCCACAACCAAAGCATTTATAGATTTGCTTGGTAGGAGAAAGCGAAAATGAAGGGGTTTTCTCCCCATGAAAAGGGCAGCAGGCCCAAAGATTTTGCCCCTTCTTTTTGAGGGGAATGTAATCCCCTACCACCTCGACAATATCTGCGCGTTCTTTTACTTTATCGGAAGTGAATTTGCTGATGGACATAGGAGGAAACTAGCAAGTAAAGGTAATCACTATACCGAGAAAAGTAGGTCCTCTTGAAAACGAAATCTTTTCCGAAGGTAATTTCATCTTGAGTCAAGAAGGGTTTTTCTATAAGGCATTCTTAAACTAACTTGCAAAAAAAAAGAATTTGATGCAACTGACGGCAGAATTGTTGAAAAAGTCACTTTCCAAAGTGCAAGATCCCGACATCAAGCGAGATTTGGTTTCCTTGGGAATGATTCAAGACATCCACATCGAAGGCAAACAGGTGCGCTTTAAGGTGGTCTTGACTACTCCGGCTTGCCCGCTTAAGGAAGTAATTAAAAACAATTGCCTACAAGTTTTAGAAGAAGATTTCGGAAATTCTTGGACCTATGACATTCAAATGACCTCTCAAGTATCCACCGTCCGGGAGGCCACCCCTATTTTACCTGAAGTTCGAAACATCATCGCGATCGCCTCTGGTAAAGGAGGAGTGGGAAAATCAACTACTGCGGTCAATTTGGCTGTGGGGCTGGCCCAACTTGGAGCCAAAGTGGGATTGGTTGATGCTGATATTTCTGGACCCTCTATTCCTATCATGTTTAATGTAGAAGGTGAACAGCCTGCCGTAAAACGAATAGGAGAAAAAAATAGCATCGTCCCAGTAGAGCAGTATGGCGTCAAAATGATGTCTATAGGATTTTTGACCCCCACCGACAGTGCAGTGGTATGGAGAGGACCTATGGCAAGCTCTGCTTTGCGTCAATTTATTTCCGATGTGGAATGGGGCGACCTAGATTATTTATTGATTGACCTGCCTCCCGGTACCTCAGATATTCACCTGACCTTGGTTCAAACAGTACCAGTTACAGGTGCCGTCATCGTAACTACCCCACAGAAAATTGCATTGGCCGATGCAAGCAAGGGAATCTCCATGTTTAAACAGGCACAAATTAACGTTCCTATCTTAGGTGTTGTGGAAAATATGGCGTATTTTACGCCTGAAGAACTTCCTTCTAATAAATATTACTTATTTGGAAAGGATGGAGGCAAGAAATTAGCCGAGACCTACCAGGTACCTTTTTTAGGAGAGATTCCGATAGTGCAAAGTATTCGTGAAAGTGGGGATACTGGATTTCCGGCAGTTTTAAAGGCAGGGGCAACACAAGGTGCTTATCACGCGCTGTCCCAGGAAGTTGCCCGACAAGTCGCCATACGAAATGCCTCTTTAGAAAAAACAGAACGCGTAGAAATTAACCCTTAAGTCTTAGTGATGGAAGCCATATTGAGAGAAAAAATTGAGTTTGCCTTAGATACCATTAGGCCTTATCTAGAAGCAGATGGAGGCAATGTACGTGTGGTAGAGCTAACCGACGAGGCTGTATTGAAAATTGAAATGTTGGGAAACTGCGGTTCTTGTCCCATGTCATCCATGACCTTAAAAGCAGGTGTGGAAGAAGCCATTAAAAGAGCCATTCCAGAAATAGCGCGGGTAGAGGCTGTTAACCTTTCAATTGCTTGAATCCACAATAAATGAAAAATTGGTATCAAAAAAGTCTTTTTTATTTTCTTGGAATAAGCCTTATTCTAGGTTCAAGTATTTCTGCTTTTGGACAAAAATTTAGCCTTCAAGATTTTCATGCCAACGTAGGTCAAACCAGTACCCACAGTCACTCTGAAAAATGTGCCCACACCCTAATCGAAGCCCAGCAAGAAAAGGAACTTGGGGTATTGGGAAGCAAAGCCGTATTTGAGGATTGGATCAATCAAAAAATAAATCAAAAAAATCGACAGCCGCAGCTTTTGATGACTCAAGCAGTACTAAGAGTCATCCCTGTAGTAGTACATGTCATTCACAACGGTACAGCCGTAGGAGTAGAAGCCAACATTTCAGATGCGCAGATTTTGGAGCAAATTCGCATTTTAAATGAGGATTTCAGACGATTGAATGCAGATGCAAACAGAACTCCAGAAGAATTTTTACCTGTGGCAGCAGATGCCAACATTGAATTTATCCTAGCTAAGCAAGATCCCAATGGACTTCCCACCAATGGGATTGTACGACGACAAGGAACTAAAACAACTTATGGTCCAGAAGATGCAACCCTAATCGGGCAGCTCTCCCAATGGAATCCCGAAGAATACCTCAATATCTGGGTAGTACCCTTGGTATCTCCTTACCTAGGATATGCTACATTTCCTACCTCTAACCTACCAGGTCTCAATTTCGCTCCTACTGCAGCCATTCGTGATGGGGTAACTGTAGACTATAGATTCTTTGGGATGGGTCCCGGCACAGCAGTCAATACCAAAGGCAGAACTGCCACCCATGAAGTAGGGCATTATTTTGGTTTACGTCATATTTGGGGAGATGGAGGTTGTGAAGTAGATGACTTTGTCTTGGATACTCCCAATCAAGATAATCCCAACAATATCTGCAATGTCAGTTACTCGAGGTTCTCTTGCGGTAATGTCAACATGATCCAAAACTATATGGATTATACACCAGATGCCTGCATGAACCTCTTCACCAAGGGTCAGGTAAATAGATTTGATGTGGTCTTGGCCAATAGTCCCAGAAGAGTGACCTTGGTCAATAATAGAGCCACAAGAGATCCTCAACTTTCCACTAGAGATGTATCCCTATTGAAGGTTGTTTCTCCTGCAGATGCACTTTGCCAAACCATCATTGCACCCCAAGTAGAGGTGCAAAACCGTGGAAATGACTTCGTGACTTCCGTAAGTATAGAATTCAGGTGGAATGGAAGGCTGATTGAAACCAAGCGCTTTGCAACTAACCTAAGGACAACAGAAAAGGCGATTTTAAATTTTGGTAATTTGGATACCAACGGAGAATTCAATGAATTTGCTTTTACCATCGTACAAGTCAATGACCTAGCAGACTTGGTGCCTAGCAACAATTCCTTGAGCACCAAACCGGTACAACAAGGTCAATTGACTCTCCCCTACTCCGTGGCTTTGAATACGCTACCTAGCACCTGGATTATTGGCAATCCAGATCAATCCTTGACCTGGGAAAAAACAACCCTAACCTTGGATGGGGTAGCTCAGCCCAGCTTATTTATTCGTCATTACGAATACGAGGCCCAAGGGCAACTCGACTACTTTATTTCTCCTCAAATCGACTTGAGCAAGTACCCCAATGCCCAATTGGTATTTGAAGTGGCACATGGTCCATATAACCAAGCAGGATTTCAAGACGAATTGTTGATTGCTATTGCTGCAGAATGTAGTGTGGACTTCGATATCATTACTCCTCCTTACAAAAAAAGTGGAACTAGGCTGCAAACCTCTGATCCTACCGTGGATGAATTTATTCCCAGCTCTGCGACTCAATTCCGAACCGAGCTGGTCAACTTATCTAAGTTTAAGGATCTAGGGAAAATTAGGCTAGCCTTGGTTACAAAAAATGCCTTTGGAAATAATATTTATCTGAGAAATATCCGAGTACTGGCCAAGGAGGAATTTAAGTATGAGTTGACTATCAATGAAGTGCTTGCACCAAATCCCATAAGTTCCGGTAACCACGCTCAAGAAATCGTAAAAATCACCAATACAGGCAACTTACCGGTATCTAAGTTTCTTTTCTCTAGAAATACCAATAATGCAGGTAACCGCGTATTTCTAGGTTCAGGAACTGCCATCAAACCTGGTGAATCGGTCAATGTAACCTTGGCCAATTCTACGGTAGATGGAAAAAATAACCTGAAATTTGGAATTTCAGAACCTAATTTTGATCAAAATTTCCCTGCCGCTCCTCAAGTCAATTGGTACGATATCGAAAACATAGGAAGGTTGGAAGTGCCCTGGAGGCAAAATTTCAATGCTAGCTCAGACCTCGCTCCTTGGCTGACCATAAATCCTGAAAACGATCAGAATGCATGGCAAGTAACTTCAGTAAGCAGTGCAACAGGACCCAATAATGTGGCTAGGATTCAAAATCCTTCTGATGGAAATTCTTATTGGATGGGAACTCCAATTTTTGATCTATCGGTAAGCAGGCAGGCTAGTGTATTCTTCGACTTGGCTGCAGGAGCGGTCAATCCGGGCACTACACTTTACCTACTTGCTAGTGCCAATGAAGGGGAAACATACAAAGTGATCTGGTCAGCTGCCGGGACAGCTCTCAGTACCGTTACTTCGGGCGCTGCCAACCCCAATAGTGCTTCGGATTACCGAAGAAAATATGTCAACCTTACCGAATTCGCGGGAGAAGGAAAAAAACAAATTCGTTTGGCTTTTGTACTGGATGTTGCAGGAACGCAAAATTCACCGGTTTACCTAGACAACCTGGAGCTCTTTTTGAGTGCTAATCCAGATCCTGTAATTCCTGCAGAGCGAAACACCATCATCTATCCAAACCCTGCTACAGAGTTTGTCAATATTGCTTTCAACCTCCCCAAAAGAGAAAATGTAAGCATTCAAATTATCTCCGCTACAGGTGCCATCGTGAGGGAATTATCCTTCCCCAATACCTTAAACCAAACTTACACCTTCAGTAGGGAGATGTTTACCTCAGGCCTGTACATTTTCAAAATAAATAGTTCAAGTCTGCAGGAAATCAAACGTGTCCTTATCCAATAATTCAAATACGCCGAGTCCTAGGGTTTGGCGTATTTTTTTTAGGATATTATTACTTTTTACCACCTTTGTACGTTGATACATCATGCGGAAATCTTTACTTCAGCAGTTCTAGAAAAATGAAACCATTTACCCAGCAACTAAAAAAAGTAGGGATCAATTTGGGCATCATCATTGCCATTTCGATTACCCTTGGATTTTTATTTCTAAAGGTTTACTTGCCTCTATACACTAACCATGGGGATACGGTAACCGTACCTGACCTAAGCGGTCTAGATTACGAAGAAGCCATTGAATTGCTCGAAGCTTCTTCTCTGCAATATGAAGTTTCTCCAGACTCTAGTTTCAGCACTGAGCAAGATCCTTTGGCTATTTTAAAGCAACTCCCTGAGGCAAATGCCTTGGTAAAAAAAGATCGTAAAATTTACCTTACCCTCAACGCTAGAAATGCTCCTATCCTTAAAATGCCAAGCTTGATCAACATGCCTTTGAAAAATGTGCAAGAAATTTTAGCCAACATTGGTTTGGAGCGAGGAGACATCGTATATGTCCCAGATATAGGGATCAATGTAGTCCTAGAACAACGCTACAAGGGAGCACCCATAAGAGAAGGTGCTGAAATCCCAAAAGGATCAAAAGTCGATTTGGTGGTTGGAGATGGCATGGGGAATCAATTGCTCAATGCTCCAAACTTCATTGGTATGGAAGAAGAAGAGGCAGAATTTTTGGCTTTGGGATCAGGGCTTCGAATTGGTAGAAAGACCTATGCTAGAACTGATTCGGTGGCTGCAGGGAAAATTTATTTGCAAAGCCCCCCTGCAGGAACAGAAGTAAGAACTGGAGACCTAGTGGATCTTTGGGTCGCAAAAAAATAAGGGGTGAAGAGAGGGTTTTACCATGTTTTTTTTTGTTGGATGGCCTTGCTTGGCTGGAACGAAACCGTTCTTGCCCAAGTAATAGAGTTTGGGCCCATTGACCGTAATCCATGGATTCATCATTCTACTTACCAGCCTCAAGCTAAGGAAAATACCACGGCCACGCTTCCCTTCTGGGATGATTTTTCAAAGGGAATTCAAGCCTCAAAATGGATTACCAAAGGAGTAAGCTATACAGAAACCATTGGCAATAGGCCTCCCTCCTTAGGTACGGTAGTATTTAATGGGGTAGACAGCGAAGGATCCCCCTATTCCGTTCAAGCCAAAGATCAAGGAGAAGCTGATTTTCTGACAAGTTTACCAATAGACTTGACGCTGAGCTCCTCCAGTTCCCAACAGAGTACTTATTTGAGTTTTTTTTGGCAGGCGGGCGGAAAAGCGGAAGCTCCAGATAGCAATGACCTTTTTATACTTCAAATTTTGGATCCTCAAGGAACTTGGATCACTATCTGGCAAAAACAGGGCGGTTCGGAACTAGATAGAACTCGTTTTTTTCAGGAAATCATTCAAATAAAACCAGAATGGCAACATGCTTCCTTTCAATTTAGATTTTTTTCCTCAGGAAGACGGAGTGGACCTTTTGATGCCTGGCTGCTAGATTATGTGTACCTCAACACCCGGCGAAATGCTACAGATCTAAGCTATCCTGATCGTGCCCTTACTCAAGTTTCTACCCTGCGATTGGGAGAGTTTGGGGCTTATCCATGGGAACTTCTAGAAAAAAACCAGACAGGGAAATGGACACCCGTAAGAAGTGAGTTTCAAAACCTAGAAAATCGATTCAAGGCCATGGAATATTCCATTACCCTACGCGATAGCACGGGAAACACCTTGCTTCCTATCAATGCTACTACCCCCTTCAATCCTGTTCCCAATGCCTTGGAAAGAAGAAGTATAGTGAGTAGGACTTTTACAGAAATTCCTCTTCCTAAGTTAGCTGGAGATCTTTTTGTAGAAACTTCCCTCATTACGGGAGATGGCCTTCTTTTCGAAATCAATGCTTCGGATACGGTACGATACCCTCAAGTTGATTTTCGAGACAACGATAGGGTAAGTACTCGCTTTGCATTGCGAGATTACTTTGCATATGACCAAGGGGTAGCAGATTATGCTGCGGGAGTAAATCAAAAAGCTGGGCAACTCGCAGTGCAATATACCAGTCCAGAAAGTGTCTTTCTTAAGGGAATTTCCATAAATTTTACCAACTCCAGGCAAATAAATCAGACAATAGATTTAAAAGTTTGGTCTGACCTTAGCAAAAAACCCTTGTATTCGAAAGAAGTGGTTATAACGGCCAAAAAGCAGGGGGAATCCATTCATTATTTTCCCTTGGAGCAAGTCATATCCATAACAGGCACATTTTATGTAGGCTTCACCCAGTTTACCAACGACTTCCTGCAGGTAGGACTAGATAAAAGCAATGACCGCGGAGATAAAATATATTACAATGTTGGAGGAGGTTGGCAGCAAAATAAGGAGGTCAAAGGAGCATTGCTCATTAGACCGCACATCAGCAAGACGGGCAAAGCCAGTGGAGAAGTAATTCCAGAAAATACCCTTAGGATTTATCCCAATCCAGTAGTTCAAGAAGTGATGGTAGAAGGTAAATTTACCAAGCTCCAGGTGTTGGATGCCTTTGGAAGGGAAGTAATACTTCCAAGAAGTTCGCAAGGCAATGGTGAAAAGCTTAATTTTACAGGGCAGCTTCCTGGACTATACTTTTTGTATGTACAGGGAGAGTCAGGAGTATCAACTTACCGAATCATTGTTAGCAATTAATATGGAAGACATTACTGTAAGTGAATTAAAAGAAAGAATAGAAAGTGGTAAACCTTTTCACTTCATAGACGTGCGTGAAGAGTGGGAATACGAAGAAGACAACTTGGGTGCCAATAACATTCCCTTAGGCCAACTTCCTCAGCAATTGGCTCAACTGGATGGATTAAAAAATCAGGAAATCATCGTCCATTGCCGCTCCGGAGCAAGAAGTGGGAATGCCAAACAGTTTTTAGAATCCAAAGGATTTAATAAGGTTCGTAACGTAGTGGGTGGTATTTTGGCTTTCAGAGCCTTGCCTGAATAGTGACAACCAATTCTAGGGTAAATTGTACATTGTACCAAGTACCAAGTACAAAGTATGGATCCGAGTTGTGCTATGTTTCAGGTAGGTAATCAAATGTGAGGTACGAAATAAGGACTAATATCGAACAGCTATCGTCAATTTAAGATTCTTGAAGTAGTTCTCAGCCAACCCATTTCGAAATCCAATCTTCATTTTTAAGATACTTGGTACATTGTACTTCGTACTTTGTACAAAGTTTTAAGTACAAATTCAACTCATCTGAAAAGGCTGAGGAGAAAAGCAAAGGATAAACACCAATATGGCTATCCATCCTAGCACTTTTCTGTTTCTGTCTACCGCTTGGAATCCTTGCACCTCAGGATGGTTGATTCCCATTACCCTTCCCAACAAAAATCCAAAAAACAACCAGCCAGGATATCCTTCCCAAGCAGGTTGAACAAATACCAGCAGGTATTGAAAGGCACCTATGCTCAAGGCTAGGGTCACCCTATTGAGGGTAGATAGGCTGGATTTAGAAAAGCAGAAGTATAGAAAACCAAGGTACAAAGGTATCCGAAGGAGCAGATCATCCACGGGTAAGGAAGGCCGTATCACCCCCAAGCCAGCAAAGGTCATGAACCCAGAAAAAGTAATTAGAGAAATTCGTGCATGGGACTTAGGAAATAACCCAAAAAGCACATGCCCTCCGTCCAGTTGCCCTATGGGCAGAAGGTTGAGTGCTGTAAAAAATAAAGCCAAATAGCCTGCAAACAAAAAGGGATAATGAATCAATTCCGACATGGAAGGCAAGCGATTTGGGTCTGCAAGCAGCTCTCCCATAGCCCAAAAGAGCAAGTTATTTCCTAACTCAAACTCCAAGGCATCTTCTCCGTAGCCTTTAAAGTTTGGGTCTGCATATTCGGGATGGATCTCATAGAGGTACTCAGGTCCAGGTAAGGTCAGCATGCCGTAGGTCAAGACACCAAATGCAACCACAAAACCAGCAAGTGGGCCTGCAATTCCAATATCAAAGTATTTTTTACGACTACTAACCCTTCCTTTCATACGGATGATGGCACCAAAGGTCCCTAAGGAGGGACTTCCCAAAAATCCCAACCAAGCAGGAATAAAATAAGGTAAAGTACAGCGTACCTTGTGGTAGATGGATGTAATCAGGTGTCCCAATTCGTGCACCAATAAAATCCCCACAAATGGGACGGAAAAGGTTAAAGAACGGATGAAATAGGTCCAAGTCAACGCCGCTTCTCCTGAGGCCAAGATGGACTTACCGTACAACCACTCTGCCCCCGCCAAGGTGGTAGTCAAAAGGGTAAGAAGCAATAATAGGGAATGAATTAGGTACTCTTTAGTGGTATACATCTGCAAAAAAATCTAAAAGTGTATGGGGGCCTTCTACCCGAATGGATGGAATCCCTACAGCGGCAGCCCCATCCACGTTGGCTAAAAGATCATCGAAAAAAAGAATCTGTGATGGATCAACTCCCACTGTATCCACTAGGTGTTGGTAGATCGCCCGATCCGGCTTAGCCAAGCCTACCTGGTGGCTGTAAAAAACCCAATCAAAGAGTGAAGAGAAATTATCCATCCCGTACTCTTGGGCAAGCATGACTTCTACCGCTTGGATGTGGATTTCGTTGGTATTGCTGAGGATGGCCACTTGATATTGGGATTTAAGTTTCCTAACCAAATCCAATCGGTAAGCAGGCAGACTTCCCAAAAGGCTATTCCAAAGCGCATCTACCTCATTATCTGACCAATCTTGCTCAAAGTAGTCTCGAAAGGCATTGCGAAAGCTTGGAGAATCTATTTCTCCCCTTTCGTAAGCTTTGTGGAATTCAGCAGCATAGCATTGATCTACCTTGGGATGCAGGGCATTGGGAAGGACCGACTTCATCTGGGACATGGCTTTGGCATAATCGATGTCGATCAGCACATTGCCCAAATCAAAGACGATTAGCTCTAGGTCTGGCCTTATTTTCATCCGCAAGGAAGGTTGATAAATTCAACTCAAATATGTAACATTGCAGTCCCAAAACCAAGGTCATTAAGGTAATCACCCCAGATTTTGATTTAATGGGAAATCCCAAAATTTGGGCCTATAGCTCATTCGGTTAGAGCAACTGACTCATAATCAGTAGGTGCTTGGTTCGATTCCAAGTGGGCCCACTTCATATTCAGGCACTTACGCGTAAATTATTTGGAGTGTTTTTTTTTAGATGCATACTTTTTGCACAAACATCAGCCCTTAGTGCCTTGATATAGGAGTAGATTTTATCTACCCTTTTGCAATCCACAGCACACGAATCGCTACCTCTAAATACCTCTTGGTAGGAAGACAAGGCTAAAATTGCAAACTCCAGCCAGCGGTAGGGGTACCAGTAGAAAGGGTAACTTGAGGACAGATTTATTTCATTTTTAAATAAAAATATTTATGTTTAAACATTAACCTAACTCTCGGTGGAGTCCAGAACCCACTCTAAAAAACGGAAATATCAAAAAAGTGGCGACTACGCATTTCTATGAAAAAAATGACAACAATTTTCGGAATGGTATTGAGCTTTTCCTTACTCCTATCTAGCTGCGGGGGTTCAAACAGTGAATGTGAACAGTTTATTAGCGATTACGAAGACTTTGCCGATTCCTACATAGCTGTAATGGAGAAAGTACAAGCTGACCCTACGGATGAGAGTGTTTTGAAGGAATATACCGAAATGATGAATAAAGCAACTGAAATTCAAGCAAGCACAGCCACTTGCGATGATGAAGAATCAATTGAAAGAATCAATGAAATTTCTGCTAGAATAACGGATGCCGCTGCAGGTATGTAAGCAAAATACCAAAAGTTCATCACCCAGACCATACTTCGCTGGCAGCGGTGATGAACTTTATTTTTACTGCTTCACTAAATTCAACTTTCCAGATACCGTGATTGTCTCGGCGATTTTATCAAAAACCAAGGTAGGCACTTCAATCTGGTAATCGGCCGTTCGCACCTGAAAGGAAAAATTCACTTGCAAAGCAGTGGCTGTAGCCACGATCGTTCCTTTAACTTGTACCGGTTTGGTCACTCCGTGGATGGTCAGGTTTCCCTCGGCGGTGACCGAATAGGTCCCCGCTTTGGTCAGGTCCACCTGCTCCTTGATTTTCCCCGCAAACTTTGCCGTAGGAAAGCGTTCACTCTCCATGTAGTTTTCGTTAAAGTGCTCCTGCATCAATTTGTTGGGAAACTGAAAATCAGTGATTTTGGCTTGGATAGCCAATTCCTTGGTGCCCACATTTAAAATGGCTCCTGTTTTTTGATTGACTGCCTCAATGTCCAAAACGGGTGTTTCGGAAAAAAAGGACAGCTCCCCTACTGAGGTTCGGTAGAGGGATTGGGCGGAAACTAGGCCTGTAATGAGCATCAGTGCAAGACTGAGGAAAATGAGTTTCGTTTTCATTTGTGTGTGTTTCTAGCGGATTTATCCAAACTGAAAGTACGGGCAATGTTGAATCCATAAAAGACGTCTCCTTTTCCCCAAGACCCTACATTTTGACCGATAAACTGCTTCTCCACCATGCCTCGAGCATTAGTCAGGTGAAATTGAAACACGTGACCACCCGTCTCGATGTCTACTCCAAATGAGACTGCATCCCGATAGGGATAGGGAAATGCCGCATTACCTCCCCCATCGTCATCATCTTCGTCATCTTCTAGTTCGCGGAAGGTATGGTAGTATTCTGCAGAAAGCGTAAAGCGCTGACTCAACTTGTACCGTCCCCCACCTCCAAGGGCATAGAGCTGGTTGGGAATACTGGGGTCCTCCACCTTATTGACATGGATGAAGGTGGGCATCACCTGCAGGGAAAGTTTTTCAGTAAACTTCCGGGCAATCAAAAGCTGGCTCCAATAGGAATAGCGTTCGATATTGTTGTTAAACTTCATGGTAGAACCCGACTCCATTACATAGCCTGAAGGCATGGTATTGATCCCCCAGCCCGCCAAGGCAGTGACTGTAATGGGTATCTTATTGGACTGGCGTAGTACCTTGTATTTGGTATACAGGTCGTAGGTCTTTTCGAGCGAACTTCTCCCAGCTCCCACAAGCCATCTGTCCGTAAATCCATATTCTAGTCCTAGGCGAATTTTTGCCTCGTCCAAGCCAAAGAAATTGGCAATAAACCCTGAGTTTACCGCTCCAAAACGGTGAGAGATCCAGAAATTGAGGTGATTTTTGGAGATGGTTTCAATGGTCTGCCCATTGATGAGACGGGAAGCTTTGAAGGTTGCCATGGTGTACACAGGATCCTTGGATTGCTCTTCATCAAGCATACTCAACAAGTCATCCTGTGCAAGCATTACATTCCAAGTACTGGATCCAAACAGGATTAAGATGCAACAAAAGAGCCCAAAAGCACCTTTATTTAAGCAATTCGGCCAAATCATAGAGTCACTAGTAATGTGGTTCCCTGCAATGAAGTGACGTAGGTTTTCAGCCCGCGTGAGCCAGTAGAATTGAGACCCTTACCTGCCGTATCAAAGCGAGCACCGTGTGCAGGGCAGTAAAACTCACCTGCATTGTACACCACTTTACGCTGGCCTTCGTGGGAACATACCTGCGTCACTGCAGCAAATGCAGTGGTACTTATACGAGCGATGACGATTCCACTCACAATGACATAATTACCCACCGTATTGAGTTTGGAATAAGTAGACGAAGTCAGATCCAAAGACAACTGATTGCCTGTGGTTCCACCAGTAGTGGTAGGATCCATGCTCTCATTGACGCAGCTACTGAGTCCAGAAGCGGCACAGTAGACTGCCAATAGCGAAGCTCCCTTGAGCCCTAGGCTCTTGAGAAACTCCATGCGATTCATTTTTTCATTCATTGGGGTAGTAATTAAGTAAATTCAAATTTAGATGAGCCAATTATTTATTCCCTTAGCAAACTCTTAAGATTTACTTAATTCTAATTTAGTTCCTAAGGGAAATTCAGAAAGTATAAATAGGTAAAGCATAAACGTAGAAAATAGGATTTATACTATCTTAAAAAACACAATATTAATTTCCTTTGTTTCAAAGGTTTAACGACTCAAATCGAAAGAGAAGTTGGAATTAAGAAGAATTCCGTTGTTGTATTGAAAGACATTTTTCCCATTGATTTGTCTCCCGAACTGCAAGGTCTGGTTGAGATAGCCTCCTTCCAGTCTGAAATTTTTAGAAAACCGGTAGCCTAGCAAAACACCGATCCGATTTTGGTCAAAGACATTGGCATTTACCTGTTGACCAAAACCAATAAAAACCTCGTCATAAACAGCCAAATAGGGCGTTTTATCCTGAATCTCATTTCCTTTTAAAGGAACTTGCATCCGGACCATGTACCGCATGCGATGGAGTAAAGGAAATTCTGATTCCCGAGTAGCACTGGCAGAACTGTACTTGCCCACAAAGCGCTGCTCGAGCATATAGCGGTGCGAAAAGTCCACCTTCCCTACTTTTTGGGACAATTGCGCCATTTGGAAAATCCGGTGTTCGGTAAACTGCTTGCCAAAGCCATTTAAGGGATATTCCCCATAAGGAAAGGTCTCGATCCAACCGTAACCCACCCTTACTTGGACGGCTGGGTGTAGCGCGTAGTTCAACCCAATCCGCAACAAACTTTGCTGCCATTCCGTGATTACTTGGTTTCTACGAAATTGGTATTCCGTATGCAGCCCAAACTTATTGGAAAGTTTGAACGTGCCAAAATAGGTATACCAACCAATGTGATTGGAAGTAGAGAGCCGGTTATTTTGTCCAAAAGAAGAGGACGGCGCTAGGAAAAAAAATAGGGCTAACGCAAGGAGGTAATGTTTACAAGTCATTTTCTTAAAATGGGTTTGTACTACCGAGAGCCAGGAGATGAATGGAATTAATTTCCATTCATCCTCCAAGCATCGGTAGGCTGTAATTAAAAAACAACTAAACTTAAGATTTTGATTTCTGAGCAGCCAATGGATGATCCGACACAGGTGTGTGGTTTTCCAAGCCGATAATTTTCACTGTTCCTCCGGTATCTTCGTAAGATTCCTGAAATCGATGCAGATTTTCCATCACGGAGTGATCCACCAATTTGGTATTTTTCAGATCTATGGTCACTTGAAACCCGCCAGGAATTTCCTCCAATTTTCTTTTGATGCCTAAGTAATTGGAAAAGATGGCGGCGGCTGGCCGTATGTAACTGATGTTGTGGTTGTATACCACCCATGCTGCTTTATATTCCCGAATCATATCGATGATTTCTAGGCCATAGAGCTTGGGAACTTGGTCCTCCCGGGCATTGAAAAAATAATCGAAGTACTTCGCATTGTTGAGGTGACGAAGGGGGTCACAGTCTTGAAACCGAATCACCACACGGCTTTCGGTCTCTTTGGAATAATGTTTTTGAGGATCGTAATCAAACATAGGCCAATACTTGTGTGCTCTCCATTAATTTCACCCCAGCATGCTTTAATTCTTCCAGCGCTTTTTCTCCGTCTTGAGAATGTAGATTCACCGCCCTAGTGGCATCGGTGATGACATAGGTTTCAAATCCCAATTCCTGTGCATCCAGAGCCGTAAATTTTACACAATAATCCAAGGCTAATCCGCAAACCACAAGGGTACGAATTCCTGCTTGATGTAAATAAGAATACAATCCGGTATCCCCTCGCCGCGCATTGTCAAAAAATCCTGAATAAGAATCCACAGACTTATTTTTCCCCTTCTGAAAAATAGCTTCCCAAGATGCAGTCTGCAATTGCTCAGAAAATGCTGCTCCCCAGGTCCCTTGAACGCAGTGCACGGGCCAGAGGACCTGAGAAAAACCATGGAGATCAATGACCTCTCCAGGGGTTTTGCCCGAATGATTGGCCGCAAAACTCTCATGATCCTGAGGATGGAAATCTTGGGTAGCCAAAATGCGAGAGAATTGGCCCTGAAGCTTCTGAATCACAGGTAGGATACGATCTCCTTCTTTTACAGCTAAGGCTCCTCCAGGTAGAAAATCATTTTGCACATCTACTAGAAGGAGCGCTACTTGGGAATTATTTATTCTCATCTTCAAATTTTTTGGCAGACAATACCAAATCCATTCTCAAGTGGTGAAGGTTTTCTTCCAATCCTACAGGATAGACATGAGGATGGATAAGTCGCTGATGGGTTTTGTCGAAACTTCCTAACTGTTGACTAGCTCTCTCCCTAATTTGTTGCAAAGTAGGAAGTTCATACACCAATTTCCCCGCTCTAAAAATGGGTTTGAGCAATTCTTCTTGTTGGTAAAAAGCAGGCATCAACCGCTTTCTTCGCGTTGCATCGTTGGGATCAATGATGATCACCCCTTTGGCCTCTATCTTTTGGCCTTCCAAATAGATCATGTCAGCCACGGCCTTTCCATTGCTAAAGTACCTGCGCACGTTGTGAACGCCCGGAATATTGATTTTCATGGACTGCTGGGAAACCTTCACCTTGGGTTCCCAATTTCCATTTTCGTTTTTTATGGCGGACAGCTTGTAAACGGCCCCTAAGGCAGGTTGGTCATAGGCAGTGACCAACTTGGTACCTACTCCCCACACGTCTATGGCAGCATCTTGTGATTTTAAGGAAGAAATGATGTACTCGTCCAAATCGTTGGAAGCGTACACCTTGGTAGAAGTAAATCCCGCTTCGTCAAGCATCGCTCTTGCTTGAATAGAAAAATAGGCCAAATCCCCTGAATCAATTCTAACTCCTAGCAATTCTTTTCCCTTCTCACGAAGTTGCTTGCCAATGGAAATTGCATTTTTCACACCCTCTAAGGTGTCGTAGGTATCTACCAAATATACCCCATGATTTGGAAAAGCATCTGCATAAGCAGTAAACGCCTCCAATTCAGAATCAAAAGATAGAATCCAACTGTGGGCGTGGGTTCCAGAAACAGGAATACCAAATAACTTGCCTGCCATGACATTGCTGGTAGCTGCACATCCTCCTATGTAGGCTGCTCGACTTGCAGCCAAGCCTCCATCAATTCCTTGTGCCCTTCGCAACCCAAATTCAAGTACAGGAGCTCCTTGCGCCGCAAGGTTAATTCTAGCTGCCTTGGTCGCAATAAGCGTTTGGAAATTGATTAGGTTCAGCAAGGGGGTTTCTAAAAGCTGGCATTGAATCAAGGTGCCCTTTACTCTTACCATGGGGGCATTTGGAAAAACAACTGTTCCCTCTTCTACCGCATCGATATCGCAGGTAAATCGAATATTTTTCAAATACTCTAAAAATGCAGGCGCAAACATAGGACTTTCGTCACTCTGCTTCATCTCTTGCAGGTAATCCAAGTCTGCCGGAGAAAACCTAAAATTTTTGCAAAAATCAATTACATAATCTAGGCCAGCGGCAATAGAAAAACCTCCTTCAAAAGGGTTTTTTCGAAAAAAAAGATTAAAAACGGCCTCTTGTTCGCCCTTACCAGATTTCCAGTAGGCATAGGCCATGGTGAGCTGGTAAAAATCGGTCAATAAGGAAAGATTGTTTTGGTATAAATCTTTGGTGATTTTCATCTAGAAAAACGGATCAACTTACCCTTGCAATACTACGAACTATTTTACTCGTAAGTTTAATAAAATCCCGACAAGCACCATGGTCATACCCAAGTAAGCCCCAATGGGGTAGGTTTCCTCAAAAAGGAAATAACCAAAAATCAAGGCATAAATCACCCCCAAGTAGCTAATGCTAGAAATTTTTGAAACGGTTCCTGACTGGTAGGCTACGGTCATAAAATATTGAGCATTTTGTGCACAAATTCCTATCCATAGGAGAACCAGCCAATCCCAACCCAAGGGAGTAATCCAATCGGTGAAAAGAAATGGAGTCGCAATGGGTAGGGTCACTAAGGGAAAATAAAACATAATGACTAAGGGATGTTCTGCCTGTTTTAGTTTACGGATCAAATTGTAGGCTATCCCTGAAGCCATGGCCGAAACCAAGCCCAATAGGGCACTTAAACCATCTACCCTAGTGTCAACTCCTTGAATAACAATTACTCCAGCAAATGCCAATCCAAAGAACAAGAGTTGTATCCCCTTTACTTTTTCTTTCAAAATAAAAATACCTAGAAGAGTGGTAAAGATGGGCGATAGGTACTGCAGCGTCACGGCAGTAGCCAATGGAATCCGCTGAAGCGTATAAAAGAATAGAATCAAACTGATCGAACCTACCACTCCCCTGATCAACAAGCTCCCTTTGTTATTTCCTAGCAAGGGAATGGCCTTAGTCCTCAAAAGAAATCCTGTCACCATGGCACTAAATAAAGAGCGAAACCAAATGATTTCGATCGCAGGAATATGAGAAATCCACTTTACGGATACATTCATCAGGGCAAAAAATAGTCCTGACAAAAGCATGGAGGTAATGGGATTAAGTTTCAAACAGAGGTGGATGTTAAGAAAAGCCTATCCTTAAAAGCTAGGGATATCCACGTAAAATTGTAGATAAATACCTGCAAAGCAATAAACCTTCTTGGCTAAGAAAAGGTTGACAGAAAAAACAATTTCCCATGGCCCTAAAAATTGGAACTATCGCTCCAGATTTTACCCTTCCCGCTACTACACTGGGCTCCATCACCCTTTCCAAAGACCTAGCCGGTAAAGCGCTGATTCTTTATTTCTATCCCAAGGATTTTACTCCAGGATGCACCACAGAGGCATGTGAATTTAGAGATCAATTTGCGGCTTTTAGGGATCTAGACATTCCCGTATTTGGAATTAGTAGAGACAGTTTGGCCTCCCACGAAAAATTTAAACAGAGTCACCGCTTGCCTTTTGAACTCCTTTCAGATGCTTCAGGGAAAGTGTGTAGGGCCTATGATGCCCTGATTCCCTTGATCAAAATGCCCAGTCGAGTCACGTACTTGTTGGACAAAGAACATAAGATCGCAGGGGTAAGTGAGGGATTATTTGAAAACAAGGCTCATGTGGCAGTCATGTTAAAATTGATTCATACCTAAATTAAGAGGTAAAAACGGATCCGTCTCTCATGATCACTTTTCTGTCTGCCATTTCGGCTAGCTCCTGGTTGTGTGTGACGATCACGAAGGAAAGTTGAAAAGCCTTTCTCAATTCAAAAAATAGATCATGAAGGCCTTTGGCATTAACAGTGTCTAAGTTGCCACTGGGTTCGTCGGCAAAAAGAATCTCAGGCCGGTTGATCAATGCCCTAGCTATTGCCACCCGCTGCTGCTCTCCTCCCGACAGCTCCGAAGGTCTATGACCTAATCTGGAAGAAATTCCTAAGAGAGCGGCAAGCTCTTCGGCATTTTTTTTTACTTCTTCCTCTGCTCTTCCTTTGATAAAACCAGGAATGCAAATGTTTTCTAGAGCAGTAAATTCTGGGAGAAGGTTGTGAAACTGAAACACAAATCCTACATGTGAATTTCGAAAAGTAGCAAGGGCATCTCCTTTGAGTTGCAAAAGAGGGCTTGAATCCAAGTATAAGTCCCCTCGGTCCGGGCGATCCAAGGTACTTAAAATATGCAGCAAAGTGCTCTTACC
>Ga0194119_10003896_pt1 | contig 23620 bp, 25 predicted proteins | sample TA2MahC100mmetaG_FD_148620 | JGI IMG/M metagenome (GOLD analysis project Ga0194119, IMG submission 148620) | Freshwater microbial communities from Lake Tanganyika, Tanzania - TA2015018 Mahale Deep Cast 100m | ecosystem: Environmental > Aquatic > Freshwater > Lake | place: Tanzania: Lake...
TTGTATAGCAGTCTAACGACATTCCGAAAGGAGAAAAGCAATGAAAATAAGAGCTATTGTCAATGAATCAGATGCCAGACAAAAGCAATACATTGCTTTTCTTGCAGAAAATTTCCCAAGACTACTCGTTGAAGAAAATCCTGACATGTTTTATGTTGTGGGTGGAGATGGGTCCATGCTCCACGCCCACAATGCTTTGTCCGAAGCACAAATTCCTTTTTTTGGAAAGGGTTTGGGAACTCTCAATTTCGTAATGAATAACTACAACAATGACTTCGAGGTCATTGATGGTCTGTTGACAGGCAGAATTGTTCCTGATGTTATTGAAACGCTTAAACTGATGGTCGTCATCAGAAAGAAAGATGGAACTGTTATCGAAAAATTGGCCATCAATGACGTTATCATTGGTAACAATGTCATGGATTGGCATAAATTCAAAATCACCAGTGAGAAAAAATCATTCAACGCAATGAATTTGCGAGGAATGGGTCTTTGTATTTCCACGCCATTAGGATCAACCTCATTCAATATCAATAATGGTGGTAGCACTTTGCCACTGGAAGTCGATTTGGTTAGTATCACTAGCATTGTTTGTGATCATCGAGTCAATGAAATCATGATTCCACAAGATATTGTTATCGTTAACGAGAGTTTGCGTCAGAATCCTGTTGTGTACATCGACGGTATTGCTAATGCTATCCCTTTGGAAATGAATGACCAAATTGAAATCAAGAGAAGTGAGAAAAAATTCAAATTGGCATTTTTGAATAAGGAGGATTTTTTTAGCAAAAGAACGGAATTAGTTCAGAAGAAAAGATGATTCGCCACAATAAATATTGTAAAATACGACAATATTGAGTGGAGAATGCATTTATGGGATTTTTATCAGCTTATCATACCGATATACCTTGGTGTACTGTTGGGTGGATAATAATTTTGTATCATTGTAATGTAAGTGTAAATACTGCTGTTAATTATGATGAACGTCCAGTATTTGGTTCACATGGGTTATACGCTACATGGACAGGAACAGCTCCAAGAGATGTTTCTGTTACTGCAAGTTTAGTTGCTGCAAATACTTTAGAATGTTTATTCAATGCTCTTTCTGTTTATATGGCTCATGACTGGACACAAGAAAGCCCGCCTATATGTAGACCCATGTTTGGACCGGGCTTCCCGTTATTTTGGGTATATTCGATGCCAGTTAGAATTTTGAATTATTCAACCGATGTTGCTGAAGGAGTGCATTTAGATATAATGATTCCAATTCAAATTAATTTGTCGCTTTCTCTAAAAGAATGTAAGGCTATCTAAAAAAGGAACAATGATGGGTGGTCTATATACTACTTTTAGTACATCACAATATTATGACAAAGAAGAAAAACCTGCTGTTAATACCACCGCAGTTAGTCAATCTTCATTTAAGAAACCTCATCAATTTACTGTAGCTGATAAGAAAACAAATCAATTTGATGCTACTGCATATGGTCTAACTCCTACTAAAAGAAAATCCTTATATGAAGAAGCGCAAAAAGTTGCTTCAACAAGAACAGAATATGATCATATTGATTTCAAGTCTATGTATCGTGTTGGACAAATGGTAAGTGTTCAGGGTATGAATGGTAAAATCAGAACAAGAAAAGGTCGAATTGTAGAAATAGTTAATAGAGACTTGATGTACGTTGGTATGGAAGATTCTCATAAAGATGTTAATGGAAATTGGTTGATTGACTTTGTAACGTCTTCGGACATTATCGTGCGAATTTAATTTTTAAAAATTTCATAGAAAATGATTTTTATTGTAAAATAAATCCCATAAAGTCAAACAGTCGTATAAATAAAAATGTAGAGAATGAAACTCTACAGTTTTATTTTATCAGTCTAATGGACTTTAAACAAGAAATAAAAACAAATAACTTTTAACCACAGTCCACCGGACTTTAAGCAAGGAGAACACAAAATGGCTATTAATTTAAGAAGAACCGTCAACAAAGAAAAACTCAAAGCAAAATTCGAAGCAGAAGCTCAAGGATCTCAAGGTCCAAGCGATTTCCTCCCATACTTCAAATTGAAGGCAAATGACTCTCTCGTTATCAGATTTCTTTCTGATGGCAACCCAAACAACCAAGATTTTTTCACATTTACTGAAACCGTATACAATTTCAATGGCAAGAACATGAAATTTGATGGTGCTGATAAGGATTGCCCTTCTGCGAAGTTGGCAGCCGAATTGTTTGCGGAAGCAAAGGATATCGGTGAAGAGACTCCTGAAGGCAAGGAAGTTCGTGAAAAGGCATTGAAATTTTACAAGAAACGTAAGTTTTTGGCCAATGCCTATATTGTTGAGGCACCAGAGTATTTTTGGGCTGCAGCTGGTCTTGACTCAGAAAAGATTGAAGATCGTGTAAAGGTTGTGTCGTTGCCAAAGAAAGTTTATGAGAGTATTAAAGATACTGTTATGGATGATCAATATAACGATGTTGAGTTTTACAACTTTGGTGACGATGTGGTTAATTTCAGATTGACTGTGAAGAAGAATCAGGGTGGATTCAATGATTATGCTTCATCCAAGTTTGAGATTAAACCAAAGAATCTTGCAGTAGATGATGAAGAAATTGATGCTATTGCTGAGCAACTTAAAGACCTTTCTACCATTTTCAAGCTTTATTCTGTGAAAGATTTTGCAGAGGCTATTGAGATTGAATTGAATGGCGAAAAAGATGAAAGTAAGCCGAAAAATGTAAAGCATGGTTCGGATGATGGTAGTGAGGAAGATACTTCCACAGCAAAAGCTACTGTTAAACGTCCTACTCCAGCTACAGCTCCGGCTGTTGTGAAGAAGAAGGCTGAGCCAGAGTCAGAGCCAGAGCCAGAAGATGAATCATATACTAAAAGTGTTCAGGCAGAACCAGAAGCAAAGAAAGACATCAAAGGTTTGCGAGCTGGTATTTTGAGCAAACTTAAAGTGAAAACTGAATAAAATTATAAAATAGGGGTGTTGATAATATGGCTGATCGGTTTAAGAATAAATCTGTTGAAGAACAGAATCAAATGACTGGTACTCCTTTATTTAAGGATAAAAAAATTAAGGAAGGCTGGACTTTGAATCTTTTCAAACAGAATGAACAAATATTATCAACATCTCTGTATGATTCGGGCGGTAGAATGGTGGAAAATAAGGCTTTTTTAACACAGTATGATGATGAGATTGCACTGTTAAGAGAGTATATTGAATTGTTTGAAGAAAGCCCAGAAAAAAATTATAAAAAAATGTCTAGAATAAAAACTAAATAGGGACGTAAATAAAATGACCGAAAGAAAACCAGCAACTAGAACGGTTACTCGCACTACCGAAGTTAAAAATGCTGAACAACCTGTTAGTAAAAAAGTTGAATTGCAAACTATTTACACGTTTATGTTTGCTAGAAATCTTTATTCTGTAAAATTTGATGACATTAAGAAAATTACTCTTCTTGGACATAATTTTATCGAAAAGAAAGATGATAAGGAAGAAATACAAAAGACTCTTTATATTTTTTCAGTTATAGGCAATCAAATTCCTGGTATTTTTGAAGAAGATAGTAAAACTGGTCAGCAAAAACCAATATACGAAACTATCATGGAAGTAAAAGCTGAAGAAGATGAGTACACAACACTTTATACTATTTACGAAGATATCGCTATCAAATGGGACAAATATCAGTTATTGAAATTGAATGTAGTTTGTACTGATTAGTCCATTGTACTTAAAATTCTATTGATTTTTGTTTTTGATAACGTATAATGCTCTATTTTTGTAATATCTTCTTCGGTAAATATGTTGAAGTTTATTATTGAATTGTTGGTTGTAATATGAGTAAACGCCAAGGGGTATATTTTTATATCTGCATTGTTTCTTGAATTCGGAAGTGAAAAAGATATTTGATTTTTGAATGTTTTTCTTGATATATCTTTTCCTTCCAATTCGTCTGTTGAAACGATTACATGATTCCCGTCATTCGTTTCAAATTCAAAATTGTTAATTTTCCCACTTAAAACTTTTTTCATAATTTTGAAATTTTCTATGTCAATTGGTACGCTGTATGATTTTAGAATAGATTCAACTAAAATTTTATTTTTTATAGTATAATTTAAGGTTACATTGTAATCAATGTAATTAGTCGTTGATACGAAATTCGGAATTATATTGTTTGATTCATCACCTTCATTGAAAAACGATTTGAAATTGATGCTATACTGATAAGAGTAATAGTAATCAGGTAATTCTTCAAAAAGTTTTGTAAAATGCTTAATATATGTAGATTTTAAAATTTTAGATACTTTTTTATTTCCGATCAAATAAGCTAAAATTTGGGCCTGAATTAACTTATTATCTAACTTCTGAATTTTACTAATCATGAAACATGTTCCCTCGGTATTTTTAAAAATTATTTATTAGCATTGAGGTGGCGTTTTTATAACATTTGAAAAAAAGTACATGATTTGGATGATTGAAAAAGAAAAAATTTGTAAAATAATGAAATATGCCTTTTACTTGATTAATAGGAGTTGAAAAAGATGGAAGAAAAAACCAATGCACAGAGTTACACCGATATTTGGTCTATATCTGATGAAGTTCTTGAAAAGAATGAGGAAGTACATGTAAAGACAAATGATATTCCAGAGGTATCATTGACAACTAATAATGTTAATGGCTTTATTATTAATGATATTGGTAATATTGTTGCTAGATTTGGATTTTTTGTTGAAACTGAGGATGAAGAGACTCTTGATATGCGTGTAAGCCATGATGGATTTATGGGTGCGATTTATAATCGACCAACGAATATCATTCTTGGATATGGGCATCCACTTCATTTTTCTGGTTTAGTTGATCCAAAACAGGCAAATTTATTGCATCTTAGTCCGGCTGTAGCTAATGGTGATGACATTATTATTAGTGTTGAAAATGATGACAAACTCAAAGATCAAGGCATTGTTGTAATTATGCGTGATATTGATGTTATGATTGAAGTTCTTTCAGAGGAAGTTCGTGATAGTTTTTCACAATCTGTAGAGGATGCTAAAGAACCAGTTGAAGCGATGAATGATATTGAAAATTCATATAATGCGTATATGCGGCATTTGTATGTAATTCTTGGTGAAGATTTAACTAATAATACGGTTACTGTTGAAACGGAGGAAGTTTATGAGTAAGTTTATTAAGGATACAATTGAAATTGATAAAAAAATCAAGGTTGAAATAAACGCCGTCAAACATGACCCTTTACAGGCTGTTATTTTGCCTTTTTATTTTGATCCTGATTCTGGTAATGATTTGACGGTTGTATTGAAAAGATCAATTATGCCAGGTAGTTATGCTCGCACAGATAGAAAAATGGGACTCTCTGCTTTAACAGTTGATTTGCCAGAAGATTCAAAAATAGGGTTTGAAGAAGTTTTCAATAGTCTTGGTTTGGAATCACAAATACAAAACGCTATTCCTCTTGGAAGTGTGATGCCTTTACCGTATACATCAACCTTATGTTATGAACTTGTTTTGGTGCATATTGAACCTGTTATTCATCTTGATAAACAACGCGGAATTGTTCTTCAAAAGAAAGGTGAATATGAAATTGGAACAATGAAGTTTAGTGATTTAGTTCATGCTATTAGAGATCGATTTGTTCAAGATCTGAAAACTAAATTAATTTTGAATGAACTCTATATTTTATCTGTTGAAGAAAGTGTAAAGCAAATGCAAAATAATCAACAGGGTAATCATATGATCGGTAATAAGGATATGATTGGTGGTGGTAATTTACCAGCTGGTTTTGATAATCAAACAGACACGATGCCGACATCAACTATTCCTGATGAGGTGATTGCAGCAAATTCGAAGAAAGATTATGGGGCTATGTATTCGATAGCAAAACCTACAGATAATTTTTCAACTGTTGAAAAATGACAAAAAAATGAAAGGAGAAACTGAATTAGTTTCTCTTTTTGGTTTATATGTGATATAATGGTTCTGTGAAACGTGGATTTCCATTTTGTTTTTATAAATCACAACAAAAAGGGACAAAATTAAAAATGCTCTCATCATCTCTAGGTCAAAATTTCAATCATAATGTAGTTATCGAATTTTCAACTGTTCCATCTCCTGCACAAAGAAAGCCATCAGTTGTTGCTCAAATTGTGAAAGAGACTTCAACTGGTAAAACAGTTGTTGCTCAAATTGTGCAAAACAAGCCGGTGGAAAACGTGGTTGATGTTCAAATAGTGCAGGATGATGCCGATGACGCCAAAACACAACAAAAGCCGGATAAGAAGGTCCATCTGGATAAAAAAGAAACGGCACAAAATCCACCTGAAGTCGAACCGGAGGCTGAGCCTATGGGGCCAAATATTGTTCCTGCTAACCAAGACAGTCTTGGTAAAAACGAAACAATCGCAACTCTTCAACAGCGCATTGTTACATTGAACAATGATGCTGACAATATCACTTCCCGAGCATTATCCAATGCAAATACCAGTGATTTGAAAGAATATCAAGAATCTCTTGTTACCGCCATTATGGCAATTCAAGAAGCAACTGGTGAAAAACCTGTTACTGATGAGGGTATGCTCGGTAATTTCTGGAATCGTTTTGGATCAAGAATTGGGCTTGTCAAAGAAGTCAAGAAAACTTATACCCAAAATATGATTGAAAATGCAACGGTTCAGGAAAACATCGATCTCATTTTTGAAAGTCTTGAGAAATCTATTGAGACTACCGAAAAGGATATGACTACTCTGGCTGCTCTTCAAGAGTCATTGACTATCAGTGTCGATGTCGGTAATGAAATGGTTGCCGAAATTCATGCTGAAATTGAAAAACTTGGTGAAAGCAGCACAAACTTGATGGAAAAGGCAAAGTTGGAAGGTTTGCTGAGAGAATTGAAGTCTATCAATCTGGTGAATGCCAATACGGCCAACCAAATCAATGCCCAAATCACCACCACAAGCGGTTTGGCTCAGAATCTCCGTGAAGTTCGACCGATTCTGAAAAATCTGATCAAGTCTCAAACTTTGGTGGCCCTTCAGAATGCTCGTATGGGTCAGGCAAAAGAAGTTCGTGATTTGGTTGCCGGTGTTTTGAATGATTTTGTCACCAGAAACAATGCGAACACAAATGCAACTATTCTCGATGCAATCGAGTACAGTGGTAAAACCGTTATCAGATCGGAAACCATTAAAGAATTGGGCGACCAACATGAACAGTTTGTAAGACAACTGAATCATATTGTGGCTGATTTGAATCGGCAGAAATTGGAATACAATAACACTGTGGATCGTGTTACCAGACAGTTGGGTCAAGGAATGAGAAATCTTCCTCAGTTGATGGCTGGTGATACTTCTCAGAAAGCCCTTCCTTCTCCGCCAGTTCCGCCACCTCCGAGAACGACTAAGTGGATGTAATGAATGACGCATTTTGCCACACAGGAACGATTGTTGATACGCCGAGAATGGCGAAAAGCAGAAAAACGTATGTCGGAAAAACATATGTCAGTATCTAACCTACATTTATTGAGGCCAGAAATGATGGATCCAGGTTGGACACCAAATGATGACGATCATAAACCAAAAAAGAAAAAACTGAACCAATTCATGTCAGTGGAAGTTGGTAACAGTTTGGCTGGTGTTGATCTTTCCAGAATTGGGAAGTTCGCTCTTATCAATGAAAAAAGTTTGTTCGGGCAAAAGCCCAAAGTGGTTGTATTTTTTCATGACAATCCAGACACTCCTGCGATGAATTTTGAGTTGCAAAGTGATAAAGAAGCCAGAACCATTTACAAGCAGTTGGAAGAGGCTTTGAACACTTGGGCTGAAGAAGTCAATTCAAGTAAAATTCAACAACTTATGAAAGAGATTGAAGTTCGCCAACAAGAAAAACAAGCTCTTATTGAGCAGAACGCGATTCTTATGGGTGTGTTTGAAAAATTCAAAGAAATGATGCAAATCATGGAAGATGAAACCAAAACATCCGAGTTAGTTGCCACAATCAAAAATATGTGATTGTCATGAGCATGAGCTTCAATGGATCTAGATCTTTAATTGATAAATCAGGTCGGTGTTTAATCAGTGAAGATGAATGGGCTTATGGTATGGCTGATCGTGAAAATACTCAACCGTTATCTTCACATAAACCTGCTAAATCAGAAGATGAGGAATTTGAAGAAGTCGAGCAACAACTTGAACATGCTAGTAAAACCTTCAAATTGACTCTTCGTGCCATCAAACGGCTTGATAAGGCAAAGTCCAATAAATTTGTTCTTCCTCTTAAAGACACGATAGAAGATAGAAGAAAATGGCTTCATTTGATTGCACAACCATTTTCTTTTCTTTTTTATAATGGGGCAAAATTTAGTGTTAAAATCACACGCACTTTAGAACAGAGTGATCTTCTTGGTATTGTCGATTTGCGTAAACAATTTGCCGAATATGAAATCGTAAAGAATAAGATTGAAGCCAAAAGAAAATATTACAATGAGATGCTTGATAGGTTGACTAAAGTTGGTGAGGCTTTGGAACAGCAAATTGTTGATTTGAAACTTCAATTTGAAGAAAAGGCGAAAGAATTCAAACAACCAAAGTTATTAAAATTTGTTGCAGACAGAACACAAACAAATATCGCCACTATCCGAATAGCACAAAAGACAGTGCAAGCTCGCATTATTGCTCTCAAAAATAAGCGATTGACTACCAATCCCCCTGCATTTTTTAAGAGAGCAGTTCGCTTTTATCTCGGAAATACCGGTAATGATATTTTGAAGGATCTTGAAAAACTTGGTTTTACTTCAGAAGAAGATTATGTGCTTTTGATTGATTATCTCTATTTTTTAATTGTGTTAATTGAAAAAAATGAGAATAAATTTGTACCTCCAGCTCTTATGATTGCAGATGAAAATTCAACTGGTTTTGGATATAAAAATACAACGCTATTAGAAGTCGTCGCAAGTCATATGTTTTTCAATATACTCAAAATTGAACTAAAGGATGAAAGCGAAAAGGATGAAAAACCCAAATCGGTGGAGTGGTTAAATATTAAAGTTGGTGATAAATATTTGGAAGTTGCTGGCAAGGAATTTCCTATATGAGATTATATGATTTGTTGCTTGAAAGTAAAGGAATTTCTATTCAAGAATTAGGTGAACTGATTGAAACTTCAAAAGATCCAGTTTACATTGTTGTTGCCGGTTCTGTCGGATCTGGTAAAAGTTATATTGTGAATAAACATTTGCCCAATGTTGATACTGTCGATCCTGATAACTTTACTATGCAGCTTGGTGATGGTGTCTATGATGGAAAAAATGTTGCCAAAGCGATGGCTTTAGTAAAAAAAGATATAGCTGAAAAATTAAGTAGTAAAACAACATTTATACAGCAAGGCACTTCTGCCAATCTCCAAGCAACCATTAACAAACTTGAAAAAATGAAAAAAAGTGGTTTTACAACCGCTTTGTTATTTGTTGATGCTCCTATCGAACAGGCTATAAAACAAATAGAACAAAGAGTTGCTTCTGGTGGTCATGGAGAAACCCTTGATAGAAAGAAAGTAGAAACAACATCAAATAGTGCAAAATTGACTTTCAGAGCACTTTCTGGTGTTGATTTCGATATGGCTACTGAAGAAGATGTTGAAAAAGTCAATCAAGTATTAGAAAAAATTGAAAAAACTTTAGATAATGCAAGGAAAAATCTTGATTATTTTGTCAGAATAGACAATAAATATTGATTATCGTAGTAATAAAAAGGTGATGTAATGAAATTATATAAACTTTTACTTGAGAGCAAAAACATTTCTATTACAGAATTAGAAGGAATGATCGAAAAGTCTGAACAACCTGTATATGTGGTAGTTGCTGGTTCACTTGGATCTGGTAAAAGTTTTTTAGTAAACAAACACTTACCGGGTGTTGACTCTGTTGATCAAGATGAATTTAATAAGAAGTTGGGTGGTGGTGTCTATACAGAAGAAAATGTTAAGGACGCAATGGCTATGGTAAGACAAACTGTTGCCGAAAATTTTGCTAATAAAAAAACATTTATACAACAAGGCACTTCGTCTAATCTTCAAATAGCTATTAACAAACTCAAAAGTGGAAAACAACATGGTTTTGTAACTGTGTTATTATATGTTGATACACCAATTGAACAAGCTGTTAAACAAGTTGAAAAAAGACTTTCTTCTGGTGGTCATGGAGAAACAATTGGTAAAAGAGATGTGGAAGTCTCCTCTGCTGGTGCAAAATTGACTTTTAGAGCACTAACCGGTGTTGATTTTGATAAAGCAACAGAAGAGGATATTCAACGAGTTAAACTGGCATTGGATAAAACCGAAAAAACTTTGGATAATGCTAGAAAAAATCTTGATTATTTTGTTAGAATAGAAAACAAGTACTAGTATGTGTGTTAATTTATTTTTTTGTTAGGAAAAAAATGAAGAATTAAATCTTAGATGATTTGTAAACTATGACCTAGGTTGATAATTTCAACTTTTCACCTACAGATAATTTCAAAAGGAATATTTAAAAATGAACAATGATTACGAATCAGTTTTTGAAGATTATGTGCTTGCCCATTCAATTGCTCCGCATACAATTGAAACTCATTTCAAAGAACGCGGTTATATGACCTTTTTTAATTTTATTACCGTATCTTGTTTAGGAAATCCAAAAGTAAAATACTCAAATACGGCAAAAACAACATCTTCCTTGATTTATCTTTCCGATGCTGTGAAAGAAGTGTATATCGAAGACGTTGATGTACTTTACATCTCGAATCTCTATCCCGGTATTATGACAAAAGGTGATATAGCGTTCAATTACCCAGAGTACGATAAGTTTTTGATTGCTTTGTATGATTTACGAAAAGAAATCAAGCAACGGAATATCAAAAATAAAACTGAGGTTGAGATTGCTACGAATCTTCTCATAAAATATTACCTTAATTTGGTATATGGTGCAATCAACAACAACACTTCTATTTTGTCTTGCAATACAGAAAATACAAGAGAGTTTATTGTCAAGCAAGCAAAACATGTTATGTTGAATATTTCTGCATTTTTCCTCAACAGATCAATTCCTATGTATTATGTTGATACTGATGAGATTTTCATTCCAAAAATGGACAGCAAACTTTTTGAAGATTTGGTGAAACATTACAATGAAACATGCGGTAAAATCATAAACACTTCTCTTTCAACGCTGGTATTGGAAAGAAATGGTTCTGGTGAAGAAGTCCAATTCGTTATTTTCAGTAACAAAAAGAAATACATTTTTGGTAATGTATCCAAAATTAAACAAACAAAAGGTATTACACAGGTTGATAATCAAAAAGTGCTTCTACAAAATAAAAAGTATTTCGGTAGAAACTATGATGAGATTTTTCCAGAATATGCAATATAATTGATGACTGACTTTTTATATTAGATTCTTATGGGAGGTCATTGAATGTTTTTTGAAAAAATTATTAATCCGATTCTTGACATTTTTCCTTCTGAAGAGACACAGAAATTGGCTAAACATTTTCTGCGTTTATGTGAATCAACATCTTCTGTTGGAAAAAGTGTTTTTCAATTTTGTAATGGAAAACCAATACAAGATAAAAGACTTCAAGTAGACATTGCTGGTATTAAATTTGAGAACCCAATTGCTGTGGGTGCTGGCTGGGATAAAGATGGTGATCTCGTACGTGCTCTCCATTGGATGGGATTTTCTAGTGTAGAGGTTGGAACTGTAACCGAATATCCACAGTTAGGTAATAAAAAACCAAGATTATTTGTAATTGGACCAGGAGTTGTCTTAAATTCATTTGGCTTCAATGGATCTGGTATGAAAGTTGTAGCACAAAATCTTGGCAGATACCAAAATGAACCAATAGTAATAGGTCTAAATGTTGGAAAAAACAAAGAGATTACCCCGGAAAATGCTCCAGAACAATATGCTACTGTTGTTCATCATCTTGCACAATATGCTAAATATATCACTATAAATCTTTCATCTCCAAATACTCCCGGATTGAGAAATTTACTCGCTAAAAAACATTTAGATGATATTATTCATGCTGTTCAATCTACTCTAAATGATATTAATCAACGAAATAAACCGTTATTTGTAAAAATCTCCCCAGATATGTCCGTTATTGATCTTGATGATGTAATTGATGTTTGTATAGCTAATGGAGTTACTGGAATTGTTGCTTCTAATACAACAATTCGTGAAGATTTGAAAGTAAAATATGGTGAATATTGGAGTGGGAAACCCGGTGGTTTAAGTGGAAATGATAATGAGTTTAGAAATATGATTAATAAACAAATTCGTCATATAAAGAAACAGACAGGAAAATCACTTTATATTATTGGAGTTGGTGGAGTTGATTCTACTCGATCTGCATTGGAAAAAATTTTGTCTGGAGCTTCTCTTGTACAACTTGTAACAGGAATTCGCAATCGTGGTCCAGCAGTTGCGCAAAAGATAAATATTGGTTTATTGAAATGGATGAATCAACAGGGTATAAAGAATATATCAGAAATAATTGGACAGGAAAATCAGTATGGTTTTGCTGGTGATTAAGAAGCATTTCGGCAGAAATTACGATGAGATTTTTTCAGAATATGCGACATAAAAATAAATACTAAGAAAAATAATTAAAAGGGGCTTTAATAATGGAAGATAGAGATGTAATCAATATGTTGCTCGAAGGTGGCAACGCTAGGTATATTGATAGAGAAACTGGAGAAGTTGCTGGATTCGCTGATAAAATGGATCTTAAAAAACTTCCTAGAAAAACTCTTGTTGAAGAAATGATTAAAGTTTTAACGAAACTCAATGATCTTTTTGATAAAGAATACGGTGAAAAACTTTGGAAGAATTTTGATGTCATTACAAGTGGTGAGGCGTTGAACGGTTCAAGCTCATCTTTGTTTAATTCAGAAATTACTGATGAAGAATTTGTTAAGCACAAACCAAAAGTTGGTGACATTGATCTCACTTTCCCTGGCGAGCATATGTTGAATCTGTGGAAGTTGTTGAACAAAATTGAAAAAAAGAAATTGGGTGATTTAACAACATACCTTGGTCATAAAAATTCAAATTATAAAGAAGAATCGGCAGCCGGACAAGCTCAAATTAATGCTGTTTTTGAAATTGATACTGGTGATTATAAAGTAAATGCACAGATTGACTTTGAAGCATCAGAATATGAAGAGCAGGAAGATAAAGAAACAGGAAAGAAAAAATATGCTCCTACTGAATGGGCAAAATTTTCACATAGCTCAAGTTGGGCTGATATTAAAGCTGGTTTCAAAGGTGTTGCACACAAATTTGTATTAATGAATTTGGCAAGAGCACAATCGAGACTTTTAGACACTCATAAAGAAACTGGTTTTGCTATAATAACAATAACTGCAGCAAATCAAGTAGCAGGAATGACAAAAGCACAATATAGTAGTGGCAAACCTGTGAAGGCATCGACATCCCAAGATTATGTAGATCCTACCAATTTAGCTTTTTCTATCGCTAGAGGTACTAGAGAAAAATTCAATAAAGTTTTGTTCAAGGGTAGTAAAGAGCAATTAATGGTAGATGACAAACCAGCTTTTTATGATAACATTGATATTGATAAACTTGATACAAAAACCAAAGAACCTAAATACCCAAATCTTTTAGCACAGAATACAAAAGAATACACTACAAGTGTGAAGATACAATTCCAGCATATTTTTGGATTTGAACCAACTGAAGCTGATTTAACATCTTTTGGGTCTTTTGTTGGTATAGTTGAATTAATGAAAGCTGGTTTAGAAGCAAATCCACCAAGAGGAGTAAAACCAATAACACAAAAAGTAATTGAAAATTTCTTTTTTGATCAATTGGTAACAAAAACAATGTTCTGTGCTAACGGTTGTCAAGGATTAGAAAGAAACAATCCTGAAGGAGATTTAGCCATTAAAGGTGCTATCATCAATTATCTTTATGACCAATTCCCATTTTTGAAATCATACAGTGCTCGTGTTGATGAGGAAATTGAAAAATATTATAAGAATTATAAAATGATGGTAATTTCTGAAGGATTTATTCCTTTCGGTAGTAAATTCTCAACTATTTTTGAAGCTGTTAATAATTTTAACAAATAAGGTGTTTTTGAAATGCTTAGAAAAACAGTATTGACACAATTCCCAACATGGGATTATGAAAGACAATTAAAAGAATACAACGGATATAAAAAGCTTGGTGATTTTTCTCCACTTATTGTGGGTGATCTTATGTTAATGAAAATGATTATGGATAATCATAATGTTGGTTTATCTGTAAGATGTGATTCAGATGGTGTTTGTAGTATTATTGGTGGAGATCGTTTGGACGAAGCTTTGAATAAATCTAATATAACGAAATTGGATTTATTTATACATGCGTTATTTGATGTAGAAAACGAACCCGATAGGCCAGATGGTGGATTATCAGATGATTTGAAAACAGCAATAATGAGTTTAAAATCAAAAGAAGGTACTGATGATTTATTAATGAAAAGCTCGCCATCCGATTTTAATGATATTGAACATCGGGATATAGCTACTTACGTGAAAGATTTTCCAAACAAGAATATACCATTAACTATAGATAAAGATGCATCTTTTATTAAAGCAGCATTTGGTATTGGTGATAAGATTACAATAGCAGATATTTTTAAAATTCCTTTAATGAAAGCAATTGCATTAACATTGATTGGACATCCATTGAGTGCTCTTACAGGACATTCTTCAAAAGGCGAACTTACGTCCGAGGCGGCAGCAGGAAAGACTGCAGCAACTTTTTTATATAAAATCAATAAAGATGAAAATTCACCATTTAAAAAACTTGCACGTATTAAAAAACTCGGTCCTGTTCTTGAACAAATTGAAAAAAGAATTAATACATTAAATAAATTAAAAGATGATGAAAGTTTTAGAGAATCTCGCATAAAGCAATATAAAAACTTAGAAAATGATTTGACAGCTTATGATACCGCCTTGAAAGTCGAGGAAAAAAAATTAAAAAACGCTGAAAGTGCTGAAGACAAAGAAAAAGCAAAAGCAAAAATTTTAGAAATAAAAAACCTAATAATGACTACTGAACATTTAATGAAAAAATTTAATCAAACTACCAATGAATTAGTTGCTGAATTGGACAAAGCTCCAGTAAGTGCAGAAGAACAACAGAAAAAAGCAGATGATGCAGCTAATGCAGCTAAAAGGAAATTAGAAAAAGAAAATTCAGATACAACAAAATTAAAAAGTGATATTTTTGAAGGAATTAAAAAAAGAATATTAGCTGAAGGTGGTAATGAATTATTAGAAAAATTTATAAAATTGAAAGGTATTATTACAGAACCTGAATTAAATTCTGCAGCTATTGATCGAATCAATGGTTTATTGGGAACCGATGAATCTGGAGTAAAAAAATATATAATTGAATTATTTCATGAGATAGGGAAAAATACATGGGGTAGAGGAGAATTATTAGTAGCTTACTTATGTGGAGATAATGTAGTTGCACAAGGACCATCTCAACCTTTTGATATAGATTTTCGTGGTAAAAAACAGTATGAGGTAAAAGGATATGATTTGTCTGGTAATACCATGGATTCAAATGGGATTAGGTTAGGTAAAGATGGTAAAATATCTGGATTTGAACCATATTATGATCTGATGAAAGTTTTAGGTACAGTCCAACAAATTCTTGATAATAATGAACGAATAAAATTAATTGCTTCTTTTGCTAAAGGTACAGATTTAAATAATAGGGAAGTTGAAGAAATTGTAGCTGATTTAAGACAAAGTACTGATAATGGAGGATCTGTTTATGAAATTATAAAATCTGGTGAAATTACTGTAGATTCATTGATAAAAACAAATATTGTTTTAGAAAAAATGAAACAACTTTTAGAGAAAGTTAAAAATAATAATTTTCATTATGCAAAAATTGTTGATAATAGTAAAAATATTTACAGAATTGTTGGAGAAGTACAACATTTATCTTTAACTTCTACTGAACAAGAAAATGCAAGTAATAAACTACAATTTTTATGTTCATTAGTTATAGATGAAAAAGAAACTATTAAATTAATTGATACGTTATTAGGATATAAATTTATTAAAGAAGATAATTTTCTACTTAAAATTTTAAATCAAATCCAGACAAAAGTTAATATAGATATGGAAAAACATCCTCTTTTGTTAGTATCAGGAGAAAGTACAAATCCACCAAAAATACATGGTTTATATACTGATTTTGTGTTTGTAAAAATTAGTCAAGGCATTGTTAGAATTTCTCCTGTTGAATTAACACCTTCTTCAGTATTAAGATTAAGAGATGCACTACGAAAATAAATTTTATTTTAATAAACAATGAAATTTTTTGTATAATAAGCGAAGTGAGTGAAGAAGAGGATTCTCAATAAAGCTTGGGAAGCTTGGTGTCCAGAGCAACATTGGACAGAAGTGTAAAACTAAAACTAACTCTAACCAGTTGGTTTTATTGAGAATCCTCTAAATTTCAAAAAATAAAATTTTTTATTGACTTTTTAAAAAATTATTGTAAAATAGATATAAATAAATTAAGTGATAAAATACTCAGAATATACACTTTTAAATTTGAGAGTTTCACTGAAGTAGTTTTACTTCCATCGCGTGAGATGAATAAGGAAGATAGCATCTTCTGAAGGCAGGTCTGGTAATCCTGCGCCATCACTGGTTAATTTACGCAAGCTGACTCATAGTTCTGTAACCTGTAGCAGAACGGTTAGGGAAATATCGATCCTGACCTATTGAGGAAGAAATGAAACCGACAGTTTTACAAACTGTGCCTATGAGAGCCGATCGGTGTAATAGGTAGAAGCTGGGGACAGTGAAAGGGTTTATCCGACATTTCGACTCAAGATTTGAGAACAGTAGGGTGCCTGTCAGAGTGTAAAAGCAAAGGCTAGCATCCAGTGTGATAGATTCGGTTCATGAGGCCGGATTCTTGAAAAACTGTTGAAACCGAAAGGCAGAGATAGAAGGTGTGTTGTATTCCGGAAGTCATATTTCGGAGCAACTGAGCAGACACATCTTTACCAGTGTGAAAACACAAACAAAACGCGCTCAGGTAGAGCACAACTAACTATTATAAAATAATTACGGAAAGCTCTGCTCCAGATGTAAAAGGTCGAAAGACCCGACGAAAATAGCCTAATCGCTGGCAACCTCGGTTGAACCGGCGGACACTAGTACCTCCCAAGGGGAAAGTGTTTCAATTGAAAGTCGCATCTATCACCTTAGCAGGTGTTTACGGGCCGCAAGCACGGGAGAAGACGGAAAATTGAGTAGTCACATCTCAGAGAGGAAATGCCTCCTCTGTAAAAAATAAGGCGGCTATGGTGGTGAAGTTGGTTGATACCGGGAGGTATGATCAACTGGATAAGAAGAGAACCCATTACTGGATATGATGGGATAATGCTTCGAAAGCACTACTACTAAAAGGTATAATCTCAACCTTTACTTTTTTCAAAATAATTCAATTCGAATAAAATTATTTTGGAATGTGATGCACATTTTATGTTGTAAGAAGTTGAAGTAGATTTACGGTTTTGTTATGTTAATTTGATTTTATTTAGAGTTTATTAGATAATTCTTTCTGATAATTTCGGATAGAAATTAATATTATGATAATTTCAACCTTGATTTTAGATTATATAAATTGTGTTAAAATACTAGTGATAGGTTTATCCTATTTTTATTAAACTGTGTATATACGGATATATACACAAAAACTTTACAGCCATTTCCTTTATACCTTTAGGAATATTGGCCAAGAAATGAATGAATAGATTTGTTGTACTATGGGAAGAATGAATAAACTTAATACAAAGAAATAGAGAGAATTATAGGTAAAGATTACATCGTAATTTTGGAAAACTACAAGGATTCTGTTCGATTCAGGATTGGGAAGCTGGGGCCACATTATTCTTTTCCGCTTTTATCTCTCTTTTTCTTTTTTTGACTATGACAAGAAGAATAAAAAGAAATCTTAGTAAAAAACAAGCATTATAGAGTGAAAATACATCGTTTACTGGGAAAAAACAAAAAAATTTCATTCGTTTTTATCTTGTTTTTTACTAAGATTTTTTGATATAATAGGCTAAATGACCAAACCAACCACTTTTGAATACGGAGGATAGAAAAAATGAACCTTTCAGCATCATCAAATGTTTCTCAATTTGATTCGTCCTCTTCATGCTCGCCGCAAACTCACTAAGAGATACCTTTTTATCCCTTAGTGAAAATTTTCACAACGGGATACAAGAAACCTTCAATCTTTCAAATATCCCAAAATGAAAATTAAAAGTCTTTAGACCAATGCTCTTTTTTGGCTTAAAGCACAAACGTGTTGTTTTTTGGAGAGATAGCCAAGTGGTTGTACGGCAGCGGTTTCGAAAACCGCCGAACTGAAAGGTTCCAAGGGTTCGAATCCCTTTCTCTCCGCCGCTTGACAATGTAATTTACCTTTACGTGGTGTCAAGCATCAGTAGCCTTCGGGTGAAACTGAATAATTGCAAATCTGGAGAGGTCGCCTAGTCTGGTTTATGGCGCTGCCCTGGAAAGGCAGTAGGTGTAACAGCCTCGTGGGTTCGAATCCCACCCTCTCCGCCATTTATTAAAAAAGGAATTGTATAATAATGGTAAAGTTAGTTGAAGTTATAAAAATTGCAAATCAAGATATAAAAGATAGAAATAAAATAAAATAAAAGAAGAATTTATAAAAATGCCAGCTAAAAAAATAGCTCAATGGAGAAATCTAATTCTTTTTGAAGGTAGTAATCGAAGATTTAAAGTTGTTGATCATAAAGACAAGTTAATTTATGGTTTTCGATGTAAATCTTTCAAAAATGGATTATCTATTATTTGGAGTGAGAATTATTCTGGTGGAGAATACAAAAATTTAACAAAAGAAATCATATTTGAATTATTAAAATCTGGTGTAGAAGAAGTTTATACAGATGATAAACAAACAAATGATATGATGACTGTGCATAAGAAGATTTTAAGTGAACTTCCTTATGCTCAAGTGATTGTTAAAAAGTATGATTCGGTTACAGATACTTTATCAGATGATTTTAGTGATATTTTCGATAATAGAAATGCTCTATTTAGATTTACTTGGAATAATAAAGAAAAGAAAAGATTATTTGAAGACGAAATGAATGACAGTTTTTTTAGAATAAGACAAGAGTTTATATTAAAAGAATTGATAAATGATGGTACTTTATATGATTGGGATGAATTTTTTGATTTGAAAAAAAAGGTTTTATCAACTATTCCATTAGTTGAAGTTGAAGAGGCATATTTAAAAACTGATTTATATGATAGTGTTGCAAGTCTTACTTATGAATATCAAAGATGGTATGATAACAAATAAAGGATAATCGAAAAATGGCAATAACGATTCAAGTACATTGTGAGGTTTGTGGTAAAACTAAAGATGAACTGGTTCCATTGAGTGTTTTACGTAAACGTATTTGTTATGCATGTGAAGAAAATGCAAAAAAAGATAAAAGAACTCGTGCACTTGATGCTTTGAAAGAATTGTCATTGGAAGAAAGAGTTGCCAGAATTGAAGAACAGTTGTATGATGATGCACATAAACCAAGGTATCGTGATCCTGGTAGTATATTGTTGGCATGAGGAATAAAAATTATGCGTGTTGTATTAAGAAAATGTAATGATTGTGGTGGTACATTTCAATATAATGACTTTGGTGATCATGTAAAAGAGGTTTGGTGTAGAGACTGTGAAGATAAAATGAGGGAATCCAAAAAATCAAGATTATTGGCAAAAAAGAAGGACACCCTTGATGAATTGGAAAAGTTGACTTTTGAAGAAAGAATCAGATTGCTTGAAGGTCAAATGTACGATGTTATGACATATTTGAATAAACGATAAACAACATTTATTATATGGAGACAAAATAATGAAAATGTATGTGGAATTATCATGTAGTGTTTGTGGCAAAATGTTTGATTACAAGATTGATAATGCATCTGAATTACCATTTGTTTTTTGTCGAAGTTGTTTAGCAGAACGTAAACAAAGAATAGAAGAAAAAAATAGTAAAAAGAAGGCCGTTCTTACAGAATTAGAAACATTTTCTATTGAAGACCGAGTTAAATTACTTGAAGAAGAATTGTATAATTTAAAATATAAAGATCAGTTGGTTGAATCAGTTACTTTTGTTCCTAAAGATATGCCAACAATGATAAACAATACTAGGAGTATATAAACAACATTAAATATAATATGAGAGCATGATCAATAAATGAGTAATACAGTATGATTTTTGAGTAAAAAATAACAACTTATAATAAGGTGATAAAATAATGAAACTGTTCGTGGAATTAACTTGTATTGATTGTGGTGTAAAATTTGTAGAAAGTGTGACTAATGTATCTGATTTACAAACTGTTTCTTGTCCATCATGTGCAAAAAAGGAACAAGATAAACAAGCACGTAAACAAAGAGTATTGGAAAAAAATAATAAAAAGAAGAAAGTTCTTACAGAATTGGAAACATTCACTGTTGAAGAAAGACTCAGATTAATTGAAGAAGAGTTGTATAATTTGAAACATAAAAAACAATTATTTGGTATGTTTGATTTTGTTCCTAAAGATATGCCGGAAATGATAAATAATACGAGAAGTATGTAAAATTTTGGTATAATGGTATTGAATGGCGCGGGTTAGAGAAGTGGTCAACTCGTCAGGCTCATAACCTGAAGATCGGGGGTTCAAATCCTCCACCCGCAAGGCAAATAAATCATCAACCTTCACGGGGTATTTGTCGTAAGTAGAAAATTAAATTTCGAAACTAATGATGATAGTGCGATACTTAGATTTCGCACTTTTTGTGAAAAGTGTATAAATACATACAAAAAAGAACAAGGCTTTCTGTATGTATTATACAATTTACAAAATTACAAATAAATTGGATGGAAAGATTTACATTGGTGTTCATAAGACTACCAATCTTGATGATGAATATATGGGATCGGGGAAATATTTGAAAAGGTCCCAAGAAAAATATGGGATCGAAAATTTTGAAAAGGAGATTCTAGAAGTTTTTGATAATCCGGAAGCAATGTTTGAGATGGAAGCAAAACTTGTAAATCCAGAATTTGTTGAAAGAAAAGATACTTATAATTTAATAGAAGGTGGTTATGATGGATTTAGATACATTAATGCACAAGGATTAAATAATAAAGTAAATCAAAATTTAAAAGGATCTGCTAAACATCAGGAATTATTAAAATCAGATTTAGATTACAGAAATAGATGGTATTCAAATTGTAGAAATAATTTTGTTTGTGGTTTTGAAGGAAAAAAACATACGGAAGAAACGAAAAGAAAAATGAGTGAAGCCAAACAAGGTACAGTTGATGGAGAGAAAAATCCAAATTATGGTAATATATGGATTTATTCTGACAGAGAAAAAATCAGTAAATTAATTAAACAAGAAGAATTTATAGAGTGGGAATCTGCTGGTTGGATGAAAGGAAGAAAAATAAAATTTATGTAATATTTGAAAAATTATGCATTGGGAACCGTCTGACAAAGTGATTACCTTTTCGTGGTGTCAGACATGAGTAGTCGTTGAGACGAAACTAAAATCACAGAAAAAACTATATCAATTCAAAAAGGATGACGGAATGACAAGGCTTCATGGTACGAAAGAATCTAATGAAGTTAAAGTTCATGATTGTCTATGAGGCTGTTAATGTCAGGAAAAATATCGTTTGTTTTGTTACGAATTTTTAACAAAACATATCCGTTACTTCATGGGTTGCATAACCCAGGTACGATACTAGTACTGATAAACAATATCGGTGGGTGGTTATATTCGTAATCGCCCATTTTTATCAAAAACATATCGCAGATTAGAGAAGTGGCCTATCTCGCCAGGCCCATAACCTGGAAATCGGTGGTTCGAATCCATCATCTGCAACCAATTTTTTTTACGAAAATATCATAAAATGGTGTATAATAACTTTAATATCAACCGAAATTAAAAGGAACACACTGTTATGTCTGGAAAGAATGGAAATGTCGCGATTATTGGTGCACAATGGGGCGATGAGGGAAAAGGGAAAGTCGTGGATTATCTTACACAACGAGCTGATATTGTTGTAAGATTTCAAGGTGGTAGCAATGCCGGACATACTTTGGTTGTTGATGGGAAAAAGTATGTGCTGCATTTGATCCCGTCTGGTATTATTCATCCTGGAAAAGTTTCATGTATTGGGAATGGTGTTGTTCTTGACCCAATCAAACTGCTTGCTGAAATTGATGGTTTGCGAGCTGCCGGTATTACTGTGGATAGCAAAAACCTGAAAATCTCTCCTTTTGCCAATCTCGTACTACAGTATCACAAAGATGTGGATGTTGCAAGGGAAAACAACCTTGGTGACAAGAAGATCGGCACAACCGGTCGAGGAATTGGTCCTGCATATGAGGATCGCGTTGCTCGATGTGGAATTCGTGTTGTTGATCTTTACGGGGATAAAACTCGTCTCAAAGAGTTGATCTCCAGCAACCTCATGAAAAATGTTGGTAATGTTGATGACATTGATGAGTACATGGAAACTCTTCAAAATGTGGCTGATAGTCTCCGTGATTATGTCGAAGATGTCAGTTTGCTTCTTTACAATGCCAATAAAGAAGGGAAAACCATTCTGTTTGAAGGAGCACAAGGCACTTTGCTGGATGTTGATTTCGGAACCTATCCTTTCGTGACTTCTTCTTCGACTATCGCTGGAAGTGCGGCAATCGGTTCTGGTGTTGGCCCATCAGTTATTGGTCATATCTTGGGAATTATGAAGGCGTATGTTACCCGCGTTGGTAGTGGACCTTTCCCGACCGAAGCCTTTGATTCCTATGGCGATCATATGTCATCTGTCGGTGTTGAATTTGGTGCAACTACTGGACGCAAACGCCGCTGTGGTTGGTTTGATGCGGTTCTTGGTCGGTATGCGGTTCGTGTGAATGGAATCACCAGCATTTCTCTGATGAAAATGGACGTTCTGTGTGGTCTGGACAAAATCAAGATTTGCACCGGATACAGACTTTCCGATGGCACTGTCGTTACTGAAGTTCCATTTCAGGGTTTGTATGATGTTGACCCAGTTTACGAAGAGATGCCGGGTTGGAACTCCATCAAAGGATGTGAAACTTTTGATACGCTTCCGATCAATGCGCAGAATTACATTCGTCGGTTGGAAGAGTTGCTCGAAACTCCTGTGTCCATTATGTCAGTTGGGCCGGGTCGAGAAGAGACTGTTGTTTTTGAGCAATTTCTGTAAAATTGCTCAACGAATCTGATTTGATCTTCGGATCAAATCAGATTTTTTTTATGTATTTTTGATATAATAGATTATGGAAACTTGATATGGGATATGGTTGGTCTGGAAATGCAAAGGAAACATTGGCTTCAGGGATTGGTGTTATAGTGAGTCCCAGAGGCAATTCAATGACTCCAAAAATCAAAAGTGGTCAACAAATTACAATAGAACCCCTCAATAATAGAGAACTT
>Ga0194119_10003901_pt1 | contig 23600 bp, 22 predicted proteins | sample TA2MahC100mmetaG_FD_148620 | JGI IMG/M metagenome (GOLD analysis project Ga0194119, IMG submission 148620) | Freshwater microbial communities from Lake Tanganyika, Tanzania - TA2015018 Mahale Deep Cast 100m | ecosystem: Environmental > Aquatic > Freshwater > Lake | place: Tanzania: Lake...
TTGTTAAAGACAGGTTGGGAACTTTTACCGTAATGAACCGAAATGGGGAGTTAGCCGTTCTAGATGATACAGGTAGAGAACGGGAACGTTACCAGTTGGTTTACGGAGCAAAATTAAACGTTCAAGAAGGTAGCAAGGTTACCAAGGGTCAAGTAATAGCAACATGGGATCCTTATACGGTTCCAGTTCTATCCGAACAGGGTGGTACCGTTTCTTTCGTCGATATTGCCGAAGGTTTATCCGTTTCCGAACAAGTGGACGAGGTTACAGGTCTTAGCCGAAGAGTCATTATTGATTCTAGAGATACCGACTTACGACCTCGTTTGGTAGTATTAGACGAAAATAAACAAGCTAAAGCCACCTACTTACTTCCTATCGGCGCTAACATTACCGTGTTTGACGGCGATCAGCTTTTCCCTGGGGATGCTATAGCCAAGATTCCTCGCGAAACGATGAAGACAAAGGATATCACCGGGGGTCTTCCACGCGTGGCAGAGCTATTTGAAGCTCGCAAGCCAAAAGAAGTGGCTGCCATCAGTGAAATCGATGGGGTCGTCTCTTTTGGTAAAGACAGTAAAGGGAAACGAAAACTTATCGTTACTCCGGAACATGGTGAACCTCAAGAATACCTAATTCCCAAAGGCAAACATATCAGCGTGAGAGAAGGCGACCATGTCAGATCTGGAGAGCTTCTAATGGATGGAGCTGCTAACCCGCACGACATCTTAAGAATTCTTGGGGATAAGACTTTGGCTAAATACCTAGTCGATGAGGTCCAAGAGGTTTATCGATTACAAGGCGTTCGAATTAACGATAAGCACATTGAGCTAATTGTTCGTCAAATGCTTAAGAGAGTTCGAATTTCTGAACCGGGCGACACAGACTTCTTATTAGGAGAACATGTGGAACGTTTCCGTTTTGAAACGGAAAATGACAGAGTTAAAAAACTAGGTAAGAAGACAGCCGTTGCTGAACCGTTGTTGCTAGGAATTACAAAGGCCTCTTTAAGCACCGAAAGTTTTATCTCAGCTGCTTCATTCCAAGAAACAACTAAGGTTCTTACCGAAGCTGCTATTCAGGGTAAAATCGACAGACTCAAGGGGCTTAAAGAAAACGTTATCATGGGCAGACTGATCCCAGCTGGAACTGGAATCGACGCTTATCGTAGGGTCAATTTCTTGACCCATGAAGAAGCTGCTATGGCTGAAGATGACTTCGAAACAATTGAAGAGGAAGAATCTACCCCTGAAACAAATGCGGTCACGGCTGAAGCCAAGCTTTAGTTAGACCTTGTTAAATTAAAACATTCTAGAAGGGAGAAATATTAAGTATTTCTCCCTTTTTTAGTTTTCTTCAAGAAAATCCTCCGTATCGACAGCTGTGTACCAATCTTCAACTGCTAAAGACACGGCTCTTAAAGCATGAAACTCTCTTTTTAAGTCTCTCATCTCATAAAGAGGATCATACAACCTATCTCCCAAAATTGGAAAGCCTAGTGAGGTTAAATGAACTCTCACCTGATGTGTCACACCCGTAGAACAATTAATTTCTGCAAGAAACACATTCTTTTCCTCTACTCGTCTTACCACTCTCATATTTGAAAGAGCTTTCAAAACGGGTAGTCTGTAACGAACATTTCCTTTCAGCGCTATCATTCTCGCAGCATCTCCCGGGGCATGGGCGATGGAATAATCCACGCAGTAGTTATTGTCCTTTGGTTTACCCCAACACCAAGCCAAATAAGTTTTTCTAACTCGCTTTTTTAGAAACTGTTCTCTCCAGTAAAGATAAGAATCTTGGTTCAAAGCAACAATTAAAACTCCACTCGTTCCAATGTCTAACCGATGAGGCGTTAAAGTAGGCTGCGGTTCGGGAAAGTCTCCATTGATAGATGGATAATGGAAGCGAGCCCACTGAGTAACGGTATTTTCATCGAATAAACTTATCGGCTGGCTAGCAATTCCGGAGGGCTTATCAATAACCACTATTCCATCCTTTTCGGACACGACCTTAATATCTTCGTTTGGAATACCCCGTTTTAGTTTTGAAATATGAGTTTCCAATTTTTCACAATTTAGGTTTGTGTCATCACTAATTTTTTCACCCTTTTTAAGAAATTTTTTGGCAGGAATTCCTAATACCAACCCTGTTTCAATCGCTTCCTCTCGCTGACGCTGAGTAAGTAACGGATATTTATCCTTAAGCCACTTAGATACTCGTAGGGTCTTCATACGATTTACCCACATTCAAAGGAACATTTGTCAGGGAATAATTTACCGAGAAAATTCTTAATAGTTGTTTTGTCACAATCAATGACTTCTATTAGCATTCTCTTTTGATAGCCCAAAATAGAACTCAGTAGACCATTTGCATTTTTTTTACCGAATACATAACCATTGTCATAGTTCGACAGTTGGTCATCGATGGAGACAATTGGATTGAGAAATATATTGGCTTTATTTTCAGAAAAGAAATCCGATTGGATCATGGGCCTCAAGAAAAACACATCATCGTTAGAATAAATAAAAAACTCGCTCAATCCAGGAATTTTATAAAGAAAAAATTTGATTATACTTGAGTTAACAGAACGAAGTAAAAACTTTAACTCGTTGCAGTTAGGCCAACGGTTTATCCGGTTATCAGAAGTCTTAATATATTGAATGAAGTGCCAGAGTCTGGAAATCAAATGATGTAGCTTACTTCCATCTATCCAAGTATAAACAAGATCCAGCTCCATAAAGCTAATTCTCTCAATTTCCCGTTTAATTTCAACTTAAACAACTTGACGATTATTCCCCCTCAACCGATCCTTACTGAAATTACATTATGAGCTATTGCCCGTTTAATTTTAAAGATAAACGTCGAGAGTGGGCGCAACTACTTCGAAACACCCGTTCATTTCTTGATAATAAAGGGTATTTTGAAGTATTAACCCCAGCTCTGGTTACAGCGGGAGCCTTTGAAAGCACTATAGACCCTCTTAAAGTTTCTTACTCTACGGGTCAGGGTGAGCTTCATACTTCTCCCGAAATTGAAATGAAGAATATACTGTCGGATTTTCAAGAGCCTATTTACCAAATTTGCAAGTGTTTTAGAGATGATCCTCAGACCTCAATCCACTCTATTGAGTTCACCATGCTTGAGTTTTATCGCCCAAACTCTCCAGTAAACCTGATTGAAAAGGAGGTCCTTCAGCTGATACAAACTCTTTCTGCTAAACCTTTAAAAATAGAATACAAATCAGTTTATAATTTGGTTAAAGATCTTATTGGACTAGATCTTAACCTCTTCACCTCAACTCAATCTTTAGCAAATGAAATAAAAAAAAGAACCTCGCTATATCTTTCCGAATATGACTCGTGGGCTGACATCTTCTTTAAACTCATGATCGAAATCGTCGAACCCTCTCTTTCTAAAGAAACCCTAATTTTACTCAATAACTACCCAGCTGCAGTAAGTCCGCTCTCACAGCCCATTTTAGGAACTAACCAAGCAGAACGATTCGAGATCTATTGGAAGGGCATGGAGATTTGCAATGGTTGTCGAGAACTAGCCGATCTAGAAGAGCTCAAGCGTCGGTACCAACACGAGTCTCAAGAACGGATCAAATCCTCAAAACCCCCACACCCTGAACCTACAGATCTCTTTAATTCAGCTCGTAACATAAAAGGGGCAAGCGGTGTGGCAATCGGTTTAGAACGTCTTTTTTTATGTCTCACTCAAGATTGAGAAGCTCTCCTTTGCCCCTGTAAAGAATAAATTTGATGAAATTCAAAAAACAACCCTTTTTTCCTAAGTAAAGACTCATAAGTCCCTTGCTCAGCTATTCTGCCATGACTCATCACTATGATTAGATCACAAGCTTTAATTGTTGAAAGCCTGTGAGCAATCACAATCGAGGTCATTCCCTTTAACCCCTCCTGGATGGCCGACATCAAATATTTCTCTGAAATGGGATCAACACTAGCGGTGGCTTCATCTAGGATTAAAACATCAGGTTGAAACACTCTAGTTCTGGTGCAAGCTAGTAATTGCCTTTCACCAAGCGATAAATTACTCCCGCCCTCGAATACCATCAAGTCAAGACCACCTCTATTCTCAATCGAATTCCACAGATGGGTCCTGCGACACTCCTCTTCTAAATAGGAATCACTTATTCCTTTTTTACCTAGAGTTAAATTAGCCCGTATCGTGCCGCTAAACAAATAAACTTCCTGCTGAATGACTCCGAGATGCCTCCGTAAAGTCTTGCGGTCAAACTGACTCAACTCTTTCCCGCCAAAATAAATCTTACCTGCCGAAGGTTGATAGAATCTTAATAACAGCCGAATAAGTGTAGATTTACCACTACCCGTGGCCCCGACAATAGCAAGCGATTTGCCGTGCTCAATTGAAAAACTAACATCATCCAAAGCCAAAGAGTCTCGCGCAGGGTATTTAAAAGAAATGTTTTTAAATTCAATTTGAGTGTTAGTTAATTTTTCATTGGTTGAGTTTGTTGACAAATCATCGCTCGATTCTGATTTTTCATCAAGAACAGCAACAATTCTCTCTGCCGCAACCATAGCTGTCAAAAATGTATTGTACTTTTCCACTAAGTCTCTAATGGGTTGAAAGAGATTTCTTAAGTAAGCGAAAAAAGCAACTAACACGCCCAAAGTAATTTTCCCATTAATTGCCCACATCCCACCAACCCACATCAAACTCGCCATAGCAAATCCGTTCAAGATATTAGCAAAAGGCTGTACGGACGCATACACTTTCAAAGCTTTCATTTGAGCTTGAGTATGTTCATACACAATGGCGTCAAATGTCTGAGTTCGAGATTTTTCAGCGTTTAGTCTTTGAATCGTAGCAACAGCAGCAATGTTTTCTCCTAAAAAGGCATTAACTTCCGACAAACGATTTCTTACCTTTTTATAGGCTTCACTCAACTTTTCACCAAAGTTCCAGATCGTCCAAAACACTAATGGAAAAGTAACTAACACAATACTAGCCAGGGCCGGGTTCATCCAGAACATCGAAATCAAACTACCTATGATAATCATCACATCTAAAACTAAGACTGAAATTGAAGCAGTGAACAATTCACTCACCGCCTTAATATCGTTAATAACCCTAGTTAAAATTCTTCCACTAGGATGTGAATCAAAATAAGGTACAGCTAATCCATGGATTTTTTCAAAGACTAAAAGTCGAAGGTCGTGGATCACTTTTTGCCCCGACTTTTGAATCACCCATCCTTGCACTGCTTCTGTTAAGGCTCTCGCCGAAATCACGGCCAAAAAGGCTAAAGAAATTTTAACTAGTTTTGGATTTTGAGCTCCTTGACCGATGACTATATCAGTGCCTTTTCCTAAGAGATAAGGAGCTAAAATTTCACAAGCTGTGGAACAGAGGACGAGGACCAACCCCAAAGTAAAATCGGGCACCCTTGGTTTAAGCACTGGTGAGAGGACTCTAATTGTTTTCGTCAGCACAGTAGGTTTAGGACGCTTCATCATCATAAAAATAACTCTCCCTCCCCTAAACCCATCTTTTCTCTCTCAACCTCTCGCTCGCTTTGACTCCACAGCTCTTGGTAAAGCGGACTCACTTGCAATAAGTGAGAATGAGTTCCCTGTTCAACCAAAAACCCTCGATCAAAAACCCAAATTTCATCCATTCGTGACATGACTGAGAGACGATGTGACGCAAAAAGAACTGTAAGATCTTTATAGTTCTCAAAAAATGAATCAATGATTTTACTTTCAATTTCTACATCGACCGCAGAAAAACAATCATCTAGAAGCAGAACTTTGGGCTGTCTTACAAGAGCTCTAACAAGCGCCAACCTCTGCTTTTGACCTCCTGAGAGAGTTATCCCCCTTTCCCCTAACGGAGTCTCATAACCCTTGGGAAGTTGTTTTACCTCACCTTCAATTTGTCCTAACTTCATAATTTTCTGGAGCTCGGGATCTAAAGTTCTATTAAGACCAAGTTGCATATTCCCCCGGATGCTTTCACTAAAGAGAAAAATGTTCTGTTCCACCATTGCAATTTGGTATCGAAGTTCATCCAAAGGAATTGACGTGATATCTTTTCCTTCAAAGTAAAGAGTTCCTTTAGGGGGCTCGTAGAGCCTTAACCAAAGATTCAAAAATGTGGTTTTTCCAGCACCAACCCTCCCAACAACTCCAATTTTTTGCCCAATTCTAACTTGTAAATTATCTAACTGTAGAAAAAATGGATGTGCCTGTTCTAATTGAGAATAGTGGAAACCAAGGGTTCGAACTTCCAATGCATTTTTAGAATCTCGTTCTGGTTTTTCGCTGGGCCATTTTACCGAAGTAACTTGAGGCACTTCCAAAATCTCGTCAATTCGCCTTTGAGCAGCAAAACCTTCTCGGTGCATAGTGACCGCCCAACCGATGGCCTCCATCGGCCAAGACAACTGAACAACAAACCGTTGAAAAGCTACGAAAGTCCCGATGGTAATTGCACCCTTTAAAACATCAAAACCTCCTAACAACAAAATCAAAAAAGTTCCTAAATTGGTAAGTAGGCCTAATGACGGGGAAAAAACAGCCTCCCATCGAGCCAAAGAAATTCCTTGGTCACGGTACTCCTCACTTAACGCCCGAAACTGACGACAGGTTTCCGACTCCAAAACGAGAGATCTAATCAATCGAACTCCAGCAAAACTCTCCTGTGCAAAGCTACTCAGTCCAGCCATTTTCTTTTGTAGCTCCCCAAAAATTTCGTCAATTTGATTGCCTATTCTTTTTGTAATCCAAGGTACAAGTGGGTAAAAGGCAAATGCTAACAGTGAAAGCTTAACTGACAAAAACATCATAGGTGGAACAATTAAAACCAGCATCAAAACAGCATCAGCAGTAACCAAAATTCCTGGTCCAAGAGCCATTCTTACCGATTCGATATCATTGGTAACTCTCGACATAAGGTCGCCTGATTTATTCTTTTGATGAAACTCCAAAGGTAATTTTTGGATGTGGGCGTACATTTTTTTTCTTAAATCCCCAACCAAAAGATGGCTTGTCCCCATGAGATAAATCCGCCACAAATATCGCCCATAAGATTGAAGAATCATTAGCACTAGATAGCCTACCGAAGCCCAAACCAATTGCTTTGTATTCTTTGGCCCAATCGCATCAATTCCCCACTTCACTAACAGTGGCAGGGTAACGTTAATTAGATCAACCAAGCCCAAGGTCAAAAGACCTATCGCATACCGCTTTGGATACTGCTTGATGTATCCCCAAAATGGGTACCTTCTTAGTTGAGAAAGGGGGCTTAAGTGTTTTATTTTACGAGTCATTTTTTCAATAAAGACGTCGACTTACCTTTGACTTTCTGAAATAGGTCCCCATACTGATTACAGTATATTTCTGCCGAAAAAGGGGACAACGATGAACCTAAATCAGTTCACTGTTAAGGCTCAAGAGGCGGTCGTTGACGCTCAAAGCCTCGCCATTAAAAAGAGCCACCAAAGTGTCGATCTCGACCACTTGCTTTACTCATTATTGAAACAAGAAGACAGTCTTGTCACTCAATGTCTTGAAAAAATTTCATCGGGCTTATCGAAGAGAGCCCTTTCGGACCTAGATTCGATTTTAAACAAAAAAGCTCAAGTTCACGGAAATGTGCAGACCTATACTTCCTCTTCTCTTCAAAAACTGTTTGTTCAATCTGAAGAGGAATCTACAACCCTTAAAGACGACTTTATCAGCACTGAGCACCTTTTTTTGTCGATGTTTTCTTCAAAGGATCCCAGCCTCACTTCCTTACTCAAATCTTGGAACCTTTCTCGAAACAGCTTTTTAGAAGCTTTGTCCGCCGTTAGAGGCACGCAAAGAGTGACCGACCAAAATCCCGAAGAAAAATACAATGCTTTAGAAAGATACACTCGAAACCTAACTAAAGCGGCAGCCAATGGGAGACTCGACCCGGTTATTGGAAGAGATAGTGAAATCAGACGAGTCATTCAGGTCTTATCACGTAGAACAAAGAATAACCCCGTACTTATCGGAGACCCTGGAGTTGGAAAAACAGCTATAGTGGAGGGATTGGCTCAGCGCATAGTAGCCAAAGATGTGCCGGATAGTTTGAAAGATAAATCTTTGCTCTCCTTAGATCTTGGCTCACTCGTAGCCGGAGCCAAATTTAGAGGGGAATTCGAAGATCGTTTGAAAGCCGTTTTGAAAGAAATTTCAGCCTCTCAAGGAAGAGTCATTCTGTTTATTGATGAGCTTCATACGGTTGTAGGGGCAGGAAAAGCTGAAGGAAGTCTTGATGCTTCAAATATGTTAAAGCCACAACTTGCTCGGGGAGAGTTACGCTGTATTGGGGCCACGACTTTAGACGAATATAGAATGTATATTGAAAAGGACTCGGCTTTAGAGCGAAGGTTTCAGCAAGTCTATGTGGTCGAGCCTTCAGTTGAGAATACGATTTCTATTCTTCGAGGACTTAAGGAAAAATACGAAGTTCATCACAAAATCCGAATACAAGATTCTGCTTTGGTTGCAGCTGCTAAATTAAGCCACAGATATATCACTCACCGACAGTTGCCGGATAAAGCTATCGATTTAATTGACGAAGCGGCCTCAAAATTAAAAATTGAAATTGACAGCTTACCCACCGAGATTGACGAATTGGAGAGAACCTTAACTCAATTGGGAGTCGAAAAAGAGGCTTTAAAAAAAGATAACGACCCCTCTGCGCTCAAGCGAAAAAATGAAATTGAAACACAAATGAGCACGCTTAAGAGCCGCTGTGATTTAATGAAAGAACAGTGGAAAAGCGAGAAGAGTGTCATCCTAAAATCTTCTAAAATCAAAGAAGAAATAGAAAATACAAAATTAATGATTGAACGAGCAGAACGGGAAGGAAACTTAGGAAAAGCGGCTGAATTAAAATATGGGACCTTAAATGAACTCGACAAAAAATTGACTGAAGTTAATCGAACGCTTTCAGACAAATCCTCAGAGAAACGAATGCTCAAAGAAGAGGTTACTGAAGAAGATATCGCTGAGGTTGTCGCCAAGTGGACAGGAATTCCGGTCTCAAAAATGTTAGAAGCTGAAAAGCAAAAAATTCTAAGGATGGAACAGGATCTTCGTCAAAGAGTGGTAGGCCAAATCGAAGCCGTTACAGCGGTGTGCAACGCTGTCAAACGCAGCCAAGCAGGGCTTCACGATCCCAAAAAACCGATTGGAGCTTTTCTATTTTTAGGCCCAACTGGTGTCGGTAAAACTGAAACTGCAAAAGCTTTAGCACAATTTCTATTTGATGATGAATCCAACATGGTTCGAATTGACATGAGTGAATTCATGGAAAAGCACTCAGTTTCCAGATTGGTGGGAGCCCCCCCTGGGTATGTGGGCTATGAAGAAGGGGGAGTGCTCACGGAGGCAATCAGGAGACGCCCCTATTCAGTTGTTCTTTTTGATGAAGTTGAAAAAGCACACCCTGATGTTTTTAACATTCTTCTTCAAGTACTAGACGACGGTCTTTTAACATCGGGGCAAGGCAATCAAGTTAACTTCAAAAACACAATTATTATCTTAACCTCTAATTTGGGAACTCAGTATCTTCAAGCCGAAGAAAGCATCTCGGCCCAGGTCAAGGAAAAAGTCCTAGCGGAGGTCAGAGGCCATTTTCGGCCAGAGTTTTTAAACCGTTTAGACGATATGATTTTGTTCCACCCGCTGACCCCCTCCGAAATAACGCGTATAGTCGACATTCAGCTTGAGTCGGTAAAACAGTTGCTCGAAGCTAAAAATCTCAGTATGGTTGTGGACCAAAATGCCAAAATAATTTTGGCAACTCGGGGCTATGATCCTATCTATGGAGCTAGGCCCTTAAAGAGGCTAATCACAGAAATGATTCTCAATCCGTTATCTGAAAAGATATTAGCTGGAGATTTTAAGTCCGGGGACTCAATATTCGTCTCGGGTAACAAAGCCGGCGAACTTGAGTTTCAAAAAGAGAAGATGGCCTTAAGTAAAAACAGCGCAGGGCTGCGGTGACAAGGAGAACAAATGGCAGAGCACTCTTCTAAACCAAAAATTAGAAATTACTTAGTCTATCTTAGCATTGCTTTCTCAGCAGCAGTTTGTAGCGTATTGCTGTATGCGGGCGGTCAATTTCTGTATCAAAAACTTCAGAAACCGGAGACGCTAAAGGTTTTGGATAACCCGGCCTCCGCCGATACTAAATCCTCAATTCAAAATGGTTCCGCTGGAACCCATGAATTAAGAAAAACGTCTGAAAGTTTTCGAGTTGTTGCCAAAAAAGTTGGTCCATCTGTTGTTAATATTAAGGCAACCAAGGGACTCCCGAAGAAAAACAAAATTAAAATTGCGCCCAGAGGAAAACGAGGGAACTCCCCGCAACAAGAAGATGATAACAATTATCCAAGAGATCCCTTTTTCGACTTTTTTGAACGATTCGGAAGTCCCTTCCCTTTTCAGCAAGAAACCCCTCAGACCAGTGTGGGGTCAGGTTTTTTTATAGATAAAAAAGGATTTATTGTTACCAACAATCACGTAGTTGAAGGGGCTAATGAAATCCTCGTACGTATTTCAAATGATCGCTCCGAACTCAAAGCAAAAATTATTGGAACCGATCCCAAGACCGACCTTGCTGTCATTAAAGTTGAGGGACAAAATAACTTAGCCACAGCAGAATGGACAGATTCCGACCAGGTAGAGGTAGGAGATTGGGCCATAGCAATTGGAAGCCCTTTTGCTTTGGATCAGTCCGTAACAGTCGGAATTGTGAGCGCCAAGGGGCGTAATTCAACAGGAGTTACCGAACTTGGGGGAGATCTGATCCAAACCGATGCGGCCATTAACCCGGGAAATTCAGGCGGTCCTTTATGTGATCTAGATGGACGGGTCATGGGTGTTAACACTGCCATCTACAGTCGAAGCGGCGGTTATATGGGAATTGGGTTTGCGATTCCCTCTAATTTAGCAAAAGATATTGCTCTAAAACTGATCTCTAGTGGAAAGATAACTCGTGGGTGGTTAGGTGTTTATATCCAGCCCCTTGATATCGAATTAGGAAAAGAACTGGGTATCAAAGAAGGGGTCGGAATTCATGAAGTTCTTGAAAACAGCCCAGCCCAAAAAGCTGGTATTAATGCTGGGGACGTTGTTACCGAAGTTGATGGCACACCCGTCAAAGATGTTAACGAACTTCAAAGAAAAATCGGCAACTTTAAACCCGGTGATACCGTGAGACTCAAAGTTATTTCCTACAATGATAAAAAATCAAGAACGGTTAGCGTAAAGATAGGTGAAATCCCTGAGGGCGAAAGAGAAACGGAAAAATCTGCTCCCAGTGATCAAGAACCTGACAAGTTAGGTCTGGTTGTTGGTCCTGATAAGAAAAAAGAAGGGGTTGTCATTGAGGGAATTCAACCGGGATCGATAGCTGAACAGATGCTAGGACTTGAAGTTGGAGATGTGATTACTCGTATGAACCGACAATCGGTTAATACCATTGCTGGCTACAAAAAGGCTTTAGGGTCTTCGAAGAGAATTTATCTTGAAATAAAACGCAAGGGTCGAACTCTTTTCTTCCAATTTGTTCTTCCTGAGTAACGTACTTAAAATAAGAAAGGGTGTGTGAGCTATGTCGGGTATTTTAGCAGTGGGTTCCATGGCCTTTGATACCATTGAAACCCCCTTTGGAATTCAAGAAAAGGTTTTGGGGGGCTCAGTTAATCATTTTTCTCTATCCGCCTCTTACTTTTCTAGAGTCAATTGTATTAGTGTTGTCGGGGAAGATTTTCCTAAGGAACATCTAACCTTACTCAATCACCGCGGCATAGATACACGAGGTGTTAAAATCGATAAGGGAAATACCTTTCATTGGTCAGGGAAATACGGTTATGAGCTTCATGAAGCTCAAACATTAGCTACCCATCTCAATGTGTTTGAACACTTTTCGCCTGAAGTACCAGAATCCTTCAGAAATTCCGATTTTGTCTTCTTGGGAAATATCATCCCAAGCCTTCAAGAAAAGGTACTTTCCCAAGTCCATCATCCTAAATTTGTTGCCATTGACACAATGAACTTTTGGATCGGTACCCAAAGGGAGAGTCTCATTAAAGTAATTTCCAAGTGCCATTGCCTGATCATCAACGAAGGTGAGCTAAGACAACTCACCAATAGCTTCAACATTTTAACTGCTGCTAAACTAGTTCGCAGCTGGGGGCCAAAACTACTGGTCATCAAAAGAGGGGAGTATGGCGCAGTTCTCTTCAATGACGGAGATATTTTTAGTGTCCCAGGCTTACCTTTAGCCGAAGTCAAGGATCCCACTGGGGCGGGTGACACATTCGCCGGTGGATTTATGGGGTATATCGCCTCTCAGCCCAACTTTAATCTCTCGAGATTTACTTTGAGAAAAGCCATCGTTTACGGGAGTGTGATGGCTTCATTTATTGTTCAAGATTTTGGATTTAGGAATCTTTTGCCTCTTACAAAAGAAATGATTGACGAACAATATCAGAGATTTGTAGAGCTCACAGCCTTTAATCTGGTCTAAAATTCTTGTCTCTTGACGGGGGGGGCCTTTATAGCTAAACACTGGCAAAATTAGATAAAAGCTTTAATAACGCTGACATCGACTCAGAGGTAAAAGTGCTTATGAAAAAGGCAGCGCAAAAATCAACAGGGCCCTTAAGTTTAGGTAACAAGCGGACCTGCCGAAAGTGCCAAACTAAATTTTATGACTTCAACAAAGAAGAGATGACCTGCCCCAAGTGCCAACATCAAATGTCTCAAGCAGACTTTAGGTCAACCCTACCCACAAAATCTGAATCGAGAAAAAAATCCTCGGAAAAGATTATGACCGAAGGGCTCATGCAAACTGAAGAATCCGATACCTCCCCTGCCGAACCTTTTGAAGACAGCGATGATCTTGCGGAAGATGCTGATGAAGTAGTTGGGGATTTATCTGTAACAGATGATGAAGATGAAAATGACTATTGAGTTTAAACTCGTCTATTCTTAGTCTTTTCGATCAATGTCCGTCTTAGTAATTTTTATAGAAGTGCTTTTATTAGTTGGCTTTAGAGTTTTGAAATTTCTTTGATTTGCTTTCTTTTGATAACTCCAAAGAAGATAAGTAAATAGGGCTGCACCCGCAATCCAAACGGCGATAAAAATGTCTTTTTTTGTTAGTTGATTAATAAACTCAACAAGAAATTTATCGCTTCTCATTTGTTAGAAATTACTCCCACTCACCCATAACTGTATTCGTATTACGTGTTGCAAAATAAGTTATCGCTCCCCCAACCAAAACTCCCCCAACAATGCCCCAAAACATCGGAGAATTGAACCAAGTCTTTTCCGATTTGTCTAATCGCATTTCTCCTTGAAACACCGATGGTGTGTGTTTAGAGCTAGTTTCAGGTAGAGCTAAGTCATAGGCCAACAAATTATGTTTTTCTAAAAGACCAATGACAGCGTCAGAAACTATCGGGCTCTTTGTGGTGGACTCAGAGTCGGTTATGTCAGCCAAGGTGATGGGATAGGCCAAAGGAATCTCATCAAACCGCTTACCAGGGGTGTAAAGAAACAATTTAAATCTGTCCTTATTAGGTTCAATCACTATCATGCCTCTATTAGAATAAACATTTGATGCCGATTCAATGCTGGTTCTCCTATTAGATTTCAATTCTTTCAATTTAACGATCATTTTCTTATGCTCAACTCCTCTACAAGAAATCCTCTGCTTGTATGACTCAAAACCAGCCCGAGAGATATCCAAGTGATGGGAATAACCGGGCATTAACGACAGTTTATTTTTCTCACCCACTAAAAATCCATTAACTCGAAGTTCGACTTCTTCGGGTTCAATCACAAATAAGATAGAGCAACTTCGAATCGTTTTTGCTTTACTTTTTGAAGCAAACTCATCAAATGCATCTTTATTAAATTTTTCGGTAGCAGCCCCCTCCCAATCAAACAAAGCCGGTAGAATGCCTTCTGGATGAATCCTGATCGCTCTCTCTATTAAGCTTCGGCTATCTGGAGATCCCCCCAACTTCCACTTAAAGGCAGATTCCAGCAACAACGATGTTTGAATTTCTGGCCCCAGCTCCGAAATTCCCGAAGCCTTTCGGCGTAAGTCGAACATCTTTTGCTCTAATATTTCTAAGTTTGCCTTAGATTCCCCACTAATTAAGGCTCGCTTAAATTGATCGCTAACTTCAATTAACTCGCCTTTAAGTCGATCGACTTTAATGCGATTGGTATCTAACTCTATTCTTTTAGAAGAAACTTGTATGGCCGCATCATCCAAATTCTCGACCCAACTTTGAACCTGTCTAATCAAATGGGGGAATGCCTCTTGGTGGTATTTATCCCACACGCCCACTTTACCAACAAAAATTTTAGCCTCAGGTGTTGACGGCGTAAGAGCACTAAAAGTGGAAACAGGAAAAGTAAGGGATGAGCACAAAAAAACAATAGTCCATCTCCCCCAAAAACTTTCCAATCTACGCCTCATTTTTCCTCCGTGATAAGTTCTACTTTAACCCTTTTTAAAATTTGTCGCTCACCTTTCTTTGATGCGGTGCCAAAGTCTCGATCGGCTGGGTTTCGAATTGCTAAAGAGATCTTTCCTTGTCTTAAATGTTGATTCACCTGCTCTATCTCAACCGGTAGCAAGGCGACTATGACTCCCGGTGCTTCTCTTTCAGTTTCAATTGATAATACCATCACATTCTCAATTAAAGTTAACTTCTCATGGCTTTCCTGATGTGGAACCAATACCAGATCTACTTTTGCTCCTGGATAAACCCAATAGAACGAAGCTGTTTCAATAAAAAAAGCTCGCCTTCCTCTTGGAATACTTTTGGGTGGATGAGGTTCTTTTCCTCGCCAAATAGATTCAAAATGAATAGGACTTCCCTGCTCAATGTCATTCATAAGCTGTTTACCAAGAACTAACGGCAAATCCTGATCTGTAAAATATTTTTCTCGAGCCGTCAGAGCCATCTTGTCATGGGATAAATAATCTAAATTGGCAAAGGTCAGAGTCTCGCCCATTTTTAAGTCTCTCTTAGAAATTAAAAGTCTGGGTTGCTCGATTCTTGGACCAGTTCCAATCCTTGATTGGCATTCCCAAAGTGCTAAGAAACTAAACAATGCGGATAGTCCCCAAACTAATCGATTAGGTTTCCCTCTCAACTTATTTAAGATCTCTTTAATGACGACCATCTATTTTCTCCATCATAGGGCAGTCGATGCTCTTGAAGCCTCTCAATACGATTTCGCCACAACCGAACGATTTCGATATGAGAAAAAAACAAAAGAAAAATAAGAAGCTGAATACAAAAGATGGTTTCAAGTAACAACCCCCCCCTATTTCCAAATCTTTTTTCATTCATCTAATCTTAAAAAGCTTCTTTAAATTTATATTCCCACTCTTTTCGGCCTAAGTTGAACTTGATAAAGGGTTCAACCAAAACATCAACCTTTCGAATCTTGTTTTCAACCTGTAGATGAGTCGTGACTTCAGAGGAGATAACATCGACTCGATTAGATAAAAAACAAACAGGACAGGTTTTAGACACCACAGGCACCTTCATTCTTCGAACTTTCGATTCTATCGTTTCATCCATTTTTTGAATAGCCCGAGTCGATTCCAGAAAGCTCTTAGTCCAAAGCAATTGAGCTGATACCAATGATTTTTTGTGCGTGGCCAGGATAAGAGTCTCTAGAAGTTTATCTTGAGCAATCACAGCCGGAGTCGCAACCCCTGAAGCAACGGCTGCATGAACCGGGTGATGTAATTTTTCTAAATTAGCCATAAACATATTGGCCTTTTCTATTAAATTAAAGTTCTCTCTATCTCTTCTTCCTAAAATAATGGCTCCGTTATCTAAAGCAATAAAGGATTTTTCCAATGAGTAAACTCTCTGAAATAGGTGATGCGTCCAAAGCGGAATCAAAAATAAAGGACATAAAGCTATCACAAGAACGGAAAACGACATACCTGAGTCACCTCAAAGTTTTTTTTAATTACGCCTTCTTCTTGTAATCTGATTAGAGCAGGGTATTTAGTTGAAAAGACCGTTGATAATTTCATTTGAGAAAAAGAAACTTGAACCTCTTCCCGATAAGGCATGTTATTTTTTTGCGCAGACAAAAAAGGTACGCTTTCCTTCATTAAATGTGAAATGGCGACATCTGTAGCAAATCGATTAAATGAAAACATTTCAGATCTTACCTTTTGAAAGGCTGCTAATTGAAATATTAACCCCACCGAGACTCTTCGAGTTGTTTCTACTTGAATCACTATGCACAAAATAACAATTCCCAAAACAATAATAGCTTCCAGCAAGACACTTCCTCTTTTGTTATTCAATTTTACTCCTATCGTTCTCCCCGAGAAGAATCAGAATAATCACTCATACCTCGTTGTTTATATGACTCGCTTGACGCATGATTCATTTGGACTTGTGCTCCCTTTCCAGTAATGGCATTGGAAATTTTAGCGTATTGAGCCTTTATATTCTGACCGACAATAGAAACTACAGCGATACTGCTAACGGTCACCAAACAAAGCAAAATGAGATACTCTACTAATCCTTGTCCTGAATTACTTTTCATATGGGCTACCCTCCGAGGCACACCACTGCGATATGCATGCCAAAACTTACTGAATGAATATTCTAAAACCAGATCTTAAAGGGTTTGAATTTCGAACTTGTAATTACAATTTTAATTCCGGTCGCTAAAGTTGGTGTCCTTTGATAAGTTTTTATTTCGTTTTTGTATTTATCTCACTAATACCAACGATTTTTTACCTGCTAATTCACAAATGCGCGATCGATGCTTTAAAATAAAATTTGAATTACACCTTAAAAAAATTCGCTCAAAGAGGCCTTTCTCAGTAAATTCTTATACCTCCCCCTTTAAGTGGCTAACTTCATGGCCGTTTGAACCTCTTAAAAAGCCCACTTAGAGGGAACTGGTATTAAATTCCTGAGAATGACTACCTCTTATTGATTCCGATGCTTGAGTTAATGGATGTCAGTAAATCGACTAATTTGTAAAAACTCGGTGAGATAATGACGAACTACTTGCTCAGGTGAAATAGGGTTATCTAAGAAATACCACTGAACCTCATCGAAAGTGTCGAATCGTGCTTCAATGAGGCCCGAAAATATCACTCGACTCGCTGTGGGGTTGGATATTTGATCTCTCTCGCATTGTAATTGAACAACTCCATTTTGAGTTCCCGTGATAATGAGGTTTATTCTATTACGAGATAACGCAAATCGATTTTCACCCTCTTCTCTGGAGTGAATTTTTATTTTTAAAGCGGGTAAATCAACTTTGGAGTTAAATAAGCGAATAAGATAATCAAATTGGTAAAACAATGCCCTTATGAATGCATTTGTTTCGGTAATTAAAATATCGTCCTTTACGCTACAAATGTCTAATGACGATTTCTCCCCCAACTGTATTAGACATTCTTGTTCTGCAAGGTTTTCTACCCATTTGATTGTTTTATTACTGGTCAGCATTTTACTATCATTACATGTCTTGGGGTGGTCAGAACAGAAGAAGAGGCAGTGTCTCCCCCATCTTTAGGCCGTGGTCAGTAGTATTCTTAACCATAAAATTTAAGTGGAAGCTTTATTACTGCTTTAGGCTTCCTATCAAAGTAGGCATGCACACCGCAGTAAGTGAAAACCCCTGATTAAGAACCTGTAGGTTAGAATAATTCTCACTCACGCACCTGACAGGGGAGCTAAGTTCTATTATATAGAAACTCTAGCTCCCCTCCAAGAAGCTGTTGAGCGTGTCTGTTGACTAACCCTGCCCCAAAAAGAGAGAGCGTAACTAAACTCTTGCAATAATTAAACTTCTGCTGGTTTAGCAACCGGAGAAGCTTCTTTTGGGGTTGTCATCGTACCTTTTCGCTCAATCGCATCTAATTTAGCTGTAAGGTCTCTGACTTGAGTTTCCAGCGCCTTAATGACTTCCATTTGGTTGCCATCTGAAGATTTTGACAAGAAAGAACTAAAAGAACCATCTCCTTGCTGAATAATATGACGAAGAGTCGAGATGGGAACTGGACTCTCGGAACGCTTTTGTTTTTCAAATATAATCTGAGTTAACGTAGCAGCGGTGATATCTTTTTGATTACGGTTATCTACAACCATAACCTCCTCACCTTGCTGAATCATCTCTGCGATCTCATCTAGAGTCACATAGCAACTCGCATCTGTATCGTATAGTTTTCGGTTTTGATAACGCTTAATAATTTTAGCCTTCTCCATTTTTACCCCCAACCTGAAAGGTGTTTTAGCCAGTTTGTTTTTTTGGTTGCCCCACTTTTAAAGCCAAAATTCCCTACGCCCCCAAATACTGAAGGATATTAGCTGACCTAAAAAGGTGGTTTAACCAAGCATATCAGGACGTGCTCGTTGACAGATTCCTCTCAAAAACGCCGGAAGGACATCTGAGCTACTACCAAACACTACCGATTCAAGTTGTATTTTTGGCCGAGTGACCCAACCTGTCAACATTTATCTTTAAGAAAGGTAGGAAAAGATTCGAGAAACCGACTAAAGCAAAACAACTAATTACCATTGTAATTACAATTAGTTACTAGGACAATTGACCTTTCAATAACGTCCTTAAATCTAAAGAAGATTCCTTTTGAAGCCGCAACTTAGTCGATTCAAATTGACGAACGGACGGAATTTCATCTTTTTCGATGCCCAAATACATAGCTTCTTTAAGCTCGCTCTCTTCTTGAGTTAGAGGATAAGAAAAAGAAAGCTTCTGATTTTTTAATGCTCGATTTAATTGTTCATACATAACATCCATTATTTTACTTTTTTCCTCGAATATCTGCTCTAACTTCTGGAGTCGAGATTCGAATGCGGCAATTTGAGACTCAAAATGCTCATTATTGACCGAGTGGGGTAGCACTGGAGCGTTTTTTGATTGTTTTCGAGTCTCTAACCAAATCCAAACTCCCCCTGCCGTTAAAACTACATTGCTAGTCCACAGTAGGATTTCACTCATCATAGGTTCCTCTCTCAATTTTCCGGATGACTTAAAAAGTTCGTTTGAATGACTCTTCAACGTTTAAAATTTTAGCTGTGAGAAAAATAAGAATTTCATTTTTCAACTCTTCTCGAGCATTCGTAGAAAAAAGAGTCCCAACCAACGGCAATCGCATTAACCCGGGGACTCCGCTAAAGGTGTTTCTAGCTGAGCTTGAAAATGCGCCACCAATCACTGCAGTATCCCCATTTTCCAAAAGGACCTGAGTCTGAACATTTCGTTTATCCACTGAGAAAGCTGCACCGCCAGAAGATTTTGTAGGGACTTCGTTTTTGACATTAACCGTCATGGATATCGAGCCGTCCCCCGCAACAATGGGAGTGACTTCCAAGGATAAAATTGCTTCGACCGGGACCAAATTTTGAGTTGCCACTCCGGCGTTGACGATTGTTTGATTAAAAAAAGTCACCAAGGTCTGACTCATAGTAGCTTTTTGATTCTGATTCACTGAAACTGTGGGATTAGCTAAAACCTTCGTTTGCCCCTCAACTTCAGAGAGACCTATCTGGGCATCTAGTTTAGCAAAGTCTGGGGCCTTGATATTGACAGTATTCCCACCTATCGAAAATTTATCAAACGCCGCATCGAGATTTATCCCAGATGTACTTGACCCAAACTTCAGAAGATTCATTCCTAATTGACGGGAAAAATCGGACTTCATCTCAACTATTTTTGCCGACACAGAAACAATGGGTGGTTGGGTGTCCAGCATGGCATAAAGTTTTTGAAGTTTACCAATCACAGAATCAACATCCCGAACGATCACACTGTTAGATCGCTGATCGACCTCTAAAGTCCCCCTTTCACTCATAAGAGATTTTCCCTTGGGAGCTAAATCCTCTGCCTTGGCGTAGCTCACAGGAATCAAGACGGTACGAAGGGGTTCAGCCTTTAATTTGGATTGCTCTACTGCAGCGGTCTCTTCTTTTTCAGCTTTTAGTGAAGCCAGTGTTCCCACTCGAATCACATTACCGGATTTGACATAGCCCAGTTTCTTACTCTGCAATACAAGTGCGAAAGCTTGATCCCAAGGAATATTTTCAAGGCTCAAAGAACCTACTTTACCAGTGACATCCTCACCAATCACTATGTTGTAACCGCTCGTTCTTCCGATAAGTCTGATCACATCTTGGATGTCAGTTTGTTTGATTTCCAATCTCTCAATGGGCTTTCCTGAGAAATTAGGATTAGAAGACAGAAAATTGCTATCGAACAAGTCCCTTTTGTCCTCATCTTTAATTGCAACACGAGATTCCTGAACATCTTCTGGTGCAGGGAAATCGATAAAGATCCCTCTCTCCGTGTTAGTTACTGTGGGTGTTTTATCCTCGCGCAGTTGAATAATAAGCTTAGCTAAAGGGGACTTCTTTTGATTGACTTGTAAAAGGGTAAAAAGAGCAACCGGACTAACAAATTCGCTTGTGTCATAAGCTCTTTCGATCCGCTCGGGAACAGTGGTGTTATCAAAAACATACACATACTGTTTCAACGCAGAGTTTCTCTGCTCTTGATACCTCATTTTGTATTTCGACGTCACAAAAATCCGTGAAACATCGCCTTCCAACTTGAACTCCAAATTATATATCTCATTTTTGGGGGCCGGTCCTAAGTTTGCCAGACTTTGATTACCAGTTTGGGTTTGATTTATTGCTGGTGGAATTATCTGAGCATCAATTGGAGTTTGAGCTTTTTTTGTGTTGAGCAGCTTTTCTCTTTCAGAATTCTGATTGGTCTGTCGGGAAGAAATCTCATTTTTTTCAGCCAATGAAATTTCCGCTTCCAATTCATCAAGTGCCGCTTGTTCACTCTGTGGTTCATCCAAAACCGGCAGGTCCTGTTCTTTCTCCGCAGGTTTCCGGGAAACATTAGCAGGTTTGTTATTGTTTTCTTTTGAAACAATCGGTGTAACTGAAGTTTTATTATCTTCCTCTGTAAGTTCGAATTCTTCAAGAGAGTCGAGATCGGAATCACTACTGAGGGCCTTGGCTTTATAACCACCAAAAACCAACACAATTAAAATCAAACACAGTCGGGTCAGAAAATTTATTCGCTGAAGACACAAAGAATTTTTATCTTTTTCTTTTTTCATAAATTCCACCTCAGTAGTATCGAAGGCTCCTATTTTCCACTTATCATCTCGTCAAATTGTTTTTCAAGTTCGTCTGGTCGATTCATTATTTTTTGGATAGATTCATTCGTGTTCGTTGGAAGGGCATTTGAAAATTCGTTAACTCGATTTGTTTTTTTACCCTTTTCCACAACTTGTTTTTTGGAATTTCTCTTCGAACCATCTTTTCCCTCTTCCTTATCTAAGTCTAATTCCCGATCGGCCCCTGCTTTTTCAGCCGGAAGAGAAAGTACTCGCTCAATAATGCTTGTGTTTCCAAGGTAGTTAGCGGTTTTTTGCGAAAATATGATCTCGGTTTTAAGTATGCGACTTAAAGTCGCTCGCTCTCTACCCACAGATTCTCCCTCGATAAGAACAAATATTTGTCCATCTGGAGCTTCGACCATCGCCCTACTTTTCCCTTCCAATCTAATAATGGCTTTCAAAGTCAACTGATCGAGATCATATTTTTCAGTGGCGTAAATTGATGTGGGCTTGCGGCCGGCAGCCCCCGAAAACAAAACTTTAAAAGGATCACGCTTACCGGATGGGTTGTAAATATTCTCATTCTTGGCAGCATCGACACAATAGACAGTGCTACCGTTCAAAGATAATATAATAAGAATCAATACCCTGTTTAAAAAAAACAATTTCATTCTGAAAACCTATAGGTTTTTAAGACAACATTTGTCTCAATTGGAGTTAGATTGACTGCAAGACCACGTTGTCCATCAATAGTCTTAGGAGTCATATTCAAGCTCTCAACATTGAGAATTCTCTTGAGTCGTGAAATCTGATCAAAAAACATTAAGGTCTGCGCAAATCCACCATTCAACTTCAAATCTAGAGTAACTGTCTGATAAAATGAATTGGTCTTTTCCTCAGTAGAATTTCCTTCGGCTGAGGAATTCCCTTGATCTTTTAACGGTTTAAATACCTCAATTTCCACGCCACTATTTCGAGCTAACAAGTTTAGTTTGGCTAACAACTTTGAAAAATCTAATGTTCTTGGTATGTACTCTAAGGCCTCTTCAAACTCATTATTAGTCTTTTTTACTCTAGCTTTTACCTCTTCTAACCTCGTAGAGAAATTTTTTAATCTCTCAAGCTCATTCTTTGCATTGAGTAACTCTTTATTTTTTTGCTCTAGTTGAGCTTGAAACCGAACCTGCTCCCCATTAAAGAAATCATACAACTCATACCCTCCCCAAAGAACTCCTAATAAGAGAATAAAAAGAGAGGATTTTAACTTCTCATTCATGGAAAGATACCCTTAATGGTTTAACAACAACGCCAAAACATGTTTTTTAGTTTGTTGCTCAGAAAGATTTGGGGACTGCGAAAACAAAAAATGACTTCACGCTACCTTGTTGTTCCCCTTCTTTTTGAGTCGACACATTGTCCAAATTAATCTTCTGGAAATAAACCGATTTATTCAAACCATCCACAAACTCAGCCACGTCCTCAGTGGAATACCCATTTCCTGATATTTGTAAGCTGCTATTTGCATCGAAGTTTAATTCGATTTTAGTTAACCAAACCCTTTGAGGCAAAAGTTGTCCGACACTGTCAAGAAGGTTAACCGGTCCTTTTCGAGATTCTTGTAATTTTTTTACTACGTTTAGTTTTTGACCTACTTTACTTTCTAGTTCTTCCAAGCTTTTTAGTTCATTCTGCAAGGTTTGAAAGTTACTAATTTCGGCGTTTATTTTAGATTCTTCGGTTTCTATTGTTTTTAAATTATTTTCGAACGTTTTTTGCACATGCTCGCGATATTTTACGTAGATTAGATGCGGAACAACGGCTAAAGAAAGAGAAACGAAGGTAAGAATCAAAAAGCTTGCATCCACGGTAGTTTTTGAAAGAGAGAACGACTTCAAAAGATTGGCATCAAACTTGATGTTCGGATTGATCCCCGATCTTTGTTGATTCTTTTTTAAATTAATTCGAATCACGATTGGTCTCCGGATTTCCTCAAGGCTAACCCCACAGCTACTGTGCCAAGGCAGGAAAGATCTCTAATCAGGTTTTTATTAGTACCCGTTTTCGGAAATCGCAGATGTCTTATAGGGTTAAGTTGTTCAGTTTGCTCAGGGTAAATTGTGCATAACTGGTCGATTAAGCCGGGAGTTTTCATTCCCCCACCGCAATAGAAGACCTTTCTTAAATGCCGGTCAGGCGAGCCACTGAAAAACACATCAATATTTTTTTGAACTTCTGTAGTTAGAAGAGTGATGTAGTCGGTAATGATGGGGTGAATCAAAGGGGAATCTGGTTCGGTTAATTTGATTTGCTCAGCTTGATCAATGCTTTCACCGAGTCTCTCGGCTAAAAGCATCGTACAACCTAAACCACAGGCACTAACTTTGTTGGTATAGATC
>Ga0194119_10003909_pt1 | contig 23577 bp, 21 predicted proteins | sample TA2MahC100mmetaG_FD_148620 | JGI IMG/M metagenome (GOLD analysis project Ga0194119, IMG submission 148620) | Freshwater microbial communities from Lake Tanganyika, Tanzania - TA2015018 Mahale Deep Cast 100m | ecosystem: Environmental > Aquatic > Freshwater > Lake | place: Tanzania: Lake...
CGGCGCCAGCCGCTTGGCTGCCCAAGACCAAGGCAGAAAAAGCCTTGCACTTGAGCTTGTTTCCACCCATTCCAACACCACAGGAGGTGATGCAAAGATTGAATCTACAATGAAGTCAAGCTAGACTCAAAACTCTCACAGACTTTGGATCAACATTTAACGCGGGTCATCGGACAAACTGAGTGGATCGCTAATTTTCTGCTGAAGAACAGCTATCAAGCCTCGGAAAGCAGCAAGGCCAGCGCCTACTACCAGCTACAGGGCCGCTACCGACTGAGCAAAAAATTCTCGCCCGGCTTTCAGGCCTTTGGTGATCTCGGTACTTGGAATAATTGGGCGCCGGTACGCGAACAAGGCCACCGTATCGGCCCTGCCATCTTCGGAAAACTACCGATCGATGATAAGCAACACATCAAATACAACGCAGCCTTTTTGTTCGGAAAAACGCGAATCGATGATACCGGCCACGTGGGCAATACGTTTCGTCTGCAGGTTGAATATCCTTTTTAATCATCGGTATTCAAACCCCACTAGGTGGTTTCCGCATCACTTAATCGGTACCCAATACCAGGCTCGGTAATCAGCAGTGTTAAGGACTGGGACACCAAAAGGAAAGGAACACTCACTTTGTTTTAAAAGAAAGGGAAAAGAAAGGGACACTAAACGAAAGTGAGTGTCCCTTTCTTTTCCCTTTCTTTTTATTCAGAGATCGCGGGCGAGACGGAAACCGGTTTGGTAATTTCTCATCCCCTCGACCTCAGAATAACGATATGCCGAACGCGCGGTTGAAGGTCCATCCAGCCACGCGCCGCCGCGCACGATGCGCTTCTCGCAAGCGCCGTCGTGCTTACGCACCGAGCCATCGGTAGGTGCGCCGGCGTATCCCAGGATGTGGCAATCCGCCACTCACTCGCGCACGTTACCGGTTAGGTCATGCAGGCCAAATGCATTCGGTTTGTACTTGCCGACCTCGTCGTGCAGATTGGCGTACTCGCAAGCTTTGGCTTTGGCGTCATTACCGCCCCAGAACCAAGCCGTGGTGGTACCGGCGCGAGTTGCGTACTCATACTCGGATTCTGAAATCAAGCGGTAGGGCTTACCGGTCTTCGCAGCTAACCAATCCGCATAGGCTTTCGCTTCGGGCCAGGAGATATTTACCGCGGGGAATTTGCCGCGACCAAAACCTGCGTCATCTGCTTTTGGACATTTGCCATCCGCCACGCAGGCATCCCATTGCGCGAAGGTGGCTTCGTATTTGGATACGGCAAATGGTCGCGCAATCTTGACGGTTCGCTGAGGCTTCTCGTCAACGTGACCGCTCTCAACTTTATCGGAGCCTTGCACAAATTCACCGGCAGGAAGCACCACCATCTCGGGACAGTAATCGCAGTCGGTAAATACGCTGCCGGGGGTTAAACCCTCGGCCGCTCCCGTACCCGCGCTGATCAGGAAAACAGAAACGCCGAACAAACCAACCACCAGATCGTGCTTAAACTTTAACTTCATGATTCACTTTCATTTAAAAAAATAAAAACTTGGCAATAAAAGCCGCCCTTTAAAGCGGGTGGCATTATCCCAGATGAATCAGCGATGCCGCACCAGCGCTACGGGTCCACTTACCTGCTTTATCTTGCAGAACAACATCAACACCCCAGCGCCGGCACTCGGCCTCGATCCGCGCCGGCGGTAACATGAAAAATACCTTGGTTAATGCATCAGCAGTAGCGCAGCTAGGTGCGAGCACGGTCACCGAAGACCAATACTGCGGTGAATATCCTGTGCGTGGATCAAGAATATGGTGATGACGACGATCCGCACTAAAAATTGTGTGCGCATCAGATGAGGTCGCCATAGCTCGACCATCGGACTGGAGTATGGGGCCACTACCAGCACGCACCTGCTCGGGTTTTCCGGGATTGGCGATCGCATCCTCAATTTTTAGTCGCCACGGCGATGCATTAGGCGCTCGACCTAATAAGCTGGTCTCGCCGGTATCAATCAGCGCATGCCGGATACCCTGCTTCTGCAGTGCCTGACGCGCGAGATCAGAGGCATACCCCTGCGCGACACCGTTCAGCGATAGCGCCGCGCCTTGTACGTTCAAGCGCACAGATGTCGAGGATAATTCCAACGCACGCAAGTTCACCATGTGCTGCGCACGTTCGATTTCTTTCTTCGAAGGCAGACGATGCTCCTCGGTCGCCCTCGACCATAGCTGCCACAGCGGCTGCATGCTGATATCGAAGCTGCCGGCACTGCTGTGACCAACCTGCTGCGAAAGCCTGAGCACCGATAGCAAATCACGATCAGCATGCGCTAGCCGCCCCGTTCGGTTGAGCTGACTTAGTGCACTATCGGCATCAAATAGGCTCATTTGGCGTTCAACATGACGAATCGCCTTCACCGCAGCGTTGAGTGCTGACTCAAGCTGATCAGTATTCTCATGCGCGGCCTTGATCCAGAGCGTCGTACCAAAGCCAAGCAAGGCACGCTCGCGCCATACTAATTTACCTGCCGACGCCGCACGATCAGCCGCCCATGCGTTAGCGAGCAGCGTGTTCGATAGCCCGACCGTAAATAAACCCCAGCCCCATACCAGACATTGGCGTCGCTTCATCTTGCCTCCACTTTAAGCTGTACTGGTATGACGCGGTGCTCGCGCTTGCGCTCTTGAATCAGCGGCAGACAGCGCTGATCATCTTGATAGATCGAGACACAATCCAGACACTGAAAACACTCACTGTATTGAATCTGCCCGGACGGCGCGATCGCCTGATATTCACAACGATGGCGGCAAGACTGACAAGGCGTACCGCAAGCGTCACGCCGAGGTATCCACGACCAGCGCTGCAGAAAATTCACCGCTGCGAGCGCTGCGCCGAGCGGACAAATATACCGGCAATAGCCACGATACAAAAACAATCCAAACGCCAAGCAGATCACCGCCCACAGTATGTATGGCCAGTCACGCACAAAATGGAAACTGATCGCGGTCTCGAATGGCTCTACCTTGACCGCCATCTCAGAGAATGAAGGCGCGACCAATATCGAGCCGAGTATTACTGCCAATATCGCGTATTTTATCCACTTGAGCCTGGCATCCCACGCGGCGCGCAAACGCCGCTGATGCACACCGATACGATTGGCAATCAGACTGATCAGCTCCTGCAGCGCGCCGAGTGGGCAGAGCCAGCCACAGAATGTCGCCCTGCCCCATACAAACAATGTGACCCCGGTGAACAGCCAAAGAATCGTGCTCATGGGGTCACTCAGTAGGAAGCTCAAATCACCACCACCACGCAATGATTCAACCGCTGCCGTGATATTAATAATGGTGGGCTGGCCTTGTGCTGTCCACCCGATAAAGCCCAGCGTAAAAATCAAATACGCAACCCGGAAAAACTGCAGCCGACGCGATGTCGCGCTAGTACGTTGCTGACGAATCAGCGCAAAGGTGAGCACACCCAGGCCGGCGACCAATGCCAGCACTTCAATCCAGCGGTTTAACCAGATTCGTATCCAGTCGATCGAGTGAAGATCAGTATCAAGCACATCATAAAAATTAGCGCGCCAGCCATAAAAATCATAGGCGACTGGAAATTCTCTTTGCTCGATTTTATTGAGTATCTGGTTGGTGCCAAAGCGTCGGCCCAACTTGAATGAAAGATTAAATGGCTGCTCGGGATCAAGTGGGGTGGCTTTATCAACCACCAGGAAATATGCTTTTACCTTGTCTGGATAACCCGGGTGTTTGAGTTTTTTATCGTACGGGATGATGCTGAATTTAATCGGCTTACCGTTCTGACGCAGTACGAAGGGGGTATCGTCCGGAACACGTAATGCGTCATCTGTCGATGTCACCAAAGGCCCGCTCTCGGTCACCAGTAACGCCTGTGAATTGCGGCGACTGGTATTCAGGTAGCGCCAGCCCTCGCCGTCGAGCAGGTTTCGCCCGATTGACGGAATGCCCAGCAAGGCGACATTCAGCGTGAGAGCGGCAGCATCATCAGCCACACCTTCCAGCTTGCCTCCGCCAGGTTGTTTGATATCGCTGTATGCCTTGCGAATATCTGCCGGGGTGATGACGGTTGTTTGTATCATGCCGCGTCAGAGCAAATCATCCCAACTCAGCGGCTGAAAACTTTCGCGTGTGCTGCGGCGGCGCGCAGCCGCACTTGCGGCGATACTGGCATCGAGTTTAGCCACCGCCACCTTGGCCGCTGAACCAAAAATCGAGCGATCAATCGCTTTGGTCGTTACTGTGCCGTGATTGACGCCCTGTAAATCAGCGGACTGATCATCGCGTCGCGTTTGTGAACGGTAGTCATGAATCCGAACCACGTGCTGCAGCGTGAGATCGGTGTACTGCGCAGTAAATACCCCGAGCCGCTTGGTGCCGGTCGGATTATTAAAGAACGGCTCTTTATGATCAACCAGGCGCAGATCAATAAATGCACCGGTTAAATCCATCGCCACCAGTACATCAATCGGCTTGCCGCTGTAGCCGCGCACCGGTTCGAAATCCAGTGACTCGAACGCATAGCCCTTCAGCTCTGGCTTACCACCCGCATCGCCACCTTTGGCGAACAAAGGGTAAACCGGCATATCGGGTTGCACCTCACCGACAATGAATTGACCGTCGAGTAGCTTGTCGATGTCGTCACGGTTAAGCAGGGCCGCATTCGCCGGCTGCACCATGGCGAACAGGCACACCCATAGGGCGACCATCACTGTCCCACAAAGCTCGATGAACGGGCAAGCAAGGCGTCCCGGACGGAACAGCCGTATAGAAAAATCTGCAGGCAACCGCAGATAATCGGCGTAAAGCACGCGGGGGCTCATGGGCAACCCCGCTTTGACATCAGCCACAAGAAACGCTCTCCCCCACACCGCCCGGTAGCGCGCATCGGTCGGATGCGACGTCTACGGACTGATTTTTTTATTTGATTTCGCCGATGATTAATTCATCGATCAGCGCGCCCGTCAGAGCCTATTCAAGCCGCTCAGTATCGGGCAACGCAGGATCTCAATCTATCACGGATGGGCGCATCTGAAAATCAAATGGCCAACGAAACCGGTGTGAGGAAATACTTATTATCAAAAAGCTATGCGGCCTTGGGTTTGTGTCGAAAGTTTACTGCCCACTAATTTGATCTGCTTTTGCCAGCAAGGCCTCGGCCATGCGGATACTCGCAATATCAATCATCCTTCCATCGAGACTGACCGCGCCCTTACCGGCCTTGGCGGCGTCATCCATGGCCTGCATGATGCGGCGTGCGCGTGTGACTTCCGCCTCGGACGGCGTATAGACCTGATTGGCCAGCTCGATTTGCGAAGGATGAATCGCCCACTTGCCCTCATAGCCCAATACCGCTGCGCGATTCGCCGCCGCCAAATAGCCGTCGGTATCACTGAAGTCACCAAACGGCCCATCGATAGGACGCAGACCGTATGCGCGGCATGCGACCATCATGCGGGTTTGCGCTGCGTGCCAGGGATCGGTCCAGAAATACTCACGGTTACCATCGGCGTCGCGATCAGTCAGCACGCCAAAATCTTTATTGACCCCACCAATCACCGTGGTACGCGCGCGCGTCGATGCAGCATAATCTGCCACACCAAATGACATTGCCTCTAGGCGCTTGCTGGATTGTGCGATCGCTTCCACATTGGCCATACCCAGCGCAGTCTCGATCAATACTTCAAAGCCGATACGTTTGCTACGGCCCATCGCAGTTTCAATCTGCGTCACCATCATATCGATGGCGTAGACGTCTGCCGGGGTACCGACCTTGGGGATCAGGATCATATCCAAGCGCGGGCAGGCTTCAACAATATCCACCACATCGCGGTACATGTAGTGCGTATCCAGACCGTTGATACGCACCATCATGGTCTTGTGACCCCAATCAATATCATTCAAGCCTTGAATAATATTTTTACGGGCCTGCGCTTTATCGTCTGGCGCAACCGCATCTTCTACATCCAGAAAAACAATATCCGCCGCCGAATTGGCGGCTTTTTCAAACATAGCCGGGTTGGACCCTGGCACTGCTAGTTCAGAGCGATGCAGACGAGCAGTAGCCTGCTCAATCATCGTGAAACTCATAAAACCTCCTGGAATGAATTAACCTGTCCAACCGAGCCCGGCAGCAGCGCAGTTAATGGATGTAAGCAGCGCGTCGCGAACGTCGTTGCCGCCTTGGGCCTCGCGCAACTGCCTGAGGAGCTGCACCTGCTCGCGGCTGACGCGGTTGAGTGTTTCAAGCCGACGCGAGAGCCGTCGCGTGAATTGCGGGAAGCGCTCACCCAGTGCCGCCTCGCCCGACACCAGTTTCAGCATGTCGATCGTGCGGTGGTACTCCTGCACAATCTGTTCAAAAATTTCTTCTCGGGTGCGCTGATCTGGCACCAGATTAGCGTATTCACGAGCAATATCCAGATCAACTTGGCACAGCGCGCGCTCGACCTCGTCCATCACGATCCGAAACAGCGGATATTCCCGGAACATGCGTTGCAATAGCTCGAGCCCGCGCTCAGCGCGCACATCGAGAAAGGCCTGCATCCCGGAGCCGATACCGTACCAATTGGTTACCATGTGGCGGTTCTGTGTCCAGGCAAACACCCAAGGAATCGCGCGCAGATCAGCGAGCGTTTGTGCCTGCGTCCGTCGTGCCGGCCGCGAACCGATATTCAGCATCGATAACTCTTCCAGCGGCGACGAGCCCTGCAAGTAAGCCAGCATATCGGGGCGTTCCATCAGCTTGCGGTAGGCAGTCCACGAAGTCCCCGACAAGGCCTCCATCGCCTCTTCGTACTCATGCAAGGGTAGCTTGTCGGCCTCGCGCTGCGACAGCAGTACATGGCTGAGCACTGACGCGCCAAGCAGCTCGGTCTGGAACAGCGCGGTGCCACGGTTGGCATATTTGAGCGATACAGTTTCGCCCTGTTCGGTGAGGCGAAACATGCCACGTATGGTGCCAGCGGGCGTCGCCTCAATCGCACGGCTGGTCGGCACACCACCACGGCTTACCGAGCCACCACGGCCATGAAAGAAACTAATCGAAACACCGAACTCTTGACCCACCCGCACCATTTGTCGCTGCGCCTTGGCCAGCTCCCAGTTGGCCGCGAAATAGCCACCGTCCTTATTCGAGTCGGAGTAACCGACCATCACCTCTTGCACCTTGCGTTGTCGTGCGAGACTACGCTGCACTACCGGTACCGAGAGCAGTTCGCGCAAAATCGTCGGCGCACGACGCAAATCCGGAATAGTCTCTAGTAGCGGTACCACGGGCAGCGTGCAGCCTTCCATACCTGCGCTGTCTGCGTAAAGGCCAGCCTCTTTAGCGAGCAGGTAAACGCCAAGTACATCGGCGGCGCTGTGGGTCATCGATAAAATCAAGGCACCAAATGCTTCGCGATCAATGGTCTGACGTAATTCGGCAATCACGCGGAAAGTGTCGAGTGTCTCGCGCGCCTCAGCCGACAGATCGGCATCATTGCGTGTGATTTGACGCGGGGTCGACAGCTCAGACAAAATCCAACGCTTCCATGGCTCCGAATCGGTCGCCGGCACGTCATTACCGTGGCTGCGACGATAAAGCTCTGCCAGCGTCTGGTTAATACGAATCGTATTCTCGCGAATATCAAGACGCACTGTCGAGAATCTGAAGATACCGACCTCGCGCAAGAAAGGTAGCAGCAACGAGTCAGCGATACTGGCCGCACCGGTGTCACGCAGGGCGGTGTTCATGATCTCCAGATCTTGAATCAGCGCATCGGCAGTGCGATACCCCGAGTCGGAATCAGGCAACGCGCGGTTCGCCGAATCTTCCAGTGTTGTGACGAGCTTGAGCCGGATATAGCCTAAAAACTGGCGAAATACCTCACCGGGATTACGCTCTGCCAAATGACGCGCTGAGGGTAATCGATCCAGACACTCGGCGACATAACGCACAAACGGGTCGGGGATAATTAGCGCGCGTTCGGAAATACTCAATAACTTGATCAGTGTTGATACACGATCGATGTATCGCCTGAGTACCGCTTCGCGGGTCTCCCACAGTGTGCGGCGGGTGACCTCGCTGGTGACATACGGGTTACCGTCACGATCGCCGCCAACCCATGAACCAAAGCCAATCAGCGCCGGCGCCTGAAACTCATAGCCGGGAAAATGACGACGAAACTCGGTCTCGAGCTTTGCCATCACCTGCGGTACCACATCAAACAGATTCTCTTGGAAGAAGTACAAGCTCCAAGCGACCTCTTGCTCGACCGTCGGCTTTTCCAGTTTGAGCTCACCGGTCAGCCATAGCAGCTCAATCTCGGTACAAATTGCATGCTGCAACTGCTCACGCTCGCGCGGCGTCCAGTGACTGGATTCAAGCTCGTGTAGCTTGAGATAAATACGGCGGTAGCATTCCAGTACCGTCACGCGCTTGGCTTCGGTCGGGTGCGCAGTAATGGTGGGACGTATGCGCAGCTCGTTCAGCGCATGTTGTACTTGATCGGGCTTGATACCCTGATCGCTGAGCTGCTTGAATGTATGCGCGAAGCTGCCTTTGACGCTATCGAGGCCTTGATCGGTTTCGGTAAAGCGACGATTACGCATGTCACGATTTTGCTCAGCAATTGCCAGCAGCTGAAACCATATTCCCTGTGCGCGCAGCGCTTTGGTGAGTAGCGTCGGGTGAATACCCGCGAACGAGAGGTTCCCTTCGATCAAAGGAATCAAATCCGGCTGCAGCCGCTGGAACACAGACAGATATAACTCGCGCAACAAGGTCGCGCGTGAGAATCCGTCGCTCGCCAACGGAGAAAGCTCCACGGAATCCGCGATGCCGGGGGTCACCATATCGTTCACGTTAGGCTCACTTATTTTCCAATACTGGCCAGGGCTTTTTTAACGGTGACGCCAAGCTCGGATGCACTCGGCGAAACCAGCAACCCATAGGACGTCATGATTTCGGATTTTTCAAGCGCGGTATCGCCCTCACCTGAAATAATCGCGCCGGCATGACCCATGCGGCGCCCTTTGGGTGCCGCCAGGCCCGCGACATACCCGACCACTGGCTTGGTCATGTTTTCTTTAATCCATTTAGAGGCCTCGGCTTCCTGCGGGCCACCAATCTCACCGATCATCACCACGACTTCGGTTTCCGGGTCATTCTGAAACCGTGCCATATGATCAAGAAAGGAGCTGCCATTAATCGGGTCACCGCCAATACCTACGCTGGTAGTCACGCCAATGCCGAGCGCTTTCATTTGCGCCGCTGCTTCATAACCCAGCGTGCCCGAGCGCGAGACAATACCGACGTTGCCGCGGATATAAATATGCCCCGGCATAATGCCCAACATGGCTTTGCCGGCGCTGATAATGCCGGCGCAATTCGGCCCAACGATGGTGGTGCGTTTTTCTTTCGGGTAGCGAAGCAGGTAGCGCTTTACGCGCATCATGTCCTGCGCAGGAATGCCATCGGTAATGATGCATACCAGGTCAAGCCCAGCATCAGCGGCTTCCATTAATGCGTCAGCGGCGTACGGCGGCGGCACAAATGCCAGACTGGCGCGCGCCCCGGTCGCCTCAACAGCTTGCTGCACCGTGTTGAATACCGGTCGATCAAGATGCACCTTGCCGCCCTTACCCGGTGTCACGCCACCGACCACGTTGGTACCGTAGTGAATCATTTCATTGGCGTGAAAAGTCGCCTTATCACCGGTGAAGCCTTGCACGATCACGGGTGTTTTTTCGTCGATCAAAATACTCATATACTCAATCTCCCATCGTTAGCAGGATCACGCGACCTGCTCGCCGCGGGCGAGCTTGACCGATTTCTCACAGGCTTCCATCAGCGAATCAGCGGTCACAATCGGTAAGCCGCATTCACGAATGATTTTCTGTCCCTCTTCAACATTAGTACCCGCCAAACGCACCACTAGAGGCACACGTAAATCTTTTGCTGCTTGTACGACGCCCTGCGCTACCCAATCACACCGATTAATACCGGCAAAAATATTCACCAGAATGCATTTCACGTTTTGATCAGTCAGCACCAGATTGAACGCCGCTGCCACGCGCTCGGGTGATGCACCGCCACCCACGTCAAGGAAGTTAGCGGGCTCACCGCCGCAGTATTTGATGTTATCCATGGTGGCCATCGCCAGACCCGCGCCGTTGATGATGCATCCGATGTCGCCCTCGAGGCCGACATAGTTCAAACCAAACTCGGCAGCGCGCGCTTCGCGCGGATCTTCTTCGGCGGGATCGCGCATCTCAGTCACCTGCGGGCGACGGAACAGCGCGTTATCGTCAAACGACATTTTTGCGTCGAGGGCGATCACTTGATCGTCTTTGGTAACGACCAATGGGTTGATCTCGACCATAGTGGCATCAAGATCGCGAAACGCACGATAACAACCCAAAATTACAGTGACTGCCTGTGATACTTGCTTTAGATTCAGTCCAAGACCAAACGCCAGTTGGCGCGCCTGAAACGGCTGCATACCCACCGCCGGCTCGACCTCTACCTGCAAGATAGATTCGGGTCTTTCTTTCGCGATTTCCTCAATCTCCATACCGCCTTCGATCGAGGCAATCACACGAATCCGCTCGCTCTTGCGATCGAGTACAAATCCCAGATACAACTCGCGCTGAAACGGTGTGGCCTTTTCTACGTACAGACGATGCACCACCTTGCCCTCTGGTCCGGTTTGGTTAGTAACCAAGCGCGTGCCCAGCAAAGCTTGTGCGGCGGCAGCCACCTCGTGGTACGTGCGGCACAGTTTGATACCACCGGCTTTACCACGACCGCCTGAATGAATTTGTGCTTTGACTGCCCAGTGCGCGCCACCTAATTCGGTCGCCACATACACTGCCTGGTCAGAGCTGTAGGCAACGCCGCCGGGCGGCACACTAACGCCAAAGCCGGAAAGCAGCGACTTGGCCTGGTACTCGTGAATATCCATAACATCTCCTTTAATTGAAACTTGCAAATAGCGCGTTAGTGCAACGCTGTTTTTTTAACTTTTGAAAAATCGCGCTTGCGGATCAGCGCGTGAATACCTTTGGTGCGGTCGACCACTTGTGACACATTGAAATCTGTCGCGGCTGATAAATAGGCGTAGGCGATGGCGCGATCCATACCGAGTTTTTCAGTCAAGAACCGCAGCGCCTCACGCACTGCATCTTTCATGGCTTCGTCGAGGTCGGGATTTAATCCAATCGCAATCCAGTAATCCTTGGTTTCACCGAACGGTTTCTGTAATGACCCCGACGCCGATGGAATACGCGCGTCACCTTGCTTCAGAAGCGTGAAACGAAACGTCGCACGCATCGAATGCTCTAGCGCCGTAAGCGCCACTTCGCCATTGGCCTGCACCATGTGCGGATCACCGGTATAAAAATTCGCACCCTCAACAAACACCGGTAAGTACACTGTCGTGCCCGCACCCAGGTCTTTAACATCCATATTGCCGCCATACACACCGGGCGGTACCGAGTGCACTGGTTCATCAGTGGCGGCTGCCACGCCCATCACACCCATAAACGGCGCAGTCGGAAAAATCACCGCATCACCGCGGGTATTTTGCAAGACGCCCACCCACTCGCGCTTTGCGTTTTTTTGATTTAACGGGCGTATTGGCGTGAACACAGAAACATTGCGATATTTCTCGGGTTGCGCTGCACTGGCATCCGCCTCGGGCGGCGGGCCCTCGGGCATTTCGCCCGGTAGCGCGCCTTTGCCGTGGCGATTACTGATAATGCCGTAGGGTACGCGCGGCGTTACCGCCAAAATCTCTACTTTCAATACGTCACCTGGTTGCGCGCCATCAATCGCAACAGGGCCGGTAATAATATGCGGGCCATCTTTGACAAAATCATGCGGTAGTGATGAACGCGTAATCGCTATTGCGTCGTTCAGCACCCTATTGGCTGGAACGCCTTTGGAAGAGAAATACTTCAGCGCGTCTCGGCCTTGGTCTTCCAACAAGCCTTCATGCGATAGCGTATCGAACACCACGGTGGCGCCAGAAGGCACACGCAAAACCGGGGCATCTGATTGATTCGGTAGATAACCCCATTTAATCGTGCTGACCGTAGAGGGCACATACCAGACCTTGCCGCGCACTCCGGGTACCCGTATCTTTCCGGGATGGTCAGCGAGTGGTTGCAGCGGCATGGCGGTAGCACTACCTACCACCCATAGCAGCAACAACATCATGTGCTGGCGAATGCTCATCGCAATTTTCATCAAGAGTTGCTGGTGAATCGATCGGAATCAGCGGCGACAAGCGGCGCACTTGCCGTTTGGTTATCTCGTTGAAGCGGGCTGATTTGAGCGCACTGTTTATTCGACCGTTTTTGATAGCGCTCTGCATGGGATCGAGTAAAATGGCAGGATCTCGGATTACCTTGCATGTGATATCAAATTCAGAACAGTCTGCGCTGACACGAAAACGCGGACTGCCGGAAGATAACGATCTATCGGCAATTGAATGGTAAGAAATCCTTACCCTAGGATAAAGAAATACTGAGCCGGCAACGAGCCGACTGCCAGTAAATTCACATCATCGCGGGCCCACCTTTTTATCCGGCCCCACCCAGGAGACTAAATATGCTGCAGAAAGTTGCTTCCCCCGGCGCATTTCCGAATAGCCAAACCATTGCCGCCGTTGACCCTGATCTGTGGGCGGCGATTCAACAAGAGAACGAGCGCCAGCAAGAGCATATTGAGCTGATCGCCTCCGAGAACTACGCCTCACCAGCGGTGATGGCAGCACAAGGCTCGCAGCTGACGAACAAATACGCCGAGGGCTATCCGGGCAAGCGCTACTACGGTGGCTGTGAATTTGTCGATATCGCTGAACAACTCGCGATCGATCGCTTGAAAGAACTCTACGGCGCCAAGTTCGCCAACGTACAAGCCAACTCCGGCTCGCAGGCGAATCAGGCCGTGATGCTGGCGTATTTGCAGCCGGGCGACACCGTGATGGGTATGTCGCTGGCTGAAGGCGGCCACCTAACCCACGGCATGGCGCTGAATCTGTCGGGCAAGTGGTTCAAGGTGGTGTCGTACGGTCTGGATGCGAAAGAAGAGATCGACTACGACCAAATGGAGCGCTTGGCGCATGAGCACCGCCCGAAGATGATCATTGCCGGTGCCTCAGCCTATGCCCTGAAGATTGACTGGGCGCGCTTTGCCAAGGTCGCCAAAGACATCGGCGCCTTGTTCCTGGTGGATATGGCGCACTACTCCGGCCTGATTGCCGGCGGTGTGTACCCCAACCCGGTACCGTTTGCGGACGTGGTGACGTCTACCACCCACAAGAGCCTGCGCGGCCCGCGCGGCGGCATCATCCTCATGAATGATGAAGAGGTGGCCAAGAAGATCAACAGCGCGGTGTTCCCCGGCATGCAGGGTGGCCCGCTGATGCACGTGATTGCGGCCAAGGCGGTGGCGTTCAAGGAAGCCTTGTCGCCCGAGTTCAAGCTGTATCAGCAGCAGGTGTTGAAGAACGCCGATGCGCTGGCCAAGGCCTTGATTGAGCGTGGGTTGCGGATTGTGTCGGGTCGCACCGAGTCGCATGTGATGCTGGTGGATTTACGCTCGAAGAAGCTGACCGGTAAAGAAGCTGAGGCGGTGCTGGGCTCGGCGCACATTACCTGCAACAAGAATGGCATTCCGAATGATCCGGAGAAGCCGTTTGTGACCTCGGGCATTCGCCTGGGCTCACCGGCGATGACGACGCGTGGCTTCAAGGAAGCGGAAGCCACCAAGGTCGGTCATCTGATCGCCGATGTGCTGGATAACCCGCATGACGCGGCGACGATTGCGCGTGTCAAGGCTGAGGTCAAGCTACTGACCGATGCGCACCCGGTGTACGCACGATAAGTCGACCGTGAGGGCCGGGTTTCAAATACAGCCCTCACCACAAGCCCACCACAAACATCAACATAGAACGCAAGATTAACGATGCGCTGTCCCTTCTGCCATAGCGAAGATACCCAGGTGCTCGACACCCGCGACTCGGAAGAGGGTGACAGCGTTCGTCGCCGGCGGCGCTGCAATGCCTGTGACAAGCGCTTTACGACCTACGAGCGGGTTGAGTTGGCGATGCCAACCATCGTCAAAAAGAACGGCAGTCGCACCGATTTTGAATCCGAAAAGCTGCGCGCAAGTCTGGCTTTGGCATTGCGTAAGCGACCCGTATCGGCGGACGCGGTCGACGCCGCAATTCAGCGTATTGAACAAAAATTACGATCATCGGGCGAACGGGAAATCGACTCCGGACAAATTGGTGAACTCGTCATGCGCGAACTGAAGCGCTTGGACAAAGTTGCTTATATTCGTTTCGCCTCGGTGTATCGAAGCTTCGAGGATGTATCGGAGTTTCGCGACGCCATTGATGAAATTGATGTCGAGCCAAAAACAGCTATCAGCTCGAAATTGCGCGCGCACTAAGACAATACTGATTAATATATCAGTGGTCATCCCAGTCTTCGCTCACTCGCCAAATAATTCAGGTATTTCGATCTACCTCATTAATTATTAGCCTGGCGATTAATTTTTATCACAACCAAGCTTCTGCATCTCCGATCATAAAGAACGGAGGTTGCGATGTCATATTATCGATACGGTTTTTCGTTAGTCGAATCATTGATTAGCTTGCTGATGGTGTCGATGGCCGCGGCGCTGGTCATCAGAATGAGTAGTGCAAATGCGATCGTGTTTCAACAGGCTACTCGAAAATCAAGCGCAGTTCGCTTGACTTCGGAGTTATCGATATGGGTGCAGCGAGGGGGCCATCTGGCGCTCGGGGTGCCGTTGGATCAGGCGCTCGATTCGTTGAGCGACACGTCACTTCGGCCAACGTTGATTACTTCCTGCTGCCCGCCTGAACACTGTGATTCCAACCGCAGCGCATGGCAATACCTGGCCCTATGGCACGATCGATTGCGGCGCCAGATACCTGACGCGCGCTGGATGGTATGCAAGGATGACATCGCTGCGTCCGAGGCAAGCAATTGGACGTGCGGCACAGCGGGTGATGTGCTGTCAATGAAGTTGGGCTGGCCTTCGGCAGCGACAGCACCCGCGCTCATATTGCCGCTAGGCGCAGCACGATGAGGCCAGCTGCCCGCGGTGAGGGCTTGATTTCTTTAATGCTCGCGCTCTCGCTTTCCCTTGGAATCGTCCTGTCAGCGCTGCACTTGACCGCACAGGCGGGCTTGCTGCACCAGCGTGCACAACAACAGTCATTGCTGGAAGATCAAGCAAACCAAGTGCTTGAGCTGATCGAGCGCTTGCTGCAACAAGCGGGCTACATCGACGTGACAGTTCCGATGGCAGCACTGCCGGCAAGGCCCTTGTCAGGCGCGATCGATGCTGCCGACAATGCCAGCGTCGCTAGCGGTCAGATACCCAGTGTGTTAACCAAGAAGTCGGTATCGCTTGCCAGCGATGTGCTTGTTATCCGTTTGCGCGGTGACGCACAAGGCAGTGTTCTGAATTGCGCTGGCTTTACGGTCGCTGCGCCTTCCGGGCCCACAGATACGGCCGGGCTGAGCATTCTGTATGTCGACCTTGATACAGCTAATGAGCCTGAGTTGCATTGCTACTTCAGTGGAGCCTCGCAATTTTCTTCGCAAGCGGTGGCCAGCGGTGTGCTGAGTTTTCAGGTACGTCTGGGAATCGATACCGATAACGACGGCTTGCCGAATTATTTTGTCAACGGCTCACAGCTTGCCTCGCAAGTACGCCAACAAGCCGCCTCTGAGATGTCGCTGCGGACCCGGATTGTTGCGGTTCAGATCGGCATATTGATGCGCTCGACGCAGCGTCTGGCCTCGGCAGTGGCTCAGCAACCGCTGCGTTTATTGAGCGAACTGGAGCCGGCTTGCTTGAGTGAGGCAGACCCACAGGGTGAGGTGCCACCGAGCCAACTCAAATCGTACCGTCTTCACCAGACATTTGAAAAAATCATTTTTCTGAATAATAGTCTTCGCCCCGATGCATGAGCCTATTGCCCTCCACACTCGCAGTCATGATGGTCGTACTGCTCGCCGGCGCATCATCGCAGTTGGTAGAAGACGCGGCATTATCATCGACACAGCTAATGCATCGGCAGCTCGCTATGGCTCGTGCAGGGGCGCGGCTGAGCGTAGGCTCGGCAGCGCTAGCGGCACACCTACAGCAGCAAGCGGATACGGATGGGGCAACGATACTTTCGGTCCCCGATCTGGTGGTAGAGCAGATCAAGCCTGACGATGGTGCTGAATTGGGAGATTTGCCGATGGACTTGTATAGGCTTACCAGCACTGGCCGCACCGCGCAGACGATCGTTAAGCTACAGGCTGACTATGCAATTAATCCCTGTGATACCGAGCAAGGCAGATGTATCACCGGGATCCGACGCGTTGCATGGCGCTCTCTGTCAAATTAGTGGCGTATTACTTTTACTCATTTGGGATGCGCTGCCACTGCGGCTGGTGCCTTCACAATACCGGTCATTAGCGGTTCTTTTTTATGCGCGACACACACTTACTTGAAATACAAAGATACCGTTGTCGTGGTTCAGCAGGATTCACCTTGCTCGAACTCGCCGTGACCGCATCGATCATGGCGCTTGTCACGCTCGGTACCCTATCAACGCTGGGGCCGGTGCTCGACAGGATGAGATTAATCAGCCTGGTATCTGATTTCCATTCATCGCTGAGCTATGCACGGCAACAAGCTATGCGTCGCGGGTATCGCGTTGATTTATTGCCCTTGGTGGCGGGAACCTGGCGTTCAGGTTGGTGCGTAGCGATCGATACCAATAACAACCAGCGCGTTGATAACGCCGAGCCCGTCTTGCATCGAAGCGCCGTAACGCCGCCGCCAGGTACCGAGATCAGCACCCGACTTACAGACAGCAAGCGCATCTATTTGTCCTTTGACCCGAGCGGTCGGCCGCGTACAGCGAGCAGCGCTAACGTGCCGCAGTACGGCTCGTTGCTGTTTCAGCTGGGCCAGCAACGGAGCAAGCTGGTGATTGGTTTTTTAGGCCGTGTTCGTGTTTGCGATCCCGATCGCGACGGAGCGGCTTGCTAAAATGACGCATCGGCTTACCAACTTCTCAATCCGTGACAATTCATAATGACACCGACGGCATGCGTGCTGCCTTGGCGCAGGCCGCCAAGGCGATGTACACCGCTACGCCTAACCCGCGCGTGGGCTGCGTGATTGTGCGTCATGGGGAGGTACTGGCCGAAGGACATACGCAGCCCACTGGTTTTGCGCATGCGGAGGCCTATGCCTTGCATCACGCCCAGCAACAGGGCATTGATGTGCGTGGTTCGACCGTGTACGTGTCATTAGAGCCGTGCAGTCATCACGGCCGCACACCACCGTGTGCGGATGCGTTGATCAATGCGGGCGTGGCACGGGTGGTCGTGGCTATTGAAGACCCTAACCCTTTGGTGGCGGGTCAGGGCTTGGCCAAACTGCGCGCAGCGGGCATACAGGTAGAACTTGGCACGCTCGCGGAAACAGCGCGCGACATGAACATCGGCTTCTTACATCGCATGCAACATGCAAAACCATGGGTGCGCATGAAGATAGCTGCCAGCATGGACGGCGGTACCGCCTTGCAGAATGGGCAAAGCCAATGGATTACTTCGCCGCAGGCGCGCGATGATGGCCATCATTGGCGCGCGCGGTCGTGTGCGATATTGACCGGTATCGGTACAGTGCTGCAAGACGATCCGCAGCTGAATGTGCGCGCAGTACCGACGCAACGTCAGCCGCGTCGTATCGTGGTTGATAGTGATCTGACCATCTCGCCGCAGGCGCGAATGCTGCAGGATGCACCGGGCTGGATCTTCACCGCAGTTGATCATGCCGAACCTGCAGCGAAACTACGCTCGCAAGGCCATGAAGTCATTCAATTGCCAGATGATCGCGGCAAAGTAGATTTACACGCTCTGATGCGAGAGTTGGGGCGACGTGAGATCAATGAGCTTCATGTCGAAGCTGGATTCAAGCTGAATGGTTCCTCGTTACGCGCGGGTGTGGTGGATGAGTTATTACTCTATATGGCGCCCTGTTTGCTGGGGCCGGCGCAAGGCTTGGCGCGTTTGCCGGTCTTGGAGCAGCTCGACGATCGACTATCTTTCCGTTTTCACGAGATCGAACGGGTTGGGCCCGATCTGCGCCTGCGCCTGATACGAACTTCTTCTTAAGGTATTTAAACGACCATGTTTACCGGCATCATCGCAGCCATCGGCCGCATTAATTCGATTACACCGCTTGTTGATAGTGCCGACGCTGGCGTACGTCTGAATGTGCATGCAGGTGGTTTGCCGCTATACGATGTCGCGATTGGCGATTCGATTGCTATCAATGGCGCCTGCATGACGGTGACCGAAAAATCCGAGCAGACATTTTGTGTTGATGTCTCGCGCGAGAGCCTGAACTGCACGGTTGGTTTGGATGCCGAGGGCGAGGTGAATCTCGAAAAAGCGCTCACCTTGGCCGAGCGCCTGGGTGGTCATTTAGTCTCGGGCCATGTCGACGGGCAGGGCGCGGTGACGCACTTTGCGCAGGTGGGTGAATCGTGGCGGCTGGATATTCTGGCGCCGCTGTCACTTGCCCGTTATTTAGCCTATAAAGGCTCGGTGGTGGTGAATGGTGTGTCACTCACCGTCAATAGCGTGACCGATCAAGCCGACGGCTGCATTATCTCGATCAACCTGATTCCGCATACGATCGCAGTCACCACGCTCAAGCATCTGGTGCCGGGCAAGCGGGTCAACCTTGAGGTCGATCTGATCGCCCGTTATGTCGAACGGATGCTATCGCTGAGCGCGCTTCCCGGTTGATCGGGCGCTAACGGATTGGTAAATTGATACTGCGCACGGCGCGGGTGTGGCGCTTGAAATCCGATAGAATGTGCGGCCTTTCGGGAAGCACCTTCCATGTCACTATCCAACACACAAGAGATCATCGCCGAATTTCGCGCCGGTCGCATGGTCATTCTGGTCGATGAAGAGGATCGTGAGAATGAAGGCGATCTGGTACTGGCGGCTGACTTTGTCACGCCCGAGGCGATCAACTTCATGGCGCGCTTTGGTCGCGGGCTGATCTGCCTCACGTTGACTGAAGAGCGCTGCGAGCAACTTAATCTGCCACTCATGACGGGCCGTAACGGCACCTCGTTTGGTACCAACTTCACGGTGTCGATTGAAGCCGCTGAAGGCGTGACCACCGGCATCTCTGCAGCGGACCGCGCGCGCACCATTCAGGTGGCGGTGGCGCGTCACGCTAAGCCGTCCGACCTTGTGCAGCCGGGTCATGTTTTTCCACTGCGCGCGCAAAAAGGTGGCGTCCTGATGCGGGCCGGCCACACCGAGGCCGGCTGCGATCTGGCCGAGCTGGCAGGCTTGACGCCGGCGGCGGTGATCTGCGAAGTGCTGAAGGAAGACGGCACCATGGCGCGGCTTCCTGATCTGATCGAGTTTTCGCGCGAGCACGGCATGAAAATCGGCACCATCGCCGATTTAATTCACTATCGCAGCCAGAACGAGAGCATTATTGAGCGTGTTGGTGAGCGCGAGATGCAGACTCCGCATGGCAGCTTTCATGCGATCGCGTTTCGTGATGCGCCTAGCGGTGGCGCCCATCTGGCGCTGGTTCACGGCAGCATCGCGCCAGAGCATGAAACATTGGTGCGGGTGCATCAGCCGGTATCGGTACTGGATTTGCTGGATACCCATGCCACCACGCATTCCTGGAATATGTCAGCCGCGATGCGGGCAGTGCAGGCTGCGGAGCGCGGCGTGATTGTGCTGCTGAATTGCGAAGAGTCGGCTGATCAGATGTTTGCGCAGTTCAGCGCGTTGGCCTCGTCGCAGCCGGCGCCAGCACCGCGCGGCGCGCGTATGGATCTTCGCACCTACGGCATCGGCGCACAGATTCTGCGGGCGCTGGGTGTGGGTAAGATGAGGCTGCTGGCTAACCCAAGGAAAATGCCGTCAATGACAGGCTTCAACCTTGAAGTCACCGGCTACCAGGCAGGCCCGACTGATCACTGATGCAGGAGGTGATATGAGCGTAGGAATCTATGAACCTGACTTCGACGGCGCTGGATTGCGCATCGGCGTGGTCCAGGCGCGCTTTAACGAAGATGTCTGTCACGGGCTGAGGGCCGCCTGTCTAACGGAGCTGAAACTCCTTGGTGTTGATGATCAGGATGTGCTGGTGGTCACAGTTCCCGGCGCGCTAGAGATTCCGTTGGCGCTGCAGAAGATGGCCGAGTCCGGCCAGTTTGACGCCTTGATCGCACTCGGTGCGGTGATACGGGGTGAGACCTATCACTTTGAGTTGGTGGCGAATGAGTCAGGCGCTGGCATACGCCGTATCAGTTTGGATCATGGTATTCCTATCGCCAACGGAGTGCTCACCACAGAAAACGATGAGCAGGCCGAGGCCCGCATGGCGGGCAAAGGCGCTGACGCGGCGCGCGTCGCGGTTGAAATGGCCAACTTGGTGGCTGCAGTGGAAGAGCTGGCCGATGAGGCCGACGACGACTGAGATCAACCATGAGTGGTCATCCCTCCCGGCACGCCAACCCCAACAAGAACCGTACGCCGCGCCACCGCGCGCGCGAGTTCGCGCTGCAGGGTCTGTATCAGTGGCTAATGAGCCATGAAGATGCGGGCGTGATCGACGCCTACATCCGCAACGCGCACGGTTTCGACAAAGCCGATCGCAGCCACTTTGATGTACTGCTGCACGGCACGATTCGTGACGCGGCTAATTTACGCACCGAGATTGTCCCGTACATTGATCGCGCGATCGATCAACTCTCGCCGATCGAGCATGCGGCGCTGCTGATCGGTGCCTACGAGCTGAAGCAGCATATTGAAATTCCCTACAAGGTCGTGATCAACGAGGCGGTTGAACTGGCGAAATCCTTCGGCGGTATCGACGGTCACAAATATGTCAACGGCGTGCTGGACAAATTGGCGTCCAAATTACGTGCGACCGAAGTCGGCGCTGCGCGCTAGCAGGCTGCAAAGACAATGAATTTCGCGTTGGCGCAACGACTGCAAGAAATCGCGCCATTCCATGTGATGGAGATGATCAAACGCGCCGGCGAGATGGAGCAGGCCGGGCGATCTGTCATCTACATGTGCATTGGTGAGCCAGACTTTGCGCCAGCCCCAGCGGTGCTCGACGCTGCGCAGCAGGCCCTGCAGAGTGGCGCTGCACAGCGCTACACCGCCGCGCTTGGATTACAGCCATTGCGTGAGACGATCTCAGCGCACTACCGGACTGCCTTGGGTGTGGATGTTCCGGCCTCGCGTATCGTGATCACCGCCGGTGCCTCCGGTGCGTTGCTGTTGGCCTGCGCCGCGCTGGTGGAGCGCGACGCCGAGGTGCTGATGCCGGACCCGAGCTATCCGTGCAATCGTCATTTCATCAGCGCGTTTAATGGCCGACCTGTATTGATACCTAGTGGGCCTGAGGACCGTTTCCAGCTCTCTGCTGCGATGGTGGCAGCGAACTGGCGCGATCAGACACGCGGCGTGCTGTTAGCTTCGCCATCTAACCCGACCGGTACTTCCATCACGCGCGACCAACTGGCACAGACAGTGGCCGCCGTTCGACAGCGAGCCGGTTTCAGTGTGGTCGATGAAATTTATCAGGGACTGACCTACGACCACGCGCCATTTTCTGCGCTCGAGCTGGGCGAAGACATGGTGGTCATCAATAGCTTCTCGAAATATTTCAATTTAACTGGGTGGCGCCTCGGCTGGTTGGTGGTACCGCCTGCGCTAATGCCTCAAATAGAAAAGCTCGCGCAGAATTTCTATATCTGCCCATCAAGCATGGCGCAGCATGCGGCACTGGCGTGCTTTACTCCAGAGTCACTGGCAATTGCCGAGCAGCGGCGTGAAGAGATGCGTCGTCGACGTGATTATCTGGTGCCCGCACTGCAAGCGCTGGGCTTCGACGTGCCGGTGCCACCGGATGGGGCGTTCTATGTATACGCCGATTGCAGCCGCCTGACTGACGACGCGACGGATTTCTGCCGCGATGTGCTTGAGCGCACGGGCGTGGCGCTTACGCCTGGTGTGGATTTTGGTGAGGTGGGTGCAAGCCGCTTCGTGCGCGTGTCGTATGCCACTTCCATGCCTAAGCTGGAACAAGCCATCAGCCGCCTGGCCGCTTACTTGGCACAAGGCGCATAAAAGGAAAACGGCGCCGCTGCAGTCATATCAGCAGGCGCCGTTATTCGACGTTAGTGTTACCTCGGGATTTCTGTCATCAGTACAGCCAGCGTCAGGCCGGTTCCTGCTCTGCGTGTGATGCGACGGGCGCGGCATCTGCTTCACGCGCCGGCTCCACCACCGGCGGCGGTGTGAAGGTGGGTACGCGCTTACCTGCTGCCACTTGCCGCAGCTTGGCGTACTCGGCCATTACCTTGCCCGCGTAGCCGCCGTCGGTTTCCATATTGCCCGCGCCCACATACAGCTTCAGACCGCCCTGTACGGAACCAGAGACCCGGATCATGTCTTTCAAGATGCGCGCGCCGACCTGAATATTAGCGACGGGGTTCAGCGCGGCGGTTGGACCACCGTGATCATCAAACTTCTCGCGGTGCACGCGTGACATTACCTGCATCAAGCCTTGTGCCCCCATTGCGCTCTCCGCAAACGGGTTGAAGCGCGACTCGATCGCCATCACTGCAAGAATCAGCAATGGGTCCAGCTTGACTGATCCGGCAGCTTCATAAGCCGCGCCGACCAGCAGCGAGCTCGCCGTGCCCGCGATTCGGTAGCGCTTCGACAGCCAGTCGTTGACGCGTTGCTGCTCGATGCTGAGGTTAGCGCCTTGCTGCATGGCTGCTACGTTCGCCAGTTTGGGCTGAGGCAGCTCCAGCAGCTCGGCAAACGCTATCTCCTCTGCGGCAAGCTGCTCACCGGAGGTGGCAGCGAAGGGCGACAAGTCTTTAAGGTCGTCGAGCAGAGAAGGCCGGAAAAACACCAATGCAAGTGCCGCCAAGGCTGCCAACCCGATCAGAGCAAGCGTGTGCCTGGCCGCCGCAAAGGCGACTCGGAATTTTTCGAGGATACCCTCGGCACTACCAAAACTATTTCGAACAAGTGGGGAGTTACTTCCCGCACCGACCAACGCTGCGAATATGCGTCGATGATTCATCAAACCTCCTGAATATCGCGGCCCTCAAAGCGCCTGGCAAAACACTAGTGCTTCATCCCGGTCAACCGCTCTCCTCTTAGCAGTATGACAAGTCCACACTACAGTTTTGCCAGGCACTCTGAATTGAGGCCAATTGCAAGCGTGCTTCGTGCTTCAATTCACCGCGAAACAAAAACTCGTTTGCTTCTCATGCACCCATGCTGCGGTGCATCGAGTACCCCCACAAACGCCGGTGTTGCCTTGCTGGTCGCCCGCACTGTCGGCGGGCTAACTCGGCAATCTTTTTTCGAGGATGAAAGGCTGACCCAGTTGCTGAACAATCTTTACAATCGCTCGCGGGTCCATCCTCGCGTTGACACCTACTGCC
>Ga0194119_10003918_pt1 | contig 23526 bp, 24 predicted proteins | sample TA2MahC100mmetaG_FD_148620 | JGI IMG/M metagenome (GOLD analysis project Ga0194119, IMG submission 148620) | Freshwater microbial communities from Lake Tanganyika, Tanzania - TA2015018 Mahale Deep Cast 100m | ecosystem: Environmental > Aquatic > Freshwater > Lake | place: Tanzania: Lake...
GCAATGATGTTCACGGCACAGGCGAAGGAAGAGGTAATTCGGGCGATTCATTCATCGGTGGCTTTGGGGTACTACACGAAACGAGCAATCTCACACTGCCATTGACAGACAAACGCAGCCCCGGAGTTGTCCGGGGTTTACCTTTTCGACTTGAATACTGGAGGGCACGATGAGCGTTAAGAATGAACAGGCAGTTGCAGACTACTGGCGGTGCGTTGCAGAACTGCGGGCCGGGCTGGCCAACCTGCAGGAATTCGTTGACACCTTGCCAGTGGCTGACAGGACTGGCATTCCCAGCCCGTTTCACTACGGGCATTTGGGCACAGTCCAGCGGCTGCACGAAATGATTGGTAACGCAAGCAAGGTGGTGGATTCATTCGCAATGAGACAATACAACTGCAACCCCGGAGCAATCCGGGGTATTTTTGGGAGATAACTATGGTTCTATTGTGTGTGTGGTTGTTGGCGTTTGTGTGGGTTATCGGCTGGTTCATCGGGAGGGCTGAACAGTGAATCTGTGTTGCATTGAAACATTTTGTTTTGCCGTGCTTTTCACAATTGGGTTTATCGTGCTTGGCAGCGCAGTAGTTGATTATGTGTTATCGCGAAGGAAGAATAATGACTAACCGTGTTCCCCGTGAAAACGTGGTAACGTCAATCGTGGTACTCGACGAACCACGATTGACTGACGGACCAGCAGCATTCTACGCCCCGCATGATCAGGCTAATGTTGCTGCTGTCGTAGACAAGAAAGGGCCGGGGTTGCGTATTGTCGCACCCCCGCACGGGGATACGTCTTTGATTGGGAAGATCATCAGACCCGGCTCAAAGCGTATTCTCGGGGATAAACACTTTTGGGGTGCCTTTAACCAGTTGTCTACCCCCCTCTGAGATTTTTTGGGAGTTTGAGCAGTGACTCAGAGACAGACAATCGAATTGACGCATAAGGATTTGCAGGGCAGTCAAGCAAAAGATTTGACCATGCTTGGGGATGTATTTCTGAGAGGGAAACGTAATACTATTGAACGGTGGAACGTGACTCAGGTGAGGCAGACAGTCGGCGGGATTCAGCTTGTACTCAATCAGGAGACAGAACAATGACTAACCGTATCAAGGGATTTTTTGATCGCAAAAAACGTGGCGATGGACCGCATAGCAGACCTAAGCAGCCTTCAGTCATGGTTTCAATGGATATATTTATGCTCAATGAACTTCGTGATATAATGGACGGTCACGAAGACGATATGTTGGAAGAATCTGACTGTGATACCGTCGAAGAATTTATTCAAGAGTCGTGCGAGTGGGAAGGGTCGCTCAATGTTTCATCATTGTTGGTCGGACATATGCGAGATGCCAAAACTCGCAAAATAATTTCTGACATCCGGGTCAACACGTTCCAGCGGTACAAAATTGATCCCATGCAACTGCAAATGATTCATATGGACCCAGACTTCATTGAATTTTGCGAACAACATGCAGATACAATTCGCAGCGAATACATGTATACAGCTATTAAGATATTACAGCAGGCAACAGACGTTATTGTCTGGAGGATGTTTAAGCCGCATCCAGAGGCTTTAGAAGCTGCTACCTTAGTCTATTGCTGTGTAGCTGAACAAATTCAAAGCAGACAGGAAGGGCATGATACTGTCATTACATTTGGCAAATTACAATCGTTAATCACTATGTCAGATCAATTTGTGTTGTTACTGAAAACTGGGGTGCTGCAGGTAAACGGGCTGTTTTTTGAGAAATAAAAGTAACATTCAAAATAAAACCCTCGGAGGGGGTATCCCGTCCGAGGGTTTTTTGGTTTGAAATTTACGATCAGTAACCCAACAGTGCATCCAGATTCGCCTGATCAGTTTCTGAGGTGAAGCTGATATGTTGCCTGCAATGCGGACAGGGAATCATAACAGGCGGGACAGGACGAACACATGAGTTTATCTCGATGTCTGTGTTGCTCACATTGCCGATGTCGATCATACCGTCGTCATAACAGTGCCAGCAGTTTGGGCTGTCAGGGAATGGCAGTCTACGCTGGCGTAAATTTTTGTTCGATCCTTGTCGGTTCATCGCTACTACTCCATCGAAGCGTATTGTGGCGAGTTCGGCATTGGCAGAGTTAAACTGTCCAGACGATTTGTGGGGGTTACTCAAGGCTTTGCGAGCCTGAAGGACGCTTGTGAGGTAAGGGTACTTTTTGCTGGGTGGTGGCCGCTTAACCATTAGTAGGTCTCCTGAGTCCTGATTCGTACAGAGTTTTCTGGCGGTGACATTTCTTGCATAACGTCTGCAGGTTTGATTCTTCGTCAGGCCCGCCCTGCCATAGCGGGATGATATGATCCACTTCGAGGTTCTGCTCGGGGTAAGGCTCCTTGCAGCTATTACAGACGAATCCATCTCTGCTCAGGATCTGGAAACGCTCTTTAGTCCGACCCTTACGTCTAACGCCTTTTATGTGGCCTGCGATTGGTTCCCGCTGGCGGTTTGGGTCGGGTATCCTCTTCATCGGGAAACGCATGTTCTTCGACTTTCCTGAATGCTGCCTGTACCCAGTTGGTACAGTAGATTTTGGGAACTACTCGGCCACGGTCAGGGCGGCTATCGGTTGCTTCATACAGGATACCTAGTGAAGTCAGGTCGTCCATACGTCTTGTAACAGTTTCCAGCGGGATACTAGACTTCTGGGCGATCATGCTCCTGTTAAGACCCTCTGAGAGTGCCACAGAGCGTATTAGAGCGTGTTGGCGGCTATAACTGGTATCAAGGCCCGTCTTGACCAGCAAACGACGTATAGGGGCTGTAATGCGATTTGTGCCGTAGACGTAGCAGAGAGTTAGAGCCAGACGGGCTATCTGCTTGACCACTCGCGTAGACGCTTCTGGGACAGCATCGTACAGCAGTTCATTCTGACCGAACTCACGGCTGCGAGGTGCCTGAGCACGACTGCAGGCAATCATATCGCCAAGAGACTGGATCAGGTCGATATCGTCCTGAGTGTACTTCGGCTTCAGGATGTCTTCCTGTCTGACTTTGCTATGCAGGTGAGACAGGAATCCTGCCGTGAAGGATCTCTGAACAGGAAAACTACGCTGGTCTCCGATCTCATTCCCTTCGCTGAGTGATCGGCCTGTTGTGTTGAAGATTGACTCGATAGCACGCTTGTTACGGATGACCTCGGTATCGCGTGTAGTCTCCAGTCGAACGTGCAGGAAGCGTTCTCCCAATGCTGACATGTTCATCCCGTAGATTTTCTCGGTCATCCCAATGATCATGCCGAAGCTGATTCCTGAGAATGATGCAGAGACACCGTTACGGTAGTGGGCTTCCAGCGAGCCGTCGAAGATGTCTCGCAGTTCTCCGAACACTTGGCTGATTGTCTGAGGGTTAGAGTCGAGCAGGACTGTACCATCCTTCACGACAACACACTTCCCCTGAAACATAGGAACAAGGTGCGTGCCCTGTCGAGATCCTGAGACCAGTCCGGTGAACTTAGACATGGCTCGGGTATGGATCTCATCGCTTCCCAACAGTTCACAGATTGTGCTCTTGCCGGAAGAAGGTGCTCCTACGAGGTACATCCACAGCGGATCACCTTCGAGGGCTACAGCTACATGCACAGCCATGCAGACAGCCATGCAGTCTTCGAGAGACTGAGTGACTGTCATGTCCTGTCGGTAAATTTCCATCAGGCGAGTGAATGAGTTGCATTGCTGAGGCTGGACGCTGATGACTTCGTTCAGATCAACTTCTGTGAGTGCAGACTGGATGATTGCAAGTATGTTCATCACGCATCCCTCAGTGAAAGTACTAGGTCTCGGATGTCGAACTTGTCGGGGATTACAGAGTGTTCAGACAGTGTAATCTTTGACCAGTCGAGGAACTTGATGCTGCTGACTGAAGTACCAGTGCTCTTGAGTCGTCGAGCAACAGACTGCACCCCCTGACGACCAGCATCATCATTGTCAAACAGCAGGGTTACATCCTTGTCTCGCAGAACATGCAGATAGTTGCCGCTGAAGCCTGAGCCGCAGGTTCCCAGCAAGTCGATCTTTGAGTTCTTCAGCAACTCACGCATGACCAGATAATCTGCATGACCTTCGGCAATGTAGATTTCTGAGGAAGAGGTAAGTTGTGACAGACCGAGCACGCTGCAGGACCACGGTTTAGGACTGGCATAAGCAATGTTAGACTTCACACTGTACTTGTGCAGAGCAACGAGCTTTTCATTCTGATTCCAGACTGGGAACCAGTAATACTGACCGTCGTACCTGAGACCCTCTGACACCATTGTGCGAAATGATACGCCCTTCTTCTTTGCAAGGAACTGACGGGCAGTGCTCGGTGTCAGCCTTGGCAGTTCAGCATAGAACTTCTGCATCAGTGTTAGAGCATTGCCGGACTCATGGCACTTCCAGCACTGCCAGACGTTGCCATCAGCCTTGCTGATACTGCAGTTGTCTGAGCCGCAGTATAAACACTGAATCGTGTAGTCCTGTTTGTCGGCGTCGTCTTCGTAGGGTATTTCAAGATGGTCAAAGAGTTTCATATTTATCTCCTGATCTTTACTGACTTGTTCCAGCCATTTACCACCAGTTCTGGATCTACAGGGGCTTCCACCCCGTAGTCCAGTGCTGCACGCTCCATACAGTCTACCAGTCCCCAGACGTGCTTCTTCGGGAACTTAGCAGGCATCTCGAATACAAGTTCATCATGGCACTGCAATGCGACTCTTCCCGCAGGGTAGTTCTGGAGAAGATAATCGTAACAGTAACGCATGGCTCGTTTGACTATGACGCCCTCGGTTCCTTGTACGATGTAGTTGACCCCGGCGTGACCTTTGAACTCATCACGACCTGACCACTGATTGAATGCGATGTCCAGATGCAGGGGATAACCTGATCCGGTTGGCCCGGTGTCTTCAATACCACTTCGCCCTGCTGTGTAGACGATGCCAGTTTCCGCAATCTCTCGCTTCGTCTTTTCGATGAAAGCATGGGCGTTCGGGAATAGTTTAAGAACTGTACCCCACAACCCAGGGACACCCGCAGTCTGCTCGATCTTCTTCGGACTGGCACCAAAGATGAAACCGAAGTTGACGTTCTTTGCGATGCGTCGTTGGGCCTTGGAAGGAGAGTCACTATCTGAAATGCCAAAGATCCTACGGGCCGTGAAGTCATGTGCATCCCATCCACGTCTGAAAGCATCGATCATCTCTTGTTCGTTGGTGACTACAGCAAAGATACGCAACTGCAACTGAGAGTAGTCACAGTCTAACCACCAGTAGCCTGGAGGCGGACCAAACACACTACGCATACTCGGACTGTGCTTGAGCCACTTCGCAATTTCTGGATGATCATCTTCATAGGGGTTCCCGGCTTTCTGCACCTGCTGCAGATTCGGGTTGTTGCCTGACATGCGTGTTGTCTTTGTGCCAGTCACTTTGAATGACGGATAGATAACACCACTGTCGGTGCGGTTCTCTGAGTAGGAAGTCAGGTACTCCAGTTTCTTCGTGTACTTTCTGAGGGAAAGGAACTGGGCGAGGAACATGTACTCAGGACTGCCGGGCTGTGCTTCATCATGCAGGCGTACCAGTGTCTCTGCATCGACTGAGGGTTCCTGTTTCTTCTTTGTCACCTTCAGTTGATTCATGTTCCAGTTGTCATAGAATAGCCAGCGAAGGTCTGCGTCGTTGAACTCTTCGAGTCCGCTGATTGTCTGACAGGATTCTGTGAGTTGCTCAATCAATCTCTCGCAGGACTCAATAGCATCCTGCAGCTTAGCCTTGTGGACCCAGACACCAGTGTTTTCAATGCCCCACATGACAGGCATGACCTGACGGTTCACGTTCAGACATTCCATGACCTTATCGCTTGGCTGAGACGTAAGCATGTGCGGGTCATGCTGCATCATCTGAGCACGAGTTTCATCCTGCACGCCAGCCATTAGGAAGCGTGCAAGATCGTGGGTGTTAGTCACGTCTGCTTTGAGGTATTTTTTGAGCACTCCACTGAGAAGAGTATCCGGGAGTTTCGGGCGAGCAGACGCTGGTATGCTTCGCAGAACTGCTCGGGGTAGCCAGTAGTCCAGTCGAGCGAATTCAGTAGATTTGCCACACCCTCGCATTCCGGGATGTCCGCTCTGGTACTCGGCAATGCTCCACTGTTTGTTTTCTGGGAGGGACTTGTTGTGCTTGCGGATGAGTCGGCGGCAGGCATTGACGGTATCGACAAGTTCATGTTCCTCTCCATACTTGTTACCAAAGTATTTGAGTACAAGAGCATCAAGACCTTGACGGTCTGTGTTGTTGAACAGGTGAGCGAGGTGCATTGTATCAAGCACCTTGTCCCAGAACTCAGGACAATTCGGTTCTTCCCAGTCGAGAATACCAGCCTCACACAAAGCCTTAATGTCGAACATGGCGTTATGGAACACCAGCATGTTCGCAGCAGAGACAGCGATCTTGATGTCTCGTGAGAATTCACCCACACGATTACGAGTCACGGGATCGATAGGCAACTCTTCTGCTCGATAGGTACTGCCGTCGAACATTCCAATAGCAAAGACTGTGGACCAGCCAGCACGCAGATGGAGTCCTGTTGTTTCGGTGTCGATTACGAGCATACGTCAACCCCCTTTCTTTGCTTTGGCTTCCAGAATCCGCTTGCGTGCTTCCTGATAGTGCTCTTTGTCAATCTCGATACCTATGAAGTTGAAACCTTCAAGTACGCAGGCTTTACCTGTAGATCCACTACCCATGAATGGGTCAAGGACTAATCCGTTTGGCTGTGTTACCAGCCTGCATAAATATCTCATCAAGTCTGTAGGTTTTACGGTAGGATGTTTGTTGGTCGGCCCTCTGTCTTTCTTGCTTGCCTTTGCACAATAGAAGAAACGGGCTGCGCTGCCGGCGTCGCCATAAGTCTCGCCGCCTGTAATCACTGGCATTGGTCCTGCCCATCCATCGCGGTTGTGCCGCATTGTGCCTGCAGCCATTTTCCCGCTCGTCGTCTCCGGAAACAGACTCACCACCTCTTCGCTGCCGTCGTGGATTATGTTTGCGGGCCAGCGACCTGCGTAAGTTTTCCTTTCACCTATTATGTGTGTTTTTGTCCATTCATCCTGTGCATAGTGATGATTGCTTTTTGTATTAGTTGGAAGGCTTGTGATCGTCTCCGTCCCCACTCTGCACCCATCCACGTTGATCGCCCCCGTCCCGTACTGCAGCACATTTTCCGCCACTGTACCGGCGAGCGGTTTGCGTGCCATTGTGACTGGTTCCACCGCAGGCTTAAGAGCAGTCCCCCAGCCCGCCCACTGCTTCGCGGCGTCGGTCGCGGGGGCGGTGATATTTTCTACTCCATATCCAAAAATTGCTTTGTTGTTTTTGTTGGCAATAGCACTTGCATACGTCGAGCCGCTTGTCTTGGCTTTTTCCACATCACCCCGAACTTTTTGCCCCACCACCTCCCGCTCGGCTCCTGCCGCTCGGTCGATAGCTTTTGAAACATCTAACGATTTTGGGAACCCGCTGCCATAGACCCACATAATCAAATCCCGGATCTCAAACCCCGCATCCTCGATCCTGCAGGCCATCCGGTGTTGCGTCCGTGTCCCTGCAAACGTCAGCAGATGACCGCCCGGTTTCAGGACTCGCAGCACCTGCTGCCAGATCTCGACCGATGGAACGTCGTAATCCCATCGCTTGCCCATGAAAGAAATTCCGTAGGGGGGATCGCAGACGCAGGAGTCAACACTGTTATCGGGCATGGACTTCAACTGCACTAAGCAATCAGCATTGTATATTTTCAACATGGGTATATCTCTAGAAAGAGACAGCCGTGTAGATTGCTCCACACGGCTGTCGGACGGGGGTGGAATTAACTGACGATCAAGGCAGAGTCACAGACAGGTACGGAACAGTCAGAGAGTTACCTGCCCTTTCGATTGTCAAAGTCTGCTTCTTGTCGTCAGCGGCTGTAACCTTGTAGGTCAGAGCCTTGGGAGACCTTGGGGCTTGGTACTGGACTTCGTAGTCCACCCAGTCAGACGGGGAGTAGTCTGCATGAACAGGTGTATCCTGCTCTGGCTCAGGCTCTTCAGCATCGTCTGTAACGCTGTCGAGGTCTTCCCCGGTAGGATGGTCCAATTCGGCATTCCATTCGTCTTCTGGAGGCTCTGGAGCGGCTTTAACGACGTTTTTGGAGGTACGCTTAATTGTCACCTTGGCCGAAGCAGGCTCAGTGGCCGGTCTCGGCTCTGGGGCAGCATCTTCATCCGCCCAGTTCATGCCGAGGATGTTGAAGTACCTTTTGTTTGGGTCATTTTTGCCCGGAACAACACGCATCTTGAACGCCTGATTGATGCAGCCTTTCAAAGCCGTGTCAATCTGAGCGATTTCAAGTTCTGCTGTGTCGATGGACATACGCTGAAGGTCGCGCATCAGGTCTTCGAGACACTGCTCAGGAGTGCGACGTTCATTGCCTGACAGATTGTGCAGCACGTTCATGCTGGCCCCGTTGTGAGGTGCCTGATGAGGCAGGCTGCCGTCACACTTGAACTGCAGGATGAAATACTGGGCACCGTCTTTCAGGACCACCTTTGGACCGACAAACGTCACAACGTATTCGCCCGGAGGTCCGGCAAAGTCCCGGACAGCCTGAGCTTTCTTCGCGACCTCGGCGTGCTTTGCAAGAGCTTTGTTCTGCTTCAGCAGAGCAGCCAGCCCGAGGTTCTGAGTATTGTCAACCATTAGAACACCTTTCTGAACTTGAAGTTAAACATACAGTTGATTGATGAATGTTATTAGGCGATGCCGAGGACGTTCTGCAAAACCTTGTAGGTTTCTGCAGGAGTAGTCCCACAGTCCAGTTCATCGGACTCACCACACCATGACTTTGCAATGTAATAGGTATTCGGTGCTACTCCGATAAATCGACGGTCTCCGACTGCCTTACGCTTCTTGGTCTTTTCGTCATTAAGCACGCTGACTGTGCGACCAAGGTACACAATAGCGTGGACATCTTTCTTTGTGTAATTGAAGATGCCCTTCGTCAACTGCGGCTGGTACTGATCGTAATCAGGACCGACAGGGTTGGCGACCGTCTTAGTTGTGCTGTGACTGATCAGCACGATGTTAAGACCCTTTGCAACGATCTCCAGACACAACGGCATGAAGATACCAGACCAAAACACCTCAGCAGCTTTAGTGTAACCTCGCTGAAAGTCGTTAAAATCTTTGCTGGTCATGTCGCCGTTGAACAGTACCGATGCGGCGTGTTGGAAACAGATATCCTGCAGGCCGCTTGTGCTGTCAATCACCAGTGTCTTGTACTGATGTTTGCTGTCACGGAAACGAGTAATTGCTGACATCAGTTTTTTCCAGCCCGGATGTCCAGTACCTCGCGGTATATTGTTCTGGTCGAACAAAGGATCAAGGTCAATCACAGGTACAGACATAGGAATAGCTGCACGCTGCTTATGAATGTGGACACCCTGTTCGCCACTGGTCGCAATGAACATTGGTGCGGGGAACTGTGCGGCAAGGGTTGTCTTACCCTCACCGGCTTCTGAGTAGAGAAGGATGAATCGACCGTGGGTTGGGGACTCATCGATCAGGTCATCAAACGGATTATCGCCTGCTCGCATTCGTGGCGTAGCAGGTAGTGCAGCGGGACTCGCTGGCTTTGTTGGACGTAGTGCAGGTCGAACACTCATCGTGACTTCTTTCTAAGACCAAAGGTACTGCCGGACATGCGGAAAGCACGGTAACGCTCTGCCGTTCCTTCCATGAATGGATTAAACAAACCGTAGGGCATCATGTAATGTGTTTTATTGACGACTCCTTGTTTAGATGGAAGAGACATATATTCGTACCAGTCGAGAAAGCACTCAAGCATTGGGTAAAGACATGCGTGCAAAAAACGGTTGAATCGTTGTTCGTCTGGATGGATGAAATAACGAAAGAAGTGATAATCTCTGTTACCATCTATCGCTTCGCATAATCTGCCAGCAAATTCCTCATGACTTTCCTTGCTTCTTTTTGCTGGCCCTCTGTATGCGAAACCTGCTGGTCGTCGCATGTGTTGATACCAGACTGTCGATGGGAGTTTCCCGTGTTGTGCTTTGTGGAACAGACAATACATATTGACCTGAAGATTGAGATCAATCTCTTCAGCCAGTTTTGTTTCATCCCATTCCCCTCGACACTTGTTTTCCATCAGTGCATCATCGCCTTCACCGTCCACATAACCGTGAAGTTTGATCGATCTGCCGGAGGGTAGTTCCAGCATCATTTCGTGATGTCGTTCTGAGTGTTTGATACCGTAGGTATCGAGGTCTTCCGCATAGAGGCTAATCCATGTGTTGACCATTTGTGTTGCTAATATCGTCCAGAAAGTGATGTCTTCTGTCTCAGAGTACATAGCAATCTGTTTTTCAAACTCGTTAGCTATCAGCTTACCAGCACCTCGGGCTTGTCGGGTCTTAATGAACCCTTCAATGCCCGCTTGCACCAGTGTCCCAAACTGCATGTTCTTGTTCCAAGGTTCCACCGCTTCAAGATCTCTGAGGTAGGAACACTCGAACGCAACTCTGTCAACGAGCCATAACTCCAGCCCGCTTACGCTTAGGCCGTTTATCACTGGGTTCCACAGTTGCTTGAGCGACTGCAACTTCGCCATTCTTTACCATTCTACAAAATTCAGGCAGGTCTTTAAGTGCTAACACAACCATTGTGTTAGCTCGGTCGTCAAACTCCCCGATGAACAGAACGGCAGTCTTTTTTTCAACTTTCGCTTTCTCCCGTTCTTCGCCAAGCAGTTGTCTCAGTGTCTTGTGATTGTGTCTAGTGTACTTACAGGAGATGAACAACTTCGGATGAGTGCTATCACTCCGAGTCAGTTTACTGTTGCCTCCGCTCAGTGAATTTCTGAGAGAAGAAAACATTGCTGCAATGTACCGCTCAAATCGTTTCCAGGGTGCGTCTGCCATGACAAAACCTTTCTGTGTATTACGGGCACGGACTTGTTTAATGAAGTTTAACAGCGGTCATCTCTCATGCGTGTTTTTATCCCGTGGAGATAGTTGTGTTACAGTGGCGTTGTAACGTCTGTGACACAACTGTAAAGCAACCTGCGGCTGAGAGACCTACCATTGCAGGACTGCTGGTGCTTTCAACAAAGGATGACCCCCGGAGTCGAACCGGGGACCGTAGGGCAGGAGTATTGGAGGCTCCTACAGCGTTCCCACGTCATCTGCAGATCAAAGGTCTTCGCCGTCTGCATCAAACCCGCCGTCATCGTCAGGCAAAGCAATGGCTGCACGCTTTTTGACTGGCCGTTTCTTCGCAGGACGGACAGGTGCAGGTTCTGGCTCTGGCTGAGTTTCCTTCGCTATCGCAACATTAGCCTTAATTCGTGCAATGTTTTCCAAACACATTGTATGCCAGCCATCTAAACCGATAGGGCATAGGCTCCAATTATCGCGTTCTTTTGCAGACAACTTGATGTCAGAGGGCTTTTTACCCTTGTCCGAATCGCCGTGGTAGGTCGGGGTCAACAAGTTCAGGGCTTTAATAAATGGACCCATAATCTCGCGGTCGCGGTCTTTGCTGCCCTTTTCTGAAAACAGCGTGTTCCAATAACCACTGACTGCGTGACAAACACTACCTTTAGTGAAGTCTTTACCGCTTGCCAGTTTTTCTGCGAATACAATGAAACTATGAGTCAGGTCTGAGTCAATGTCGACAATTTCTGACTCAAGAGGCTCAACAGTGTCAATGGCCCATGCGTAGCCCAGAGCAGCCATATAAGCTAGACTAATTTTGAGACCACCGTAGCCCCCATCGTTTTCGTCTGCGTCCAAAATGATTGTGACGAACTTTGCAAGGTTCTGGTGACGCTCAATAAATGCCAGCATTTCGCTGTGCAAAAACTTCACTGCATCGCTGACAGTCTGCCCACCTTCAAGCAACCATACTAAACGTGCAGCGGTTGCAAGGCAGGTGGTCCACTTTTTGCGGCGTGCTGCAGACGTATTCCAATCTGCACTAATTATTCTGTCAACAATTGGACTGCGGAATAACACATCACCGTGGTTACGGCCTTTACCAGTGTCCACACTGTCAGCGGTTTCTGGATCGACACCTGAGACGATAACACAATCAAATTCAGACTGAGCATCTGGCCAGCTTTGACCGGATTCAAGAGCCTGATGAGCCATCAAAAAACCGTGCAGGCGATGTTGTCCACTGACACATTGACCCTTATTGTCGAAGATCAACGGTTCGCCGTTTAGTTTCCATTTACCTCGCAAAAATTCGTTAGCATAAATGCCAGCAAGACCTTTGCTGTATGGCCGGTTGCGGCTGTTGTGATCAGCGACTACGCCAGCAGCAAATGCTTTAGTCACGCAAGCTACACGACTCACAATTTCTGACTTTGGCTTTGAGCACTTCTTCAACAAATTCTCAAACGACATGGGGGTGAACTCCACTAAAGTAATGAAACGATCCTGCGGCTAGTTGCCTCACGGAAGGCAGTCTAGCAAGCAGGATCGTCATGTCAAACTAAAATCTTTCAATTTGTTTCAGAATTTCTCCGATTCGTAAGATTTTGTGCGATGACGGGCTGCCAACATATCTCTCAGAGCTTCTTCTCGAATACCTGCATGTGGATTAGTTTCTCCGGTTAGAGTCATAGTAACTCGTCCGCACCAGTTTCGACCATCGTGTCCGAGATGTAGTACCTCAAATGGTGGTCGCAGCTTTTCTGCGGTAGACCATTTTTGCTGGAAGAACGAGTCGCCTCCACCCGCATGTTTCCAGTTTGTCTGATGCCACGGTGCTGTACTAAGGTGCTTGTCCGAACCGTGGAATATCTGAGTGTAACCCGCCCACTCAACTTGTTGTTTGTGCAGTGGAAATTGTTTCCAATATGGTTCCTGTGGTAAATGATCAGGTACGTCATACATCATCCGGCGAAGTGGAGTGTATAGATATCCGGGGTGCATGTGTGCCATACTAGGTTCGAGTGTACTAGGAGATACCGAACCGTCAGGATGGTGGAAGCACCAGTCAATATGGTTGGGCCAGCAAACATCAGCATCCATAATACATATCCAACCATCACGACCTACAGCATCGAATGTCTCTTCTAGTGCAAGGTATTTGTTGAAATACGCTCCGTTTAGGTAGAACGCTTTAGTATGGTGACAGTTTACTTTGTTTTTACTGCAGACGGTGTGCGTTGGTCGGTCTTTGCGAGTTGTAATAACGTGGATCTCAGAGAAGTGATGTTTGTTGATAGGCAAAGTTCTGGAAAGGAAATCAGCATACTCTACGCACACGATAAACGCTTTTAACGGAGTCATGTCAAGTTCCTAAATACTTAATGACAGGTCGGTCGGTTGAATGAACTTCCTCTTCCGTACTCAAAATTTGCAACAGTCCATTTTTCAGGTTTGAGTGACTATACTGTTGGGTCACATGAGTCACATTGTCGTGCTGGGCGTGAGAGCCGTGGCCTTTAAGGGGCACTAAACAGTTGTGGCAGTGTTGACGAACCTGTGGAGCAAACTCTGTCATCGACTTCTGCCACCATGCGATGCCTGAACCTTCATCTGCTACAATTGGAATGCCGGTGTCTGGGTACTCTGGATTGTGCTGATTGAGGATAGCTTGACTGCCTGCAATCTCACAGAAGAACCCACGCACCTGACCACGGAACTCACAGATCATTGCAGACCAATGTTGATTGATGTCGCACTGGCTAATCAATTCCCATCGACGTTCCTCGGGGATATCGAGATCGATCATTGAACCGTGAACCGGGGAGTGTCGGCTGTCTGTCTGATTGCCAAACGGCTTTGACTCCGGCCATGATGCCTTGAACTCATCGTAAGCTGTCTGGTTCAAGTGACAGTTCAGGTTGCTCATGTGCGGGTTGAATGTCTCCCGCATGATGCCGCCTTTACCGCGAGGATTATTACACCAGATACCACACTGCTGCTTCGGGAAATAGTTTTTGAGGATGGAACAGATGTCATCGAATTGCGGGTGTAATGCAGGATTGCCTCCAAAGATCCCGATCAATCCCCAGTAGCCTTTCATTGACTTCAGGGCAATCTCGAAGTTCTCTAGTGATATGAATGTGGACTTGCCACGAAACTGACTTCCTTGAGTACAGTTACTGCAAGCGAGGTCGCAGGCTCTTGTCAGGTGGATCTGCATGACACCTTCACGAAACTTTCCCGGTCGTCTCTGGTTAGGGGCAACCATTTGTTCTAAGCATTCTTGCTCGTTCATCGTATTCCATCCTTTTAGCTTCAAGAGCATCAGCTAGATAAGAAGTCACAGTATTGTAGTTGTACCTTACTGTAGTTTTACATGCAAAATCATATTGACGTTCGTAATCGTAATTTGCTGTTGCTTCTTCGAGAACACATTGCAGTGATTTTATATTGATGTCTGGGTGAACACGAATCAGATTACTGTCAATCTCTGGCAGTACGTCATCGACTGGTAGATCCGTAATAACTCGACAGCCTACAGCAGTAGCCTCAATAATTTTTCTGAGAGCGTACCCGTAGCGACTGCTGGTACAAACCGCGACCTTAAATCGTGATAAAAATTGCAGGTACTCTGGCGTACAGCAGCCTTTACGGTGATATCCTGGGTGAGTGAGCCATGTCATGTTCAGTTTTGCTTGAAACTGTCGTATGCGCTGTCTAAGAGGATAGACTGAGGACATTGCTCCAGACATTCCTACCCCCTCTCGCTGATTGTTCCATAATGGAATATCGTCTGGATTTAGACTGTGGTAAGTCCGAATTAAATCTTGCTCTCGAACGTAAGGTGCAAGACATTTCACAATCCTCGGATGGTAGTACACGATCCATGCGTGACAAGCCATGTCAATCGCAGCCTGACGGTGGTACAGAGGATTTTGGTGAGCATCTTTCAGAATAGTGACGTTTAGACTGTTGTGGTCTTGTAGAGCCGTAATGTTCTCAAAGCGGGCTTCTGACTCTCTGAAGTTCCCCGGCTGAACATCCCACTCGCGAATGTCCTGCACGACGACGATACCGGGGTTTGTGTGCTCAATGATCTTGCAGACATTCGTTTGCGGATAATCAAGGTTGTATCCGCAGTGTCTGTAACCTTGACATGCCAAACCGTTAGTGATTTGCCAGCCCTCATCGGTCATGTGTCGTTTCATCGACTCGACACCGAGCACGACTCTTTCGGTACTGCTGTTTGGCATGAATGCAGGTCTTGGCAATTCTTGACAAGTCTGCATCGGTTTCAGTTGGTTCAATGTCTCTTGGACCGTGCGGGGGTGCATAACTGTCCTCAGAGTAGGGTCAGGGCATCAAAATTCTCTCCCGGAAATGTCAGAGCCTCGGGATGTCTTCGGTTTCCCATTGAAGACTTTTCTCCTGTGTGCTGAAGCAGGCTGGGAGCGTGAACGTACTCAGTATATCCAGACTGGTTCATAGATTCAACTACAGCCCCGTCAAGCGAGTGGTGGCCCCTCTGAGAGTCCATACGCCGAGTGATCATGTGAGGGCACGACAGCAAGGCTACGCAAGCATCGTGAGGAAAGACTAGGCCGACAGCACCTCGGCCTAACTGGTGGCTGCGAGTATTGTCTGGAGTGGTAGCATAGGCTGCTTCAACCCAGCCTTTGCGGTCTTTCACAACCTGTTCGTTCTCCATGAACGTGAACAGATTGAAGTATGCTTTGTCTGGTTTGCTGCACTGCTCGAAGTACGCTCTTAGATTCTTGACGGCTACGAAGTCATCCTGAAAGATTGCGTAGTATTCTGCCCACGGATCTCTGTTGTAGAGTTCCAGCAGAGTCAGGTGCCAGTGACTGAACGTGCGGATGTTGGCCCCTCTGAAGTGAACACGGTTGTAATTGCATACGTCACCGTAGTTGATCCACGGACCATCGACGAATAGTTCTGGGTCAGGGAAGCCTGCATCGACCAGACTGTTCATTGTTGGCTGTAGGGTTGTCTCGAATCGAGACTGAACCGTAGTCACGGCATACTGCCATCGGCCCTTGACGTAAGGTACATCAGTCTGTGGGCGGTCATGTCCCTTGTTCCACTGATTTACCAGTCTGGTTAATACGTCTTCGTGTCCGGGATCGCAGAGAACCCTGCGATGACTAGACGGTGTTGGCCTGAGTCCGAAGTACAAGGACTTGGTTTGAGGTTTAGCCCATGCTTCAAACTCTTTGACTTCGCCGTCATGAACACAACCACAGACATGCCGAGATGTAGGTGCTACAACAGCAGGCATGTCAAACTCCAACTAAAAGAAACAAGTTTTTGCAGTGTATCAATAAAAACAGGTAGTGTTCAAAGGCAGCTACGCTTCAAATCTAGCGGCAGTGGCTCCTTCAAAACCACACGATTCTGTCCACGCAAACAAGGCTAATGTTCTCCGCATAGGGGCTGTCTCTGCTGTCTTCTGCACATAGTGCCATGTATTAGGTGTTTGAAATACAACAGCCATATTGGCTTCTGGAGTAATCAAAATGTCCGGTTCTAACACCAGTGAACCGCCGTCCTCTTTTTGGAAATTGTCTAAAAACAATATAATGGAGTGCGTGCGGACCCAAGGCCGAAGGGGGTGTTTCTCAGCATCTTGGTGCCTGCCAAGAAAACCGCCTGGAGGTATCTGGTGCAAACCCGCAGCGTGCAGGTCGTAGTCAATAAAAGAATCTTCTACCATGTCGGCCACGCTTATTGCAAGCAGGCGTATTGCTTCTCGGCAAGCCTCTGGTAAAAGGCTAACGTGCAGGAGACCGTATTTGTCTGCGGTAAATCCTTTGTATCGATGCCAACCATTCCAATCCACGCTAGGCCATGATGCGGACACTGATCGCAAAACGGCTGCTGGCAGTACATTGTACAATAGTTTAACCTGCGTGGTATTCATTGTTTTTTATTTCGTGTTTTATATGTTTATCTTCAACTCGGCCTGTACCGCACTATCCCAGTACGACTTCAGGTATAAGTCGCCAGCGTTGTCGTGAAATAAACAAGATACTTGTTCTGCCGGAAACATCAATCCTGGCCATGATTCTACAGCAAAGAAAAACATATCCATTTTTTGCCAGTTACGTTCAAACACATCGGCGTTTCTAAACCAGTAGAACGCTCCAGAATAGTGCCACCTGTGATTTCCCGGAGTCTTGAAACTCCCGAATCGGCGGAAAGGCCCAGTCATAGCCGCTGTTTTTAGGTGCAGCACAACTCGATCTACATCGTCTAGGCAAGATCGATACATGGTTTCTGTCCAGTCTTGAATCGTTGACCCTTTATCCCCAAAAGCTCCTCCGTGACGAGCACCTTTGCCGTGGCAAAAAAACGTAATACTATCTTTGTCGTTTTGAACGGACGACAGTAACTTTTGAAAGGTCGCCCCTTCGCGAATGCGGGGGTTGTTCGGCACTGAAAAAACCTTTGGGTTTAACTCTGCTGCATACTCTGCGACCTCCGAGGCCGAGGCTGTGCCCGGACCTTCGGCAACACCTATGACAACTTGGCCCGTGAAGACATGTTTGCGACTAAGAATTTGGTCAAGATTCCACTGCCAGGCTCCATTGCCTGTTGGCCATAAGTGCATCAACAAGTTTCTGCGAGTGTCGTTGGATATGGGTCTTGGTGCTAAGAACGGTATAACTTTTCGGAAGTTTATTTCATTAAGCCACTGCTTACGTTTTTCGCACGGAATGCAGGGCTTGACCAGCCCCGCTGTAGCGATTTTAATTCCGGCAGCTACGATATCCCCAAGACCTGTTTTTTTAACGCCTGACGATTGATTCTGCATGTGGGCTACAAGGTCTTCGATTGTTCGGTCTGGAAATATACTTTTCAAATATGCCAGCCGTTTTTCAGGAAGCATGTCAATAGGATGCCCATTTTCGTCAGAGCCTTCACAAATGTATCGAAGTCGTCCTTTCAAATTATTGCAAGACACTGGTTTCACGATATTACTCCGTAATCACCCAGTGGAAAAAAGACGCTGCAAAAGAAGGGTTGCAGCATGTGTTAGACGACACGGATCGAGTCTCCCACAAGAAAGGGATGCAGTTAAACGCTGGATCTGATACAGGCACCTGCGGAACCCACACATGATCTATATTTCCATTAAAACCCCACTGCAGTTTCCAAACAGGAGAGCCTATTAAATCGTCACAGCCGAGTCTCATATTAACACTGCATGTGCCGCACCCTTCAGAAAATCCAAATACTGCCTCGCCTAACCATGCTTCTTCCTGAGCATCGTAGATAAGGACAATTACCACGTCATTAGCACAAGGGCAGTCGTTGTCTTCATACGCTGTTGCATACAGTATTCTTGGCACGGGTTGGGAACAACACGCAACTGTTACTGCACCATAAGGATCTTCTTCTGTTTGTTCGTCGCAGCCAGTACATTTTTCAGGGTATACAATAACTTTGTATATGTAGTGGTGCGGTGGTTGTGACGCTACAGCAAATTCGCAACCAGTGAATACATGCTCTGGCCATATCTCACTAATAGACCATTCATCTCTACGACCTTTGAATGTATTCGTAGTTGTTTCGATGTGCAGCTTTGGAAGACAATCGCTAGTTAGCGTTTGAACTAATGCCGCTGTGTTTATGCGTTCAGAATATAGTGTTATCTTTTTTGTATAGTCTATTGGGTTTGAGCCTACCCAACCTTGAAACTCTCCAACAATTAACTCTAAAACTCCTGTACCAAAATCACTATCAGTGTTTTGGCAAAACTCAGTCTCGACAATGCCTGATAACTTTATTTGAAACGGGTTGCAACTTAAAATTTTAGCATCACTGATTCGGTACACGTTAGAGTAAATGTTGGCTTCATTAAATGGTATCAGATAGTCTGTGTTATTCGCCGCGACAGACGCAGTATAATTGACAATTTCAAAGCAAGCCTGCCATGTTCCAGTTGTAACGTCGCACCACAGTACAAGTCGAGCGTACACTTCAATAGTGTACGGGGTCTCTATTTGAAACGGGGATGGACACAGTGACGCTAAAGAGTCAGCCAAGACTCCTTCAGATAACCAAATGTCAGACCCTTCTGGTATGTTTGGGTATCCAGATACAAACGGGTCGGAGGCATACGCCAACTTGTGCTGTAGATGCAAGAGCGAGCCGGGGTCAGTGATCTCGTTTCCAGCCTGCGACTCTGTGTAGTATTGAGTCCCTGTTCTCTTTGGTGCAATACAAGTGCATCCGTCTGAAAAATTTACAATCCGTGCAATCAATACACTTGGCATAGTATTGGCATTGCAACAGCACTCAGGGTCTACTAACACCGTGTCGTTTATGTACCACTCAAGAGTAGTGCGTTTGGCTACTCCAGGGTCATCTAAAGTGAATACCTCAGCACACAATCGTTGCGGCAGGCATCGCCCTCCTGTACAGTCGTCTGGACCGCTATTTATACATTTTTGCTGACCAAGACTTACCATGTTGTATTTGCGAACAGATACTACATCTCCATTGCCTAAATCAAATTCCCAATAAGGGCATCTTGCATTGATGTCGTCTGTAAATGCGTGCGATACTTCAAGATCCAATTGGTCGCTTCGTAAAACCGCAGATGGCGTACCGGATACCAACTCATATGTGAGGTACAAATCGATTAGGTAACTACCGCACAGGAACGACAGGTCAAACGCTTGTATATTGCAGTTGTATGATACAGCCCCAAAGTATTGAGACGCTCCTAACAAAGTTGCTTCGTACCCGCAAGATGGCATGTTTAGCGACACACACAAAAAGGGAAACAAACATTTTGTAGCTTCGTTGCAATCTGTGGTGATTTCGCAAGTGGTGCATTTTGTGCCCCCGCCTTTAGCCGTGCGAATAGGCTTCCGAAAAAACGGGTCATCTGCCATCAGAACGCCTCGCATTCCGTTTGCTGTTCCGCCAACGACGTGACTTCAAAACCCGTCCACGGTTGGTACGGATATTTAGGGCGACCTGTTAAATACGTTGCGTACCCAATTCGATCCTGCAAGTTGATATTACTTTCGTTCAAAAAACATCCAGTTTTATCATACACTACTACAAATTTTGACGGCACATCTTGCCCCTGCTCGTCCTGCTCAATTTCACCGTATATTTCATATGATCCTGGCACGCTACCATTATTTGACAGCACTCGAACGATTGCTGATCGACCTTCGCAATCAGATTCAAAAATTTCAAATCGAATAATAGGTGTTGACGTGCCGCCACTTGAGTGCAAAGGAATGTATTCGCTACCTGCACGTTTTACCCAGATGTAGTCGCCAGTATTTGCACTGAATGACGTAGAGCGATTGGTGATCTTCTCCCTGTTCTCTGCAGTATCGGGAGCTACTTCACGATCCAGTGTATCCTCAGCAGGGATCTTGTACCGGACGATCAAACCATCAGCTTGAGTGTACCCAGTCTCAGGATTAGTAGCTGCAGGAAGATCAGCCAGCATCTTCACATAGTACATATCAGCGGACGTTGTATAACGTCGCTGTATGTTTTCTGGGGAAGAGGTAGATTGCTGGCCGAGCACTTTACGGTGTATCTCGCGAGCATCTTCAGGACTAAATACACCAAAACTGGTCATGGTATTTCCAGATTATTGTCTGCTACAAAGGTATGCAGGTCAGCCTCAACAGGCAACTCAGGATCGATGTAGGCAAAGGCTGTTTGTGGGTCTGCGGTCTGAAGGTCTGCGAATGGGAAACCCTGACCTAACGGAGTCAACGGCCACGGCTCTTGAGCAAAGTCTCCCCTGCCGTTGATTGGAATTGGCAGTAGAGGGTTCAGCAGTACAGGGGGTGTATTCGGAGCGAGCAACCCGAGGGTATGCTTAGAAACTCTTCGATGAGCATCTCGAAAGTATCCTTGGTCTCCCTCAAATGTAGGACGACGATCAATCACGAATACGGCAGTTAAAGTAACAAAGTGGTGCTCTGCATTTGTTCCTGCTACGGATTGTCCGGCAGGAGTTCCAATGTTTACAGGTCTTCTGTTTTCTACAACACTGATACGCTCACACATGACATGCTTGATATTAGCATTTTTGAAACTGTCAATTTGTTGCGAGTTAATCTTGCCAATGTACTGACTGATATCTTCGTAGTCGAACTCAGCGTATTGTTTATTCCAAGTAAAGGTATGTACTTCCAGTTCCAAAGGTATCTCAATACCCTCGGTGATAGGTAGGCCGTTTGGATGTAACAGTACACCACCGTTTGCATCATGATACTTTGTAACAGTAACAGTTCGAGTGTCAGCACTCCATACTACAGGCTCATCCCAAGGAAAGACAATGACTTGTTTTTCTTCGGGAGTGCCGCCTGTACCAGTTTCATACACTTTGTCTCTAGTGCCTGCATTACCTCTTCCCCGGTCTTCTCCGGGAAACATGTCACGCATCCATTGGCCAGTCTCGTAAGTGACTGCAACACGCCAGAACGGCCTGCCAGCATTCTGATCTTCCTTGATGCCACTGCATTCTTTCAGCAGCAGGTCTGGCCTGCCAGGATAGTGACTGAGACCAATAGTGAACGTAGGTTCTGCTTGCTGATTGAATGACGGCAAGTAGTATTGTACGTCTGTAGAATCTTCGAGAGGGCTGGTCATGCGAACCAACCACTCGACATTCAAAGTCACAGTACCCCACGATGCAGACAGCACTTCTGTATCGAGAGGTACGCCGATAATTTCTTCGAGAGCCATTACGGTATACCTTGAAAGAATACGTTACCAGAAGCGATAGCATCTCTGATCTGCTGTAACAGTGCTCGTTGTGCTTCAAGTTGAGGATCAGGTTTCTTGTTGATTGCCTGCATTGCCTGCTTCAAAGCGTCTGCCTGAGCCTTGAATGCGTCTTTCTCCAGAGCACCTTGAACCTGTGCGGGCTGTGTTGCCTTATCCATTTCTTTCTGCAACTGGTCTGCTTTGGCTTGAAGGAACTGCAAGCCGAGAGCCTCAGCCATGTTTTCCTGACCTACGTTTTCTGCAGACTTAGGATCAAAGCCGATGAAGTCCAGTTGCTCTTTGGCAAGATCGTACCGCTGCTTCTCTGCTGCGGTCATTCTCATGACAGCCAGTTGTTCTTCTTGCTGGTATTGAAGTTGCTTTCTTTTAGACTCTTCTTCGCGTCTGTTATCGACTGAGGTTTGATGAACGAGGTCATTCATCTCTTTCTGTATCTCAAGACGCCGTTCTTCCAATTCCTGCAATGCTTGTGCGTTAGCCTTGGTATCTTCTTGCAACTTTAACTTTTCTTTATTGATAGAGACCATCTCATCTCTAAGTTCTCTCAACTTTGCTTGATCCTCAGTCTGCATGAGGAACCCAGTGTTGAAGATAGCCTGAAGACTGTCGAGGGCTGTCGGGTCGTTGATTAAGTTCTGGAGGTCAGCAAACACTCCCCCTGTTGTAAAGTCTTCTGTTAGCAGATTTTGCTGCATCTGATATCCGAGGGAGTTAAGCACTCTCAAGGCATTGATCATCTTTTCGACTTCACCGCGACGTGCAGCACCGAAAGCATCGCCCAATGCTTTTTCCATATTGGTGCCCATAGCAGCGGCCATTTCGTTACCGCTGTTTCGCAACGAATGAATCAACTGACGCAACTCGGCTTCAGCATCTTTACCGCCAATGGTATTCAACAGCATTTCTGAGCCGAGTCGTGTTGTCTTGGCTTCTTCCTGCTCCATTCGTCTTCTGATATTCTCTTGCTGCTCCAGCAAGAGCACACGCTTCTGGTCGTGAGATTCCATGTCTTTGATATTGGCAATCTCACGATGCTGCTGCTGGATATGCTCTCTACGGTCCTGAGCAGCACGCAATTGGTCGAATCCATGCTCTGCATCTTTGAGAGCATCTGTAAGACTGCGAGTATCTCGTTCTGCTCGATTCAACCAACTGAATGCTGCACCGACACCAATCACCGCTGCTGGCAAACCGAGAGCTACAGCCATGAACTTTCCTGCGGACATTCCGAGGATAGTCATACCCTCAGATGCCTGCAGTGCTCCGCGAGCAACCATTGTCAAGTTGTTGGACGCACCGAGAATACCAGAACGAATGTCTCCGAATGCAACACCCTGAATGAAGTCTTCAATCGCGAATGATGCTTGAGTCATCATGCCTGTATAAGCACCTGATCCAGCACGGGAAGAATTCATTATCTTGACAGACTCTGCTACCGCTCTGTTGTACTGTTCCTGGGTAAGGTAGTTCCTACCTGTTGCTTTGTTGACAGTATTCAACAGACGTGTGTAGTCAGCCAGCCGCTGATTGTGTGCTTCTTGAGCAGTAGCATTTCTGCGGATGATTTGTTCAGCAAGTCTGGCGTCTTGGTCTATTCCTCTTGCTTCAAGTCTGCGTTTAGACTGAGCGGCTACAAATTGTTCGGCAAGTTCTTTTCGTTTTTCTTCAGACAAATTAGTTAAGTTTAATACCTTTAAGAATTCACTCGCCTCTGCC
>Ga0194119_10003919_pt1 | contig 23519 bp, 44 predicted proteins | sample TA2MahC100mmetaG_FD_148620 | JGI IMG/M metagenome (GOLD analysis project Ga0194119, IMG submission 148620) | Freshwater microbial communities from Lake Tanganyika, Tanzania - TA2015018 Mahale Deep Cast 100m | ecosystem: Environmental > Aquatic > Freshwater > Lake | place: Tanzania: Lake...
AGGGCACGCAGCACAAAAAGAAGCGGATTTTGATGCGACAGAAATCATGTGGCAATTGTCCGATCAGCTTGCGGAATGTCAGTTCAAGTACATCGATTACGTGCTGAAGAAGAGCGAAGACGCTGAAGCGGAATGAAGCAAAACAACAACACAACAGCCCGTCAGCGAGTGCTGGCGGGTTTCCTTCCTTTTGACTGGGAGTTACGACGATGAGTAGGATCACTCGAACATGGACCACAGTGGCGACTGTGGGGTATACCGGCTCCGTGAGCCGAGACGAAAATAGAGCCGCGCACGGTGGCGTTTGCCATTTGCAGGCACGCCAGACGGCTGATGGATTGCGTGGGCGCAGGGTCAACACCAATGGCTGGCACTCTGAGGTCGGTGAGTCGTTTGATTTGGACGCCGACACGCTGGGCTATTGGATTTCGATTGACCGACAATCACGGTGAGATGGACGTGTTCCCCCGTCGCATGGTGCGGCGGGGCTTTCATTTTGCGAAAGGGTGACGACATGAGACGGACGTATTTGACAGACGGTAGCGGCAAATGGTTTGACGACCCAAACCAGGAGAGACCAATGCTCACGATCAGCCAAAAGAAACTCTGGGCGGTGTTGAGTGGCGTTGACGACGACGACGACGACGTGGGCGTCGATCAAGCCACGATGGACGCGGTGAATGCCCTCGACATCAAGGCCATTGTCTTCGGATTCATGACCCAGAACCACATTGGCGGTGACGACGTTGTGGGGATCGTCGATCAAGTGCTCGCAGCCCAAAAAGAGGGCTACAGCATCGTCACGTGGTACGGTCCGGCTGCCGAAGTCCTCGTCCTTGGGGTTCGAGAGGGCGACCTTAACCTCGTGGCGTGAACTGCCACAAGGGAGTACCGGGCATTCAGGACACAAGAGGACCAAGACCATGCAACGTGAACCGAACCATCAACAAGCTTTACCGGGGGGAAGCATGACCAGCCACGAACTCGCACGAGAACTGTTGAACGGACCGGATTTGCCGGTCCAACTCTCCATCGCCAACCCAAAGGACACCGCCTACACTCGCGATGTGCGGGTGCGGTTGGGTTCCGAGAACGGCGAATCGACTCACGTTCGGATTGACGGCTGGGTTGCCTCCGATGACGAGGGGGCTTTCGCTCCTTGGGCGGATTACGACGAGGAGAGTTAACCCTCCTCTTTCCCCCGCCTAGGCTTTCCTTTCTGGAAAAGCTGCCCCCTCGCGAGAGGGGGCAGCGGCCAGCCCTCCCGATATTAACGCGAGGGCTAGCCGCTGTAACAAACAGCAGGAAGGGATGAACAACACAATAAGTCAAGGAGATAAAGATAGATCCCGACGTTCCAGTGATGGTCGATCTCCCATTTTGCAAGCGTTTGCTTGATCTTGAGAAAGAGCGTGTTACCACATACAGTGCAATGAGAGCATCAGTCAATCTCCGCTAACTGGCGATTCCCCGGTTAACCGCAGCGAAGAGGGCGGGGGCGGGACCAACACCCCTCCCCGGACCAAGAGCTACTCCTCGACTCGACGTCTCGTTGGTGAGAGTCCTGCAGTCGGTGCATGCCGTGTTCTAACAACCAGACGTCCCGCTCGATGTACTCTCTGAGAATGGTGGTGGGCAGCTCGCCAGCCTTGCTGCCGAATCGCTCTAACCTGGCTAGGTGTGGTTTGGCTTGCTCATACTTGGTCTCCGGTGGCAGGTTCACCACCGCTTCGATGAGGGCTTTGGCCTCCGGGACGAGCGACTTTGCCAGAGCTACTCCGTTTTCCAGTTCTGCTTTTTGCACGGGAGCATTCTCCTGGGTTTGGTTTCTCTCTGCCATTTTGTGGCAACAAAGAACAGTCGGTAAACAGAATGGGAACGCCATTTCCCAGACCACGGCCAGAAGCAGATGTCGCAAAGCTTTTCTGCGATGGCTTCGAGACTGTGAACCGGAAAATTAACCGCCTTTTTCCTTCTGACACAGGGAGTTATCGGGACGAGTGATCCCGAGACGACCGGAAAATTAACCGCCTTTTTCCTTCTGACACAGGGAGTTATCGGGACGAGTGATCCCGAGACGACCGACACCCAAACCAGGAGACGAAATGAAAAATCGCGTTGACATTTCACGACGGCACAGTGAATCGGGAAGAATCGCTGGCAAAATCAATGGGAGACGGATTGAGTATTCGTGGAACAGCCACGAACTCTGGATCAACGGACGATGCAATCCAGAAGATCATCCACTCGAAGAAGTCGCCCAGGAACTTTTCGAAACACTTGAAGAACACATCAAAACAATTGCGGCAATCAATGCCGACACGGACATTCACGAAATCCCATTCGAAGCCATCATTCTCGACGGAGAAATAGTCGATTTTGCCTTCGTTGTGAAAATCCGGCACGACGACGCCAAAACCGCAACCGTTGCCGATCTCATCAAAGAGCTTGGCGTCACGACAAAATCTGAAATCCGAATCATCATTGACAAAGAACGAAACTGAAAAGGCCACAGATCCGAAAGCAGCCGGGCAAGGGTTCTCCTCGTCCGGCTGCTTCGTGTGCCGTCGTCGATTTCACCAGCAGACGGCTCCACAGATCCAGTTCGCATACGAAAACAGCCGGGCAAGGGTTCTCCTCGTCCGGCTGTTTTCGTATGCCGTCGGCGATCAGCCGGACTCTCGTACGTACGTGCAGGAAGAGGGGGTGTGTTTCCTGTCTGGAAATACCGTCTGCGGTCGTGAGGCAAACCATATAAAAAAGAAGTTAGTTTACAAGAGATCTGGGAGGTGTTGGTGTCAACCATGCCCGCCAGCAGTTGTTTGTAGCACGAAGCAGCCATTTGACGGCTGTATCTTCCGGTGATTAAACCTCTGCATTTTCAGGCCAAAAATCCTCGATGCCACTGTGTGGCAAGCGATCCCCGATACCCACCTGTGGCGGGATCGAGGGGTCGGTTAATCAAGAGAAAATGGGGGAGGGGTGGGACCAGCACTCCCTCCCCCGAACCAGGAATCCTAGGCCACAACGGGCGTCGTGGCCAGCGTGAGAGTCGGGAGAACCACCGCGTTCTCGAAGGCGGTTCGGTTCTTCTTGAGGGCGATGCCGACCATCGCGCGGGCTTCGACGTCTTCGAGGCTGTGCTTGGCGGCAACAGCGGTGACGATTTCTTCAACGAGGGCGATCAGCACTTTCTTGTCCATGGTCTCTCTCCTGGTTTGGGTTTTGGTCGTCTCGGGATCACTCGTCCCGATAACTCCCTGTGTCAGTCGGTCGGTCTTGGTTAATCTCGGTCTCGGTCGGTCTTGGTCTCGGTCGGAAAAAAAGGGGGCTCAACCTACCAGCCGCCCGATGCTCCGTCGTCTAGGACGCGATAGCAGAGTTTAACAGTAGATTGTTGCCACTTTTAGGCACCGTACTACCAACTCCCGATAACTCCCTGTGTCAGACGGTCGGTCTTGGTTCACAACACAAAAACGCTTGCCACAAAAAGAGAAGGCGAGCGACAACCGCAAGCCACAAAAAAGAGAAGGCGAGCGACAACCGCAAGCCACTCTACCACCTTTCAGGAGACCAACAGTGGTAACTTACGGCCTGTTCACGCACGGAAACGAAGTTTGGTGGTGCGGACCTGACTTCCCGAACCACACCCCCGAAGACGAACAACGGTTCACCAACTACCCGGTGGAAGTGTTCCTCGACTGCTGCGACGCCCAAGACGGACGAGGCTGGGGCCTAGACTTCGTGGAAAGACACGCGAAGGTCCTAGACAGCTTCCTGCGGAACGTAGGTCCAGGCCACGAAGACTACGCCGTCCGCGTCCGCGTCAACAACGAGAGTGACCTGCTTGCACTCGTGACCGAGTGTGAACTACTCGAAGAGCAGCCAGAACCGCTGTGAGCTCTTGGCCCTGGGAGGGGTGCTGGTCTCACCCCTCCCTCTCTTAACCGACTGACCGCTGTTGCCACAAAGTGGTAGGACGAACCAACCAACCAACCAGCGAGGATACCCATGAGCACTAAGGTCGAGTCCGACGCACCCAAACAAGAGCTGATCGAACATATCCAGACTCTTAACGGTCTGATCGATGGGCAGGATGACAGTCTAGGTGAGATGCTCGCACCAATCGTGGCCATGCTCGAAAAGATGGTGTCAGGTTGAAATTCTGACATGGGCTGAAATGGTGACAGGGGCGGGTACGCACCGGAAACACACGTCTTCGAGTTCTCTGACGGTGGTGAGGTCAAGCACGACTACGAACTACATTGGAAAGCCCACTACCGTCCCGAGAGCTTCGGACTCACCTTGGCTCGCTTGACAACCAAGGACGACGCTGTGGATTTCGTCGAGATTTTGGTGAACGAACGACGGCGTGCGTTGCTGGAGGCCGAAGACTGCCTCCGCAAGTTGAAAGCAGCAACTGTTTACTCTGACGTAGCCGACTACTCCTACTACGGTGACGAGGAGTAGGCTTTCCTCTCTGGAAAAGCTGCCCCCTGCGATCGCGGTTAAAGAGGGGCCGGTCGGGACTTCCGACCGGCCCGCTTGTTTGCCTAGCCAGCTTTGACGAGGGTCAGCCCGCGATGGCGGTCAGCCCCGATCTTGCTGCGAACGACTCGCCGCTTGGCCTTGGCCCGCGTCGTGGGGCGCGCCACCGAAAAATCGTGCCGAAACTGGCGGATGGCCTTGCCTTCGGCAGCGGCCTCAATGTCAAACTGGTCGAGAGAGTAGCTCGCTTTCATTGTTGGTCTCCTAGTCTTGATTGGTCTTGAATCCCCGATACCACTATGTGGCAAAGCCGCTCAGCCGGTTAACACCACTCGCGGATGGCGGCTCGGTTCTGGTTTCCGCGTGTGCGGTTCCGCTTGGTCCGCTTGTCGTGGTGGACACCCGTCCCCGTGATGTGGGCTTGGTGACCCCGTGCGACCTTGATATCGGCCACACGGATGACAATGCGGTCTTGTACTCTTATGTGGCAGTCAGCCACCACCGGTTAGGTCCTTCTTTTGATATCGTCGCGTGCTTCGGCCATATCGTCAGCACTGAAGCCAATGGCAAGAATGGCCCATTTATCGGCCAACAGCCATCGCCCGGCATGCGCCTCGAATCGTGCTTCCTTGGCAGCAGGTACACGACTGGTTTCATCTCTTCTACGACGAGTATGTCGAGAACAAGAAGCTAGTTCGTGGTCGCGCTTTCAGCGGAAGCCACATGGAAGTATGGGGAGGGACAGTGGTCATCATCCTCCATGACCCCTACGCCCGTGGCGAAGATGACGATCAGAAAGCCTTAGACTTCGCTCGTGGCGTGTTAGATAATGATCCATTTAACTAAACAGTCGGGTAAACCTCGTAGCGGCGAAGCCCAGCCCGCTCGCTGACGGGTGTCGGGTGCTCTTCGAAACCAAAGTACTGGTCTTTGGTGTCCACGCCAAGGGGTAAGCTGCCGAGTTCGGTCTGGCACGCTTCCCGGACCTGTTCGAGGGTCGGCTCACCGTCGAAGTATAGGGTAACGGTGTTGCCGTCCTTGTTGAGCGTGTTCATTTCCAACGACACGTGGACGAGTTCGGGCATTCGGCGACTGAATTCATTCACACTTGGCGATCCTGGAACGTCGGGATCCTCGGTGATCATCTGCGCGATGCTTTTTGGATTCACGTGGTTGCGGGCCATAACTATTTTCTCCGAAAGTGTCAAATGTCGAACCATTCGTTAATTTCTGTGGCAGGGCCATAAAACGGGTGAATTCTGTTTCTCCTGTGGGTGTATCGTAATATCTTTTCCTAACGGCCCTCGTACGTGGTGCAGGACCGTGGCGGGCAGTACAATGTCAAGCCCGCTGCGGTGGTCACTCGTGGCATTGTCTTGTCTCCTGAGTGTCTTGGCCCCATCGTACCAAAATGTGGCAGCGGAAGACCCCCGGTTAACCGCAGCGAAGAGGGCGGGGGCGGATTAACCGCCCTTTTCCTTCTGCCACAGGTGCGTATCGGGACGAGTGATCCCGAGACAGGACCGAACCCGAGACAATCAGGAGAACCGCAAGATGGGACACGATTACTACAAGGTTGCCGTTGATCATGCGTCTGAGCACGCTGTGCTGAGGGCTCAGATCGCCGACATGCTGGATGACCACTATGTCCCCTGGGAAGGTCCTGGCATTGACGTCGAAAAGAGTGCCGGTGTTTGGGGCTGGCTTACGGTCAAGCTGGACAACGGCTCTGTTGTGGTGGCTGGCCTGCACGGCGAACACCGGTTTAGCTCGTTCGGTTAACCGCCCTTTTCCTTCTGCCACAGGTGCGTATCGGGACGAGTGATCCCGAGACAGGACCGAACCCGAGACAATCAGGAGAACCGCAAATGACGACGCAATACTGGGACCGCGAGACCGGCTGGACTGCAGACCTGAAAGCATACTTTGAGAATAATGGTTATTGGTACGAAGAGCACGGTGGACGGTTCACCGTCAACAGCAGTGCACCGTATGACGCGCCCAGCGACGGGGACCGAAACCCCGGAAGCGGGGTGCTCGGCAAGATCTACGTCGAGAACGACAAACTCCACTTCGAATGCCAGCTGTATGAAGAAATAGACGCGGGCTACGACGAGCACTGGACGTTCTCGTCATTCGGCGAATTCGCAGATTTCTACGACCGATACCTTTGGGGGCGGGAGTAGGTTAACCCCTCCCCCTCCTTTTGCCACAGTCCCTTTGTCACACACAGGAGAGATACGGTGCTACCTCTTTGTGGCAGGTAGGATCGTCCGGTTAATCTCCGGGCAGTGGATCAGTTGTTCGGGGACATGCGGCTGACCGTCTCTATCTGCGTCAAAAAACTTTCCGTCAATTCCTAGAAACAGCCGGGCAAGGGTTCTCCTCGTCCGGCTGTTTCATGTGCCGTCGGCGATCAGTTAATACACCAAGAATTACTTGACCCGGACTCTCGTACGTACGTGCAGGAAGAGGGGGTGTGTTTCCTGTCTGGAAATACCGTCTGCGGTCGTGAGGCGAGGGTCAGCCAAATCAAACGCAGCATCGCCAACACAACGTCATCTTTTACGTTTGTGGCTGACCCCCCGATGATCCTTTGTGGCAGTTCAGTCCACGAGGTTAAGGTCGCCCTCTCGGACCCCGACAACGAGAACCTCGGTCTTCGGCCCGTACCACGTGACGATCCTGTAGCCCGCTTTTTGGGCTACGAGCACATCATCGACAACACCCACGACGTAGTCGCCGCCGATGTGGTGCGCGCTTAGCTCGAAGTCCGCGACGACGAGCTTGAGGTCGAGCGCTTCTACCGCGTTAACCGTCTCTTGATCGGCGGCGTCGCCGTCACCGGACAAAATCTCCCAGAGTGTTATTCGGCTGATCGTGAGCATCGGTTGGTCTCCTGGTTGGTGCTGGGTTGGGTCACACCCTTCTGTGGCAGCCCGTCGGTCTCGGTTAATCCTCGCCATCCTCGGTCGGCTTTCGTTAACCAAGTGTTAGCTCCTGCCACAGGTGCGTATCGGGACGAGTGATCCCGAGACGACCAAAACCCAAACCAGGAGAACCAATGACACCGATTTTCGACGCAGACGACCTTCGTTGTGGCCACAGCCTCAACGAAAGCACAAAGACGGTTGTTTTGACACAATGCTGGTCGGTAGTGTTCGACGTCAACGGAAATGCCCCGGAGAACGCAAACGTGGCGAATTTCGCCACCGAGGAACTGGCAAAACAGGCATTACGCCTGTTCGCTGCTGAGAAAAGCGGTCTGGCTGTCAGTATCGTCATCGCCAACCGCCGTTCTTTTGGCTTACCAAGGTATTCTGTCGAAGGCTACGATTTTGACACGTACTACCGTGTCGCCTCTGGGTTTTGGCCAGAGGAAAGCATTCTGCGAAGCCTCGGGGGGCTCGCGAATTTGTGTGGCGATGAGTGCGACACCGATCTGCCCGATGGGGTGTGGGTGTTCGCTGAAAACGATATGTGACATGCGGCGTGTGGCGGGGGGATTGGGTATGCCATCCCCCCTCCCGCAGCAAGCCCGCAAGCTCCCACCACTGGATACTTTGTTCCAATCACTGACCTGCAAAAGGACGATCTCTTCCTCTAAAGCTTCGTGTATGATGTCCCACCGCCCGACGGTGAGTTCGCCGCCTAGTGTTTGTAGCTCCGCGAGCGTTGGCCTGTTTTGACGTTTCCAGGCAGGAAATCGTGGGCATACGAGTGTGTCTCGTCTATACCACCGTGTGGCGGCGGCGATCAGCCGGTTAAAGGCGGTGATCGGCGGACCGGGGGTTGCCCGGTCCGCTCGTTCCCGCGTGTCTAGTCACTGGCTCGTTCTGTGAAGTACAGTACGGTGCAGCTGCCGTCAGTGTTACAGCTGTTCGTCTCACTGTCTTACAGCCCGCACTCGTCCCAGGCACTCGCACCAGACTCGTCGTACCAAGCTCTTTCCGTGGCCGTCTCTACGTAGACGACAAGCCCACACCTTCTGTCTCTTGGGTCGTAGTCCACGTAAGCTTTGTAGGTGTCAAGCTCGTCCAAGAAGGTTTCGAAAGCCTTGTCTACCACGTTTCCTTCCGAATCGAAAAGCGAGTCGTCTTCTGGGCAAGACTCGAGGCTCACCCCCTCCTCTTTAGTGAGGTTGAAGAACACTCCGTAAAGGTTCAGCTTTTCTGCAAGTTTCAAGGTCTCTCTCCCTTTTAAGGTGGGTGGTTGTCTCAACACCCACCTGTGGCAGACAAAAAGGGTTCGTTAACCCTTACTCTTCGTCCTCGTCCCTCTTAACCGACGAACCGCCACTGCCACAAAGTGGTAGGACGAACCAACCCCTAAAAACCCAAACAAGGAAAACGCCCGTGAGTCTTCTGTACGCCGCTTACCACCAAAAGGAATAAAACTCATGAACCTGCGTCGAACACAAGGTGGTACGTTTCAAGGTGACACGCTTTTCAAGGTTCGCCGAATTTCAACTGGGTTGTACTTCAAACCGGAGTATCGTAACCCTAAGTGGGAACAAGGTGGCAGAGCGTACAAAACACTTCCAGCCGCACGTACTGCGGCGGGAAGTGCCAGAGAACGAGATGGAAGTGTGTGATTGTTACCACATACAAACTAAAAACCCCGCACTCCTTTCGAAGTGCGGGGTAGTCTCTGTGGTAGTCTCTGTGGTGTGACGTTAGTTCAGGTCGACCCAGAGCCGTGTCTGGGCGTCGTAGACAGCACAGACACGCTTGTCTGTGTTTTTCTCGAAGCCGACGAGGCCCCACTGTGTCTCCGTCACTGACCAGCACCACGGTGGTGGGCAGCTCGAGCTTGCTGCGAGGCGGTAGTCACCGACTTCGGTCGGTGACTTGGCTCCTCCTTCGCTGAGGAAGAAGTACACTCCGTCCTCGACTCCACAAGAGCAGTCGTTTTGGTTTAGTGTTTCTGCAAAGGTTGTTTCTGCAAAGGTCATCGCTTCTCTCCTAAGAGTGTTTGGCCCGTCTCTGCCCCTCTGTGGCAGCCTGGGCGTTGAGGTTAAACCGCTCTTTGGTGTTAACACCGGGGTTTGGTCAATCTCGCATCGATCAGAGGCCCGATGCCTTGACAAGCATCGGGGGCTCGGTTAAGGGACTCGGTTAAGCGAAGTAGGCTCGCCGATGCTTCGTCGTCTAAGACGCACTGATGCGATGAACATCGCGGATCGTCGTGAATTCGCGGATCGTCGCGTCGGTTGCGCGTTCCTCTTCGTGCGTTGGCTCTCCGAACATCGCCTCGTATGCTGCTCGCCGTGCTGCCAGCTCGTCCTGTTGCCCTTCTACTAGAACCAACGCGGTTTCGTTGCCGTGTACTTCGATCAGAATGCCGATCCCGCTCGTGAGAGCAACACGCACTTTAAGCTTGTCCATCTCGTGTCTCCTTGGTTTTGGTCCTATCCCCGATGCCCTTTTGTGGCAGGGAGAAAGAGGCGGTTAATCGGCCCCTTCTCCTGGTCTCGGGTTTCCGTTTCGAAAATCCCCGATCCTTTTTGTGGCAAGCACCGGGGGTTCGAGAAAATCGGCTAGCCGACCAGCGTCTTGTTGGCCTGCAGGAAGAGGGGGTGTGGGAAATTTCGGGATTGGCACTCAGATTTGACGAGCAGTGCGTCAAGCGTATTTGACGACCCATCCTATATGGTAGTAGTGTTCGTAGACGTACTCCGGGAAGCTTTTCACTGTCGGGTCTCCTTGGGGTGTCGCACCGGGGCCAATCCCCGGTACTCATTTGTGGCGGGATTCGTGAGCCGGTTAATTCCACTCGTGGATTGCGGCTCGGTTTTGGTTTCCGCGAGTGCGGTTCCGTCGGAGTCGCTTGTCGTGGTGGACGCCAGCCCCGGTGACGTGCGCTTGGTGGCCTCGTGCGACCTTCGTGGGGTCGACCTTGACGACAATGCGGTTCTGGTCGGGCTTGCGTTGGGTCGGAGTGTGCATCGCGTGGTCCTCGTGATGGTTTGTGGTTCGGTACTTCCTTGTGGCAGGCCAGCCAGCCCGGTTAAGCGGGCTCGGCTAGGGACTCTGGCGAGATTCCCATTTCGTCGGCTCTTCGTACTTACCCCCGCTCTGTCTTCTTTCGGGAGAGATGGCGGCACGAACTTCACTATCCGTCATGATGATGTCGGTGTCCACATTCAGGTATTCGTGGCGTCCGAGTGCCGGGTTGTAGCAGTAGAGCATCCGGATTCCGGATCGGCTCTTGAAGGGTGTCTCGGTTCCGCCGTTGGCCGGAACCCACTTGTCTTGCTTGCCCGCGATAGCGATGGCGAATTCCGTGGTCATGGTCTTGATCTCCTGTCTGGTCCCGAAAATCCCCGATACCCGTTTGTGGCAGGATCGGGAATTCGGTTAATCAGAGCAGCCAGCAGAACACATCGGCCATGTCGTGTTCGGTGATCCAGACAATGGGATCGCCATTTTGGGTGGTCTTGGTGGCTTTGGCGATTGGCTCGATGCTGACGGTACATCCGCCAGTCGCGAGATTCGCGAGTTGTTTGCCGAATTCTGTGGCGTCGCTGACGAGCACGTCAGCAGCCTGTTCCTTGTGCCCCGATTTCGCGAGCACGTGGTGTCTGGTCGTCATTCTTGGTTCTCCGAATTGGTTTCCCGATATCCACCTGTGGCGAGTATCGGGGATTCGGTTAATCAAAGGGGGAGGGGTGGGACCAGCACCCCCTCCCCCGCGACCGTCATCAGCCTGTGATGGTCCGTGTCCACGTTCGTGATCTCTTTGGTCCTGAGAGCCAGGTGGTCACTGTGTGCGGGCACCCGCTCCACCGTCCCTGCCGCGTTTCCGCTGCAACGTTCGACGAAGCAGTTGCTGCTTTCAACTTGCGGAGGCAGTCTTCGGCCTCCAGCAACGCACCTTCTGCTGCGGAAGCATCTACGCAAGAGCCATAATCCTGGAATAATGAGAATGGTTCAATACCTTTTTTACCGCTTTTCTCCCATTCTTGTAGCGCATAAATGGTATTAATATGGCATTCACCATCAGTTCTCCTGGAGTTAGTGGTTGGTGTCCGTCTCTGCCCGTTTGTGGCAGGATCGGGGGACTCGGTTAGTTGCTCTTCCAGGAGCACACTCGTATGCCCACGATTTCCTGCCTGGAAACGTCCCCATAGCCACTCATGGTCGTCTCCTTGGTTACTGCTCTTGGTTTTTCGCTACTCAAGACTTTTCCTCCGGAATGTCGTATGTGTCGCAAATTCCAAAAGCTTCTGAGGCTTCATTTGGTTCTTCAACCAAAAATGCTATGCGTTTTAGTACCGCAGCAAGAACCATTTGACGACCTTGCGCCGAATCCAATAAGGATTCTGCGTTTGAAAAACTATGCTCGACTGAGAACGCAACGTCGAGCATAGTGTTGTACTTGTACTTAGCCATGATTTAACCCTTAAACAAAAAAAAGCCCGCAGGAAATCCTGCGGGCTACGAAATGACACAAACAACAGAGCGGTTTAGATTGTCCCGATACCACAGTGTGGCAGTGGGAAAGACCCGGTTAACTCTTGACCACCCAGCTCACGAAAACCTCCCAGTCGCTAGCGAGTAGGTCGTCGTAGGTTGGAGCCCACACTTCTGCTCTCTATGGCGAGGAACCATCACACAGAAATTACTGAATCTCCCCAAAGGAAGTCTTTCTCCTTTTTATACTCAAGACATGCCTGAAGCTGCTCTCGTTGTGCGATTGCTTCCCATTGAGGAGGAGAGCAAGTTTGAGTATTCACCCTCTGAATTTGTGACAACTTATAAACGGAATGTAGTTCACCGTCGTCTAACGTAATGATGCGTAAACCTAGGTTCGAGTCATCTTCGTTTAACATTGGACTTCCTAAAACGGGCTAACTATCCACTTAAAATCAAACTCTCCGTGTCTGAACTTTTTTTGAATAGATTACCTTTCAGTTTTATCCAAGATAATTGCAGGAACAACAATGCTGATATGAGACCCTCTGATGGGAAATCGTAGTTGGTCCATCGCTTCTTTAGGGTCGCAAAGCTTTAGTAGCAGTAACGAATCCGTGAATACGGGGTGATCTCGGCCACCATGTCGCGAAGCTTTGACTTGAGCCACTTTTTATCCTGAGATGAGTAGCTCAATACGTGTTTTTTATTGGGCTTTGGTACTAAGGGAAGTGACCCATGGACCATCATGTTATTGGCCTTCGGTGCGTAGGCTTCGACCATCGAAAGCTGCTTTTCCGTGTGGGTCAGGTAGATCACTTCATAAGCCATCTGGGCTTTGGCTTGGGGTGTCAGTGTGTTGTCGATCAACGTGAGAAGATCTCGGTATTCTTCGACGTGGTTATCGGTCACCACGATGGGCGATAGGTTGATGTGCACTTCAAAACCGTGTGCCACCAACTTGTTGACGGCGTACAAACGATCTATCGTGGGTGCGGTGCTGATCTCCAGCACCCTGCGGTGGTGTTCAGGCATGAGTGACAAGCGGATGCGATGATGGCTGGGTCGAACGGTGCCAGCGATGATATCGTCAAATGCGGCGGACTTCGTCGCGAACGAAGTTTTGGCCCCATTGATTTGAGACACTCGATTCATGATATCGACCACGTGTCCGTGCCAACCTGCGTGTGCCGTTAACTGGTTGTCCAGAACACAGTCTGAATCGCAGCCCAGGTCGAACGTAATCCAATCCCCATGCTGAGGGTCTCGGTACCTCTCGAAATCTCGGTGTGTGAGCGACAACATCTTATCCCGTAGGCTGCTGATGTTGTCCATCGTGTACTGAATCATCCCAACGATGTTGTACACGTCTGCGAAGAGCTTCGGGTAATTGTTGACGTAATGACGTTCGGTGTAGCAGTAGGTGCAACCGAAACCACAGCCCTGAGTCATCATCAGACCTGGTAGAAAATCCGTTGAGTTGCCGTTGGGGTCCGGTGTCCACTTGGCGGCGCGGTGTAGCAGGGCAGCTTTGTTGTATTTCTCGCGGAAATGGTCCTTGTAATCACCACTGACGTTGCCGTGCTTGGGGTCCCAGGTGTAAGTGTTCGCTTTGACTGGAATCACTTCGCAGTCTGGGTGGGCCTGCTGCATGTGCTTGAGTAGTGGAGACGCCGTTTCTTTGACGTGCACGTAGAGCGTTTTGATCCTGAGTTTGTGTTCCAATTGAAAATCCTCACAGGACTGGTGATTCGCTCATTTGGTTCCTCCGATACTGCTATGTGGCAAGCGGTCTGATCCAGTTAAGGATGGGTGGGGGGTGGGACCAGCACCCCCACTCCAATTTGGGGATGGTCTCGTTATTCTTCCCCCTCTTCCTTGCGCTTGAGTAGCACGGTCATGAGCGTGCAGCCCTTGCCCTTCTCCTCGGTCAACGGGGAGCGGTACAGATCACTCCCTACGGTAAAGCAGATGACCTGCTGCACCGGGCAGTCGGTGTCGCCGTTCTTCATATCGACCCCGCTGGTATGGTGCTGAACGTCCACGCACTGCGCCGGGCCGTTCTCATGATACGGCACGAAGGCGAACGTGATCTTCTTCCCTTCCAGCGTGTTTACGCTGATGGTGAAGTTACCGTTGGGTGCCTCGACGCACAGGTGGGGGCCACCGTTGAATACTGCCCAGCCTTGCATCTTGGCGTCGTGATGGTTTAGCAGGCGGTGGGCCACGTTGGGCAATGGCTTCGGGTCGGGGCGGACCTCGCCACGCAACGCCGGGGCGACCTCGTTGTTCGACCACTTGCGTTGGCGGATGACGCAACCACAGTGCCAGTTTTCCATGTACAACAGCGTGCTGAACAGCTTGTTGTTGCCGATGTCCTTCTTCACGGCGACAATCTGGCGCAAGAGGTTAAGATCGCTCTCGGCGTCGGGCTTGCCGGGGACGGTGATCTTGCCGCTACCCATCGGCCCGGTGTAGGCGACGATGAAGTTCGTCTCACCGCGTCGAGACACATAGTTGGTCTGGGTCACGGTGAAGGTGACGGGCTGCTCTCGTTTGTCGAGCATGTGTTTTTTCGAGGAGTCGGCGTCAGACAGCTTCAGATCGAGGGTGGTCTCTTGTTTGGTCATATGTTCTTCTCTGTGAATTGAGTGGGTGTCGTCAAAAGCAAAGGGTGCCGCAGCAATTGCCACGGCACCCCAAGGGGGCTAAACGGGGTGCGGCAGGCCCCACTAACGACTGCCGCTGCTGATCTCTCGAATCAGCCCCCGTTGAGTTTGTTAGTCCTACCACATTGTGGCAACGGCGGTCAGTCGGTTAAGAGTCAGATTATTCATCTTCTCTCCTTGTCACTTGTAGCAAAGACGGGGGCAAGCGTCAATCGGCCACCGGGTCTGTCTCGTCAGGCAACGATTCCAAAAATCTTTGAAGCTTACTGAAAGTCGAAAAGTGACGCTCACTCTCGTTTTCGTTTTTACTCCAATCTTGGTCTGCTCGAAATTTGTTAAAAAACCAAACGTGATAGTTACCGACCTCGAAAGACTTGCCTCGGCGTAGATCTTGCTCGTTAAATTGAACTTTCTGCATTCTGTTTTCTCCCTGTTGTTGTCCTCGCGGTCCGTAACTCCCGGACTCGTTTCTGCCTCTGTGTGGCAGCGTCCCGTCCCGCGTTAACACCGGGGCGGGACGCCGCCCCCTCCCGAAGGAGGGAGGGTGGGGTGGTATCCCGATGCCCAGTGATTGGTCTGGTCTGAACTCATGTGGCAGGAGCCAAAACCCGGTCAAATGAGCCAAAACCCGAATGAGCCGATCGGTTTACCGATCGGCTCCAAGCCGCCACAGTGTTAGCTCTTCGAAACGGCCACCAGCCCGCGTCGGCGATCGGCTCCGATCTTGCCGCGAACCACCCCCCGCTTGGCCTTGGCCCGCGTCACGGGATGCTCGATCGCGAAATCGAACCGGAAGCGGCGAATGGCCTTGCCTTCGTTAATGGCCTCAATGTCGAAACGGTCGAGAGAGTGTACAGCCTTCATTGGTCGGTCTCCTTGGTCTGAGGTCTTCGAGGATCACCCGTCCCCGATACCCAGATGTGGCAGGAACCAAAACCCGGTTAAAGGAGCCGACCGGGTTAACCGATCGGCTCCAAGCCGCCAGCGGTTAACCCCCCTGTCGTTAATCTAAACGTCGATCCAGGCAGACTCACCTGAGAAATCGTACCAAGCTCTTCCGTCATTTGTCTCTGCGAAAACAACAAGCCCAGCTCTGCTGTCACGAGGGTCGTAATCAACGTAGCTTACGATACCTTCGAGCACGTTCAAGAAAGCGTAAAAAGTTGGGTCCGTTACGTTCCCATCTCCGTCAAACAGGGATTCGTCTTCTGGGTTGGCTTCGAGTTAAACCCCTTTCTTGGTGAAATTAAAGCTTACCCCGTAAAGGTTGAGTTTTTCGGCAAATGTCATGTTTGTTTTTCCTTAAGTAGCAGAGTGGTAAAGTACTACTCTATAGTTTTGTGGCAGAAAAGCCACGTTGATGAAATGAGGAGTAAAGGTTTAAAAAATGGGCGGGGGTGGGACCAGCACCCCCGCCCGGACCAGGAGACAGTCTCAGTAAACGATCTGGCCGCGCCCCATACTGTCGAATTTCAGATTGCCCATCGCGACGAGGAATTCTTCCCCTTCGCTTTCGCTTTTGGCTTGCCCATACTGATAAGCGGCTGAGGCGATGGCTTGGATGATGTCGCCGATACTCCCAACGACTCCATCGGTTTCTTCTCCATACATACCCCGCCCTGAGTATCCATCACGGTGGGTCACGTTCAGACCAATATCGGTTGCGGCTTCGGCGATTTCTTTTGCGTGTTCTGTCTTCACTGGTCGTCTCCTGGTTGGTGATGCCCTGTTGTGGCAGGTTGTCGTAGTCGGTTAAATCCACTCGTTCAACTAAGTCTCACTAACTCGATCGATTCGATTGGTGGTACCCTGTTGTGACTAGGAGCCAACAGTGGTTAATGCCCGGTTGGGCAGGTCCAGAAGGATCTGCGGAGCGTCGTCCTCGATCAAAGTAGCGAGTTGACAGAGGATATCGGCGTCTCGTTTGGCTGTGAGGTTTCCAATGTGATGACAGGGGGCTGACTCGTCGATCATTTCGCAACTCACCGCCATATCTTGAAAGAGTTCGACGATCCGTTCGAGTTCGGTTTGCTGGTTTTCTGGATTGAAATTCGCTTGAACGCCCCGGATGATCGATCGAGCGATGCCGCGAATGGTCGGTGATGGTCGCATTGTATCTCCTTGGCTTGTGTCCTGAATTCCCGATACCCAGATGTGGCAGGAGGAGACCCCCGGTTAATACGACAAGGGGGAGGGTTTCCCCTCCCCCTTGCCTGGAATCGTTTCAGAGACCTTAAGGACTCCTCTGCGTAAGTCCGGATGCTATTGAGGCTGTTCCCAAAGCCGGACGCCGTTTTAGGAGATGACCCGAACTCCGGACGAGTTTTAGGAGATCCACGACTCCGGACGCCGTTTTAGGAGATGACCCGAACTCCGGACGAGTTTTAGGAGATCCACGACTCCGGATGAGTTTTAGACCGTCCCAAGGTCACGCGAGGGTGAGACTCTTTCAAGTCTCTGACTCGACCGGTCGTCACCAGCCGCGTCCCCTCTTGTACTCTTATGTGGCAGCGACAGGCTCCGGGTTAATGGGGGTCTCCAGGATTCCCACCAGCAACTCGCGGAGTTGGTGGCCGTACATCGCGATGCTGTGTGCTCCGATGTTCCCACCCCACGCCTGCTTCGAGAGGGTTTCGCTCGACTTGTAAACGATGGCCATGCAACGATGACCAAGCTCGATCGGGAATCGGTGGCTGTACTTGAGCGGGTCAGTGTGGCGAACGGTTCGATCACTCATGATCCAGATGTGAACCCACCCACTGCTTCCCGCGTTATCCACCCGCACCGGGATGCCGAACTTCCGCTTGAAGAAGCGTTTCAGCCATGGTGCGTCGAGTGTTTCCGGGATTGTGTTTGTGTCGTCGGTCTTCATTCTCTTGGTCCTCCAGTACAACCATGTGGCAGGGGAAAGAGGAGGGTTAATCCTCCCGGTAGAGCTTGTTGATGGTTCGGTTCACGTTGCAGCCACGAACCCCCAGCAGGATGACCTCCCAGTTCAGCCCGAATCGGCTGAACCGGATTGAGTAGGTCCCGTCGTTCTCTTTCACGGCCTTGTACATGGTCTTGGTCCTCTTGTGTCCTGAATCCCCGATACCTCCCTGTGGCGGGCAGACCGCCCCCGGTTAACGAGCCTGGAGCTTGATTTCGCGGATCGACAGGTCGTCGCCGTCTTCGAACTCGAAGAGGTCAGGCACTTCGGCCATCGCTCTCTCGGCTTCGGACAGGTCGAAGAAGATCAGGCCGACCATCAGACCCTGAGCGAGAGCCGACTGGCCCATTCGGTATCGGAGGTCCTCGTCGGCATGCCATGCGAGAGGCTGCTTGCCCTTGTAGATCACGTATCCGGTGAGCATGGTTCTGGTCCTTTTGGTGTCTTGTGGTCCTGAATTCCCGATACTCCCTTGTGGCGAGCCGGGTCGGTCGGTTAATCCAACCCTCCCGTCGTTTGACTCAGCACGAACCGTAGTGGCAGTTGGCTTTCGCGGAGAGAGGCGTTGCCCGCTCCTTGTAGTCGAAGAACTCGTCGTCTGGCTCGTCGAAGTACAAGGCGGTGCAGATTCCGTCTGTGTTTTCGCTGTTGGTTTCGTTTGAGCCCGTTTTCGGGCGACCATTCGACCTGAAACTCGCGGGTGTTGTTCGGAGCTTCGGCGGGTGCAACAGTGAACCAGAAAAGGGTCACTTCTCAAGCCATGCCTTCAGCTTATCCACTTCTGCTTGTGTCATGCCCGCCATTTCCAAGCTGGAAAAACTGAAAGGGAAAAGAGTTCAGCGGCCTTTTAGTTCCGCCTTCTAAATCCGGTTAGCCTTCCTTGCGCCAAGGTCGTTGGTTAACTCACCGGAGCGTTCCTGTTTCAACGACATGGAACTCAACCACTTCTACGTCAGTTCTTGGTATCAGCGACGTTCCACCAACTGGTTTCGTTCACTTGCGTTTCTGGCCGCTGTGTTTGCTGCCGGAAGCGTCTTGTAAGCTCTGCCCCCTTGTTCCCACTTGGGGTTCCTGTACTCCGGCTTGAAAAAGAGTCCGGTGCTAATACGGCGAACCCGCCGATTGCAAGAGCCAACTCTGGCTCTAACGCCAGACCGCGAGGTCTCATTTGTCTCAGCACTTCTGATTCTGGCAGTCAATCACCCGCTGCCGCTTTTGCTCCCAAATGCTAGTGACAACACTAGCTGCGACGTCGATCGCTATAATGAGACACAACAGGCCGAGAGCAAATAAAACACCGCAAATGCAGCCCGCGATAAAGTCCTTGCTTGCCAGTAACTCATCCATCGAGATCTCCGTGCGAAAAAAGGAATGCAACCATGTCGGATATGACGGGGGTCAAGGGACCTGAATTCCAAGGGCATGGCACACGAGGAATTCGACCGTTTCGTCTCGCTTGAAGACCGCGAAGCTCGATCGCGGAAATGAAGTTGCCGCCGCAAGCTCAGCAGATCGATCAGCCGTCGAGCCAGCCTCGGCCACGATCTCGTCACCGCCCGCCATATGACCAGCCTTGCAGCCCTGCACGTACCAGAACAATCCCTTGTGACCTTCGATGGTCCATAGCGTAGCCATCGCTTCCCGTGTCGCGGTTCGCATGTTGCCCGGTTGATTGGGCAGCAAACTCAGTCTCGTTGCCTTCGGCATGTTTTTCTCGCTCGTGTTGGTGAAATCGTTGTCTGATGGTGTGTAACAGGAAGAAGAGGGTGGTTAAACAGGGACGGGCGGGTCTCCCAAATCGAGAGGCCCGCCCGTTCCCAAATTATTGGAGCCATAAAGGATGGTCGCACTAAACGAAGCCCGATGGATAACCCCAGACCGGCATGCTCACACAAGATGCACAGTTATGGCTTCTTATAATACCACAACGAGTCAGTTCTTGAACCATGCCCACAACACCAGGAACAGATAAGCTACCACCACCATGGCCTCAGCCAACCGCTTGCTAGTAATCATCGTGGTTCTCCACCAATTTTAAAGAGAAAAAGGCCCCGTCGCCCGATGCGGCAGAACTGTTGTCGCTGTCAACGTTGTTTGCGTATCGTGTGTGAGTACAGTATCGGTGTTATCAATCATCCACAGATCGGTTAAACTCTGGATGATCCAACTCAGCATGCGTCGGCTCATGTCCCAACTCCCGCACGAGGCTGGCTCGCTCGGTCGTCAACTGCCGCTGTCGTTGCCGCACCTGATTCATGGGCAATTCGCCGTCGCAGGTGAGGTTATCTGGATCCAGTTGGCATTCCACTCGTCGCAGGTCCTCCAAGATTGCCGCCGCATCACGCTTCGCAACAGTCCCTTCCGGAAGTACCAACACGTTGAGGGGATAGCGATAGGTCGTCCCGTTCACATTCGAAGCAGCGAAGACGTACTTCTCGCCCTTCTCGATCACGTGCTTGAACTGCACCCGCTGGACTCGGTCATTCAGAAGAATGTCGAGCAACTGATTCGGGGTCGACTTCGCCAGCAGTCCCCATCGAGCTTTATCTTCCGCCCGGAATGAGAAGCCGGTCATGTACTCGGCTCGCCGCTTCCCCCGTCCGAAGTTCACATCGCTGACCGAATTGCCGGTGCTCTGGTTCGGGTCGGTGTTCAAGAACTCTTCGGTAGCCGTCCCCACCTTGACGCCAAGCGAATCATCGCTCAAGCGGTAGTTCTTCCGACTCGTGAGGTTTATGCCGTTGTAGGCATTCTTCGGACGAGTGGAGTCCACCGCAATGATGACGTAACAACCATTCGTATATCCCGGCGCACTTAACACAATGTCGCCACGCTTGAATCGCATGTCTCTAGTCTCCTGTGTGTGAAGTGTCAAGATCCCCGATACTCCACTGTGGCAGGAGATGGGAATTGGTTAAGGGCTAGTACCGCCAGACCTGTCTTCCGGGGTTCTTAGCTCCCTCCGATCCAACCGGCCTTTCAGGTATGCAACCTCCTTCTCAAGCTCGGCACTCTTCCCGCGTCCGCTGAGGAGCTTCACCGCTCCCCAGATGATCAGACCCCAGAAAACCAGAGTGAAAAGTGCCCCGTATACCAGTGCCCAGATCATGAAAGCTTCGGTGATCTGTGGCATCTGTGGCGTGGCCTGTGCAAACACGCTATTTCTCCCAAAGTGATTTATCAGCCGATCAAAGTCTGGCGTAAACCTCTCGGCTCGCTTCTCCGACTGGGACGCCCCAGTCTTCGGTTCCTTGTTCTGAAGCCACAGGCAATTCTTCTTGACGCCAAATGTGAAGGTAAGAATAATCAGTCGGAGGCAACAGCCTTTTTGCGTCCTCGACCGAGAATCCGAGCGTTATCTGCTTTTTGCCGTTACTGTTCGGGTTTGGCCCGCACCAGCTTGCAGATGTGGAACTTGCAGGACAGGCTATTCGGAGCCTTCCACGCACCGGGGATCGCCCCGGACAAATACCACTCATCCTTGTTAGGTTCTCGGAATTCGCCAGTCCGCACCGCGTGTACGTCTCTTGCTGGCATCCCGACGCTCGTGAGCACCACCGGGATTGAGTTGAAGCCCAACGCCTTCGATTCGGCGGTGCTCAGTCTGTCGTATACTGGGTAAAGTTTTTTTGGCATGGTCTTGGTCTCCCTGATACCTTCATGTGGCAGAGAAATAAGATGGGTTAATCCCCTAGATCAATTGAGCATCTAAGATGGATTAATGGTCATTTGCGTTTGATGATGTCTGTCAATTCCTCAGATACTTTCATACCTAAATTCTCTAACAGACGCCCCAGTTCCTGAGCAATCACAACTGCGCGGTCTTTGCGAGCAGCCGCATTCTGGGCATTGCCGCGACATCGCTTCAACCCGATTTCATCTTCGACGTGCTTCAGAACAGACGGCCCGACGCGCATCTCAGGATGCGCAATCCGAACTGCCCGCAACACGACACTGCGAGTATTGGTCTCTGCGAACTTACGGTTCTCAGCAACATGGTACCACGCATTCACGGTCAAAATTGCCTTGATCGTACTACCTGCGCCTTTAACGACTGCCTTACTCATAACATTGTCACTCCTAGTCGGGCCACCAACCACCACAAACGTCAGACCATCTGACGCTATTTGCTCCTCGGCGTGTGACTCTTTGCCCACTGTCGCACGTCGCGGATATGCACAATCATAGTACCGCAACCGAACGTCCGGCTCGGTATCCGCCCCTGCGTGACTGCTGATTGCAGCGTTGTGCGCGGAATGTCAACATGCCGAGATAACGCTCTGCCCACTGTCCAGTGCTGCAAATCTGATTGTACTGTCACTTTTTGGTCCTCCAAAATGCCCATCCTGGTTACTCTATGGGTATTTTCTTGACTTCCAAAACCTCTCTAATACATTCGATTCATGCTTGTTTCAGTGCCACGGCATCGTTAATATTCGTGAGGGTAATGGTTCCTGATTGAAAGTACCGGTGATGCTCTTCTGGACTTGCGTCCGCGACTCGGACAGCTTGCCGGTTTTGGTGGTGACGTAGACCTTGGGTCGGCCATTCTCCACCCGGACGCTAACCCAGAACCGTGAGAACTCGCCGTTCTCCTTCTCGACCTCGATTCGGCAAGCCTCGATATCCCAACGGCCTCCGATGTCGGCCTCATTGACCCTGATGGTAGGAGAGGGTGTGGGTGCATCCAACGAAAAATTGCTAATCGATCCGTCTTGGCTGACTTCAACGTGCATAATTGGTTCTCCGTGGTTTCAAATTTCCTGATACACATTTGTGGATGCTAGATAGGGGATGGTTAAAATGGGCGGGGGTGAGACCAGCACCCCCGCCCCAACCAGGAGACAACGCACTACTTAGCCAAAAAGTCCTCGACTTCTCGCAAGAACTCGGCGTTGAATGGCTCGCTGTAGTAAAAGTCCGTGAGGGTCTCCGCCGCGTGCCAGTGCGGTTTCTCGTCCTCGCGGTCGTAGTCGTCCTCTTCCTCGTCGTCCTGCCAGTAGTTCTGGCCGAAGCCACGCTTCTCGGCTTGAGTGTTCACGAACGCATCGACGAACTCTTCGAGCTTCTCGGCCCACTCCGACGCTCGCGGGGAGGCCATGAGGGACAGGACGACCAGCAGATCCGACGCATTGCAGGCGTAGCCGTTTTCGACCCACTGCTGCACGCCGCCGTTGCCGATCTGGTAGTTCATGTTGCCCAGCAGCACCGCCTGACGCTCTTTCGCGTCGAGGTTCGCCAAGAACTGGTCATACGACCACTGCTTCGAGCATTGGGTGCGGATCGCCAACTCGTACGCCCCATTCATCAGGGCTTGCCATCGGGAAGTCTCAGGGTCAAGGGCCATGTCATCGTCTCCTGGGGTAAGTGTCTCGATACCTCTTTGTGGCAGGGGGAGGGAGGAGGTTAACTGACCCCCGCTCTCCGGTCAGGCGGTCCTTTGCGCTTTGTCGTACTGATCAGCCTTGCCGCGATGCTGCCACTCGTGAAGTAAGGCAACGACGAAATCAAGCAAGAGGTCGCGCTGCCGCTTGAGAGCCGCAACATCCTCAATGTGTACAGATGAGGGCATCTCCTCGCCCTCAAAGTCTGCATTGTCGAGTTCATTCTTGATGAATGAACTCAGTTCCTCTGCGTGTTCGCTATCGAATGGTGTTATGACGATGCTAGTCATGCTGTCTCCACATAGGATGTTATGTCTTCATTAGCTTGACTGTGGCAGGCGGATTGATCCGATTAAGTTCCCGTATAAAACCCTTCTGCTTTGGCAATAATAGCTTGGAGTTCCCTTATGGTATTCCAAGCTGGATGCCTACGATCGCCGCTAGGCTCGAACTCTGGCACAATACCTTCAAGATCGGCTAAAGCCGATCGAGCCGCACTTAAAAGCTCCGGTGCTGCCGCAATGAGGCTGGCAGAGCAGTCAATGACGTTAAATGCGACCGGACCCTCGGGCGAATCAATCCGCACTCCATCATTGCAGCCGGTGGGCCACGCAATCGTCCACGGTCCTGGTGT